>ERZ791794.17-NODE-17-length-158388-cov-39.589365_pt1 | contig 158388 bp, 211 predicted proteins | sample MGYA00510312_ERZ791794 | MGnify/ENA primary metagenome ERZ791794 (study PRJEB30046, sample SAMN00791977) | human gut metagenome | study: EMG produced TPA metagenomics assembly of the A metagenome-wide association study of gut microbiota in type 2... | reverse complement strand
TTGCTTTTCCTATCCTCTGACCACTGCCCCATGTGCTTAGAGACTACATCAGCGATAAATTCAATTTCCTCATGATCTAAGTATTTCCCATCATATTTTCTAATTTCATCTGCCATCAGTAGTGGATGATTAAATCTTGTATATTTAGAAGCTTCATAATCTTGCTGAGAACCACTTTTGCGACCATCGTGCAACAATCCCGCTACACGCATTAAATCCATCTGTCTCGTAGTAAGCTTACTGTTGTACTGCTCAAGTTCAAAAAAGAAATTTAAGAATCTTACAACCGCAATTTGATGACGCATAAGCCCGCCTTCTCCAAGACTATAAGCGGGATGATATTTTCCAGTACTTGAAGCACCAATGTGCCATATGTAATTTGGCATATCTTCAAGTAGCACCATGGCAAATTCTTTAATATCTGAGTTCGTAATCGTATTTAAAATCGGCTGAACCAATTCTTTCTGATCGTTTGTCATTATTTCATTTCCTCCAAATTAATAATCTTCATCATTAATATAATCAACAATTGGCCCTTTTCGCCCACAATTGTCACATGTCGCATTATAGTCTGTTAGTACAATATGCTTAATCTCTTTTTTGCTTGGCTTGGCGATCTTAATAAAACATTTTTTACAGAGATTCTCACTAACTTCAACACAATTTCTCTTATACACTTTTAACTCTCCTTAATCACAATTTCTTCATCGGCGTATCCGCCATCAGTTGTATAATGTATCTTTTTAATACCAAGGTCTTTGAGATAATTCATGCATGCAGCGCATGGACGAGATGGTGAAAGCTCATGATTGAGATTCTCTCTATATGTCCATACTTCACATTTGCTAACATCAATGTCCATATATTTCAACTGCCCAAGTGCGGCCACTTCTGCATGTGTCAAATGAAGAGGCTCTGTATTTGTGGCAGAACAATCAAAATTTCTATACTTATTATATTTCTTTTGAATCGGTGAACTCTTTCTGCTATTGAAGCCTACACCTACAACTTTATTGCCACATGTGACAATTGCACCAATATGTACTCTTGGAAAACTGCTCATTTCAGAAGCAGCTTTTGCATGTTTAAAAAATTTTCTCTGTTTATTCGTCATTGTCCTCACGCAAACTATATATATTATTTTTAATTAGATATTTAAATTTTTCGGGATTGTCGCTAGGAGACTCTTTATTGTCAAGAATATGATCTTTATCAATAATTGCATATACTGGAATCCCATTTAAGAACATATCTGAAATGTTTTTTAATTGTTCTTCATCGACATCTTCATCATAACAAAAAACTATCTTTGCATTTAATCTTGTTAGCATCTCAACTTGAGTTTTTGAAATCTTTGTGCCACCAGTACTTACACCATAATACCCCATATTATACAATTGCTGCACAAATTTTTCACTTTCACCAACCCATACCGTCCCTGTATGTTGAATTAATTTTATATTTTGGAATAGACCATACAAGATTCTTGACTTTGCACATGGTTCGAGAAAAAAATATTTAGATATTCCGCTGTTCGGGTCATATTCCATTCTTCTTGCTTTAATTCCAATCAATGTCCCAATCTCATCTCTAATTGGAATCGCAATTGAGTTTGTCATTGGATCAAAAGAAACTTCAAATAGCTTTTGAGTACTTAGACTAATCCCATCATCCTCCCATAGTTTATTGCCGTATGGGAGATAATAAGATAGGATTTTTTCTGGAATAGGTTTTAGTGGAGTGTCATCAAAGTCCTCTTCTTCTGTCGCCATTTGCTGTAACATTTTAAGTATTTGAAGAGATTCTGGGACTTCTTCTGGCTCTTGATAATAATCCAATCCAAATAAATTACAACAGAACTTAAGTGCTTCAGGAAAAGAATAGTCTTCGTTATAACAAATCAAATCAAAGATGTCTGTTGTTCTTTTACTACTCGTCATTGTACGAGTGTAATTTACAACAGTTAAATTTTCATTTAAATAAATAACAATTGCTGATTTGTTATCTCCAGTTTTATTCCCACATGTAATATATCCACCATGATCGTGAATACTATGGCATCCAATCTCCTGAAGAATCTCTGGCAATTTTTCATTGTCTAATATGTATTCTTTTAAAGATTGTACATCCACAAGTATTCACTCTCCTTTCTATATGGACATTATATGTCAATAATTTCGTATTGTCAAGAGGTTAATTGAATATTTTATCAATGCGCTGACACATCGGCAGCATGCAATAAACAAATATCGTTAAATAAAGGTTCACCAAGAAGCTTCCTATCTTTCTGCATAGCTTTGTCAGATTGCTCCCATGCGAGATAAGGTCGCATATGCCACTGAATAAGCTGTGCAACATAAAGATGTTCGCAAGGCATTTCGTAGAATAAGCTATTGTATGCCCCACAACGCTCATGGGAATAATAATGCGCGTCTTCTGAAGGATTCCCCCTTGCATCATAAAAGCTTTTCGTAAAGATTTTCCCCTCGTCATGTAGCATTGCTGCATGTCTAAGTTCAGTGGACGTTGAATGAAAAGATGGTGTGTTACTATCAATATATTTTACAGCATTCCAACAATGGTCTCCAAGAGATAAGGCATGATGAGAATTGTCTTGGTTAAAATCTTTCACTGATTCGATCCAATCTCTATCCCAGCCTTTATAGTCCATCGAATCTTCAGAATAAACAACATCAATATCATTCCAACCTTCGTACCAAAAAGGTACGTTAAAGTTCATATACATACGTTTAATTACATGCTCTGGTACTTCCCGTTCTCGCTGTGCATTGCGCTCAAGACAAACTTCATAAGGCGTTGCCATAAGAACTGCAATCTTCTCACAAGGGATTTTATTAAGAGACTTAAGAAACTCCATGCGACGCTTATAGCTGATATTACAAGCATCATAAATGGCGCTCTTTCCATAAATAAGGCATCCTCTAATACGCTTGTGGAGCTCTTTAAACAAAACATCATTGTTTGTCTGATGGTTTACATCTCCGAACATTTCCTCTCGAAGTGCGTCACTAGAAAAAATTTCTGCATCATATTTTGCTGCAAGTTTTTTGGCTTGTTCACTCTTGCCGCTTGCTGGCAAACCGATCATCATTATAAAAATAGGTTTATTCATTCGTACTCCTTAATAAATAAAATTCCTGCATTAAATTCTATACCTATATTAAAGCACCTCAGTCAAAATTCTAAAGTCTTTAAACGTATTCTTTTCGATTACAACTTCAACGGGCTTATTAACAAGTTGTGACACATAATTAACTTTTGCATCTTGGAGTATTTGATATATTTTATCAACACACATTGTAATACCATACTGTCTTTCTGCAGTTGTCCACTTACATGCTTCACTGATGTTTTCTGTATATCTAGACCCGCATCCAATAGAAGTTCCATCGCTAAGTTTAAAACGTAGCTGTAGCCCAAAAAGAAACGGATAATCGCTAACCATTCCATATTCTGCAGAAGTAATTTTACCTAAAACTTTTCCTGTCATTTTAATCACCAATCTCTTTCTTAATTGCAATCTTCATAATCTCGTATAGTTTCAGTGGTGCGCCATAAAAATCCATGAGATATATGTTCAGTATCTTTTTGTTTAACAATATGGTTTGCTATTGCTCTAGGATTTTTACTATCTTTACATAAAGCTCTACCAGCGGCAGAAATAGATTCATATTCTGCAACAACTTGTAATGTAATTGGGTCTACTGCATATATTTTCTTGCTTAATTTTTCTGGCCCAGCCGTTGTATTAATAATGAGACCTTTTGCTTCAAGCTTAGGTCTAATACATGCGTAATCATAATGATATTCTTTACATAAACGATCTAACCTTTCTCCTTGTTGATAGCGTTCAATAATAATATCAATATTTTCTTCATATGTTTTTATTCCACCTTCTCCGCCAGCCGTACAATTATATCCTTCTCTGTAGGCATTAAAATAATCAATCCAATAAATTTCTCGTTCATCTAAAATAGCATTATCACATTCTTCTATTTCTTCAATTGAAAAATTATCTATGCCATATTTTGAGAACGCTCGATATAATGGTAAATCTGGCTTACATTTACTTGGACGGATATGTTCTGACCATCTGACTTGAATAGTTCTTTCTGTTTTCCCAATATAACATTTGTTATTGATATTATTAGTAATTTTATAAATATAACCCATATTTTTTGTAAATAATTGAATTTTATTGTATCTTTTACATTATTTATTAGCCCTCCTTATTATAAATTTACATTGTTTTGTATCTTATAATCACTAATTTCTCTCTTAATAGCGATGAGCATAATTTCCCGTTGAACATCGTCTAAAAGATTATCAACATTCGGATTAGATTGCTCTATATGCTCCGCGCGGAACTTGTCAGCCATTATACATATTCTGTTTAGAGACTCTTTTGCTAAAACTCTTGCTTCTTCGAGAGAAAGATAACCACAAGTCTTAACATTTTTAAGATATTCTGCTTGCTTTGAAATTAAACAGTCTGCATAAGATTCGCCATTAATATATCTTTGTAAATATTCTTCTACCCTAAATAAGTGATGAACTTGCTTCCCATCAAATCCATATTTATCAATAATATCAATTTTAGAAGGATATTTATGTTCCATTGCATGATATTTTTCCATAGCAATGCCCTTCATTGCCCTTACTGCTGCAACTTCATTATATCTCGCAATAAGTTCGTTGTTATCAACGACTCTATCCCACTGTTTCATATATAGAGGATTAACAATTTTGTATTTAGTAAAAAGGATTTCTGTAAAATTCAAATTGCATTTTCTGAACGTTTGAAGCATAAGTCTGATATCTTTCCAATCAGTATGCTCATCGTTATTTCTAATATGAGTGGTGCTTACAGGCTTGTGAGTGAAAATTATATCATCAAGAGTTGGAGTTACAATCAACTTTGTATCGACATCTGACTCTTCATAGTCAAGTCCATAATTGCCACTACCTTGATAGAAGATTCCCACAATTCTATCCTCTGGAAAGTATTCGAGAGCTTCGTTATAATGCTCTCGAACGCCGTCCATTATGTATTTATCTGAATGATAGTTCATAAAATCAATCCTTGCTCATTAATTTCTTCTATATTAGAAAACTCCTTTAAATTTAGACATATGCAAGACCACTTATCCATTATGTTTGAGCAGATATTCTCTACTCACATTCTTGAAACTAAAATCATTTGTAGGATCTCGTAGAACAATTCCTTCCCTCAGCACATTGGGATTAACTATACTTTTAGCAGTTGCAAATTTCTTAAATTCCTCCATATCATCAGGCATCATATAATTAGTGTCGAGGATAGGAACCCATTTAATATTCCATGCTGCTACAATATCCCTTCCAGTTACCGAATCTACACGACCAACACGACCATCAATAAAATTAAAGCAGTAGAAATCGTCTTCGGTAAGTTGTAGAGGATTACCCTGAACAGAGCCGACAGACTCACCCTGAATACATACATACGGGCAATCAGGATTCTGCTCAAGATACTCTCTCAGATGTGCTTCAATGTCATACTTAAATGCCATATCCCAGTAAATATTGTGGTCATGATAATATTCCTGCTTTTCATCCGCCTGCCGTACATTACGAGATAGCACATAAAATTCATACCTATTCTTCTTTTTTCTCTCAAGGATATAAGTAGAACTCGTCCCATCTAATTTTTCAGTAACAATTAGAGGTCTCTCATATCCAAGCACGACATTTACAAGATTTTCACAACGCTCCTCATCGGTCTTGTGTACAAATGGGAAGTGAGTTGGGAAAGCTCTAGGATTATCCTTCTTCTTACCAAAGAAGAAAAACATAATCTTACGTCCCCATTCACGACGCATCATCCAACGTGCCCACTTATTCTTAAAAATCTTTTGATGTCTAGCAGTCATAGAACGATATTTCGCATTAGGATCTGCCTTGCCCTTACGAGCATTATCTTCCTCAACTGCATATGTAACCTTAAGCTTATCTGTTACGTCTGTATTAACATCCGCATCACCAAGCTCTGGAAAAGCACTTAGAGGCATAAGCAATCCCTGTGAGATAACCTTACACATACGCTGTGTCTTAATCTTATAATTACGCTTCTCTAGAAAAGCAAACCTCTCGTCTTCTGAATTGACCTTACTATCAACTTCAAAATACACACACTTATCTCCAACCTGCAAATTGTCAGCTTTGCCTATAATGACCCACCAGCCATTAGTTCTTGCATACTCAACTCTGTCATAACCCTCAATTGGCTTAATTTCGTCAATGGTTACAATATATGCAAGCGCTCTTTTATCGTTAATGATCATTTTATTAAATCCTTTCTATAATTTTGTACTATCAATTAAGTGATCTCAATCTTTCAATGATCTTTGGAAGAATCACACAAGCATAATCAATTTCTTCTTCTGTATTATATCTTCCAAGAGATACACGAATGCTACTTAATGCCTCTTCGTCAGACAAACCAATTGCTTTCAGCACATGAGATGGGACGGCATTCCCTTCATTGCAAGCTGAACCAGCACTAATAGCAATCCCAAATTCGTCAGCCATCGCAACAACATCTGAACCATGCACACCATTAATTCTAAAGTTCAAAATACTGTCTAAATGCTGCTTTTTATCTGTTGTCCCATTAATTGTGACACCTTTTACATTCAATAAATTATCCTTAATCTCCTTGGATAAACGTGCAATTTTTGCATTATGTCCATGCATATGGGTTGTCGTATCTTCTAGCGCAGCAGCCATAGCCAAGACACCAAGAACATTAGTTGTGCCACCTCTGATTCCTCTTTCTTGGCTTCCACCATTAATTAAAGGATGAATATGAATGCCATCTTTGATATAAAGGAAGCCACATCCTTTAACCCCGCCAAACTTATGAGCAGAGCATGATAGCATATCTACGCCAAGCTCTTCTACATTAATTTTCATATGAGGGAATGCCTGAACTGCATCTGTATGGAACAACATATGATTGTCATGTGCGATCTTCGCTAGTTCTTTAATTGGCTCAATAACTCCAAGTTCATTATTTACCATCATACATGAAGCAATACCCGGACTAATACCGAAATAATTATTCTGCAATTCATTTACTCTTTTTTCAAATTTCTCTATATCAACCATTCCTCTATAATCAACCTTGAATTTATAGTCTGGATCAATAGAATGATGCTCAATGTTAGATGCTAGTGTAAAATCATGATTTAAAACCCATGAATTTGCTTCAGATCCACCAGAAGTAAAGTAAATCTCGTCAGGTTGTGCTCCAATTAGTGCCGCAATCTTTTCACGTGCTTCCTCGACCTTAATCTTTACTCCACGAGCATCCTCATATGAACTGTTTGGATTGTAATATTCATCAAGATTATCAAGGATAATATTCTTTGCGGCTTCACAAATTGGAGATGTAGCAGCGTTATCTAGGTAAATCATAATTAATGCACCTCGTCTTCTTCTACATTATATTCCTTTGCAATGCCGTCAAGAAACACCATCAAATAATCAGGATAATCCTCTACATTTTCATATCCAAGTGAGCCAATAATATTATAATTAAGATATCTCATCTTAGTGATAATCTCATATGCTGCATCTTGCTTACCATCTTTATAGCCCTTTTCATAGGACTGCTTATCTAGATTGTTGTAATCCATCTTTCATCCATTGCCTCCTTAAAATTTGATGTGTCAATAATTTTGTATTCTTTAATCCAACTACATTTACTAAAAATGCTTTGTAGTATCTCTAAGCTGTCTGATTCAGCCCATTTGTGTTTTCCTCTATCCTTGTATATAATTATGTATTTTTTCATTTTCATAGTGTTACAACTCCTTACTTGTTTTATCATAAGCAATTGTAACACTATAATTTCGTATTGTCAACACTCAATTCTCATATTCCATTTCATTGTTGCGAGTTCGGCATTCTGATAATAAGGTGTTTCAACTCCGCAGTTAGGACATCTCACATATACTGCTCCATATCCAGTAATTCGCATATTGGGCGCATTCCCACAAAAAGGACAGGGTTTTAGCTCATCCATCTTAATTTGCCCACCACATCAGTACTTAATTTGCCCACCACATCAGTAACAAAATTCTTATATTCCCAATCAACGCACTGCTTGTTCGTCATCCATCCAGTAGACCCCTTGAGGCACTTGCCCTTTCGACTACAGGTTTCACAAACATGTCCAAGCTGTAGGTCGTGTGCAAGATCTGCAATATCTTCTCTAAGGGCATCTGCAATTTTACGTTCTTCGTCCATTTTCTTATTAAACTCGTTATAAACATAGGCATATTTTTGGTCTGCTACAGTAAGCTGCTCTGCCGCCGCTCTCAGTGTGTGACACAGCTTGCACCAAGACTTTTTCCCCTTTGCACAATCCTTATCAGAGCACCATTTTCTACGCTTAATGTCTTCTGCCTGTTCAATAAGAGCCGTTACAATGTTAGCCATTTTCATTTTCTCCTTCATTATTATTTTTATTTTTAGCATTTTTATCTTCATCTGTTGGTTCATGGTTAATATCATATCCCCACGTATTAAACCAAAAATCAACTAGATTTTTACTAATTTGATCACCATTTCGTGCATTTAGCTTTTCTACCAAAGTACTTATTTTCATATATTTCAATTAAATGCACCTCCGTAAAGACTCATATTTGTGGAATAACAGAAATATGTCCACCCAAGACGGCCATCATATAGCGCCTTATAAACTCCACTGCCCTGCTTAAAATTCGCTTGAAAAACAACCGAAGGCTCCATAATGCGCTCTCCATTCAAGAGCCTTTTTGCAACATTAATGCATCGCTCACTCGGAATTAGACTTGCAATATATCCACTTCGTGCTCCATGATATTGTCCGGGCTGATAAACAACATCAGTAATCGTATTAGGAAACTCAGGAGATGCAACACGATTTAACACAACCTCGCCAACACACATCTTCCACTCATCTGACAAGAAATCACTTCCTGCCTCTGCATATATTACTTTTGCTAAAAGCATTAAGTCACTTTCAGAATATTGTGGCTGTGGTGCAGAAAACATATCTGGTTGATCTTCAGCAACCACTTCTGCAACTTCTTCATATGTAATAAGTTCATCCTCTGGATCCATGGCTGGCATTTCTTCTAATGCCGGTGTCTCCGTACACTCTATGGGGATTTCTTTCAAAGGTTGTTTGCTGTTCATGTTCTTACCATCATTAATCGAAATTGAAAATAAAATTAAAATAATAAGACTAATAATGATAAGTAGTTTTTTAATCTTATTCATTTTTTTACCTCGCAATAATTTTGTATTGTTCAATCTATCGTTATCATATCATATATTTTCATTTTGTCAATTGTACAAATTGCACAAAAAAAAGTGGGAGCCTAGAAAGCTCTAGGCCCCCTGTGGTCGCTGCCAATAATGGTCAACGCCAATGGAGCGGTAGACGAGGCACGATCTCGCAACAATCAGATTGGAAATCTGATGCTCTACCATTGAGCTACTACCGCATATTCTTACTTCTGTGTCAGCTTGTTAAGCTCCCTTTGTGCTTTGTTGATCAGGTTTGCATTTACAACTTCACTCTTGGCCTTTAGCTTCGCAATACGATTCTCATAATGTAGTGCAGTTCTTGTGTTCATAATATATTCCTCCTAAAAATTAATATTTACATGGCAGCGGATAGAGGCTATGCTCCCCTACCTACAGATTCAAAGTCTGTCGTGCTACTATTACACTAATCCGCTATTTGGTTGCTGAGCTTCAGAATCGAACTGAATTGAGCTTGATTATGAGCCAAGTTGAGATGCCAACCTCCCGCCAGCCATAAATAGCTCTGTCTTTATTCATCTAACCTGCACAAACAGGTAACAGAGCAGAAGATTATACCGGAGTCAAGTGGACTAAATTATAGAGAATAAATGGTGGGTCTGGGCGGTTACGCTCCGTCCGTAGTACGCTTAAAAGGCGTATATTCTACTATTGAATTACAGACCCATACTAATCCAACTTACATAATTCTCATTCATTTTTAATGCTCTCTTCATATTTATAAAGACCTTCCGTTAGCAAATCAAACTCACAAAAAGTTCCTTGCCAATGTGGGCAATTTTTAAAAGGCACTTCACACTTTCTATCTTCATAAGGACAGATATAATTAGTCAATTTTTATTCCTCCTATAGAGCCAGTCTAGTCGCTCTTCCAGTTTAAAAAGAATAAGCCTCAGCCCCTTATGTACTTTAATACCGATTTTACATAAATCTTTTTATGACACCAAGGACATTCAATAGATACTGCAATTTCTTGTCTGTCGCAATCGTCCATTTTAATAAAATACTCTTCAAAATCTCTAAAATATCTACCAGTAGGTTCTCTATGAGCATCTTCATTCTGATAGGTAAATACGCAATCGCATTTAGGACATCGCTGGGTAAATATAGGATTATCGAAATTTTTTCCTTTACTAATTATTTTAATTGCCATAACTATTTCTCCTAATATATATTTTGATGAGAGCGGCCAGACTCGAACTGGCGACTAAGGGTATTCAATAGCATATCCCTTCACGCTATAAAACTCTACCAACTGAGTTACGCTCTCATAAGGCGAGGCTTCCAATCCTTCTTTATCATGACCAAATAATTCAAACAAGAGCCTAGGTGCACATATCCCTTTCATTATTTGCTATCCGCTGTGCTACGTGATGGAAGTGACGTTACCTCGCTGGAGCAAGTAGTGTGATTCGAACACACATTTCCCCAAAGCGAACGTTTCCAAAGTAGCGATCTTTTTGTATCTCAGCTTTGTTAAATGAGAGAAGACCAATTCTTCCTTACTTGCATATAGTGTGGAGCAGGAGGTCGGATTTGAACCGACGTGAGCAAAGCTGGCGGCTTACAAAACCGCTCCAATCGACCGCTATGGGACTCCTGCAGATCTCTGTGTCTTTCCACAGCGTCAGCTATGCTTTGTTTGGTGGCGGCGCGCGACGTGCATAGCGTCCACATTTTTCTAACGCAACTTGAATCGAACAAGTATCTCCCTCTGATAGTGAGGGCGCTTTCCCATTAAGCTATACGATAATATAATTTTAAACACTGGCAGGGCGGCGTATCCTGCATCTCAGGTTCCTCATAAGAGGAGCGTCGGGAGCCTTTCCGACCTCAGTGTTTCATTTATGTTTCAACAACCGCTAATGATTAGTAGCGATAAGCATTTACGCTTTGCTTAAAGCAATTTTTAAGGAGCTATATGGAAAATGTATTAAGTCGCTCATTTATATGCTGCCACACGACAGGTCAGCAATCTTTGTTGTTGACTTTGATCTGGGAATTATGAAATCTCATAAACTTGGAACCAAGTTTGATGACTAGTTGGATGCTTTGACGGATCTAATTTTCGCTTTTTAATGAATTCCTTTACTTGTTCTTCTGGAAACCTTCTTAACATTGTATTTATAACATTTGTTCCAACATGAAGAATATCTGCCCATTCTCTTCCAGTATGGGATATACCATCTACCGTAGTCATTTTTGTGGTGGATTTATACTTTGCATTATTCGATCCAGTAACCCATCTACAATTTTCAGGGCAATAATTATCATCTTCTTTAATTCTATCAATCGTTAAATCGTCTGCATAACCATTCTCTAAAGCCCAATATTCAAAGGACTTTGGATTGTTAATCCATTCATCATAGACTTGAATTCCTTTAGCCCCATACCAACGATAACTTTTATCATGCTCGTTGTAGCATCTTTGGATCATGCCTTGGAATATTCCGCCTATTCTTTTGTTCTCCCAAGTATAAGCGCTAAACATTTTTATTGTCCCATTTTTATTGATATGGGTACATTTTTTTGCATCACCAATATGTCTTAGTTGCATATTAGTTTCATATCCGCATTCGCAACATTTGACATGGTACAATTTATGTCCATCATTTGATTTAAAATTACATTCATATAAAATATCGTAAATGCCAATTCTAGTTCCTATTACGTCATTACTCAAATGTCATCACTTCTTCAGTGTAAAATTTAATGTGGTGCTCCGAGAGGGCCACGATCCCCCAACAAGCGATTATAAGTCGCACGTTTTGACCAATTAAACTACCGGAGCATAATATTGCAACTTTAGTAGTTTATAAGGTCGTACAGTTGCCACAAAGACCTATGGTAATGATAGCAAGCGGAGCCGTGCATGACTCCAATAAAATCAATAAGTGATTAATAGGTTTATCCACCATACAAGGTACTATTTCGTTCTTATCTTTTCTATTTGCACTACTCACTATCATTTGGTGGGTCAGGGTGGTGTCGATCCACCTATTCCCGAAGGAGGCAGATTTACAGTCTGCTGCGTTTGCCGATTCGCTACTGACCCATATTAAGTTGGGAACTACGAGATTCGAACTCGTGTCTCCGGCAGTGTGCTCTTAATGTTTGCACTATTCTGTCTCCGGCAGTGTCTTAGCCACTTGACCAAGTTCCCATTTATGAGGAGAAAGGCGTCTAGAACACCTTGCAGGCATAAGGCCCTCCTCTGTTGCCGGATAACCTGCTGATAGACTCGTATAGGCTGAACGTTCTATCTGGCTTTCATTTTTGAACCACACACTTTTAGGTAGAAAGCTTTTATTCGTTATACCGCGAATCTCGGTCGCACTTCATCCGTGCCAGATGACCTCGTTGCTGAATCGAACAGCTCTAACGTCCTTTCGAACGCCGTGCTACCATTACACTAAAGGAGGATATGGTAGGGGTACCGGGATGTGCGCCCGGACGGATTTCTCCACAAGTTTTTGAGACTTGCGCGGTTGCTAGTTACGCCATACCCCCATATAGATGGTAGTTTAATGACTTGCCAAGGTCAATGGTTCTTAGGTCAGCCAGCCACACATTACTTGACGCATTCCATTTGTTCGCGTGGTGCAGGTGAAGGGTCACGATCCCTCAATCCCATCTGGGCGACAGATTTTAAGTCTGTTCTGTATTCCAATTCCAGCACACCTGCATATCAATGGGCAGTTTTCAGAGATGCCCAGCTCTGCTAGTACTCGAAATTCTATCTATCTCACACATTAACCTATTTTCACATGAAGATGGCTACCATTCAGCCTTGTGGATAACCTATGGTCATTGAACTTGAAACCAAACCATCGCTCAAGGATTTTGTAAAACTTTATGGGCACACAATTTTAATTAACAATTATCTAAAAGCCCTCTTTACAACTTTAAGACTTAAACTTTGACGAAAAAATAATCTTTGAGCATTGATCTCTGAACATTGATATTTAAACTTTAATCTTTACAGTTGAAAAATATATGTATATTTTAATTTTAAATCAATCCATATATTAGATCTTTTTTACTGTATTATTAGAATTAGTAAAAATATTGTTGAAGACCAATTTTTTTATTATTTCACATCAATGTATCGGTCAAAACCATCGAAGCAAGTCCGTTCTAGGTTTTCGAATGGCAGCAAGTTAGCTGCTTAATACTCGATATCAAGCACAGTTAGTGCGTTACTAACAGAAAGTGCCGCATCAACTTCAGTAATGAAACTAGAAATCTCATTGTCAAGCTGCTCAATGGCGTCCTTGACACCAATAGGATCAATGATGTCATAAGTGTTATCCTTGATGTACTGAGCACGAAGATTCTTCATCGCTTCCGAATCAACAGCCATCTTAGAATCCTTCGGCTGTGCCTGAATAACACTAAGAACATAATTTTCTGCTCTCTTCTCAAGAGGATCACCACTGTTCTTATCAAGCTCATTCTTTGCTTTAGCATACTGAGATTCAAGACACTTCTTGAATGTGTTCTTGAACTCCATTCCATGGTTCTTCATCTCAATTGCGGTAGCAACTGTGTATTCAGTGTCACCAACCTTAACCTTCGTTACTGCATTAGATGCAACAACTGCCTTCTTGATTGCATTACGTCTTGCAATCAGATCAGACACCTTCTGGAAATCTGACTTCATGCTATTCTTGAACTCATTAATAGTCACTCCATGAATCTTTTCATTGGAATGCTTATTCGCAATCACAAACGTACCAGAACAAATCGCATTATTGATACGTGAATCAATAACCTTAAGCTCTGCAAGCGCCTTGTGGACTGTCATCTGCTCCTTCGTTGCCATAATTCATAATCTCCTTTTAGTGATTTTTAATTATTAACTATAATTTTGTACTGTCTAGCGTACTTACATATTACCACATTACTTGTCATATGTCAAGTGCATCTTGTGGTTTTTTCTTTTTATGTATTCAATCGGCTCAATCAATCAAGTTGGCTCTCTCTTGACTACATTTTGGATTATACCACAATAATTTCATATTGTCAAGGGGTATTTTCAAGAATTTCTACTGGAGTTTCAAATACACGACTGTTTAGTGCAATCAGATCTGCTCTAAACATGTCAATTCGCTTATCAAAAGCACTATAATACTTCTTCATAAGCTTTTCCTTTGCAAGCATCTTACCCTTCTCCTCGTCGTACACATCGCCTTTCGCAAGCTTGACCTTAACCTTAAACTGCTTAGGCATCATGTACTTCTCACGAATCATATAACAGTCAAACTCATTGAGAAACTTATCAATCTTATTAATTGCATCAAGCTCAGTTCCTCTTAGAACGGCGAACGTTTCCTTCGTGTTTGGGTTGCTATAATACTGAATAGCCATTTTTTCTTTTGTCCTTTCTTTTTTAAATAATTTTGTATTGTCTTTTGACTTATGCTTGAATTATACCATATGTTTTTCTGTTTGTCAATAGCTTTTTTCGTTTTTTTGAATTACATATTGACTTCTTTCGACTATGCTTGGATTATATCACAACAATTTCTGTTTGTCAAGTATCAAATTTATCCATCTTGGCTCCACAATTTGGACAATAATTATCATTCGAGATAAAAACAGTTTCCTCTTCATGACAATGTGAACATTCCATTGTACTTTCTGTCGGAAATAGATTGTCCGGGTGATGAATCCAATGTGCATGCACTCCCTCTACAGTTGGCGCTTGCATCAACACTCGCCTGACACTGCCTTTGTATGGCAGATCATTCGATAAACTACTTAGAGCCTCGTCCGCATCAATCAGCCGCATCTATTCTCCTCCAAACTTGCAAATAGTAATGATCCATATGAATGATCCTTGTGTTCAAACTTACAAGACTCCATTGGCGCATTTTTCTTTATTAATATGTTCAATCATCATTTCTTTCGCAAACAATTCTCCTTTATGCAAGCATTCTCTCGCTTGAATAGATGCATCGACCAATTCATCAATGAGCTGCTTTAGGTTATTCGCATCATGATACCCATCATAATCGCAACCAATGTCCCATATAAATTGTAACCATTCATCTACACAATTTGGCTCACACATTTTACAACCTGTCTGTTCATCAATCCAATATTTCATTTTATTCACTTAAAATCCTTAGTTATTATTTATCCTCCAATACCCAAATGTCACCACGTTGCCCTATAATTTTATAATTCTCAGCTACCTCGTTATAAGGCACAGAATCATCAATAATACATTCATATCGGTATTCGCCGGTTTTAACAATACATTTTAAAATTCCACAAGCAACCATAATGGATAAACCAATAATAAAAGAAGATGTAGTTACCCAAACAGGCCCATCAAGGATCATAGACACAGCAAATACAATTAATCCAGTAACAAATATTATGAATGCCAATACTGATACCCATGTGGATAAACCAGTAATAGCCGTTTTATTTAATATAGTTATCCCTTCTATCATTCTCATTCCTCCACAAAATATTGAATATACAATTGAATTACATCACCTTCTGCCTCAATTCTCTCAGCTTCTTCAATTAATCCTTGCGCTTCCCAATATTTCTCCTGTTTAAATTTTTCTAACTGTTCACGAGTTGCTAATTCTATTTCAGGATACTTCCCAATGAGGTCAAGCAAATCTTCTTTTTGCCACCATGTGAGATTCATAGATTCCATTTCTTTTCTAGTCATTACCATAAATCCTCCGAATATAATTCACAGAGAATCCTCCCTGCTAAATCATCGCATGCCGAACGCGCCACACTCCAATTCATTGCCTTTCTATGACAATCCTCGCAATGATAATCATCATATCGACAGTTATCACAATAAATATCATCGAATGCTTTATAAATAAGGTTGCTTATTGCTTCTTTAGTTTTTTCAATTTCTTTTACTGGAACTACTTTAATATATGCAGGACAGGTATCATTACAAAGATCACAATGTCTGCCCTCTTCACATATCATCATTTATTTAATCCTCCTCAAATCTTTCTCCACAAACAATCAACTTCAACAACATCATTATCGAGCACATCTGTTTCATAAAGCATCTCTTCTAGCGCATGAAGCTCGTCAAAATAATATGCAAGTTTCTTCTTTAGGTTTTCTATAGCTTCCTCTTTTGTTTCTCCATATCCATAAATATTTGTTAAGTCAAAATTATGATATCTATCAGAATCATTAAATAAACAACAAATATGTGACTGAGACTTTTCCTTTCCATCATTATGATGTGCAATTTTCATTAACATAGTTGGCTCCTTTTGAATCATACATGTCACAAGCACTTGTGTCCTCATAACACAAATGCCCAAATATAAAAGTCATCCCCATTTCTTTTTCTTTAATGGTCGGATGTGGAATATCACAGCATAAATTCCAATCTCCACAACCAATATAATGCTTGCATGTCCCGCATTTATCCATTGATTTTACACCTCTTTTGTAAAAAATAGATACATAACTGTAACGCCACATGTATTCACTGCCATTTCAGTAGAAACTAGCCTAAATCCACGATCACCCCAATAGCTCAGTTCATTATTAAGTGCTTTAGTTGCATAATTACTTACAATCACAACTCGATTATCAAAACTCATTTTAATAACATCCTCCATCTGGCGCATCTCTCTTATAAGATGTGCATCCTACTGGATTGCCATTACATCCGACTTCGTAGACACATTTGTGGCAATCTCTAACACGCATCAAATCTTTTGCCATCCACTTATTAATAGTTGCGTCATCAACACCAAGATAAAATCCATTATTAACATGACTTTGCTGAATAATCAGTCCATTAATATCAAAATCGTTAATACAATGGATAAAAAATTCTAGTTCTTCTAAACTAACAAATGGATGTTTTCCACTTCGAAGCTGATTAAAAATTGCTTTATTTTGCTCTTTTTGATCATTGAGCCAATCCTTATATTCATTTGACATTTGTTGATTGCTCCTTTATAAATTTGTTTCCTTAATGTACTATAATTTTGTACTATAGCCAGTATAGCATATATCTGCTATTTGTCAATATGGCAAGTTGTACAAAACTATACTTGATAATTTGGCAACTTTTTGTATAAAAAAAAATAACCCCCACTATATAAGTGGGGGCATTAAATCAGCGGATACATTTGCGTAAGTTTTTTATGAATTGTTTCTTATCTGTCTTATATGATAGCATGGATTTGATGTTTGTTAAGAGAAAATTAACCACATTCGTATTCTACATAGTCAATTAATGTGATAAGTCATTATAAAGGTTGCATTCCTCACATAAATCAATACTAAGTATTTTTCTAACACTACAATCATTCATCAATCCAACAATTGCATCACTTTGAGATAAATTATCCACAGGAATCATATCAAACCATATCTTTTCTTTTGTATTAGTTAATTTACAAATGCCTTCGTATGTAGCCATATTAATTTTCTCCTTTACGAACATCTTCTAAAAGCGACTTATAGCTTAACTGCAACTCGTCTAATGATTTTGCATTAATGATGTATTTGATCACAACATGAAATGCAATAGCCTTTTTTCTAGTTTAAGATACTCTTCGTAGTCCATAGAAATTGTTTTTCTTTCAGTTAATGGTGTGAATTGATAATCTAATCCATAACTAATCTTCTCTTTTGAAGCTTTACATTTTCTTCTTAAGCACACCAATTTCTTTCCAAACATTTCCGTCCATATCTACTTCAAAGCAGATCAAATCATTTTTAGAACCAACTCTGTTCTTTACAATTCTTAATCCAACATAATTTTTATCATATCTTAAATCATGCTCTATTGGTTCTCCCCAAGTATCATCTTCACAGACATATACATAGTTTTGCTTATCATCTGCTGATAAATGCTTCCACATTTGCATTTGGTCAGTAACATGCATCATTCTCTTTGAGCTTGCAATTTCCTGAGAATTTAAGTTTTCAATAGGGATATCATGCGCCGAATCTGTAAGCTGGAAGGTGCAAATACAATACATTTTTGTTTCATGAATCCACTCTGTAATTTTTGTAGCAGTTGCGGCTAACTTGGCAAAATCCTCAAGCCCAGAGCATTTAAGTGTATCGTATGCTACACCATCACATTTGTAAATTGTATTGGCTTTTTTAATTTCCATTTCAAGCACTTCATCTTCATAGCAAGAGCCGATATTCTTGAATAAAAATTTGCCACTACTTGCAGATTCAACCCATTGCATAATTCGTTGCACCTTACGATATTCGGAAGAGGTTTCATAAATTCTCTTTTTATAAGACTCTTCATCTTCTGTATACACGCCATTATCATCCATCTGTCTATAGATGTACTTTCCGTTATCATCTTTATATGATCCGAGTGCAATTTCTCTTTCTGGTTTATAAATATCTTTAATTCCATGTAGCTCTTGAATCTCTGGAGAATTAATGCATGTAACTAAGAAATTCAATTTAATGCTCTCTGCCGACATTTCGTTTGCAAGCAATAGAATTTTTTGCTTTTGAACAAGGACTAGATATGCAATAAGATAAACGAGATTTCTGCCCTTACCGCTATTGCTCAACGCTCCTGTCATCAAAACGTTGCCGGGAAGCAATCCTCTATAATACTTCTGAAGATATGGCCATGGCCCAGCAACGCCCATAGATGGCATGCATAGGAATTGATCAATACATGAAACTGCGTTTTCTGTAAGAACAACAGGTTCATCAATTGCTTGTACTTTATTAGCTACCTTATCAATTCGGCCACGAACAATTCTACAAATATCATCTGGCGTTAATGCATTGAAATTCTTAATTGCCAAGATTTTTGATACGTCATATCCAGTCTCATTAAAAGCCCTTAGCAATGAAAACTTTTTAAATATTGAAAGATAATTCTTAATATCATGAGGGTCGCTCATTGCCATTAATTCTTTAATGGTCTTATATCCACCATACTGTCTATATTGTTTAAAACGCTCTTTAGACATACTACAAAACGTATTAATTTTCAATTCGGTAAAATCTTCAGAATATGAAACATAATAATCAGAAAATAACTGATAAAAAAACTCACATGCCTTGTCCGAAAAATCATATTTTGGGACAATTGAGGTGCCATATGTTAAATATAATATTGGCTCTTTATAAAATGATCCAACTACCAGCATTTCGGACTGGCTATTAGTTAATTCAAGTTCCATATTTTCACTTCCTATCAAATTAAGTCTTCCAAAAGATCGCTAATATCCCCTAGTCCATCATTCTGTTCAACTGCTTTAATTTTGCTATAATCAATGTTTACACTCTTTTTAACGCGACTTTGTTTCTCGTTCTCTTCTGCTTCTTTCTTTGCTTTTTCCTTGGCTTTTGAATATTTTACATAATTACTCATTAAAATAGCAAGATCATAGTTGACTCTTACCTCTCCGTCAATTACCTTGCCATGATGCTTGTTCCGTGCATTTGTTTTGTCTAGTTCTTTCTGATAGTCCTTCCACATATCAAACAATATTTCTAATTCAATTGGCTTGCACCGTCTTCCATTATATTTTCCAGATTGAATATCTGCAATAATTGACCAAAAACGACGACTTAATGCCCCAACATCATAATGTACAATCAAATACTCATTGAATTCGTCTTGCACAAAACGATGCATTAATTTCTTTTTTGCTTCTGATTCTAATTGATCTAAATTCTGTAAGGCATCTGAATAAATGGACGAGTACCTGTTGTTTTTTAGTACTCGCCCATTACACATTGTTTTAAAACATTCAGTATGATAGCTTTTCTGTTTGTAAGAAACCATATGCATATCATTCTTTGTCAAAACAATATCTTCCCCACAGAACGCGCATTTTCTAATTAAAGTGGCGCTCATTTATTATGTCTCCTTACTGTGAAACTACTTCAAGAATCTGATTTAGAATATCAATGTCTGTAACCTTGGCGAACTGGTCTGGAAGTCCTGCTTCCTTTAGGGCAGCACGTTTGGCTTTCTTGTCTTCAGGAGAAAGAGATGACAGAACTCCCTTAATTTCTGCCTTAAGGTTCTTGCATTCTTCGTCTTTTCTAATTTCCACATCCAACTCGTCTGTTTCCATTAGATCCTCTTTATGTGAATTATAATAGTCTTCCTTTTCTTTTTTCTCCTGCTTTGATTTGCTCTCAATATATTCGTCTGTTGCGTCATGAGACTTAATAGAGTTCTTAATTGCATCCTTGACAGTATCAATATAATTCTTTGCAGAAACTTCTACTCTGTCAGCAATATCTTCAAATCTACCACCTGCATCAATATATCCATTTCCACGAAAGTACATCCATCTGCTAACACCATCTACATGTCCATCAGTGATTTCTCTTTCAATAACACCCATCATACAAATATCTGCCTTGTTAGCAAAAATTGAATCATAATCTGTTGAAAGATTAGATGTAAGCATCTGATATTCATCGCCATTTTTCTCTTTAATATCCTTAATCTTAGTGTGGCCAATAAATACTAAGCAGTACCCACTAGATTCTAGTCTGGTAATAACGGAATTAATTAGCTCATCCACTTTTCTACGCCCCGCTCCATAGCCTCCAAAACACGCATTAAATTCATGCTTGGTGCCAGACTTCTTATAGTCAAGACGAACAATTTCCTTTTGAGCCATAGAAATCCATTCGTCAACGGTATCAAATGCAATAATAGAAAACGAATTTTCGTCCTTATTTTCTACTAGTTCGTCAACGACTTCCATTAGTGTAGACCAATCTGGGCAATCAGCAACCATTAGATTGTCAAGAGCAAGATAACCTCTCTCATTTCCACAGCTAATCAATAGGCCATGACTCATGTCGCCATATAGTTCTTTAATTAAATTTGCAAACAATGTAGTTTTGCCCCATTTTTTTGGTGCTCTCCAATAGTGGCGATAGTTAGTAATATCTACTGTTACCTCATTTTTCTTCCATAAAGCCATAATAATATCAGTCTCCTTTACCTTTTAAACTATTTATATATCTATCTAACTCTTCTTGTGTGATATATCCTTTTTCAATTGCATCTTCCGCATACAACCAATGCAATGCCTCGCCTGTTTGTGGATGTTTATACGTATAATTTTGTTTACCTCTACAGCACTTTGTAATAGAGCTTGGATCAAATCCATATAAATTTTGTACTTCTTTTGCTCCCCAAAAAATTTGATTTAATTCTATACAATATATTCTTCTACATTTCCACCAATTACTACCTTTACGAGAATCACTCATCTTTTTCTTTGCTTCTTCTGTGTGATGTTTCCCATACATTGGATGATTGCTTGGATTTATAAATCTTCCTTTTGCTTTTTCTGATAGATTTAATTTTTGTTCATCTGACAATTTTTTACCTAAACTGGGATGTTGTTTTCCTATCCATATATGTTTGCCTTTAGTTGTTGGATTTGCCCAATATAATTTATGTTTTTCATACCATTGTTTATATGTTTCTTCATCCATGCGTTCTTTTGGAGAAACTTTAAACTGGGGATTATTCTCGCCTACTAATCCTACTCTTCCATACATTGGATGATTATTTGGATCTGAAAGTCTTTCTTTTGCAGCTTTTGATATCTTTTTTCTTGTTTCTTTACTTGGAGTCCATCCTTGCGTTGTTCCTCCACCATAAACAAGATTATACCAATTGTTAGATTCAACAGCATTAAAGAAAACACTATAATTATATTCCCTTTCATTTAATTCTTCTGCAGAATAAGCAATATCAATTACATTTCTTACAAAATTTTCTTTTCCATATTTGTCAATTGCCTGTTTAAATGCTGCACCACTACCAAGATATTCTTGCCAATTTCCATAGAATTTTCTTTGGCCTAAATATCTTTTGCCATCAATCAAATTCGTTGTGATATAAATAAATCCATATGGATCTTTTACTTCCGTATATGTTGTATCTTGTAGCCCATCAACGGAAGAATTCATTTCTTTTAATTCTTCCATCTATTATCACTTCGCTGTCTATAATTTAGTATTGTCTAGGGAAGCTTTAATTCTTCCCTAGACTTATGGATTCTCACCATTGCTCATCTTCATCGTCAGATGCATCGTCGCCCCAATCATCATCTACATTGGATGTTGACTCTGCCTTACCAGTGAAATCCTGTTCTGCTTTCTTTGCTGCATTTACCTTCTTAATTGCCTCATCAATTGCCTTTTCAGTATATGTGTCTTTGTCAATAGTTGATGGCTTTGCACCTGTAATAATAAGTTCTCGATGAGTCGGTGCAAAAACTCTCTTATTGTCCATATCATTAGATTCGCCCCAGCAATCATCATCTTCCTCATCATTCACGTCTTCAACATTATTAACAACATTGATGTGTCCATGAACCTGAATGGAATTATAAGGCTTTAGCCCACTGCGCATCTGCTTTGCGAGCTTTGCATCTTCAATAATAAATTCAGCAGACTCAATAGAATTATAATTCACAATCTTTGTATCAACTACGAATCGACCAGTTGGCTTGTCGTTTTCTCTTTCCTGATCAATACCAACAAAAACAATCGTCTGCGTAAAATCATGAGCGGGAGCATAGTCCTCCGCATCAAAGTCAATATCTTTCTGACATAGAGAAACCTGTGTTGGAACAAACTTTGTGGTACGAGAGACTTCTCCATCTTTGTTAGTATAACTGCCAAATTCTAGATTCCCTTTAACAAAAACGGAATCACCATCATTAAGATTCTCATTAATATATTCACATGCATCATATTCTGTTCTATAATGATTGTCATTCTTGAGCTTTCCATTATCGCCCGGAACTTTCTTAAGCCCAGTCAGTACACCAATCATACGATATCCCTCTGGTGCATTCTTAATTCTATCCTTCCAAGCAACGGCCTTAACGTCAGTCTTGCCATCTTCATCCTTCTTACTAAAATATACCTTATCGCGCGGCATACCATTAAGCGAAGGATAAATTGTCTTCTTGTCCTCATACTCTACGCCAAAGTTAACCATGCGGAAATCTTTGCCTGTCTTGGTCTTCTTTTCTGTATAGAAATTGTCCTTCTCTACTCCGCTTACAATTCCTCTAACCTGAAAAGTTCCCTTGGTTTGTGGAAGTTCAAAAAGTTTGTTTGCCATATCTTATTAGTCTCCTTTTCCTATAATTTTGTATTGTTGAATAAAATAAAAATTAATACTTATAATATCTTTCATCCATGACCGCATTATAATATGTGTATTTGTCTAAAATGTCTTTCCCTATATTCAACATATAATTTTCGTGTTCACAGCATGGGCATTTCGCTTGTATATATAAATACTCAATATAATTATGTTGCTCATTAACCTGAAAAATTGTTCCACATTTCTGGCATTGAACATTGACGCTCTCTGATTTCATTCATCATTCATCCCCCTTTCTCAACAATTGAAAAGACTATAATTTTGTATTACATCTCATTACGATTGCATTATACCATAATAATTGTGTCTTGTCAAGCTTTTTTTATCAGAGAGCGAAAAATTTTATATTTCGATTTTAATTTGCATGGACTCCCCTTTGATCATTGCGTAATTTCCACTTACCTCAATGTTTGTAATTTCATTGTTCCATAAAAAGATTTCATTATCTTTCAATTTAACACCAATCCTTTCTCCATCATCAATAATATGGAAAATTCCCCTAATTTGTTGATTTCCATACCAATCATGATGTATTGTTATTTCCCCATTCTTACCATTTAGATTATGTAAGTCATTTACAATTTTCTTTTCCATAAAATTATGTCTCCCCTTTTGTAATGTAAAATAATTTACCTTTGCTTCTCTCTTATACAAAAATTATACAATAAAAACATATGTTCGGCAACTATTTTTTGCAATTATAATTTTGTATTGTTAATTAAGATTATAGACCGCACCATTACGGCCTATACAAAATCTATAAATTTATTAGCAATAACATCAACATATGAATTTAACTTATATCCATATTGTTGCGCCAATGCTTTGCCTTCTTCTGTATATAAAAATTCTCTTAATCCAAGATTGTTTTTTTCCATTGCATTTTTAATTTTATACAATAGCCCAGATGCAGCAAGTGCCTTCATTGTCAGCAATGGCATATCTACATGTTTTCTATATGTTTGAACTCTTCTATATACCCAGCGGAAAAATTTATCGTCTGAGTCTACTGTATATGCATTATCCATTTCTTTATAGAGACAGTCATCTCCAATTAATTTTTTAACCCTAATAGTTGTTCCATAACACATATATTCTTTTTCTGAAAATGCCTTGTCTAAATAATTATATAATTTTGATGATAATTTAACTTTTCGTCCATCATTAAAACATATATATTTTTTATCTTCGCTAATCATACTTCTATTAAGAGCAACAATATCTTCCATACTTTTGCCGCTAATGCCTTCCCATAGCAATTCTAAAAGCGCTTTATCTGTATAGTTATATAACTCATCTTCTATATCATCAAGCTGTTCTCTTGTTAAGAATTTTTGATTCAATGTTTCTGTATCAAGGCATTGAAGCAGCATAGCTTTATTTATATCTGCATAATTATTTTTCTTACAAAAACCATGATGCATACAGAAAATAGAATAGCTTTTCAAATATACATTGTAATTTTCAAGAACATGCACAGATTTTGCATCAAATTCTTTATACATCGCCAATATTTCTTTTCTTGAAAAGCTATTACAATCTTTCCCTTTCTGCTGTTCATATTTGTATGTTTTGTTAAACATTCCTGTTAATGAAGTCTCTGCTACAATTCTACTTCTTTTATAATCGTTTATAAATTGTATCTTTACCTCCTCATTGTAAAACACATGATCACCCCTTGTGAATTTCTCGTTTCTTTTATTGTACAGTACAAAATTATAATTGTCAAATTAAGTTGTCAAGAATATTTGTTGCTTTTCTCTTTGCATCAACATCAATCTCTGTATAAATTTTAGTTGTTGCAATATTTGCATGGCCCAATTGATTTGCAACCAAATAAATATCCCCAGTTTTTTTATACAAATTGGTTGCACACGTCGCTCTTAATTTATGTGGAGTAATATGCTTATTCATTCCTTTTGTATATTTTGCCATCAAATCTTCTATTGCCGATACACTTAGTCTATTTTTCTTTTGGGAAATAAACAAAGCATCTGTTTCGACATCTGGAAAATACTTATTTCTATCTTCAATCCATGCAATAATTCTTTCTTTTAAGTTATTACCAAAATAAATTATTCTATTCTTATTTCCTTTTTCAACAACTTGAATAGTAGACTCTTGAAAATCAATGTCAGAAATATTTATTTGTGCAATCGCAGATACACGCAGCCCTGTTGAAATTCCAAGAGAGAATATACACAAATCTCTATTAATAAGCTTATGATATTGATTCTGTTCAATATTTTTAATACATTGCTGAATTTCGTCTTCTGTCAGATAAATAACTTTTTTCTCTTGTTTGCATGATGGCCTAAATGTTTGATCCATTGGGTTCTCTTCAATCAATCCATTTGACTTTAAATAAATGAAGAATGTATTCAAAGCAGACCATCTTGTTGCTCTAATGCCGTTTCCAGTTCTTTGTATATTTTTATCTTTATTTGTTTTATATCTTAGAGATGACATATACATATTAATTATTGCAGAAGTTACATTTTGATAAAAATTCTCATCATAGCTTCCTTTAGTACAATAATTCATAAAATTAATAATATAATTAATATATACTTTAATTGTTGAATACGATCTATCTGCTGCTTCCAAATAATAATAAAAATCACAAAGAACTTTAGGCAAATCGTTTAATTTCTCTTGCACTTTACTTAATTCAATAACTTCTTTTTCTAATCTTCCGCTGCCATCATTCATAATAAATTACCTCCCATGGATTTTTTTATGTCTCCATTTAAAAAACACAACAGATGAAAGAATCCATCCACAAAGATTGTTTGGAAACACAAGAATAGTAGAAAACAACATGGCAAAAATATAACAAGCCCATGCTTCCATAATCCCATCAATATATTTAGGATCTCTCAATTCTGTATCTTCATCTTGTTCGTTTTCCATTTCAATTGACATTGTTGTATAATCTTGAATTGCAACTTTTTTAATATAAAATCGCAACATAGCATGTCCAATGCGCAACTCCATACCGTCATAGTTTGTTTCAGGAGCAACAATTACAAAGACATACTTTTCATCACCATCCAAATCCCAGCCAATATATTTTGCATTTCTATTTCCACCATTTTTTTTATCTCCAAAGCTCGTCAATTTAACGTAATCTCCACATTTACATTCTTTTCCGTTCAACCAGAAACTAATGTTTTTATACATTTAAAATTTTCCTCCTACTCCTGTAATGAAATAAATGGTTCCTTCTGCATTTTTATCCATATATTTATCATAGTACTCTTGCAATAGTCCTTTTAAGCCTTCAATCCTCTCATCTTCATCGTCTGCATTTCCATCTGCAATTATATTTATATCTTTTGCAATAGTAGTATTTCCATATAGGCACCCAATTGCTATAATATAATCACTTTCATACATTATTTGCATTTTAACAATAATATGATATTGTGTTGTTTCTGTTTGCCCAATTGAAGGATCAGAAGTAAAAACTATTTTCTCTCCACATTCTAGTTCATCAACATACGCTGCAATTTCATCAAATGTTGTTCTTACGAGGTCAATTCCATTATTCATAAAATATCACTCCATTTATACTTTATTTTAATATTATAACCATATTTTTCATTCATAATTTGACTATAATGTTTCCAGAAAAAATTGTGATCCATACAACAAAAACATGTGTGCATAACTTCATGGGCCACTACATCTTTTATACTTTTTTCTTTCCCTCTTGTAGTTTTATAAGACAAATGAATCTCATATGTGTCTAAATTTCTATAACAAATACCCGCCCGTTGCTCTATGTTATAATCAATAATAATTTGCCGATTAATTTTTTTAGAAATTGGAATATCTGCTTTAGTTGCATCTTCTATCACTTCTTCTAAAATTTTATTTAAATTCAACTCACACACCTCTTTCTATTGTATACTTGCTTTCAAAATTATAATACTGCAATAATTTTGTTTTGTCAAGTATTTTACGGAGTTTTAATTACTTTCCATACAGGCGCGGATTTAGTTCCACCAACTCGCTCAACAAAGCCAAACATCGAGAGCAAAATCTCCTCGATATCTGTTTCTTTTAGATCCATCTTCCGAGGGCTTTGCGGATAATTGCAAATAAATTCCCCATTATTATTCATTACTTGTTTAATTTGATTTAACGTTTCAAAGAGCATTAGCAAAGAGCTCTGCACATTAAGCACATTAGAAGCGAATACAATATCATACTGTCTATTCAGTGCAAATTTATCGAGTAATTCATCTCCATTGCCAGCCCATAAATCATATGCTGCCACATCAAATCCTTTGCTTAGAAGATATTTTGTACTAGTAGCTCCCTTCCCCGCGCCAAAGTCGAGAATTGTTTTGCTCTTATCCACATTACTTTCCACCCAAAGAGGAACTACTGCACGAATCTTTCCATCCTTAATAGCCGAAGCGCCTGCACTCCGACTAGTTGCCTTTGCAATTTTAATTTCCTGAGCTGTCATGCTTTAATGTCCTTTCTATTACAAAGTTAATTAAAAAGAGACCTGTTAATTAGCAAGTCTCTTTTTATAGCTCTTAAACATTAAGCGCAATAGTTTCTGTCATAATTACATGAGTCCCTGTAAGATTGAAATTGTATCTATGATACATTGCTCCCGGAGCGATAGCATAATCTGGCTCTTCATATACATTAAACAAATCACACTTCTGTTCAAAAGTCATTTCTTTAAAGTCCCAAATTTCTTCATCGCTTTCAAGTTCATACACAAAAACACGATCTGCAGATTCGTCCCAACCACAAAGAGGGGATGTGTAAATATATTTCATAATTAATCTCCTTTGTTATTTTACAAGTTTAACTCCAGATGACAATTTATAAGTACTTTCTTTTTTCTTCTTGGTAATTAAGATTGTGTCTTGTCCTGATACAAATTTGATATCCCCTCTGTATGATGTCAATTCTTTTGTAAGTTTAATAATGCGAGATGTTTGTGCTGCATTCAGGTCTGCCATACCAATTATATGATACAAATCAGCTTTCACAAACTTGTCCATTTCGCTAAGTGCTGTTCTGCAAGACAAAATTGATTCATTAAGATCTTTTATTGTCATCTTACTTATATCACGTGCATTTAAATTATACTTCGACAAGGCAGTTTCACACTGCTCTATCTGCTTAGAAAGATTTTCTACTATGATTTGATATTCTGAGTGCTTCATTATCAATTCCCTTTCTTATTCCAGCCACAAACATAATTATTCTTAATCATATCTTCGTCATATTTGTCTGGAATTTTACTCCCCTTTGCTTTATTGCAAATAGCGCACATTGTCTGTAAATTTTCTATTTTATCTTTCCCTCCTTGACTTTTAGGATAGATATGATCCTTTGTCATAAGTACATTATCGTCGGAATATAGATTGAAATGTGCTCTATGAAGATTTTGACCAATGCACTGTTCAAGGACATAATGTGTTCCTACTCTGCCGCAGCAAACACACTTATATCCTTTTTCAATAAATGTCTTATATCGAAGACTTCTTGTGTATACCTTATATCCTTCAACAACAACATTATTCTTTTTCTTTTCAAGACGATTGCCATCCCAATGACATGAATCTGTCTTAACCAAAGCTTCAACTTCTGCAATAGAAAATGTTTTAATTTTTTTAATTTGTTCGCCCATAAATTAATCTCCTTTCCTAGCTCTATCCGCTTAGAAAGATTTCTTACTATGATTTAACATTCTGAGTGCTTCATCATCAATTTTCTTTATTATTCCCAAATAATTTTCTGTTTAAGACAGCCTTCATAAACATCTGGATAACTTACTTCTTCAATATTGGGCTTGTCTTTCCCTTTAAAATTATTCCAAGCGGATCTTCCAAATGTAGTATGGCACACAGGACAACAATAATTTGCCATATCAATCTGATAACTATAAAACAGGTCATCATCAGTCATGTCCATTCCATGGAACCAATTTTTACATTCTGGACACTGTACTGCAATATGCCGAATAGGAAGGGGTTCATATTCAACTCTTACATTAAAATTCATTACTTATGTCTCCAATTTTTAATTTTGATATTTGCGTATTCCACGATCTCACAATATTCTTTATTTGTAATTCTGTCATCAAATGCGGCACGTTCCTCAACGATTTCAGTCAATTCGTCAATATCATTTGCTTTATCAATCAAATCAAAATATTCTTGCATTTATTTTTCACATCCTTTATTTCAATTTTTCATTCACATAAAATTCAGTACCCTTATGATAACACATCTGACATCCAAGACAACTTCTTGCCCCACAATTAACACTCACATTATTCTCTTTAATATATTCTTTGTCATATACAGTAAAGACATGATCAACAAACCAAAATCTTTCCATATTAAGTTTCATTACCTCATTCATCTTTGGGCTGCTAACTACCAAAGAAAGATTATCTGGTTTTTCAATTTTTCTTTCATTAAACACCCTATCACAAATTGCATAATTCTTTGTCCAGAGACCAAATGAGGTATATGGATTTCTATTACAAATGTTTACATAATTAATCAACTGTGTCTCATTTTCAATATCTCCAAATGCCTCAAATCTATAAATCAGATCATTTGTAACAGGGATTTCGTTCCCTTGCAGAATCTTGGTCTTAAGAATATGTCCATTCTCAATCAAATGCTCTTTGAGTGACTTTCGCATCTTCATATAGGTGCTTGCATAACAATGACAGCATACTCCATCTTTATCCTTCTGTCTTGCAAGACAAAATTTATTATTTGCACAGCATGTCCCAATACTCTTCATCCCATGTAGTTTTCCAGAATGATTTGTTTCCCAAACGATTCCGTTCATCATGATATATTCTTCCTTTCTATTATACAATAATTTTGTATTCTGTCAATAAAAGAGGCATAGATTTCTCTACGCCTCTTTACATTTATTTTATTTAATTTTACTTACTGCTTCTTCTCTTGTTTTCCCAAAATTCGCTTCCTGAAGAATACCAAGATAAGGGATGAACACCCAAATGTCATCATTATAATCACACCATTCAAGAACTTTTTCTTTTAGAAGGTCTTCTACAGTTCCAACAAGTCCAAAACACACTTCCTTATCGGTAGTCCATACCTTACGAATTGTGCCATCATAACCACGTTTCTTGAAAAATTTAAGTTCCATTTTTTAAATCCTTTCAGAATTTCAAAGTGTTTTCTGCAATCTCCGAAAGCATATGCGTAAAGTCTTCAACAACTTTGCTCAACAGATATACATCTACCCAATCACTGTCTGACGTTGTGACCATATACCATCCGTCGCCTGAGTATTCTTCAATTCCATAAATATCTCCATAATTGTAGCGCAAATATGTCATCAACATATTAAATTCATTTTCGGAATTTACCTTATACGCAGTATGAGTATACAACCCATCATCCCCATAAGGAATTGGAACAATAAAATGCTTTAGATTAATGCTTTTGAATGTGTTCGCTTCATATTCCATACAATCACTATAATTTGTAAATTCTTTTCCGTCAAGTGCCTGATATACAATGGTTTCCTTTTTAATTTTTTCCATTTACTTTGTCTCCTTATCAATGTTAAATCCATCAAAGTTGTCAATTTTATCATAAATATATGACCATCCTGAGTCAATCATATAATCTGTAAACCAATGAGTGTCACACAGCTCTCGCAATTTTGCAATATTCTCTTCCGTTGCGGGATAGTCATGAAGTTGAAGTGCATTTGCAAGGTCATCTTCGTTCCAACGAACTGTACCAAACCATTCATCTTTCATTTATTTATCATCCTTTTAAAATTACATTTTGAATTTCCTGCCGTACTGCTGTAATATTAATGGCGTTTTTCTTTGCTTTATATTTTCTGCTTACTTTTGTTTTTGCTTTGTCCCATGCTTCGTCAAGGCCATTTGCCTTTACTTTAATATCTTCTCTAAACATAGGCTCATAACAGTTACAAGTCAAAATAAATTCTTTCATAATTAAATCCTCCGCTTAATCATCTCCATCACTATCATCCGTTTGATTTCTGTTATACCATTTTCTCAAATAGTCAATATCGGTACAATCAACTTCCCAAGTGCCGTCCATAAATGTTCCACCATCATCAGGAATTGGGATAATACCTGCATCATCTTTTGCGATTTCAATTGCCTCATCAAGTGTATTAGCGTCCACATTGACCATTCCCATCATTGTCCAGCACACAGGAATCTTCCAAGTTTTCATTTTACATTTCCTCCATTTTAATTTTTGCAAGCTCTTTATCCATTGCTTGATTCCACCGTCTATCATTAATTCTCTGCCAATTCCAATGAATTCTACAAAGCCTGTCCCAAGACATTCTGTCGCTGCCATAAAACACTTCCCATTTAAGTTGTTCACACAGCTCTGCAATTGTCATTTTCTTTTCTTCGTCTGTTTCCCAAAAATGCTTCCAATTCCCTTGTGCAAGTTCATAAAACAAATCTTTACGAATTCGTTTAGGAAGTTTGAAGCAGTAAATACAAATTGCTTCAAACATTTTCGGATACTTGTCCAAAACCTTTTGCTGGTCTTTCAGAAGCACAAATTCATTCACGAGATTGTAATATTTTTTACGAGTCATTTAATTTTCCTCTTCCAAAATCCAATCATATCCAAGCCATTTAATTTCATCATCAGAAAAACCGATCGCATACAAATCTCTACGAGCAATTTCAAGCTCTACATTTCCATTGTCTGTACAACAATCAATCGCATTTTGGAGCAATTCCATGGCTCTTCTATGTGTGATATATCCTGAATTATTTGTCTTATCTGGCGAGATTTCATTCCCATCTTCATCTTCGTCACCTTCAACCCACCAAGACTCCCACATATTATAAGTCTCACTTAGACGTTCCATCATAAACTCTTCACAGCAAGAATCTTCAACATATGCTCTATAATCAGGATCTTCAATTTCTTCTGTACTATGCCATTCGTAATAATATCCATCAAGCATATCAAGAATCTCTTTTTCGAGATATTTATATGCATCATCCCATTTAATGCACAATTCTCTTTCAAAACAATTTACAAAATATCTTGTAATCATATTATTTGCTCCTTTCACTTTTAATAAAAGCTTTCTTTGCTTCTACATCCAACAGTTCACCACATGGCTTATATGGATCGTGTTTAATGCACTCAACATCTTTAAGCATTAGTTCAAACGATTCGCTGTGGCTTTTCCCTTGCTTCATCCAGAAGTTGTAACACTCTTGCGAGAATTGATTTAATATTTCCATTGTGTTTTCTTTACTCAACATTTATTAATCTCCTTTCTATTTTATAAAAGGGGCTTTGTTCAAGCCCCTTTAAGAATAATTTTGTATTGTTTACCAGCTACTCACGTAATAAATAGCTTGCGTTTCAAAGTCAGTGGTGGCAAGAACATTTTCAAGAATCTTAATGGAGTCAACAATGTCATTTACATAATACTCATCGTAATCACACCCTCCGAAAAAGAATCCAGCACGACAAGGAAGCAACTCCTCTGCGATACTTGAGTCAATCACCACTTTGCCATCTTCATAAATCGGCTCCCAACCATTAGGAGTTCCCTTATCTCCATTGTGTACCTTCCCATACGTCATTGTGCAAGAATCAAGCACTGTTTTACAGACACCGAGAAGGTTTTCAAGAATCTCCTTTGTGCACTCATGATGATAATCACAATCATCGTCTCCGTCTTGCACGTTGGTTACAAACCAATTATGAATCTGATTTGCTTTCCTCCAATAGCCAACCTGATCCATAATTCTGTTATATCCATACTCATGTTCAGTGTCCCAAGCAGAATAGCGTTTCTTATAGAAAGATTTATAAAATTCAATTACATCCTTGCCCGGAAGCTCGCTTTCATCAACGCCACACCACTCCTTAAGTGTGCAGTCTGCATGTTCATTGCCTTCTTTTTTCTTTTCCAACCAATCGAAATAACCTTCAATTGCACTTACCTCGCTCACAGTAGTGCTCTTGTAACGAGGCATTCTGTAAAGATACTGATCAAGTCCCATTTTTCAAATCCTCCTTTAATTATTTATACATGCCATTTTGACAACTGTTTATTTACATATCCAATATGCGCAAGTTTATCATTAATACTTTTTGTACGCATTTTCATTGTTGTCTTAATTGAAAAATCAAGCTCTTTTTTAAATCCTTCCCATTCTTTTACAAGAGTAAGCATCATCCATTCGCTCAAACTACAAACATTTTTTACTGCTCCATTAGGGAGAATTACAAAGGCTGGAAAACCACCAATCGTGCTACTATCGTAAATATAAAAAACAAAATAATTTTTCATATTGCTTAATGCAAGATGGTAATGTTTACAACCACCACACATATAATTTGCGTTAGATAGCGTATGAGTTATATAATCAATAATTTGTTCCATCATTGTTTTGCCTTTTGCTTGATACTGACTTTCTGTAAAATCATTTAGCACCTTTAAGGCTTCCTCTGCATGTCTGATGGCGACAGCAGTTACTTCATATTGGTCATTCATTTTTAAATTCTCCTTCAATATTTTGTTTCTCTTTCATTCATTAGCCAGCCAACACCCTTACTATGGTTCTCATCAAACCAATGCCAAATTTCTTCTCTGTGAGTCCCCTTGCTCCAACCATGCCAATCGACATCAAGGCATTCGTCCTCATCAATAGGTACATCTTCGAGCTCGTCCCAGAGGTTTTCAATTTCTGCGTCATTCAGTTTCATTTTTAAATCTCCTTTCAAATACATCCACCACAACATCCCCACTCAACATTATCATTAAACACTTGATCAATTTCTGCTGCATATTTGCGGAACTGTTCTGGGATTCTCTCTACATCAATTTGCCATTCACCTTGCCATGCTCCCTCATAATTTGGCATTAGATCGCCACCGCTGCTCCAAAACGGATCGTATGTCGATTCATCTTTAGAGTTGAAACCATAACCAAATGTAATTTCCTTTCCGTCAATCTCAAGTGTAAGCACACCGCTACACAGGTTGGGATAGCTCCCAGTGTAAGAAACAAAGTTTACATGTTTAGTCTCATTATTGTTGCGATTAATCAACATTTTATTCTCCTTTCAGCATCTGCTCAATCAGTTCCATTGCCTTATCGTCTTCCAGATAGAAACCGTCACTTCCAATCTGTGCCTGAAGATTACATACCAACTGCATAAATCTCCAATCGGGAACCATGTGCCAGTATACCTTAAGTATTTCACAGAACTTGTCAATTCTCTTGGGGTCTCTCATTTTTGATAGCTCCTTTCTTGTAAGGGCTGGAGCATTAAGCTCCAACCCCAACCTTTGCGTTAACCAGCTTGACGAACTCGTCCATCCATGCATGACCGTCCATGATTTTTCCCCATCGGTTTTCTTCATAGTTCGCAGTGTTCCTGTTCGGAGCGCTATGCCCGATCATATCACTCATCGCATTCACAGCGCCCCATGCAGTTCCTTTAAACTTAGCAATATCAGGCATAAAGTAGCAGACAGAATAGTTATCCTTTACTTTCTGAATGTTTGCTTTCTTACGATCAGAATCATTGTCCGTTACAGGGAACATCTGATCGAGGATTTCATTGATTTGTTCAAAATCAAGTTTAATATTCGCAAGTCTATCTGCCTCTTCGTCAAGTGCATCCATATAAAGATTTGCCATACCAAGGCAATGTCTCGCTTCTGCAAGCTTTTCATCGAGATTTCCAACATGCTTTGTGCTCCAAGAACGCTGAGCGGTGTTAAGTGCAAGTGAGAGAGTATTATTGCAAACGACTCGAATCGGAGTCATGCAAATCTTGATTGCTCCAGTTCCGTCATGAGAATTAGAAAACACCATATAAGGCTCCACATCGTCATCAAGCACTTTCTTAGTCGGCATCTTCGCAAGCAGCCAAACTCTTTTGCCTCCGTTGAGAGAACCTGCGGTTTCATAGCGAACAATTCCATCTTCCGTTTCACCAACAATTGCATCAGTGAAGGAAAATGCATCTGCATTCTGCACAATCTTATATCTATTCGTCACAATGCCAAGCACAGTTTTATCATCACTTCTGATGTTTGCCTTGTAGTTCTCAATTTCCGTTCCATCATCCATAAAGACAGGGGTCTGTTCAACAGTCCAATCAAGCCCTGCCAGCTTGAGCGCTTCTGCACTGTTGGGAGCATCCGCAAGGATTTTGCATCTCTCCTGTGTCTCCATATAATGCCAAGGTTTCTCGCGTACACTAAACATGCTATCATTCATTTCAATACAATGAGCCATAATTTTTATCTCCTTTAACAAAATACATATTGATTCTTGCTTTTCTTTCTTTTCTTTTTTTCTTTTTTGCCGCACGCTGTTTCCAAACAGGATGGTCTGGGTACATTTCAAAACAATCACATTGTTTTTGCAAGCATCTTTTTCGTTCTACTTGATTCCATGTCGCTCCCTTGTCATGAAAATGGCAGTAACCACACACATTGTCGCTTTCTGACCCATACAAGCATTCCATAATTGCCTCCTTTCGCATTTCGCAATAATTTTGTATTGTATAAGACAAGGGACAAAAATCCCTCGTTCTTACATTGTTGCATTTCTTTTCAATCTCTTGATATCATGGTCATGTTTATCTACGGTTGCCTTAACAATGCCCATATCAAGAATAGCCTCCTCTAAGTCTTCAACTTTTTCTTCAAGTGTATCGAATCTTTTGTCCATTGCGTCGAATCTCTTATCAATAGCATCAAATCTCTCATCTATTGCCTCGAATTTCTTATTCACTTCTGCAAATTTTTGATTCATGCTATCTTCTAATGCGTTCATTCCACGCATTATCGCGTCTACCACTTCTTGCAATTCTTTGTTTTCCATTTATACCAACTCCCTTTACTTTATTCTTATTATATCACCTCTGTCTTAAAATTCAATAGGTTACAATTTACAAATCCTTTTACGAAATACGTACAAGTCCACCAAATCTGTCTTGTACTGCAATGCTACCAAACTCGCTGAAATAATCAACTGTTGTATTCCATACATAGGCAAGCACATATCCATCACTAATATCTGCATTGTCCATATCCCACTCTTCATCGTAATCAGAGACAAACAGGAAATTATACATATCCATTTCCATTGTAGGAGTATGAATCACATGATATACAAGTGCATTGTTTTCTTTTTCAAACTCCTGCACTTTTGCTGTGAGTTCTTTGTTGCTACTAAATTCGTACAAGCCTCCTGTCGGTTCAGTAAGCTGCACTTCATCTCTGTTCTTAAATGCCTTAATGCATGGAGCAAAGAGTCCAAGTGCTTCCATGCGTTTGATTGCTTCTTCTTTTTTAATTTCTCTTGATACGTTCATATTTATTCCTCCTTTTTATATTCCAAGTTCAATGCCTCTTTATCATTTGAATTATATAAATATTTTGTCTATCATGTTAATTGCATCCGCATCACATGGATCGTCATCATCAAGAATGCGCATATCATGTGCAAAAATTTCACTTTGTTCTAATAGACCGAATTCTCTTTCAAGGTAGTCGATTGTACCCATATCTTCATCAATTGCTTTATCGTCATTTACTTCGATCAATACCAAAACTTTTCTCATTTTAATTTGCCTTCCTTAATTATTGTTCGGATCAATCACAATATCGAAATGCTCGAATTCTCCTTCTTCGTCAATGCGATCAATTTCTTCACTGATATACTGGAGAAATTCTTCTTTACTTTCACAAATGATACCAGAAGCATTTACCTGACCAATGTAGAATGACTTGATATTTTTCATTTCTTATTTCTCCTCAATAATAACTACATATTTATTCCTCTTTAATTTCTTTTACATTGAAACCGTCATGACAATATTCATATTCGTCAGTAAGCCAATCTGCAATCTCGTCAAGTAAATCGTCATCATTTATGTCGTTATATCCATCAAAAATATGTTCTACTTTCTTAGGAAGATTAACTTTTTCTCCGTCTGTGTCCCACTTGATGTCATAAATGAGAACATTAATTTTGCTTTCCATCTTCTCAAAACTTTCAACTTCTTCGTATGCCTTTTGAATTGGACACCATTCACAAGTATCTCCAGTACAATGTCTAAGGTTTATTGCATTTCGGCAATACTTCCCAAACAAAGTCTTGAACGCTCTCATTTCATCATTAGTCATTTTACTTTTCCTCTTTGACGTCATTCAGGAGAGTTCTCAATGTAGCAATATACTCATTGAGGTTTTCCATATTGTCGAGATGCATCTGCTCTTCTTCCTTTGTTTCAGAACCGAGCATCCAAAGGTTTTCGTTTGAGATTGTGGTTTTGGTTTCATCAATTTCATTTTCGTACAACTCGGTCAGCCAGAATTTAATCATTTCGTTCATGTCAAAAATCCTCCTCAATCATTTCATTAAGTCTATCTGCCATTTCTTCAAACAGGAATGTCGGTTCGTAATCCATTTCATTTGCAAGAGCAAGAATTGCCTTCTTGTTCATATCGTCCTCGTGATTTTCTTTGTCCATTTTGCACCCAAACGTGTGGAATTTCCCATTTATATACACATTAGTGTCTGTGATTTCGATTGTAAACATTTTTATTTTACTTTTCCTCCTCATTAAGATAGCTATTCAGCAAATCCACAACTTCACCAGAATGCTTTATAAGGCTGTCATTAATCTCCGCGATTCTTTTTGCACTGTCGAGTGTTGTTTGCCATTCTTTCAGTACGTCTTCATACTCAACCAGATCATAACCAGTGAGCAGTTTAAAGAACCATTTACGAATTTTTTTCATTTTACTTTACCTCCCTCAATGTAATATACTGCGCGTCAAGCTCTCCATAAAAATATTCTTGATGAAAATCAACAATTTCATAATCAAGATAATCATCAAGTTTATTAATATTTTTTAATAGATTGAATAATTTTTTTGTATCTGTCCCCCAGTCTTCGTGCTCATATTCAAGATGCACGATGCATATATCAGGACATATAATGTCTGGCGCAATTTCAAGAAATTTGCGTAATGTTACAATCATTTGTTTTACTCCCGATAATTTTGTATTGTTTATTGTTTTTGCATTAATTTGCCCTGTTATATGTGTGTTTTTTGATAGTGACTTCCTTTACAGGGCAAACTATACTGCCCAGAATTTAACTTATGTTTTTCATTTTATATGTGCCTTAAATGATGCCACATGCACTTGCAATCATTGCAATAATTGCAAGGAACAAGATGCCTCCGAGCAAGCTCCCGATACCAGATTTGGTAGCATCTTTTCCAAAAAGCAGTACACAAACAATAATGATTAGTAGGATAATAATCATTGATTTTACCTCCCTTTTTTATTAATAATATTTGTATGCATCTTTATCAACATTTACGTCAGTGATATCTCCATATGTGATATCAGAATGTGCCATCAAGAATCTACCAATTGCTTCTTCCATTGAATATGCATCTGTGTCATACCACTCTGTGTTTCCGTTAGTATTAACATACTCAATAAGATAATAGCCATAATTGTATTCTGTCTCATCACGACTATTGTCTTCAAGATATCTGTCAATGTCAAACAGAGAGCCATATCGCCCCGGCATTTCTACATAATCGAATTTGTCATTCTCTGTTGTGCGCTCAAGGATTTTGCATGCCTCCTTAATGCTTCTTTCCATTTCAGAAAGAATGACGTATTCATTTTTTGTATGTGCTGCGTAATAGCCACAAGAAAGATTCACTGCTGCACAACCAAGAGCGGGAGCGATTTCACAGATATCAGAATAAGATCCATACGCTGTTTTATAAAATTCCTTTGTAATAAAGTCCTCAAACTCATCGTTTGCACAGGAATAAAACACTGCATCATTTGCGTTGGCACGATCAAATTCAATGATGTAATTGAACTCAAGATTTCTTGCCAGCTCAGAGTCTGCAAACTTGCTTGAGCCTACGCAACCAACCTCTTCATCTTCGCAGAACAGGACAGAGCAGTTAAACTTTTCAAGAATCTTGAAAATCATATAGACACCACATCTATCGTCGCCTCCGATTCCGTTAGGGCTTGAAACTTTATTGTTCTTCTTGCTATACATGAACATATTAGGAAGCTTTTCATGCACAGTGTCAAGATGTGCAACCAGCAGCACAGGAAATTTCCCTTGTGCATATACATATCCATCTCTATTAAGAACTGTTCCATGAGTCTTTTGCAGCTTCTGTCTCACATGATTCTTTAGACTTGCTTGAGACATCTTGCAAATTTTTTCAAATTCTTTATTCATAATTTATTTTACCTCCATTAAATCGCTTCGTCAACTTCTGTTTCATTCTCAAGAATTTCTCTCAGACAATCTTCACAATAGATTTTACCTTTGTGTTCTCTCAAATTGTTGTCTCTGAAGTATTCTCCACACTCTTCACAAAAGCTATAAAATCCATCACGGCAATCGTCACACACATAATCATCTTGAGACTCAATATAAGTCATACACTCTCTTGGATGATATTGTCCGCATTCCGCGCAATACTCGTAGAATTCGTCTCTGCAATCTTCACAGACACAAATTTCATAGCCTCTTGAATTGTGAACATATGTCCCTTCGCCAATGTAATACTCTCCACAGTCATCGCAATAGAAAACACAATCTCTACAATAAGGCTCTCCGTCAATATAGATTGCTTCATCTTCATCGACATATTCGCCGCATGCAGCACATTTAACTCCGTTACGACAGCAAGAAATATTATCTTCACAATCATGCTCATAACCACATTCAATGCAAATTGGTGCATGTCCAACAGTAATGTAATTATCGTTGTCGTTTCCTTTAGGGCGGCTAAGAGTGCAATTTTCAAAGTTGTCGTAATCTCTATAATGAGTGCCTTCAGACGCAATATATTTACCTGCTTCGTTAGTTCCCTTGCTTACAGTCCAGAAGTTCGGAAAATCAAAAATTTCAGACATGATTTTTTGAACAATTGCTCTGAAAGCAGTGTAGCCGGTGCTGCATCCATCATTGTCTTGCGGATAAAGTCTGCCCTGAATCAGTTTGTCTTCTCCCCAATGATACATCTGACGGTTAATCTTCGGCTCGTGCCAGAAATCGTTTCCATCATAAGATGCATCCACAGTGTAAAACACCATAGAAGGAGAATCGAGCATGTAACTAATAGTACCAGAAGAATACATTCCTTGATAACTATTAGGCATGTTTCTTTTGTTTTGCTTATCAATTGTATGACAGCTTGCCCAGCTATTGCCAAAACTCATTGTGAGATAATCAAGAGGATTCACAGAAAGAATAGTATGCCTTGTAATCTTGAGCGGATTGAGCGCGTCAGCATACTTTGCAAATTCCCTATTGTATTCAGGATGCTTGCTAACACCAATATAAGCAAGAAGCTTATTGATAACACGACTCGTCTTCTGCCCGTCATGTGCATGAATTTCAGGACAAATTTCGTTTAGCTCATCAGCAAGTTCGCTATCAATATACTGAAAAGTATAGGTTGGAATTTTAATCAAGAAATTAAAAATCTTTGTTGGGTATTTTTGTCCATACAGTGACGCTTCTTTCTTCATGTTTTCGGGCATAAAATTCTTTTCTTTTACATAATCGACCACATCACCATCAATCACCCATGACTTGAATCTCTCCAATGCATTACGATCAGTTACACGTTCAAAATCATGGCTAAATACAATCATGAATTTGCCTTCCAGATAGTTCGGATGCTTCTTAAATGCGGCAATCAGGTCTTTCTTGTTGTTTGCCCATGTGTCAATGATTTTGTTCAGTGCCCTGTCCGTATACTCATAATCATATTCATCAAGCAAGTGCTTCATCTGGTCAAGAAGAGTTTTTCTCTCTTCTTCATTAATAATATTACTTACATCCATTTCGTTTTCTCCTTCCTTTTCCTCCAATAGATCAAAAAAGTTTGCATTTACCCAATAGCCTTCACCGTTTCTTCCTTTAACAAAAATGTTTTCGTCAGTATATTGACTAATCTCTACAACACGCCCTCTCCAACCGTTTGTTGTGACGCCATAAGGAGCACCGCGCTGTGCAATTACTCTATCACCAATTTTGAATTTCATTTTCTATTGCCTCCTTTATTCGACCAATGCGCTGTAGCATCTGTCAAATCTTTCTTTATAGCTATTAAGCTCTTCCTGAAGCTCTCTGTTTTTGAACTGAAGCATAGCCTTTTCCGTTTCAAGCTCGTCATTTCTCATCATGACAGCATCGTAATCTTCTCTTGACACACCGTGCTGTTTCATTTCAATGATGCTTGCAGAAATAGCGGCTGCATTATAACCCATTTCAGAAATGTAACAGAACTTCTTTCCATTTCCTGTGTGATTGTGTGGAGCTCCACCACAGGTTTTCTGTCTGCCAGCAATCTGATTAGTAAGAGACGCATAACCAATACCATAATAATTAGCCGCCTCTCGCGCCGATTTGAACACTTCTCCAGTCGTAATACACATGACCGCTTTCCCTTTATGAATGTCTTTGTTTTCAGGGGTGATATCGTACTTTGCGCGACTAACAATAACGTCTCTTTCCATGATGTAAATTCCCTTTCTGCCTTATAAGGCTATAATTTTGTGTTGTTTATGTTATATTAAATGATTCCGTTGTTTTCAAGCTCTCTTTTTGCTTCTGCATAAGTGTCTGCTGTGCAATAAAAGCTACCATTCACGAATACTGAATAGTAGCCTTTGGTGGGGATTATTTCAATTTTCATTTACCTTACCTCACTCTCACACAAAGTTCGTTGTCATAGAAGCCGAAGGCAACCACTTCTTTTTCATAGACATTTCCATAGGACAAAGCAACCTCAACTTTGCCTTTAACAATCGGTTTAAGATTGTCGTCATTGACAACCAGAATGCCATTCCAATTGTCATAGAGATCCACAAAGTCACGCAATTTCATTTATCTTCCTCCTTGTTTTCCAAAATCACATACAAAGCATGAGTTCTTTTTGGAAAGGTGAACTTTCTAACCTTCGCTTCCTTATATTCTTGACGGATATATCTTGTATCGCCAACAGCTTTGTCACCAAGACATTTCCCGTTTTGCCAAAGCACGATTCTGTCGATGTCGGTGCCAAGTTCGTAGAACATATTGAGAAATTCGATTAAGTTCATTTTCCTTAAACCTCCTAAAATTTCTCCATCCTAATTACGACTTCTACTGTGGAGGATGCCCCTTGCTCAAGTATGTACATCACATCTATCACTTTATACAGTTTACCGTTTGTCCTTACTTTTTCTCCCTGTCTGGGAATATACTTCATCGTTCCGTGGACAAGGGCATTGTTGCCAACATAGAAATAAACACTAAACATTTGTTTTAAACCTCCATTTGTTCTATGATGTTGAGTTGCTTAAAGATACACTCCAAATCTGCATTTGGATATATGTCTTTATACCAATATACAGCACCTTTCTGCAAGTAATAGGTCAAGGCACAGTTGATTAACTGCGCCTCGTCCTTATTGATATTGAGTTCCATTACTGAATTTCCCTCATCTTTTCCATTTGCTCCTCCGTAAAGATACGGCGAAGCCCTGCATATTCCTCACCACAAGCAAGGAAAGTTTCCCTTGCAGAGATACTGTCGGTGCTACAACCAAACTCAGAACAGAAGTCGCTGAAGCTGTCGTAGCTGTATTTCTCTACGCAAGAAAGGATGTCATACTCGGTGGGAATTGCGTTTGCCTTGAGTTTTCTGAGTTCACGCAACACATTTGTTTTTTCGTGCATCCTAAGCACATCATAATGTGCCTTGTATTTCTTACACGCAAGGTCATCAGCAGTCATTTCGCCTACCTCTGTATTATGCAGGCTGTCCCAGAAGTAGCTTGTGTATTTGCCTTTTGGAGTTGTGATTGTGAACTGATACTTGTTGTGTGGCTTGGTTTCGCTCAACCAGTGAGGTGGAACGTCTTTTCCAATGAATCTGATTTCCATTGTGGCGTTACAGTCCGCAAGGAACTGTTTCGCTTGGGCTTCATATTCGGTCATTTACAAAACCTCCATTTCCCTTAATACCGCTTTTGCGGCAGTAGTGATATGGTCATCGTGACAGTTGTATTTATCATACCAGTCACAAACAGTTTCGCTTGGGATAGTTGCATGAATGCAATCCCATGCAAGTCTTGTTCCGAAGTCTTTATAGTTGCCAGTTGCCTTGAGCTTTTCAGCATACTCAGGCAAGTTGGTGATTTTACTGAAGCTCTCCCTTATGAAAGGGATTTCACTTTTGAGTTTCATTTATTTCCCTCCTTATGAGCTATTTTTTCAATCGCACGAATAGCTTCCCTTTGAGATTCAATGATTTTCTTCATATCACCATTGACGAATTTGCTTAATTCTGCGAGTTGCTTTTCGTACACTTCATTTGTCATTGACATTCCTCCTTTCACTTAGTCAATGTAATACTCATCTACTTGACCAAAGCATTCAAAATAACCAACGTGCTCATTTGATTCATCAATGGAAATGTTTCCGTTGCAAACAGTACCACGCCAGCCAATAATAAAGCCAATAATAAGAGTGGCAGCAATGACGAGAATTTTCTTTGCAATTTTCATTTACATACCTCCTTTGTTTTTTGGACAAAGCCCTTAATGATACCCGCGATAGATTCCCATCGTGGGCATGATAAAGGTTTCGCTTATTCAGTTTTCCATTCACCAACGAGATTTCCGTTGCTGTCAAAGAGACAGCCATATTTATAGCCGCATGTTATCTTTGCAGGAATTGTGCGCAAGATTTTTTCAAGTTCGTTTGCGAGTGCATAGTTGTCCATGAATGCATCTTTGCTTTCGCTTTTGAATGCATCATTACTGGTGTAGACTTTTACTTCAAACATAATTTACCTTCCCTTCCTTTCCATTTCTATTGCAATATGTGACATTGCAATTGCGTTGGACAGTGAAACGATGATACCGAGAACTGCGAAGAATGGAGTAATTGTTGCGCATCTCCATGCAAGTACCAATGTAAGAAGCACCGCAACACTCAATGCCGCGATGCACATGCACACGTTTTTCATTTGCCTTTTTCCTTTCTTTTACTTATCGAGCCAATTAGCAATCAAACTATGGCAGACATTATCCATCTGGATTTCGTTTGTGCAGCGTTTCATCTTTGCCTCAATAGTTGTAGTAATTGGAATTCCAAAGTCCTCAAGAAGTTGAATTTTTTCTTCGTAGTAGTCTTCCATTTTTTATTTCCTTTCTGAGATTTAGTTTCCCTTTTGAATGACAGATATATAAATATTTTATTTGCCTTCTGAAATATAGATAGAATATTTATTTCCCTTGTGAGAGGCTCTTGCATTGTGGAAATGTTTATTTTATAAATTATAAAAAGCAATGTATAAAATATTAAAATCAAATTTTTGATTTTTGATATATATAAATTACTTTATTTATAAATTGTTTTACCTTTTTGTCATAACTTTGCATATGTCTTAATGTGTATATATTACAGATAACATATACTTATATATTGTGTATTACTTTTTTGTGAAATTTGTTTTTTGCTTTTTATAATTGATTTTGTGCCGGTATAAATTTATTTGTTTTGTTATGGATGATTTGTCAAATGCATAATGTGCATTATTGTGTATATATAATCTTGTTTTCTCTTGTAAAATCAGAAGAATTGATTATATATATTCCATATGGAAATTGAACTTCTTTTGTGCGATAGAATGATGTAATAACATATATGTTTCGCTCATTTTTATCTCCGCTTGGAATATAAATTACATCTCCATTTTTGAGTTCTGCAACGAGCCATTGACTGAAATATGGGCAGAACACAGTTTCATGTTCAATTCTATATGAGACAACAATGTTGTTGTCGCTAAGATCTAATGGGTAGTCAATATACTTTTTCGTATATGGATTGCGTAGTAACATATTTTATTAACACCTCCTTATAACTATGTAATAGACATTTCGTAATCAAGCACTCACACCGCGTCAAGGTAGTCTATTGTTGTGAGTGTGTATTGGACTAATTGAATTAAAAAAACATAACCAATTTAGCAAATTGATTATGCTCATCTTCACACATTGTCCAATACTTAAGTGATGTGTTTATTCTACACATCAAGCCTAAGAGCCTGAGCTGCTCTCACTCTTCGCTGACCACTATAAGCTGTTGTCATTGCTCTATGAATACTGTTCATAGTCAGATAATATAAAATTATCGGAAAAGATAAAGAGGAAGTCGTTGCTCATAAGTCCATCCAAGAGATGTAAGAAGCTCCCCGACCTCGTGCGTACTGACTGCATTGAACTCTCCCCTGACAGGCAGAGGATTGATGGGACATTTAATGCGACAGATGCACTTGTTATTATCATATCTCACAAGAAGAGTGAGCTTGATATCACGCTCTTGAGCATAACGCCTTTCTGCTTCGCGGAAGTGACGAGAATATTCAAGGTTGCCATCAACAATAAACTTGGAGCAATTAGCATTGAACCACTTGCTCAAGTTATCACGCTTTGTGAAAATCAAAGCATACTGATAAACGGGCTTATCATTTGCTCTGCCAAGCAGAGTGATAGCATCTTTGGCAAGAGCTCTATCACATCTTTCAAGCCCATAATAAGGACAACCTGCACACCCAGAAGTGGGGCACAACTCCAGAGCTTTGATGATTTCTTCACGACTTTTAATGCTCATGAGAATCACTCCTTCTTAAATAGATTTTATAGGCATTTAGTTGAAAGCTCTATCACCACGTCAAGGTAGCCTATTTGATAGAGTGCATGGATTCATATAATTGAAAAAACACACTTGTGTGTCATGTTATTAATGTTATCCATGCAGAAGAAAAGAGTATGTTTATTGCACATACTCTAAAGCCCTAAGAGTCTAAGCCACTCTCACTCTTTGCTCTGTTGATATTCTTCCACCGTCAACAGTCGGAGACGTAGTATTTTATTGATTGTCAGGGTACGTCATGCGTACCCATGTTGCTATGCTTCTTCCAACCATTTAGTCTGGATTGCTATCCTTGGGTCATTCAGAGGATAGTATCCAAAAGGCATCCAGTTTACAATGACTACTTCACCACTGTAACTTTCATCAACCACCATCCCATGAATGTTCGGTGTAAAATATTTATCACACCATCCCATCACTTTCATTGCGTAGTCTTGCCAATGCTCTTCCTTGACTCTAACAATAGAGCCCATTTTTATCATATACATCATCCTTTCTGCCGACATGGGCAAAATAATTGACTCGTATAATCCACACTTGGTGGATTTTTACGAGCCGCTTTATGCACTATGGTAGATTTTTGTGCATGATAAAGCCCCTATGATTGCTCATAGGGGTTTTACAATGTACAAAAAAAAGATAAAAAGAGGGGGGAGCTTTTCAGCTCCCCCGGTGTGGGTTACTTAGTGTGCTTGCACCAATTTGTGTAAACGTCACCGTCATGAACCTGAGAGGCTTTCTTATCCTCTTTGGTTTTCATGAACTTGATGAACTCAGCGGAGTCTTTCGGCTCTACCTCTGTATGAACCTTGTACTGAGTAAGAACTGCATTGAGTCCACCGTCTTTGAACTTGTAAGACGTAGTCTTACCGGGATGGTATGCACCGTAGTCCCTCTTGAGGTAGAAGTCGTTAACGTGATAGAGCTGCTTGCCGGGGAATACACGTTCACCAGTTTCAGGGTTAGCCCAGCCGAACCAGCGGTAAGGTTTACCATCACGAGAGACAGATTCCCAGTAACCCAGTTCTGCAACAGGGTTAGAAGTCGTAGACTTCTCAGCTTCTGCAAGGTCGTCAACAGAAAGCTTTTTAGCTTTCTTGACTTCCGGTTCGACTTCTGCCGGAGCACTTGTAGTTACTCCAAAAGAGTTCATCATGGAGTTCATCATAGACTCCATCATTTTCTCCATCATAGAGTTCATCATGTTCTCCATCATGGAATTCATCATGTTTTCAAAGTTGTTGTTCATATTGAACCGTCCTTTCTTAGCGATAAGCTAAATATAAATTTTTTGTTTGTCCCGAAGGACACCTATAATAGACCACATTTTGAATTGTTTATCAAATACCCTTGATTTTTGAAACGCAGAAAAATATGTATTTTTCAGTGTTGGAATAAAATGGAAACGGTTGTGTATATTGTATAAAATTGCACATGGTGGGGATACTTAAAACCTACTGTTTTGTGCATTTTCCACAAACCCCGAAGACGAGGTTTACATATGAACTGACTTGAAAATGCATTTTTCCAAAGAAAAACGTTAATTATTTTTCGTAGTTTTTAACTTTAGAATCTGTGCAAATATCATTATAATATCATACATTTTTTCTATAGTTTAATTACAATTTAATATGTATTGAACAATTTGACCTCAAATATAAAGATATAGCATTGTTTTGCATGTAGATACAATGTCTTTAAACAAGTTCGTATATAAATATTAATGTCATATATTATCCAACAAATAGACATTATTTAATACTTTATTTAATTGATAAAAAAACAAAGTTATACCATGTATTTATATATTCTATTTTTTCTCATCATCAATATTTTTTGTATTATAAAAGATATTATTTGTAACTATTATGTAATAATTTAATATATATCAAAAACCAGTTCACAGCATATATTTATTAACTTAATAAAAGTTAAATTTATGATATGTTTCATCATATAAAGAATAATAAATCAGCAAAGATATATTATTAATTACTATTAATAATTATATATAATAATATTTATAATAATACATTAAACTATTGCCACCCGCTACGCGGTCGGCGCCAAGAAGCGTCTCGCTCGCTACGCTCCCTCAACTTACAGCTTTTCAGCTAAAGCTGAAAATCTGGACTAATCATTACTCGTTTTTTATATTATATAGGGGTTGACAAGTAAACGTTTTTATGATATATTAGCCACAGTACAAAATTATTTTATATAATATAATATATATAATTATATATAATATAATGCTCGTATATTTTGTGAACATTTTATGAACACGAAGAAGTGCTTCATGCTACAGATAGAGAATAAGGATTTTACAAATAGCATGTGTTTGAGCGAAAAAGTGTTTCCTTTTTGAGGAGAAAAGTTTCCTTTTTGAGGAGATATGTAAACATATTGTGAATTAAATATGAATAAGACATGAATAAAACGACTTTTGTTTATAAAAAATAGCTAGAAAGGATGATGCAAAATCAGCATGAAAGAATCAGAAGATGTAGTCTTAGGTACGTTAAACCAAGAGACAGGAGAATTTACACAAATTGATGGCCCCGGTGAATGGAGAACTTATAAGCAGCTAGAGTCGCAAGCAAAATATACAGCAAACAAAGAAAAGCAAACTTTTAACTCTGATTTTACATGGATTATTTTTGAGTATGGGAAAAGATTGCTGCCAGAAATCAATGACAAAAGTCTTGTTAGATTAATCTATCTATCCACCATTTGTGATTATGATGGGTGTTTGCCACCAAAGAATGTGATAAAGCAAAAGCTTAAGCTCTCAAACAAATATTGGTCTGTGTTCATCAAGGATATGATTAAGAATAATATCATCATAGAAAAAGATAATTGTTTATATTTAAACAGAGATTTTTTTGTAAAGGGTAATTTGCAGGGGCTGCAAAAAGACGCAGACCATACTAGGCTATTTTGCAACTTCATTAGAGATATTTATGACGCATGTGATAATGTTCAAAGCATTACGCAAATTTCCTATCTCTACAAACTCATTCCTTTTGTGAATCGTAGAACAAACATTGTATGCTACAATCCAAAAGAGCAAGATCCAGAAAAGGTCTACCCTATTACGCTTGGTGAATTCTGTGACATGATTGGGTATAGCCGCAAAAATGCACGAAGGCTTGTTAGTGATTTACTTAGTCTAAAATGCAATGGCCAAAATCTAATTGGATTCTTCGTTACAAATCTGAATCAAACTTCTTGGAAGATTATTGTTAATCCTCGTATCTATTATGGTGGGCAGAATGACAAGATATATAAAGAGCAGATTGCTCTACTGACAGATTATAATCCACAAGAAGCGTTTGATGTAAACAATACAAAATTATAGGAGGGATAATTATGGCGCAACTTTATAAGATGACACTATATGTATGTGACTTAGAAAATAATTTATCTTTGGATGAAATCAAAACTTTAATTGATCAAGATGCATTGGATGGAGTTTCTGTAAATTGTGTTTGCCATTTTGCAGACGAACAGACTGGCCCACAAGTTGAATGGGATAATGACATTGATCTTAATTGTCTTGACTGCCCCACTTCTGCTTGGGAAAAATATTTTAAGTAAATGAGGAGTAGATTAATATGGACAATGAATTTGGACGTTATGCAGATGCAATTATTTATGATTTACAGTCCAGTAATTTCTCTAATGAATATTATGATATGGCAAATATTCAACGGCTAAAATTCCTGAATAGAGTGCTTGAAATTCTTGGATATTATGCTGGATATGATGCGGAGGAGGATTGAGTTATGATGACATTATTATTGCTTAGAAGTGTAATTGGAGTAATATTTGTAATTGGATTAATATTTGCTTCAGGATATATAGGTTTTTATTTGAATTCTGATTCCAAGTCTGATAAACCAATAGGCGTATATAAGATCATATTTAAGTATGGCATTTGTTACCCTGTTCAAGTTTTTAAACTGGCAAATTCTACATATAATGTAATTGGTTCAGTTATTTTAACAGCATTAAGTCTGATAGTTTATCCCAGTTTTGCTTTCGTTAGTATTCTACTACTAATTGCCATAAGTGTATTATTTGGATTTGATTTAATATTTAGGAAAAAGGATAATGAGGCATAACAAAATAAGTGAATGGATTAATTATAGGGGGTATTTTGAATTATGTTTGAATTAACTAAATCATTTAAGGACTATAAGTTCCCGCACACTCTACGTCAATTTAAAGACTTGCCGCTTGCAATTAAGTATCGGTTCCAACGTGCATTTAGAGGCTGGGCGGACTATGATGTTCTTAGTATGGACACATGGTTTATGGAAGTAATTCCACAAATGCTACAATATCAGCGTGATTGTAAAGTCAGCACACCGGTTTTGGATATTGACGCAAGCTATGAAGAAAATAGAGCAAAATGGGATCAAATTCTTGATAAAATGATTTTTCTATGTCAAGAAATGAATGAAGATACATGCTCAAAGAAAAATGAAGTCACTGAAAATTATGTCCACGATATTAAAAATGGACATGAAGTAAAACTTGATGATGAAATGTGGTGGGAGCGTCAGCAGGAAATTGATCAATATCGTCAGCAGTGTCTTGAATCATTTTTTAAATATTTTACAAAATATTTCCATAGTCTATGGATCTAAACTTGAGGAGGAATTAAAATGAAAACATTTGTTAGAACTACGCGAATTACACCAGAGGAGAGAGAGTCACATCTCTGGTATGATCCATTTTATAAAACATGGACAATGGAAACGAGCATTCCAAAGCATTTTAATAAGGCGCTAAAAGTTGGATGGGAACCAATTTTACAGGGAGTATATGAGGACGGTACTGTTTGCTGCATGACACTTGTTGCATCGGAGCGCGGCATTACGATTAAGACTCCAAAGAAGCGTGAAATGAGCGAAGAACATAAGGCAAAGCTTTTTGGCGCAAAAAACGTAGATTTAGATGATAATTTTGAAGATGAGATTTGATATGTATAGTTACTATACTTAATTATTACAACATTAAAAAACATAAATATATATGATAAAAATCATACATTTTTTGATTTGGAGGGAATAATACGATGAGTAACAAGGCAACGATGGAAGATTTTGCGAGAATGTGCCATTCTTATCACGATTGTATTGCCTGTCCATTGCATGACGAAGATGTTCTATGCATGATGGATGATGCACTTGCAATGGATGATTTTTCTAAACTTGATTATATGAATAATGCCGTATATGAGTGGTCTACCGCTCATGATTCAAACAAAGGAGATTGAATAAATATGTTAAATTGGACAGCAGAAGATATTGAGTATCTGAGTAATGTGATGTTGAAGCCATATACAAAAGCGCTCACAGAGGAAATGGCAGAGCACGACAATAAATCTTATGAGATTTGCAAGAAAATGATACTACAGATGGCGGATTTAGTTAAAGTAAGAATTAAAGAGTTAAATTACAATGAAACCAGAGACAGAATGTTCTTTATGACGTTACTTTGCAATGAATTTGAATTTGATAAAGAGGTGCTTGATAAGGTCTATAGAGAATATTGCGAAAATTTTGATGCACTTAATAAACATCTGATTACAGAGGAGGATGGAGAAGATGAATAAGTCATGTGAATATTGTCAATATAATGGGCCATATGGATCCATTATTAATCCTTGTGAGAATTGCCCAAACAATGATTTTATGATTAATGGCATATTTCCAATTGTACAGCCACTTCGTGAAACAACAGATCATGTAACCAATAAAACTTACATAACCGCCACTACAGGTTGTAGAACGAACAGTAACGGTGCAAAAATTAATGATGTATTTGCAACTGATCTAACAACTGATCTACCGACTGCAGACGAATACCGTAAATCTATTAGCGTTCCATATGATTATCAATATGAATGGTCAGAACCAAAGTATATTTGTCCAAAATGTGGCGGTGGAATGTGCAAGAATAAAACTATGGTTCTTGCAAGTAATCCTCCTCAATATAAATATCAATGCAACAAGTGCGGATATGTGGAATATCAATTTGGGTGAGGTGCATTATGAAGAAGAAAATTAATTGTCCAACGTGTGGTGGATCTGGTTTTATTGCAAAGTTTAGTAGCTATTCTGTTTGGAGTGAACGTTGTGAACAGTGTAATGGAACTGGTGAAGTTGAAGTCCCTTTTACCATTGGTGATAAAATTCGCAGCATGAGCGATGAAGAGATTGCAATGTGGTTGAATGCACATGCCACTGATACAGTATGCGATCTTGTTTGTGGCAATGATTGTGAAGCAATGGCGACATATGATAAAACGTTTGATGAAGTGTGTAAAGATCTAATCAAGAAAAAACTTGCGAAGGAGTGGCATTAATGATGAAGATTGGTTATATTCAAGAATATGATTTGGAGCTTAATCCACATTTGACTGAAAGATTTAAATTTAGAGAAGCGTCTTTTACTAGAAGAATTTCAAGTCGAGGCGATAGAGTTTACTCGAAGATGCTGTTGTCCCCTGTTGATTATGAAGAGATCGTTGACAATGCTAATATTATGAAGAAGAATAGCAAAATTATTCTAGTTCGTGAGCCATTTTTACTTGATGATGAACTAAGAGAAAAAGTTGTTAGTTGGGTTGACTGGGCAAATCAGGCGAAACCTAGTGAGTATGACCCATTTGCAAAGGAGGATGAACAATGACTGATCTGACCTACATGGACTGCTGGCACTTCATCGCGCCGCTGATACCAATCAGTAGCGAAACATCGCAGGACATTTACGTGATGGTGTTTCAGGCGCTGAAAGAGGCAGATGAAAGAAAAAATAAAAATGATTGATGGAGGTGGGCAAAATGAACTATTCCGATGCCGTAGAAATGAGCAAAGATGCACACGATAGACTGTTTCCGGTTGGAATCATGCTGGGGTTTCCGTTTGACCCAAACATGGCGGATGATATTCCGGGGGAATGGGAGCTGGTGTCAATGATCTGGCGGCGCGTGAAATAATATTTCGTGGAGAAATGCGACTTGGAGCGGAAAAACAGACGTTGCATAGAAGAGAGATGGAGATTATTAAAGAACTTAACAATCTTAATATGACAGCAGAACAAGTAATGTTAGGAAAAACTCCATCAATTCAATATAAATGGCATACAAACAATGGAGATTGTGTTGCTGAATTTAAAATTTGGGATTGGTGGGACGGCATAAATATTAGCGATCTTGAGATTAGTGAAAATTATAAAGGACTTAGGCTGTCCTATCAACTTTTAGATTATGCTACAAAACGATGTGGTGCTAGAAATCTAGCTGTAAAGAAAAGCAACGCTATAGCAAAACATGTTTATGAAAAGTATGGATTTCAAGTAATAGATGAAGATAACGAATATTATTATATGTCGTTGGATGATTGCAATGGCACAGGCAATAGAAGTATTGAGTAGGAGGGTTAACAATGACTAAATATGTCGAACTGAAAACAGCTATTGATGCCGTAAATGACGTTTACTATGATACACCAGATATCAATTTGTCCGCAGACAAACTAGAAGCTGCTTTGCGTGGCATCCCATATGCAGATGTCGTCCCAGTGGTGCATGGGCACTTTGTACATGATGGCCAGAGGTATGCTGGCGGCGTGGACTGGTGGCATTGCAGTAGCTGCGGTAATTTGGCATCTGGAGACGAGACGAGCTTTGACTACTGTCCGTGGTGCGGCGCGATGATGGATGGAGGCGATAACGATGACGCTTAGAGAAAAACTGATGCACTATACGTATGATCTCGACAGTTGTTCCAACCTAAAACAAGAAGCTATTACAGCCATCGAACATATTGCACAACACATGGACGAAGATGAACTATTACATCATAGTCGTCCACTTGCTATTGCCTATCTTGCTCTAACGGAAGATGTTTCTGTGCCGATGGGACATGGTTGGTGGATTGAGCAAAAGAAATATATTTTTGGTACAATGTATGACTGCTCTATTTGCGGCAATCGCATTCTTGACAATGGACATGCATGGAATTACTGCCCCAACTGCGGCGCGAGAATGGACGGTGATAGTAATGCGCTTGATTGACGCAGATAAATTCATTCTGGCGCTTATGGATGCGGGTCTATTTTTCGTTGACGAAGATACAATCCTTGATTTGGTTGATAGCGTCCCAACCGTGGATGCGGTGCCGGTAGCGCATGGGCGATGGATTGAACGCCGAGCTCCGCATGCTATTGGAGGATTTAGTGCTAAATGTTCTGTTTGCGGTAGGAGTGTGCAATACTTAGGCAATCCACTAAATTACTGCCCAAATTGTGGTGCAAAGATGAAGGAGGTAGAATGATATGGAAACGGTAAGTTGTATGCAATGTGATTGTCGGCATAAAGATAATGGGAATTGCACTGCGGTCGGTGGATTCTGCACGGCAGTGCCAGCCGCACACTGCCCGATGCTACGTGCATATTTAAATACTGGTTGTACGCCGGAGGAATGTGCAAATGCGGTGGATATCATTAGAATTGCTTTTAGTGATGATACATCGAAGGCAGAGCGGATTCGTAAGTTGCTAAAGGCTGACGAGGAAGGACGGCTAGTAGTATTGCCTGAAGGAGAAAAAATCAATGGCTGAATACATCGAGCTGGGAGTGTTTTTGAAAGCCATAGAAGAACGGAATTGCTTGCCATGCAGAAGGGCAGACAAGACAGTGGCGGGTTTTTGTGCGAAATTTGCTGGATAAATGATTTGCGCAACGAAATCATTAATGCGATTGCTGCAGACGTTGTTCCGGTGGCGCATGGGTGGTGGAACGCAGACGAAACTTGCTCATTATGTGGAGAGAAGTCAACGGAAGGGCTGGACGCAACAAAGTGGGACTATTGGTTCCCTAACTACTGTCCAAATTGCGGTTCAAAAATGGATTTGGAGGCGTGACAATGAGCGAATGGAAAACAGTTGAAAGAAAGCAGTTTAATATTCTGTGCGGCAATGCACAACTATTAGAGTGTCCACAATGTGGTACATTATCAGTTGTAGATTTTGCGTATTGTCCGGGGTGTGGTAAAGATATGCATGTCCCTGAAGACAGGCGTTTTAAAATGCGTATTGATTCAAATAAGTGTCAATATGCTTGTGTGATGCAATCGTATGTGCCTTTAACAGAATCTGTATATCTTAAATCAGAAGATATGCCAAGTCTTCATGATCTTATAAAAGAAATGTATAAGTATAAAGAAATGTATGGGATGTGATAAATATATGCAAATGATAATGTATGCTGAGGTAAGAGAAAATGGTGTGTGGAAAAAGGTCGGTAATATTTTTCCAAGTGCATTTATTGAAATGAATGATAAATTAACTGATAGGGTTTGTGATGAAAGAAACATTTTCTTATATGAGCTATTTGGTTGGGTCACAAATAAACTAAATGGCTATACAGTAATTAATCCAATTAGTGAGTTGCGAGGCTTGCCAGATGATGCATCTGATGCAATTTCGAGCAATCATTATTTTCGTTTTGGAGGCTTTGCTTCATATGTAACTCTTGATGAAATACTTAATTTCAATTGGGATGCAACAATTTCTCATGTTGGTCGTATTCCTGAGAAGGCTTATGTGCATTGGAAGAGAGATGGTGTCGCACCTACTCGTTGGGATAGGAACATTTCAGGAGAAGACAAAAAGATAATTACTTCTTTCGTTATGAATGGCATTTTGGATGAGAGCATTCCAAGGGACGAAGGTATTAAATATTATGTTGTTGTTGAATATGATCCAAAGACTTGTAGGGAATATTGTAACTTTTTTTGTGGCACTTCTCTTCCACTGCTGGTGAAACTTGTTCCGCAGGGAGGCAATTATGAAGATGTGAGGGTTGTTTACACATTTGTTGATTAAATGCACTTGACATTTGTAAGTTTTGTGATATAATGTGTTTGTTCGAAGGACAATACAAAATTATAGTAAGGGTGGTGAGGGCTTATTGCTAAACAACAAAAGACGCAGCAATTCTGCTTTAAGTTAAACTCATCTTTTTTAGAAAAATATAATTGGGATTTGAATCTTTCAATTGATGAAGCAAGAAAAACTCCCGGAGTGGTAATCTCTTTAGCAGATTCTCAAATTCTTACATGGATTAATGAATTGAATGGGACACAAGACTATGATGAATCTGCTAAAAAGATTAAAGCGACTATTAAATCAACTAAGAAAGAAAAGAATACTCCAGAAAATAAAACTAAGATTAAGGATTTATATCAACAACTTTACAAATTGCAGTTTAAAGAAGACTATTTGTGCTTGATTATTGATAAGCCTAGTCATTATGATAGGGCCAATCAGGGATTTAAAGTTAATGGGATTGAATATAGAAGGCTTTTAACTACAACAAATGGGGTTAAAACATCAACTGTAGTTTATACAAGTGTTAGATTGCGTAATGAATTAAAAAAACGTATTGAAAATGGAAGAAATATTAATATTCCTCTTGTTCCTGCAAAATTAGGTGCTTATGAGGCTCTTTGTTCTAGTGCTTCAATCCCAGTTAGTTGGCCAAAAGGAATTATTGTCGTCAATGATTGTTTTACAAACTTTAAAGCAGATTTAATTAATATTGATGATAGTGACACAACAAAGGAGCCGCTTGTTGAATTTGCACCTATGCAGGATGTAGAAAATGATGCATCAGATGGATGCTCAATGATGTTACCATCACTTTCAAGACGTTGGAATGAAGAGCTTGGTGGAGATTCAGAGAAAACTATAAGTGGATGCAATCTTAGATGTGCATGGACAAAAGGCATGACTTTTACGTTTGACTATATAGAATGGGCAGAGAAACATTCGTGTGGATATATTGTAAAAGATGTATGGGGTGCAGATAGAGATATTAGAGAATCTGAACTAATCATAACTGAGAGCCAATTAAAATTGTGGAATTGCTATGATAGTTGGGATGATTACCATGATAAATGTGTCGAAAATCATTATACTATTCGCATCGCTAAAACAGCACCACATGAAGTTGATGATGTAAGACAAACTAATTATCAATTTCTTCAGATACATGAAGCGACAGATGAAGATGTGCATGAACTTATTTCTGATACTGTAAATGAAATTAAGGATATTATGCAGCTAGATTATAGAAAGAGTATTGTTTATTTGTGTGGATCTGGATTGGATGAAAATAATATTCGCTCTATGGATTTTGCGGCGCAAGCGCTCATGATTAATAGAAATATGATTGATGACCCTTATATATATTCGAAAATTAAGAACATGATCCAGAAAAGGATTAGAGAAGCAAAGATCGGTGTTTTAGATGTTCATGGGAATTTTCAGATTATTTCTGGTGACTTAGTTGCACTTTGTGAAAGTATGTTCAATCGTGAACCAAAAGGTGTTTTAAAAGCTGGAGAAATTTATAGTAAATATTGGGCAGATCAAAATGTGAAACAAGTTGTGTGCTATCGAGCACCAATGAGTAACGCGCATTCGGTTTTAACTCAAAATATTTCATATTCAGATGATGCATCATATTGGTTTAGGTATATTGACACTTGTATCGTTGTTAATGCATGGGATACAATGCCAATGGCATTAAATGGTTTTGATTTCGATGGAGATTTGTTATTTACAACTAACAATCCTGTTCTTATTAGGACTCATAAGAATTTACCTGCATTGAATTGTATTCAATATAAGGCAGCGAAGAAGGTAGTCACAGAAGAAGATGTAATAATTGCTAATAAGCTTGGATTCGGTAGTAAAATCGGACAAATTACGAATAGAATTACTTGTATGACTAGTTTAATGTCAAATTATAGTGAAGATGATAAGGAATATAAGATATTAAAGTATAGAACTCAATGTGGCCAAGCGCAACAACAGGCAGAAATCGACAAGGCAAAAGGTATCTTGCCAAATCCAATGCCAAAATCATGGTATGATTATCATGCAAATAAAATTGATGAAGTAAATGATTCTGACGAAGAAAAGGAACGTAAAAGACTATATCAAAGGATATGCGCACATAAGAAACCATACTTCTTTTCATTTAATTATTTATCATTAAAAACTGAATATGACAAATACATGGCAAATGTTGAATTGAAATCTAGTTCTATGTTCAAGATGAGTTATGAAGAACTGAAACACAAAGAATGTAAAACTGATGAAGAACAGCAATTTGTACAATGGGCAGAGCGTAGAATGCCACTTGATATGTCGCCTTGTATCATGAATCGTATTTGTTGGGCTGTTGAAGAGGATATGGCAGAATTGCAATTAAATTCAAGAGAAAAATTTGATAGCTCTATGATAAAATCTGGATACAACTACTCTCCTACATTATTTAGAGCAATTAGTGACGCATATAAACAATATAAGCAATGTATATCCAACTTTACAAAAAAGAAGAAAACTGAATATTATATTGGTGAAGACAATGAAAATGATGAGGAATATGGGGATGTTGATCAATTAAGAGAACAATTTGCGGAAAAATGCTATAACTTATGTCCAAATCAATATGAATTATGTGATATTTTAATTGATTTATGCTATAAAGGCAGAAATGATAAAGATATTGTGTGGTTTGTTTGTGGTGATGTTATTATTGAGAATTTGTTAAAAAATAATAATGATAATATGTATTATCCTCAAAAAGTAGACTCAGAGGGTGAATTTTGGTGTTGTGGGCATCAATTTACAATGAAAAAAATTAGAACTGGGGGTGAACAAGAATGAAAGATTATATTTTCAATGAAAAACAAGATATAGAAAATATGATAAATGCGAATTTTGTTGATGCAAATAATCCAACTAATACCATTAAGATGATTGCTAGATATAATCATTATGTTCATAAGCTTGACAAGAATCAGAGCTATAATATTATTAATGCATACATGAGAACAAATTGTAGTTCTTATAGTGAGGTTGGATATTATACGGCGATTCAAGGATGTATTAAAGATGCTACAAAGCGGGTGTGGCGTGATATTTCACAGGTTATTATCACTAAGAAGGAACTTGCTATAATTAAGGCATTGAATGATGACAGACAAGAAAAGTTAGCATTTGTTCTTTTGGCTGATGCAAAATATGAAAATGCATGTAAGAATAGAAATGTAAATTATTCGAACATAAGTATTCCAGAGTTGTATAAATTAGCAAGAGTGACGATGCCAGTTAAAGATAGAGATATGTTTTTGGGCTTCTTGTATGACAATCAATTAGTGCAGAGAAATATTAATCCTGATTCTTCTGGATTTAAACTTTTATATATATGCGATGATGACGAGCCTACTCTCCTACTCTCAGAAAATAACTATAAAGAGCTCGCGTTCACATATATGAATTGGAAATATGGTGGATATAAAGAGTGCAGAGGCTGTGGGCGGTTATTTAAACCAAAAGGTAACGCGCAATATTGCAAGAGCTGTACAAAACAGAACAATATACCGAGAGATAGATTTATTAAATGTATTGATTGTGGAGAAATAGTTGAAATAAAAACAAGAGATGGACAGACTTGTAGATGTGATAATTGTCAAAAGATTTATAGAAGGACATATAAAACTAAAAAACAGCAAGAATATCGTTCTAAAAATGTGGACAGTAGTCAGTAATTCACAATACAAAATTATAGAAGTTATAGACATTTATATGAGCGAATTTTCAAAATTGCACCTACTATGATAGTACGATAAATGTCTATAACTATCACGAAACATTCTACGAAACGAAACGGAGGAATACTATGGAACAAGAACTATTAGTAGCAATTCCTGAAGCAGTAGCAAATTTGCACCTACCTTCACCGGAGTTAAGAAATTATTATAGAGACATTGAGCATCGTGTGCTCTATATTGACGAGCAGATTGATGAAAATCTTTTTGAATTGTCTAAGGAGATTATTCGTTGGAACAGAGAAGATAAAGACGTGCCAATTGAGCAGCGTCTACCAATCAAGATTGTGATAGATTCACCGGGCGGCGATGTGTCTGCTACATGGAGCTTTATTAAGCTTATGGAAATCAGCAAAACTCCTATTTGGACAATCAATCTATGCTGTGCCTACTCTGCTGCTGCAGACATCCTGTCTGCTGGCCATAAGCGTTATGCACTTCCGGGCACTTCTGTTCTGGTTCATTCTGGATCTTGTTATTATGGCGGAACACAAGAACAAGCAGAATCAATGAAGAAGTTTGGTGATAAGCTTACTAAGAGAGTCACTGAATACTTCCTTGGTCATACAAAGATTGATCCGAAGGTATATAAGAGAAAGGCTCCGTCTGACTGGTATCTTGATGAAGAAGAAGCATTAGCAAACGGAATTATTGATGAGATTATTACAGATTTAGATGTTCTGTTTTAAATTTGGAGGTCTATATGGCAACTAAGAGAAAGAATGTTGTAAATGAATATGGGGACGTTCCAAAGAACATTGATGGTCATCCATTTTATGGTATTTTATTAGATGATGAACAGAAAGAATTTGTAAATGCAATTTTAAATCCAGAAAAGTTAATTATTTTTGCGAATGCAAAAGCAGGTACTGGTAAGACTTTAATGGCAGTTGCTACAGCAAATCTTTTGGTTCAGCATAATGTTTATGATGGAATCGTTTATATAGTTAGTCCTGTACAGGAAGAAAAACTTGGATTTCTTCCCGGCAGTGCTGATGAAAAAATTTCTATTTATACTGCTCCACTATATGATGCTTTGATAAAGTTGGGGATTAACCCATATACTGCAGTCATTCAGGAGGGTGTAGAAAACCAAAAGAATGGCACTGGATATATTGATTGTATCTCTCACGTCTATTTAAGAGGATGCAACCTAGAAAATAAAGTGGTTATTATTGAAGAAACTCAAAATATGTATGTTGATGAGTTGAAAAAAGTATTAACCAGAATTTCTGATACATCTAAGACAATCGTAATTGGGCATAGTGGACAATGTGATTTGTACCATCATCCAGAAAATAGCGGATTTGTAAAATATATTGAGCATTTTAAGGACAAAGACTATGCACAAATTTGTGAGCTAAATACTAATCATAGAGGTATTGTCAGTTCTTGGGCTGATGAGCTTCAAGGATAAAAATAAAAGCAATAAAGGAGAAAAATTATTATGGCAGCTAAGATTCAGAGCAAGTACACAATTCAGGCAAGTGGGATCCTTCGTATTAATAATGACGAAGTTTTTGTTGAAAATGATGATACTGGAGATGTCGTATCACTATCAGAGCTATTTGTAGATTTTGCAGATAAAGATGTTAAACTTAGCATTGCATATGGCGAGGAACTTTCATGAATGATGCTTTAAAGACTACGGAGATTAAATTGTGTGGTTATTTAGACATTAATAAAAATGATACACAGATAGAATTTCTTAGTGACGGAAAGGCGGCTTCTCTATCAGAATTATTAAAAGAACTTGATGGTGAATTAATTACTTTAACCGTTACAAGAACTATTGACATCAGATAAAAAATACGAGAAAGGAAGATTACAATGATTTATAAACAGAATGATCTAGTTAAAATGGTTGCAAAGGAGTCTGGATATTACCAAGGGGCCGTAAAGGATATTTATAGAGGTACTTTTGCTGTAATTACTGATATTTTATCGCATGCGACGCCTGAAGATTTGCCAGTTATTAAACTATTTGAAGGGCTTAATATTGAGGCGAAGTTTTATGAGGGTAAGGAAACTATTAAGCCACGAACTGGTGAAAAGACGTTTAGTGAAGACCACATTTATCCACGTGCCAAGTTTACACAGGCATATCAACTAAAAATTAGAGAATTATGCAATGGAGAAGGCGAGGAATAATCCTCGTCTTTTTTATATAAGAGAAAGGACGAAGCAGATGGAAATAATTAATTTTAATCCTGAAAAAGAAAGCGAAGAACAATATATCTATAGAATTTGTTCGATGAAGCAGTCTTCTGGGATGACATGGCAGCAAATTGCCGATATTATTAATACCGCATTAGACCAAAATTTTGGTGAAAGTGCTTATCGTAAGAAATATCAGATGTTTCAACATGGGTTGAAAGCATGTGAAAAACAGATCTTCTCTGATGACGAATATCTTAAGGAGATTCAGAGACAAACTGATGAACTTTATAAAGCAAAAAAACAATTTCAAGATCAAAGAAGAGAATATAATAAGCTGCTAACGAGTGATGCCAGAGCTGAACATCTGACTGAGAAATTAATTGAAGCAGCAGACAATTTAAGTTCAAGTAAATTATTAAATTCTAACAACGAGTCATTTGTTGAAGCAAAGAATGAAGCGGTTTTAGTTTTAACAGATTGGCATTATGGTATGGTTACTAATAATATTTGGAACAAATATGATGTAGAAACATGTGTAGAGCGTGTTAATGTTTTATTTAATAAGGCAATTAAGTATTTGAGGGCAAATAATATTAATAAGCTTCATATTGTACTTTTAGGAGATTTTATCCATGGGTGTATACATACTGGTGCACGTGTTGCGTCAGAAGAGGATACATGTGACCAATTAATGGAGGTTTCTGAACTTCTTGCAGAGCTTATTAGCTCATTATCACAATATGTAAATTGTGTGTATGTTTATTCTACATATGGGAACCATGCAAGATCTGTTCAAAACAAGAATGATAGCATCCATTCTGATAATATGGAGAAAATCATCCCTTGGTGGATCAATCAAAGGCTTTCACAAAATGAGAAAGTTTATGTTTTAGACAACAATATTAATGAGTTTATCTCATTTAATGTGCTTGACCACGATGTTGTTGCGGTTCATGGAGATCTAGAACGCTTTGGGAAGCTTGGTGTGGATATGCACACATTGTTTGGGAAAAAATATGGACTTGATGTCGAGTATGTATTTTCTGGTGACAAACATCATTCGGAAACAATTGACTCTTATGGAATTGATAACGTAATGGTGAGTTCTTTATGCGGAACTGACGATTATGCGAATAATAAAAGATTATATGCAAATCCTGCTCAAACTTTGTGTATTTTTGACAAAGAAGACGGTAAAATTTGTACTTATAATATCAAACTTTAAACAATACAAAATTATAAAGGAGAAATCTAAACATGGAACAAAAGACTACTAAATTAATTTTTTCACCCGGTGTCGCCAGACATCTTCTTAAAATGGGATGTACTATTTGTGACTTAAAACCGTCAAAGGAAAATCCAAAGGACAAGACTGTATTCGTATTTGTTAAAGATGAAAAATTTGATGCTGCTATGGCAGAGATTGATGGACAAATTAAGGCAGCTAAAAATACAGCAGTAGAATAATTAATTCTGCTCAATAAGATACAAAGGAAGTGAGAATGGGATGGCAACTACTGCAAAGAAATCTGGAAGAAAACCGACTGCGGCAAAAAAAGCTGGTAAGCCAATTGTTGAAGAACCTAGCTACCTTTGTCCTTATTGTAATACGATGAAGAAAAGGTCTGAATACTATGTTAGTACAGATCCGTTAGTAAAAACTGGTGTTACAAGCATGTGTAAGGAATGTGCAAAAAAAATTGCAAGGAATTATGATGTAAAAACTGGTCGATATGGAGATTGCACCAAGCAATCAATTATTGAGGCGCTTGAAAGATTGGATAAGCCATATTTTGAGGGTTTATTTAATTCAAGTTATGTAGAGAGTAATGACCCTAGTAATAAAAGTCTTCATTCAGATACATGGGAAGCATATATTAAAAATATTTGTTCATTGCCACAATATAGGACTTTAAGATGGCATGATGGTGATATAGCAAGTACATATATGGCAAAAGCTGAAGCGGCAGTTATTCCTGTAGAACAACAATTACAAAATAGCAAAAAATCAGAAGACCAAGAAGTTTATGAGACATATCAAAAGAACAAAGCAAGTGTTATTAGGTTGTTGGGCTATGATCCATTTGCTAGTGAGGCAGAGAATGATAAACCACTACTCTATTCCCAACTTGTTGGATATCTTGACATGGGTGGAGATAATGAGGACATGATGAGAAATAGCTCTGCTATTACCATTGTGCGTGGTTTCTTACAACAATCTAAAATAGATGATATGCTTGCAAAGTCAATGAAGAATATTGGTGCTAATAATAGAGCTGGTGAAATTAAATCATTGCTTGATTCTAAGCAAAAAATCAGCTCTACAATATCTCAATTGGCGGAGCAAAGTTGCTTAAGCTTAAAACATAATAAGAATCAGAGCAAGGGTGAGAATACTTGGACTGGCAAGATTAAAAAGATTAAAGAATTGAATCTTCGTGAAGGAGAAGTCAACGGATTTGATATTGCTACTTGCAAGGGGATGCAGCAAGTTATGGACTTGAGCAATGCATCTATTCTAAAGCAACTCGCGCTTGATGAATCTGAATATTCTGACATGATTGCAGAACAAAGAAAACTTGTTACAAAGTTAACGACAGAGAAAAATAGTTATCAAGAAATAACTAGAATTTTATTAAGAGAAAATTTAGATTTGAGAGATACTTTGTCTGATAATGACTTGTTAGATGAAGAGGATCTAACAGATTTAGAAGACCTATTCTCTTCATTTGGAGATGTTGTTGAAGATGATGAAGAGGAAGGTGAAGAAGATGAGCCAAGTGAATCATAAATATAAAATAAAGATTGTAGAAGATATGCATGATGAATATCTGGAAAATATGTTTACTGATTATGATACAGTATATGTTAAGCCGGGTGTTTATGCAATGTCTACAAGAAAATTAGAATCATTAGTAAAAATAGCAGAATTGCAAAGATATTATCAATGCAATCCTGTTAGATTTATTAGTGATTTTTTGGGTATTGAACTTATTGATGCACAGGCATGGATAGTGCAAAGATCTTGGAATTGCCCAAACGTTCTTGTAGTGGCAACTCGTGGATTGGGAAAATCTACAGTTATTGATTTGATTTTAATGTCAAAAGGAATGCTGTTTAATAACTTTTGGAGTTATATTGCTTCTGGTTCTGGTGGGCAGGCTGAACAGACATTCACTACTTTGGAGCGTTTAGCAAATGACAATATTGATGAAATGGTTGGATCAACTGGCTATATATTCAAGAATGAGGTCGAAATAAAAAATGCGGCAGGAGACGGATTTAGCCATTCAAGTAATGGTTTTTCTTATTCTCTATATAATGGGTCTAGTACTCAGACATTAAATAGTAATGTTGATAGAAAAAGAGGTTTTTTCATATCAACGTGTAGTTGATATTTTTATTGTTATATTGCATAACAAAAAGGAGATAATATTATGAATAGAAAGAAATGGACAAAATCAGAAGATGAATTATTGATTAAAGAATTTTCTACAAAAACAAATAAGGAACTTGCAGAGATGCTTGACAGAAGCGCAAAAAGTATAATACAACATGCCCATACTTTAAATTTGCACAAAGATAAACAAACTTTATGGAAAGATGATGAAGTTGAATTTTTAAAGAGTCATTATAATGTTGATATGACTCCATTAGATATTGCGAAAGAACTTAAACGTAGCGTAAGCTCAGTTAAGGGCAAAGCTTTCGCCGTTGGGCTTGCAGATAATGTTAAATGGACGCAAGAACAAATTGATTATTTAATTGATAACTATTGTTATAAAACAAACGATGAAATTGGTAAAAAAATTGGAAGAAGCGAACAGGCAGTTTCCTATAAAGCTTTTGAATTGTCCTTATCTATAAATGAAAACTGGTCAGATGATGAAATTAACATTATAAAAACAAATTATTTAAACAAAACAATGAATGAATTACAACAATTATTGCCGGGAAAAACCAAAGGTGATATTCTTGCTTATTGTCATAAACTTGGTTTAACAAGAACAAAAAAAACATGTACACGGGATTTTTTTAATATTATTGATACAGAAGAGAAAGCGTATTGGCTTGGATTTATTTTTGCAGATGGATATATTAGTTATTCTGAAAAAAATATGAAAAAAGGACAATTAGCAACTACGTATTGTACTGGTATTAAATTACAGTGGTCTGATAGAGCACATTTGAAAAAATTTAATAAATCAATAAGTGGCAATTATAAAGTATTTAAGGAAATTAATCATCCAGATGGATTTAGAAAAAAAATAACAGAAGCCGCAAAAATATTGGTTTATTCTCAGCAGATGTATAATGATTTAAACAAATATTTCGATAGAGACAAAACATATACAGCAAAGTTTCCGCTCATATCAGAGAATCTTATGAGACATTTTATTCGTGGATATTTTGATGGAGATGGATGTTTTTCATTTACCGATAGGACTTTTGATGTCGAATTTTTAGGAGCTAGTAAAGATTTTCATGAAGGTTTAGCAAATATATTAAACGAAAATAATTTTAAGTTTACTATTAATTCAAAAATAAATAAATATAACACGGAGATGTATTATATTTATATTAATCGTAATGAAGATAAGTATAATTTTTTAAAATGGATATATGAAGATTGCAATATTTATTTAGAAAGAAAGTATAAAAAATATTTAGATATAAAATTACAATTCACCCAAAATGGCCTCGCCGTATAGAAATATACGGATAAAGTTAAAGTGCTGAAGAAATCGGGAACGCTGAAATGCCAATCCGAGTGGAAGGCTACGTCTAAAAGCATAGTCACACGCAGAGCATAGAGATTGAACCTGTTTTTCAGAATATAATATCTCCACGAGTCAGCACCACCTAAACGTAAAGTCGTAGGTGAAAAGTTATGCCGTACTATACAGAAACACGAAATGTATAGAAAATTTGGATAAAAAGCCAAATTGATAACATGTTAAATGAGGGGAACTGTAATTTTTGATGAGTCAGGTTTCTTATCGGCAGAAATGATGAAAGTATATGGCGCATTTGCAATTGTTAATAAAAGTTTTAAAACTGGCAAGGACAGAGATGGTAATTTGATTGATCCAATCAGGCTTCGTACATTTCCATCTAATATTCCAAACCAAAAATTTTATATTAGTTCTGCTTCAAGTACTGATACAGAATTTTATCGTTTGTATAGAGAGTTTGCTAAACGTCAATTGATAGGTGATCCAGATTATTTTGTTGCACATATTGATTGTGAAGTAGCTTTTCATCCAACCATGCATGGTAAGGTTATTGCTCCTTTGTTAATGCAAAGCACTGTAGAGACAGAAATGGCAACAAATTCTGAAAAGGCAAGACGTGAATATTATTGTGAATTTACAACAGATGCAGGATTAAATGCAATTATTAAACGTGGTGTTATTGCTAGAAATAGTGAAACTCGCGTACCACTCTTACATAATGATACAAACAAGAAAAAATTTGTATTTGCTTACGACCCTGCACGAAGTCGTGATAATAGTATTATTCTTGTTATGGAATTGTATATGGACGAAAAAGGCGAATACAAAGGAAGATTTGTAAACTGTGTAAATCTTTTGGATGTTGCCAAAAAGCGGAAGACTCCAATGCAAACTCCAGATCAAGTGAAATATTTAAAAGAGCTTATATTAGATTATAATGGTGATGCACCAGATTATGAAAATATTGAGGCTATTTTAATTGATGCTGGTTCTGGTGGCGGTGGTGTTAATATCGCGGACTATCTTATGGAAGATTGGAAAGATTCAAAGGGGAATATGCATAGAGGATTAATCGACAAAGAATATAGTGCAGATTATGTTCGCAAGTACCCTAATGCAATAGATAAAATTAGATTAATATCCCCAACACAATATAAATCTATTATTTACGAAGCATTAATTGAAATGATGAATCTAGATTGCCTTAGTTTTACTGCAGATTATGACAATAAAGGATATTTAACATTATTCGAAGTTGATGAAAAGCTATATAATTCTGAAAAGAAAAGAATTACAAATGAATTAAAAAAGCAAGACATAGACGAAATGGAATTTGCAATTAAGTTGGACGAAGAAATGAAAAAGTCTTCTTGTATGAAAACCAAAGTTGTTAAATTAGATCCATATCAAGAGATTGCTTTAAAAAATATTGACGCGCTTAAAGAAGAAATGGTGAACATGGTGCGTAAGAAAAGAGAATCTGGAAAAGACTCTTTTGAGCTAACTCCAGAAAAAGAAAATAAATTGCACGATGATAGAAGCTATTGTGCTGCACTATTGGGATGGTTCTTGTCTGAAAAGCGAGCAGAACGTATTCGTAATAAAAAGCGTCCTAGTAGCGCAAATATGCTTGATCAGTTTAAGATTCGAGCACCTCAGAGTCCAAATAGTTTATTTAATTAAGAAAGGCGGTGAAATAATTGCCAACTAAAAATAATGATAGCACAGTTGAGCATGGAACAGTTCATTCAACTAAGGAAATAGCGGATTTCACCGCTAAACAACAGCAAATTGAGCAGTTTAAACAAGCTGCAAAGGCAGCATTGCAGTTATTAGACTTACAAAATTTACCAACAAAAACATATACGGTATATTCTAAGGATTCACTTAGAACATATTTAAAAAATCCACTTACTGATACGAACCAGAAGAATTTAAGGAAATTGAGTCAATTTTTATATGTTTTAAGCGCACAGTATAGAAGAATTATATCATATTTCGCTACACATGTAGATTTAAGTGCATACAATGTAATTCCAAATGTCTCTATAGCTGAAGACAATGATGATGAGAAGATTCTTCAAAATTATGAAGAAACATTAAAATGGGTTGAAAAGATGAATCTTCAAGGACAGATTCATGGAATTTTAACTACAATTCTTCGAGAAGATTGTTTCTATGGATATATTTATTATGAGGATGGAGAAGAGCAAGATAGAAATTCTTTTATAATTATTCCTTTAGATGGTGATTATTGTAAGATAAGTTCTGTTAATTATAATGGAACTCTTAATTGTGCATTTGACTTCTCATTTTTTGACAGTTCTACAAATAAGATATATCTTGACTATTGGGATAAAGAGTTTACATCTGGGTATAATGCATATAAATCGGACAGTAAGCAAAGATGGGCAGAACTTGATCCAGAAAGAACCGTTGTTTTTAAAATGGATTATGATCAATTGGACAGGGTTATTCCTCCATTTGCGAGTTTGTTTGAAGATATTATTGATTTAATTGATTTGCGTGGGATTACAAGTGTTAAAGACAAGTTATCTATTTATAAATTGCTTGTTGCAAAGATTGATACACTTTCCAATGCACAAAATCCAGATGATTTTGCAGTAAGTCTTGATTTGGCAGTAGATTTTTATAATAAAATCAATCAAATACTTCCAGAAGAAATCGGACTCGCATTGTCTCCTATGGAAATTGAGCCAATTACTTTTGATAAGGACGCCACCGACGAGACAAATAGCATTTCAAAGGCAAATAAGAATTTGTGGGAATCTGCTGGCGTAAGTCAGATTATGGACAATTCAAAATTAACTGGTTCTACTGCTGTAACTGCTGCAATGCGATTTGATGCATTGTTTGTTCAAAGACCATTATTGTGGCAAATAGAGGCAAGAGTCAATATGTTTTTGGACTATGTTTTGACAGATAATGGAATGAGAGTAAAATACATGCAAGTTAGCCCTTATTTAAAAGATGAAGTTATTCAAAATGTTAAAGAGGCTTGTACACTTGGGCTTCCTATGAAGACCCAACTTGCCGCTTTAATGGGGATGAGTCCATTAGATATGAATTCAATGTTGTATCTTGAAAATGATATTTTGAAGCTTCAAGATAAGATGGTGCCACTACAGAGCACTTATACTCAAACTGGTGGATCTGATACTGGTGGAGCGCCGACTAAGGATTTAGGCGATTTAACAGATGACGGCGAGGCCAGTATAGATAAACGAGATAAAGCTAATTAAAGGAGATATGCATATGTCTGAAAATAACCAAAAATTTATTATGACAAAAGACCAAGCAACCGCGCAGTCTTTTATTGCCTCTGGATTTAAACTTATATCTCAAATTGGAAGCACTTATACTTTTTTAAATCAACCACCGAAATATTTTAGTTTTGGTGCAATTGATAAAAGCAAATATTGCTTTAGTAATATTTTAAGTATGTAAGCTCCTTCCGAGCATTACATAAATATATTTTTTATGAGAAAGGAGGGAGAATATATGCCGAGAACATTTTATACAGTTGATGATTTATACAAATTCTGTAAAGAAAATAACTTTTCTAAATTTAGTTCTAAAGAACATAATGATAAACCTTTAATTATACAATCTATTGAATCTTTTGAATCTAATGATACTAGTAATGAAGGCTTACTTGATGTAAAGCTCAAGGCGTGTCATATAGGTGTTAATCGCAATGGCTCTTCAATTTCTGAAGATACAATGAAGCAATATATGAATTCTTTTAAAGGCCGTCCCATTCTTGGATCAATTTTTAAAGCAGACAATGGTGAATATGAATTCCATTCACATGATATTGACATAGATGAGGATGGTAATCTTGAATATATTGAACAACCAGTTGGTGTTATAAGCCAATTGAAAGAACCGTATTTAGAATATGACAAGGAAAATGATAAGACTTATTTAATGGTCGAAGGTCATGTTTTTGAAGATTATTCTAAGGCAGCAGAAATTTTACAGAGACATAAAACTTGTAAGTGCTCTGTTGAAATTGCTGTTGATGAAATGAGTTGGAATGCGGAAGAGAATTATCTTTCTATTGATAAATTTGGATTCCGTGGGGTGACTATTCTTGGCTATGAACAAGATGGTAAAACTCCTATTGAGGAAGGTATGAAAGGTTCTAAGATTACAATTGAAGATTTTGGTGAAAAGAATAGTATGTTTTCACAGGATTATCAAGAGAAATTGATTGATACGCTAGAAAAACTTAATAATGTGCTTTCTACGTTTCAATATAAAGACTGCAACTTGAAAGGGGTGAACGAAGAGATGAACAAGCTAGAAACTCTGATGGAAGAGTATAAAGTTACTATGGATGATATTGATTTTGAAGTTGAAGGCTTAAGTGATGACGCACTTGTTGCTGCATTTGCAGAACATTTTGGTAATCAAGGTTTTGATGGGGAAGACGGCACTGATGGTACTTCTGATGGAAGTGGCGATGATACCACTGGTGATGGAGCTGGCAGCAGTGAAGGTGAAACTAATCCTGCTGGCGGTGAAGAGAATCCTGAAGAAAATACTACGGATCCAAATCCTTCTGAAGGCGGCGACGACGATAAGGGTGAAGGTGAGAGTGCTGAAGTTGACGATGATGAACCTTCTAAAAACAAGAGAAAATATTCTATTGATGAGAATGGCAATATGACGCTCACTTGGGAATTGTCACATGAAGATATTCGTAATAGCATTTATAACCTGATGTGCGCTGAGAGCGAATGGTGGAATTGGATTATTGAAACTTATAATGATAATTTTATTTATCAGGATGGCGAAGATGGTAGATTCTATAAGCGTGGCTACTCCGTTGATGGTGATCATGTTACACTAGGTGAAGATAAGATTGAAGTATTTAGTGAATGGCTAACTCAGGAAGAGAAAGATGCTATTGCAGCTCTAAAGGCAGATTATGCTAAACTTAAAGAATTTAAGGATAGTTTCGACGCTTCTGAACTTAAATCAAAGAAAGATGAAATCTTTGCTCGTGAAGAATATGCAGTGCTTGGCGATGACGAAGCATTTGCTGAGTTAAAGAAGAATGCAGATAAATATTCTGTAGAAGAAATTGAAGAGAAGGCAAAAATTATTTTTGCTGACTGCATTGTCAAGAAGGGTCAATTTGCTCTTGAACATAAGGAAGAGAAGAAACCTCTTGGTAAGGTTGGTCTTAATTTTAGTAAGCCTACAAAGAAAAAGGCATATGGTAATCTATTCAATGATTAATACATAATAAACTTTTTATTTAAACTTAAAGCTATTGTATATAATAGCTTTTTGTTATATTAAAACGAATTTTTAATTATGAAAGGATGAAAATAATTATGGCAAATGTTTTTGACAATATTGTTGGAGCTGAACACGTAGTTTGCAGTTCAAGCTTGCTTAAGGGCACTGAAGTAGGTCATATCCTATCTGTTAAGTGCCATAAGGAGCTTGATAATGGTTCTATTATCACTCGTGGTGACTGGGTTGAGGCGCAGGTCTTTAAGTCCGCTGATTATGCTGCTGGTAAGAAGCCGTATCTAGTGCTTACTACTCCTATTGGTTACAATAGTGATCGTAAGTATTATCAAGAGGAAAAGTATTTTTACAATGCCGCAGGAGAGATTGCTCGTGCTTATGAGCTTTATGTTGACGACATCTTTGAAGTTTCTGCAGATGCAATAACTGCTATTTCTACCGCTCCTGTGGTTGGCAATTATGTCAGTGTCGAAGGTGGTCTCTATAAGGAAGCGGCTGCGGCAGGCACTTCTGGTTTTGTTGCTCAGATCGTAGAAAAGGTTAACTATACAAATGGCACTTCCTACAGACTTCATGTAGTAAGTCTAGGCGTATAATTTAAAGATTAAGGAAGGAGGAAATTCACTATGTCTAAGTTTATGAATTTTGATGCAAGGGTTCAACATGCATTTAATGATGATGCAAATGATTTTATGGCTTTTAATAAGCTAATGATTGATGCCGCTCGTGGCGCGGTCGAGGGTTATTCCGCTAAGGAAGCAAATGATAAGATTGTAGAAGTTTTCCGTCAGGTAATTGGTTGCGATGAGCATTCTACAAAGGCCGAGATTAGACGTGGTATTCGTAAGAATCAGGCAGTTCTATTTGATATTATTGAGGAGACTATTGACGACGCTCTAGTCAGTGGCTGGCAGGAGAATCCTTTCTTCAGAGAGTATGTTGATGTTAAGAACCTTGCTCTTGGTGATAAGAATGAGTTCTATGTCCCTGACAACAGTGTTCTTTCCGTTATGAAGGTTTCAGGCAACCATCACGACATTTTTCTAATGATTAGTGTCCGTACAAAGTAATTTGTATGTTAAATAACCCATTGAATTGCTGGAAATCCGTAAAGCTCATGATACCACAACGTGGACTGTAAAGTCGAGCGTGATGGTGACGAAAGTAGAAAAAAATTATGAGATGACATAAGGTTAAATCCTAAGTGTTTTTATAATCGGCAATCAGCAGCCAAGCTTTACTCGTGACAATACTAAATGATAGTAGTATAATATAGTGTAAAGAAGGTTCAACGACTAAGATCCTCGCAAGCGATTGGCGGGGACTGTGGTGGGCACCCTATACAGAGGGTGAAGATATAGTCTGCTCTCTTTGGAAACAAAGAGGAGGTTAGCCTCAACAGGGAGTAGCGTCCCTATAAAATTATTCTTTCAAAATCAAATTAATGTTATAGAAGGTGAATATATGGCAAATGCAAAAATTGGTATATATTGTGTTGAAAATTTAGTTAATAATAAAAAATATTTTGGGCAATCCATTGATGTGAATAGTCGATTGAGCAAGCACAAATCTTTATTAAAAAATAATAGGCATAATAATAAACATTTGCAGAGTGCATATAACACCTATGGATGTGACAATTTCAAATTTTATGTAGTTGAAGAATGTAATGAAGACTTATTAGACGAGCGTGAACGTTATTATATTTCGTTATATAATACAAACAATAGAGAATATGGGTACAATATTGAACCGGGTGGCAATAAAAATAAAACGTTATCTGATGAAACCAAAAATAAGCTTAGGTTTGCGAATTTGGGCAAAAAATTGCCAGATGAAGTCAAAGCAAAAATTAGCATGGCAAATAAGGGCAAAGTTATATCAGATGAACAAAAACAGTTTTTAAGAGATTTGCATTCAGGTTTACGCCATTCTGATGAAACTAAAATAAAAATTGGGACTGCAAGCAAAAAAGAAAATTTGTCTGAAGAAACATTAAAGAAAATGAGCGAATCACATAAACGAGAGAATTTGAGTGCAGAAACATTACAAAAAATGAAAGATTCTCATGTTGGTCTTTATCATACAGACGAGACTAAAGAAAAATTAAGGCTTGCATTTCAAAATAGGGAGTTTTCAGATGAATGGAGAGCAAAAATAAGTGAAGCGAAAAAACTTCCCATCTATTGTCCACAATTAAATGAATTGTTCACATCAGCAAAAGAAGCAGAAAAAAAATATAAGTCGTGTGGTGTTAATAGAACAAAAATATCTGCTTGTCTACATGGCAAGCGCAAAAGTTCAGGAAAGCATCCTATTACTGGAGAATCGCTTACTTGGGAAAAATTTTTGAAAGAATAATATAAGTTAAACATAAAGGTATTAGACAACGTTTAGGTGCTGGCAAGGTCTTCTCTGTTGAGACTAGCTGGTACGCAGTGAAGGTATATGCAGAGTTTGAAAGACTCCTTACTGGTGTTGAGGATTTCGCAACTCTAGTTGGCAAGATTACTGAGGCATTTGATCGTTATGTCAATCAGGCTCTTTATGAGACTCTAATGGGCATTGGTGCTACTCTAGGTACTCAGTGGTACAAGTCTTCTGCTATTGATGCTTCTACCAAGGAAGTTCTACGTACTCTATGCATGGATGTCGGCATGGCATCTGATTCTGAGGTCGTAATTATGGGTACTCGTGCAGCTCTTGCTAGTGTGTTCGCCCTTAATGATGTCTCTTGGGCATCTGGCGATATGAAGAATGAGATGTATACCACTGGTCGCTTTGGCTATTGGGAAGGTATAAGACTTGTGGAACTCAAGCAGGGCTTCAAGCTTAATGATACCACTCAGTATCTAATTGCAAATGATGTTCTATTCATTATGCCTGTTGGCATTGATCCTATGATCAAGCTTGTTTATGAAGGCGATACTCGTATGTATCAGGTACAGGATGCAGGCGAGCATATGGATATGACATATGATTCTGAGGTTCAGACTAAGCTCGGTATTGGTGTTATTACTAATGCTAAGTTTGGTTATTGGAAAATTATTAAGTAATAATTAACAGTACAAAATTATTTTAAGGAATAAAAGGAGAATTTTTAATGGCTAATACAAAAAATAAAAAGGCAGATGTAGACACATCTGTTGAAAAAGAAACAGTTGCGAAAGCAGCTCCAGAGAAGGCTCCACGCAAGTTTGCTATGGATGATCCTATCCTCTGTAAGTCCGTGACTTTTGGAGAGCTGCTTTTACCGGGTAAGAAATCTCAACTTCTTTATACTTGGGCAAATTATGGTGATACAACTGAGGTCGAATTTCAAGACCTTCAGGCGTTGAGATCAACAAGGTCAGCATATTTAAATGCTCCATATTTTGTAATTGAAGACGAAGAGCTTCTTGAACAGTGGCCAGAATTTAAGGCATTGTATGAGAAGGTTGCAGCTATTGATGTGGATAATCTGTTTAATCTTCCTATTAATCAGTTTAAGAAGAGACTTCGTGAAATCCCAGTTGGATTTAAGGATTCCATAAAGAATATCGCAAGTGATAAGATTCTCAATGGCTCTTTAGATAGCCTAACGAAGATTAATGCACTTGATGAGATTTTGGGTACGGATTTGAAGCTTCTAATTCAGTAATAAGTAAGGAGGTTAGGGAATGACTTCCTACGAAACAATTTTTAAGCGTTTTCTTAACCGAATTACAGATTACGATCTCCCTCTTCTTCCAGAAGAAGATTTGGACGAGATGATGTGTGGTTGGTTAACAAGCGCAATTGCGAATTTTACAAGATGTAAGTCTGATTTATCTAATAGAGATGATGAAAGTGAGACATTTAATGCTGATTTAACTAACTATGAGATTGAAGTTTTATCATTGTATATGGTTTGTGCATGGCTTGATCAAAGGATTAATAGTGTATTGCTTACAAATCAGTTTATTGGTGGTAAAGAAGAGAAGTTTTTTAGTCAAGCGAATCAGCTAGAAACATTAAAAGCTCTCAGGGACGCGACGTTTACCGAAGCTAGAAAACTACCACGTGACTATAGTTATGTGACAAATGATTATTTTGGTTAAGGGTGGTGTTGCGTATGAATTTTAAATACGGGGTATTGCCTCAAAACCAAATTCATGAAGAAAAAATACGTCTTCAGGGTGCAATTTATAAGTTGCTACCATATAAAGAAGATGGATATGAACTGTTGGATAAATATTTTCAAACTCTTTTACAGCGCATTAGTGGACTAAATAGTTTATTTATGGAACAGCCTAAAATTATAACTTTAATGAGTATTTTAGAATCAGCACGTTACGAGACTGATTTTCTTAAGTATAGAAAAGATATTTTAGATGCATGTTCTCTTGTAAATGAAATAAAGGAGGTTGATTCCGATGTATGATTTATTTAATAATCGGATGAGGCTTCAAGGTCGTAATGCGGGGGAAGTGTTTAAGCACCAGTCTGATAAGATTATGGATGCTACTTTTACGAATGATGTGGCATATCGTAAATGCTATATTCAGGACAAAGATGTTATTTTCCCGGAGCAAACGCTTGCTGGTTATAAGAAAGCTAAGGCGGTATTTCATGGTGCAGAAAAATATAATCCACAAAAAATTATGGGCTTTGAGCCTATAGATGCCAAGTATCTGGTGCATGCATATTATAGTGTTTCGGGAGATCAGGTAGATTATTACCTACAATTTCGACCACTTGAACATGGAAGGAATCCAAATGTGAGAGTGGGCTCATTTGTTTTTGTGCCAGATGACCTTGGCATATATAATTTGTGGTTAATTGTTGCTCGTGATGATAGGCCACAATTTCCACAGTTTTATATTTTAAAATGTAATCTTTTGCTCAAATGGGAAATTGAAGAAAAAGATTGGCCATTGTATGAAGGAAAACATGTTGATGTTGGTACATATTTTTCATGGGCTGTGCAAAGAACACAGTCCAGCTATAATTCAGGTGTCTGGATGGACTATTATGTACAATCTGTAGAGAACCAACTGAAAGCAGTTTTGCCAACCAATGTAGATACAAATACGATAACTTATAATGAGCATTTTGTTATTAGTGACAATCCTCTTCGCAGGATTGCGTGGGAAGTTTCTAAGGTAGAGAATACTACTACTTTTGGGCTGACTAAATTAACTTTTACACAGGAGCTCGAATTTGATGTTGTAGACAATGTTTCTTGGATTAATTTCCAGAGTAATAATTTCTCAGACAAAAATACAGGAGTTGAGTACGACTATTACAAAGAGAGAACTAATGACAACAATATTCATTCACCGTCTGATGCTTGGGATGTAGAAACTAGTGTAATTTCTTATACTGGAGTTGCTCCAAGCATGAAGGCTGGAGGAAGTTATAAAACCTTTACTGCAAATCTATACAAGAATGGCGAATTTGTTACTAATAGACCTTACTGGCACATTGAGTATTATAATAATGACTCTCTTGTATGTGTTGTGGGATTTATTTACATAAATGACCAACTTGTTTGCGATAACAGTAATGGTGAGTTTGTTGTTGATAAGAATAAGATTATTTATAAAGAAAATAATGAGCAATTGTTTGGCATTCAATATGATTATAATATTGAGAAGCCAATGGATCTGAAACTGAAATGTTTGCAGATTGTCAATATGATTGGCGGAAGTATAATTATTAGTGTTGATGATGATCCAACAGAAATACAAACTCCTTCTGCTACTTTGGTTGTGGAGGTGGAAGGATTATGATGACATCTATGGGTCGTGATTTGCAGAATCTTGATGATGATATTCTTTATGCAAAGCGTCAGATTAAGGAAAAGCTTTGTAAAGATTTAGATATTATTAAATATCTGCATAATACTGAATTGGAAAGAGTCAATGCAGAGCCAGAGGATTATTTCAATTGTAATATATATCCTTTTATTAGAATCCCGAAAACGCAGGATAAAGTTAAAAACTTTATTTGTTTTTCTGTGGATGATATTGAAGACATGAAATATAATGAAGTAATGAAAATGCAATATATTCAATTTGTTGTGTTTTGCCATGGCGATGATATTGATACTGGAATTGGGATTTCACGTCATGATCTCTTAAGTTATTTTGTAAAAGATGATTTCAACTTTAGTAATTTGCTCGGTTTAAAGCTTAAACTTGTTTATAATAGAGAAAGCATTATGGACAATGATTATTATTGTCGTACATTAAAGTTTGAGGCTGTTAAACCCAATATGAGGCTCAATAGTGGATACTTAAAGCCACAGCCAAGAAGAAGCGACGAGGTGGATGAACATGGATTTATTAGCAATTGATGAGTTAGGTCTTTATTTTGGAGATCCATATGTAATTAATGATAATATATCTGTGTTGCAACCAAGTATTGGTGAAATTGCTCAATATGGAGAGCGCAAGTATTTTAGCGTTATTCATACAATAACTGCGATCCCTAGTGATATGAAAAGTCAACTTTGGGATCTTGGTATTGATTGGGAAGAAATTTCTGATTTCGATTTATTTATGATGCTTGCGCCTACGCTTAATGTTGAAACAACTAGAATTGTTTTAGGTGATATTGACTTGTCCAAACTTAAACCATATAAGAATAATCAAAATGATCAGATTGTTCTTGCGGATAGAGAAACTGGGTTCGTTATAGATATGCTTATTTATGAGCGTATTGTAAATTATTTGCGTAAAGTCCATGGACTGAAGAAGAAAGTGGAACATGCAGGTAACAAATACACTAAAAGGATTCTTATTGATGAAGACAGAAAGCAAATTGAGATTAATAAAAATAAACCTTACAAATCGTTTCTTACTCCACTTGTTTCTTCTGTAAAATGTCGTATGGGATATACAAAAGATTACGTTCGCAATATGCAAGTTTATGAATTTTTTGATGATATTGCGAGATTGAATGTTATCAACAATTCTGATGCACTGTTAAGAGGGATGTATTCAGGAATGATTGATACTAAGAAAATTAAAAAATCAGAATTAAATTGGATGAGAGAGCTAGATAAAGACTAGCTCTTTTATTATATTGAAATTTAAATTTATTATTTTAATGGAGGTAATTTATTATGGCTTTTGATATGAATAACTTCGTAATTGATAGAGTCGTGAGAGGTGTTGCTCTTTCTCAGACTGATGACTCTGTTATGTTCGCACTAAACCAGATTACTAACCCAAGTTTATCTTGCAGCTCTGAGAGCACTGATGCAGTCGATGCATTAGGCGTTCCCATCAGTACATTTTACCGTGCAAAAAATGCAGAGTTCTCCGCAGAGAATGCAATTTTTGATATGAACTTAATGGCAACCCAAGTTGGTACTGTCAAACAGGTTGCTTCTGATTCTGACAAGATTATTACTCCTGCATTTGAAACCATTGATATTGATGGCACTTCAGCCACTTACACTCTCAAACATGTTCCTACTGAGGATGTTAAGAATATTTATGCTCTAAATGGTGATGGTACTCTGGGTACAGTCTTTACTAAGAGCACTTCCGCTTCTGCTTCTTCATTTGCGATGACCGGTAGCACCCTTACTCCTCCCACTGGTCTTAAGAAGGGTGATCAGCTATTCGTGATTTATGAGTATGAGGCAGCTCAGGCAGTTTCTGTCATGAACTCTGCTAACAACTTCCCAACTGCTTGCAAGCTAGTTCTTGAGGTGCTTGGATGCGATGTCTGCGATCAGACCAAACTCGTATTTGCATATATTATCTTCCCCAACTTTAAGCTTAGCCCTGATTTCGATTGGAATATCCAGACTGACGGTACGCACCCATTTTCTGGTAAGGCCATGCAGGAATTAAATTATAGTTCCCGTGCAGCGTAAGCTGTTCGATAAAATAAACATATCGAATTGCTGGAAACCCCTAAAGACAACAAAACCACAACATAATAGTGAAATATATATAAGTGTGATGGTAACGAAAGTAAAAAGAATTTGTTGTATGGTATATGGTTAAATCCTAAGTACTTTTTTAATGGGCAATCAGCAGCGAAGCTCCGAATAGGAGAACGTTCAACGACTATCTCGAAAGAGAGTAGGCTCAAGTGAGTCGAAGTGGTATGCTCCTGTAATAAAAACAGGATGATGATATAGTCTTTCCTTGTATGAAAATACAAGACGCATGTAATGATGCTGACTAAAATTAACGACTTTAGTTGAAAATATGAGATTGTGACAAAGACAAGAAATTATTCCAAATCATCGTGCCGGGTGATGAATAATTTTGTATAAGTTGCATAGTTGACAATACTAAATTATAGTGGTATAGTTAAAATGTAGAATAGATGAGGAGTAATTAACCTCGTTGATACGGGGGAGAGTAGCCTCACTCTCCCCTTTTCTTCTTTATTTTAAAGAAAGAGGCATATGAAAATGAGAGGCGAATTTATATGAAAAAAAGAAAAACTCAAGAAGAATTTGAAAAAGAATTAAAAGAGATTCATCCTAACATTAAAGTCATTGGAAAATATATAAATACTAATACCAAAATACATTGTTTATGTATGATTCATAATTATGAATTTGATTCCATCCCGAACAATATGCTACGAGGGCATGGCTGTAAATTGTGTGGGATAGAGAAAAACTCTAGTTCTCGTACAAAACCACATGATCAGTTTGTAAGTGAAGTTAAAAAAATAAATCCACAAATTGAAATTATTGGAACGTATATGAATATGAATACATACATAAGGTGTAGATGCTTAATTGATGGGTACGAATGGGACTCAGATCCTCATAAGCTTTTGAAGAAAATGTCATGCCCTGTTTGTAGAAATAAAGCCGTGATGCAAGGTGTTAACGATGTAGCTACTACTCGTCCAGATCTTGTTAAGTATTTTAAGAATAAAGAGGACGCTTATAAATATACAAAAGGTAGTGAAGCAATTATTGATGCCGTATGCCCAGCCTGTGGAACATATAAAAGAATTCGTGTAGGAAATTTGTCACGACATGGATTGGCATGTAATGTATGTTATGAAAGAAAATATGGTAAAAAGAGAGTAGGATATAATTATTGGAATATAAATACTATGCAAGAATATTTAAACGAAAATGTTCCGGGGTATATCGTATTAGGCTCTAAGTCTGAAAAGAATAAAAATGGATGGGAACTGTTTGTGTATATTCAATGTGCGAATAAGGATCATCAGCCATATTGGACGAGATGGGCAAATATTCAAAAGGGATATTTTTGTCAAAAATGCGCAGGGAATTATAGTAACGGCGAAATTATGGCAGAGCAAATATTTGTTAAGCATAATATAAATTTTATTCCACAATATACATTTGATGATTGTAAAGATCAAAGGCCATTGCCATTTGATTTTTATCTTCCAGATTATAATTTAATTGTTGAGATTATGGGAGAACAACATGAGTCACCTGTTGATATTTTTGGTGGAGAAGAAAAATTTGAAATAACGGTAATGCATGATAAACTTAAGAGGGACTATTTAAACAATCACAACATTGATATTTTAGATATCTGGTATAATGAGTTTAATAGAATGGAGAATTTAATTCTTAATAAATTAGCTTCTCAACAACTCAAAACAATTACCACCTGAAAAGGAGGAACTTATAGATGAAGAATATGCGCAAATCTCGTAAGTGCATTTGTTGTGGCAAGGAATATCGTTACTGTGGCAACTGTGCGCAGGATCGTTATAAACCAACTTATTTTGCACTTTACTGCAGTGAAAATTGCCATGATGCATTTTCTGCAGCAAACGAGTTCAATTTTGGTCATATCTCTAAGGAAGAAGCACAAAAGAAGCTAAAGGCATGTGATTTGTCCGAGCTTGATTCTTTCAATGAGATTGTTAAGAAAGATATTGAAAAGATTATTGCCGAGCCTGAAGAGAAGGTTGCACAGTCTCAGTTTAAGAAGGTACAGGCATAAATTACGAAGTAGTTACAATTAAATACAATTATATGGGATATTAACTACTTCAAAATGTTAATATCCTATTTTTTTTAGTCGTTAGGTACATGACACGTGGATGTATCTGGCGACATTTATATTGGAACAAAAAGGAGAAGAAACGAATGGTTAAGAGTACAATTACAGGCAAGGAATATAATCCAGACAATAGTTCTGTCGTGTACATTTCAAATTTCCAGCAGATTTATAAATATTTATGTGCTGGAGCAGAAGATGATCTGGTAGACATTTTATACACAAATACTAGGAATGATTGTTTGGTGTTTGTTTTTAAAAAGTCAAGTAAAATTAAGCACTTGTATGAACTATGGAATAATCATGAACTGTAAAAATTATATACTTTATAAGATTTATTATGGCAATGAGCTTGTATACATAGGTCGAACTTCGCAAGATTTAATTGATCGTTTAAGGTTACACTTTTTCGGTAAGCCAATGGTTAAGAAGTTAGATATTATTGAAACGACACGTATAGAGTATGCTGTATGTGCTTCTGAGGCAGATATGTTTTTATTGGAGATTTTTTTAATAAACAAGTATAAGCCTCGTATAAATAGAGATGATAAAGCGCATGATGAGCTTTCTGCGTATTTATATCTTCCTGAGCCAAAGTTTTATTCATATTACAATCCATTGCTAGACAAATGGAAAGAAAAAGAAATTGAACATCTTATTGACACTGCTCCGTTAGACTATACTGATGGAGAATTAATATGGTTTTAAAACTCCATAAAGAAAGGAGTGTGAAGTGTTAAAATGTCTGATAGTTACGCAAAAATAAAATTAGCTGCAAACCACAATCAACTTATTCTTGTTAAAGATCAGGATCTTTCTGCGGGTAATTGCAATTCTGTTTTTATGGAATTTGCACTTAGAACTGATGATTGGTTGATGTGTGAAAAGATTAAAGCAGTATTTAATAATTATTATACTAGGACACTTGATAAAAAATTAATATGTGACATTCCACCTGAAGTTTTAGCCACTCCCGGAGAATTTGAGGTTGGCCTATATGGTATTAACAAAAATATTCGTATTTCTACGAATAAAATTGAATTTCATGTTGGAGAAGGGACTTGTAGTGGAATGATTACGGAACCAGATGGCAGTATTAATCCAGATGACTCTTATATTTTTAATGGTGGAAATGTCGATGGATATGGGCCTGATGATACCGGTCGTTTAGTAATATATGATGGTGGCGGTGTTCATGGCTATTAAAGGGGGTGGATGAATGAAAACAACCACTATAAAAAGCGTTTTCCAGTTTAGGAGAGCAACGACTGAAGAATGGGAAAGTGTTAACCCAATTTTAAGAGTTGGTGAACCCGCATATGATATCACATTAAAGAAGCATAAAATTGGTGATGGAGTCACTGCGTGGAATGATTTACCATACCAAGAAGGAACAGGAACGGCTGATAAAATTGATTGGGCAAATATTTTAAATGCACCTACGAAGCTTAGTCAATTTGATAATGATTTAGACATTCCAGATTCTAGTTATATAGACGAAAAATTAGCTCAAAAGGCGGACATAAATCATAACCATGATGGTGTATATCAGCCTGTTGGAGATTACTTAACAGAGGAAACTGACCCCACTGTTCCAGAGTGGGCAAAACAAGTAGAAAAGCCAACATATGATTATGCGGAGATTAAAAATACTCCTAACTTAACTGAATATATTAAAACTGAAGATTTAAGTCAATATGCAAAAACTGAGGATGTCGATAGCAAAATAAAGGAAGCAACGCAGGGATTCGAAAAATATGACGACACAGAAATTAAAAGGCGTATTACTGCGAATGAAGAATCAATTAAATCATTGTCTGGCGATGGAGAAGGCTCTGTTAAACAAACTGTAGCTAATGCAATTGCAGGGGTAATTAGTGGTGCTCCAGAAGACTTTGATACTTTAAAAGAAGTTGCAGACTGGATTAAGAATGATACAACTGGTGCTGCGAAAATGGCAAATGATATTGCTGCTTTAAAAGATTCTGTGAAGAATCCATTAAATATTACTGGAGCGACTTCTGGCCAAATTGTTAAAATTAAGGCTGTTGGTTCAGATGGTGCGCCAACTGAATGGGAAGCAATAGATATCCCAAGTGGTTCAGGATTGGCGGGGGTAGAGTCTATAAATGGTAAAACTGGAGCTCTTAAAACATCTGATATTATCAATACATCGGCAGACCCTAATAAAATTGCTGTTGCTTCTGATGGCACATTGGAAGTTAATTCTATTACTGTTAATAAAATAGTTCAAGATGAAGAAGATGAACTTGTTATTTTTGGCGGGAACGCTTAATTTTTAAGGAGGGTTTTATTCAATGGCGACTAAAACACTAAACACGAAAATTATTATGAGAAATGACACCGCTGCTAAATGGACTGAACAGAATTCAGTTCTACTCAAGGGTGAGTTTGGTGTCGAAAATGATACTAATAAGTTTAAAATCGGTGATGGTACAACTGCTTGGAATGACCTAGCTTACGCTGGTGCTGATGAGGCAGCAATTGAAAACATCATTGCACAGCATAGAGATAGCCTTTATAAGTACACTCGTACAGATGCCTCTCAGTCTGATGCTGATGCTATCGCCGCTGCACTTGGTGAAAATGTTGCAGTTCAGGGCGATATTGTTGTTATCACGACTACAGTTAATGGTAACACTTATGAACAGAGCGCATTCATGTATGATGGCACACAATGGGCAGCTATGACTGGTAAAGTTGATGCAGATAAAGTTATTTTACAGGACGACATTACAATGGCTGGCAATTATAGTCAGATTGGCAACTTAACCAAATCCCAGAATGGCACTGCTACTTTTGCCACAAAGGGTAAGTCTGTGTCTGAGGCACTACTTGAGATTTTCTCGAAGAGACTGCAACCCGGAGCTCCTATTGCTCCTGCTGTAACTTTAACTTTCGGTCAGGCTAAAGCTTATGAGGTTGGCACAACTGTGTCTCCTACCTACTCTGCTTCTCTAAGCGCAGGCTCTTATACTTACGGCCCTGCTACTGGTATTACAGCTACTTCTTGGGAGATTAGTGATACGGCTGGCCATACTGCGACTACTGCTACTGGCTCTTTTGCAGATGTGGTTGTTACTGATAATACTAATTATAAGATTACTGCAAAGGCAAATTATGGGGAAGGCACAGTGGCAAAGGACAATCTAGGCCAAGATTCTAGCCCTGTTATTAAGATTGCTGCTGGCGCTGCCACTAAGACTTCTGGTGCGATTACAGGTTATCGTAATAGTTTCTATGGTACTGTAAAAGAAAAGGCAGAAGTTACTAGCACTACTATTCGTGGACTAACCAAGACCAATAAGGCTCTTGCAAATGGTAACTCTTTTACTATTAATATCCCTGCTGGTGCAGTCCGTGTAATTTTTGCTTACCCTGCTACTCTACAGGATGTTAGCTCTGTAAAAGATGTAAACGGTTTAAATGCGGAGATTAAGAGTGCTTTCACTAAGTCTTCTGTCACTGTTGCGGGTACTGGTGCCGATGCTGGCATTGCTTACAAGGTATATGTAACTGACTTTGCTGAACCTGTTGCAAAGGCCAATTCTTATACGGTGAAAATTTAATAAAGGGGGACGAAGATTATGGCTATGACTTTTGGTACACTTGATTTTGCAGTTGCTTTTAATCGTCAGACGGCTTTCCCTCTTGACGCTAAAAGCTATTTTGAAAGTTTAGAACTTGCTACTGCCGCTGCTGCTTCAGCACAAGAAGCTGGCAGTTCTGAAACTACTTATTATTTTGGCCAGACCATTGCTGTTGTTGAAAATAGCAAGGCGACTCTTTATGTTATTCAACCAGATAAGACTTTAAAAGAGGTTGGCGGCAATATTGCTATTAATGAAAATGTTTTTGCTAAAGATGAAGATGGCACATTAAATTTACTTGGTTTTGCTGATGCTGTTGGCGGTGCTCAGTTAGTTAAGACTGAGGATGGTAAGGTTTCTTGGGTAAAGCCAGACACTACTACTGTTGAGGGTCTTTCTACTGCTATTGAGTCCTTAAAAACTACTATCGGTGACGATAAGAGCGGTCTTGTAAAGCAAGTTGCTGACAATAAGGCAGCTATTGATACACTTAATGGCGATAAAACTGTAACTGGTTCTGTCGCTTATCAGATTGCACAGATTGTTGCTGGTGCAGATGAGAGTTTTGACACTCTAAAAGAAATCGCAGAGTGGATCACAACTCATAAGACTGACGCAGCTACAATGAATTCACAGATCAATACAAACAAGGACGATATTGCATCTCTTAAAACTCTTGTTGGCAGTACTGCTGTTGCGACTCAGATTGCAACTGCTATTGATGCAGCTCTTAAAGACGGCGAGACAGATAAGTATGCACTTGCTGCAGATTTGACTTCTCTATCAAATGAGGTTGCTGCGATTAAAACAAAACTTGGCGAAACGTCGGTTGCAGATCAGATTGATGCAGCATTAAAGGTTGACGGTGTAGAAAAGTACGCATTAGCTTCTCATACTCATGAGATTGCAAATGTTACTGGCCTTCAGGAGATTCTTGATAAGAAAGCAGCATCTGATGATGTTGAGGCACTGCAGTCTACTGTCGGTGATTTAAAGGCAAAGGCACACGAGCATGCCAATAAGACTATTCTTGACGCTATTAGCGAAGAGAAAGTTGCCGCTTGGGACGCTGGTCAGGCAAATGTCATTAATATTATTAAGGCTAATGGCACTGCTCTTGAGATTGGTGCGGACAAATCTGTTAACATTCCTGCTGCTACTGCTCAGGCGCTTGGTCTTGCTCAGGCAGATGGTGATACGATTGTTGTTAATAATGGTGTATTCAGTGTCGGCTCTGTTGGCATTAGCAAGGTTTATGTTGAGGATGGCACTGAGCTTGTTCTAAATGGTGGCAACGCTTAATTGTTGTAGATAATAGAAGGAGATTGATATATTATGGCAAATACTACATTTAATGCACGTTTGAAGCTAAAGTACGATACTTATGCGAATTGGATTAAAAATGATCCAAAGCTTTTAGCTGGCGAAGCCGCTGTTGCAGTTGTTCCAGCTTCCACTGGTGCTGTCAAGCAGGAACCGGCAATTTTAATTAAAATTGGCGATGGTATTAAGAAGTTTAGTGAACTTGAGTTTATTTCTGGTAAAGCCGCAGATATTTATGATTGGGCAAAAGCAGCAAATAAGCCTACGTATAATGCTTCTGAAATCAGTGGTTTGTCTGATTATATTTCTGGTGAGATTCAGGATACTGATACACAGTATAAACTAGAGGCAGACAAAGATAATGGCAGAAAGTTCTATTTATATTCTAAAGTTAAAGGTGGAGATTTTGACGCTAAGCCTGTAAGCACCATTGAGATTCCTGAAACTGTTTATGCTCTTGCTACTGGTACTGCTAATGGTACTGTCAAGTTTAATGGCACAGACGTTGCAGTGAAGGGACTAGGCTCTGCTGCTTACACCGCTTCTACTGCCTATGATGCTGCTGGATCAGCAGACAATGCATTGGCTGCTGCAAAGACTTATGCTAATGGAAAGGATGCCGCTATTACTGCTGCACAGAATGCTGCTGATAATGCCAAAGCTGCTGCCGACGCTGCACAAAAGGATGTTGACGCGCTTGAGGGCAAAGTTGGTACAGTTACTGAAGGCAAGACTGTTGTTCAGATGATCGCTGATGCTCAGGCCGCAGCAACTTATAATGATACAGCGGTTAAGAATAGCATTAAGGCAAATAAGGATGCTATTGACAAACTAAATGGAACTTCCGCAGTTGAGGGTTCTGTTGATAAGAAGATTGCTGATGCTATTAATGATTTTTCTACTAAAGTTAGTGATGATCAGACTGTTAACACTTTTAAAGAATTAATTGACTATGCTGCTGCTCACAAAGGTGAATATAGCACATTGTCTGGTGATGTACAGGCTAACAAGACTGCTATTGCTACTCTAAATGGAAAAGATACAGTCGTTGGTTCTGTAGCCAAGACTGTTAAGGATGCTGTTACATCCGCGCAGGACACTCTTCAGAGCCAAATTGATGGTAAGGTTAATAAGGTTGATGGTAAGGGACTATCTACAAACGATTATACTACCGACGAGAAGAATAAGCTAGAAGGTATTACGGCAGGTGCTCAGGTTAACGTTATTGAAACGGTTAAAGTTAATGGAGTAGCTTTAACTCCTTCTTCTAAGGCAGTCAATGTTGTTGTTCCTACGGGCGCTCTTGCTAGCAAGGATGAGGTTACTAAGACAGATCTTGCTTCTGCTCTAAAGACTGAAATTGAAGGCAAGCTAAACTCTTCTGCTGTTACTGGAGACCTTCTAACTCATAATGTTGCTGAGTTTGCTGCAGCTAATCACAACCATGATACTGTTTACTCTAAACTAGGTCACAATCATAAGATTGAGGAATTAAATCAGGATGCATATATTATTTTTGACTGTGGAACATCATCCACAATGATCTGAGCGGCATAGCCTCTTCGAATATTCAAGTAGTTTTTTCTATTAGATAGGAGAGGTTTATGCCTCTCCTATTTTTTTTACATATTTTGCAAGAGGGGTGAAATAAAGAATGCCATTTATAAATAAAGTTACGGTTAGAGGCAAAACATATAATTTAGAGAACTTAACAGATGGAACGCATGTTGTGAAGCTCCCAACTTTAAATGGTGATGATGTGTTTGTTACCGAAAAGACATTGAGTCAGGGAATAAAAGTATCATCACTTACAAATGGGACATATACTGTTGGTTTGCCGACTTTAACTAAAAATGATACGCTCGTTGTTCAAAGCGAGTTAAATCAAATTGATAACAATAAAGTGGATAAAGTATTGGGAAAGGGATTATCCACGAACGATTATACAGATGCAGATAAAAATAAACTTAGTAAATTAGAAAATTACGAACTCCCTGTAGCAGCTACAAATACACTTGGTGGTGTAAAAGTCGCACAAAAAACTGAAGACATGACTCAGGAAATTGGTGCAGATGCAAATGGAAAATTATATACAAAATCAGCAGAAGATGTTGTCAATACAGCATTAGAAAATTTTCATTCTTTTAATATTGATGTTGTTGATCAACTTCCAGATGCAGGTGAAGATTATACATTTTATTTAGTGCCAAAAGCGTCTGGAAATGGTTATGAAAAATATTGGTGGATCACTGATAATGATGGTAATCAAAAGTGGGATGAGTTTAAGGGGTCTTCTACAGTTGTAGTTACAGAGCTTCCTACAAGTGGTGATGCAGAAACAGATTATATCTTGCATTCAGGTGATGGATGTTTTTATTATAAATGGATTGATAATGAATGGAAGATGATTGCTGGAACTATGGCGAATGTTGTTGAATCTCTCCCTGATAGTGGAAATGAGTTCACTGATTATTATGTCAAAAATAGCGAAGGATTATATGTTCATTATCGTTATATTAATGGCAAATTCTGTATTATTGGTGGAGACTCGTATGATAAATCGCAAATAGACAGCAAAGTTTCTTCTTTAAAGTCAGACATTGATACAAATACTACAAATCTTAGCTCATTAAGCCGTACAGTAGATGGGATAAGACAAGATGTTGACAGTATTGATACCGAAGGTTACACATATTATGCTACATATGGCAATGCAACTCTTACAACTGGAGAAGAAGCAGAGAATGTATTTACACTCTATGAAGTCAAAAATGAAAAAGAAGCAGTTAAAAGCCAGTTTGTAATTACTGGTGGAGGCGGTGGAGGCACTACAACTACCACTTTAAAGGTTGAGCGTATTACTGAATCCCCAGTTGTTGTTACTACAACAGATAGAGTGGAAATAAAATTTAATTATTCTTCGATAGATAGCGATGGCGAGTCTGTAGATGGCACATATAGTTGGAAGCTTGGAAGCTCAATTATTGCGTCTGGGGCACTGGTTCAAGGCGAGAATACTTTTGATGCAACTGAATATGTCAATATTGGAACGCAGAAACTTGTTTTAACTGTTACTGATGCAGCAGGGAGTGTCGTAGTTAAATCTTGGACTGTTCAGAAAGTTGACGTAAGGCTAGAATCTTCTTTTAATAACAAGATTACATATGGCGCAAATACTTCCGTCAACTTTACTTATACTCCTTATGGAGCAATTGCTAAAACTGTGCATTTTAAACTTGATGGCGTAGAGTTGAGTTCTGTATCCACAAGTTCTTCTGGCACTTTGCAGTCATATACATTGCCAGCTCAAAGTCATGGAGCACATTTACTTGAATGCTATATTACAGCAACCATTAATGGCAAAAACATAGAAACGGATCATATCTTTAAAGACATTATTTGGTATGACGAGAATAGTGATATTCCTGTGATTGGATGTATTTATAGAAATGATTATTATGGTAAAGTGGAAGCAAAGCAATATAATTCAACAAGTATCCCATTCTATGTATTTGATCCAAAAACAGCAACTCCAACAATTACAAGAAGCGTTGATGGAAAGGTTGTTGCCACTCAAACTATGTCTGGTACATCAGATGTTTGGGTATATAAATCTTCTGACGTTGGTGAGCATACACTTACTATTACTTGTAGAAATACGACATTGACAATTATAATGAACATTAAGGAGCTTGGCATTACAATTGAGCCAATTACAGCAAATCTTGCATTTGATTTTAATCCAACTGGACTATCAAATAGCGATGAAGATAGATTGTGGCAAGATAGTAATACAAATGTCAACATGATCGTTTCTGACAATTTTGACTGGTCAAATGGTGGCTATCAGATAGATAGTGATGGCAATCAGTATTTTTGCATAAAAGCAGGAACTACTGCAACTATAAATTACAATTTATTTGAAAGAGATGCGAGTATTTATGGCTCTGAGTTTAAGTGTGTTTTTAAAACTACGAATGTTAAAAAAGCAGACGCGACATTCTTGACTTGTCAAGCTGATTCTACTGTAGTCGGATTGCAAATGAACACTCATGAGGCATATTTGAAGTCTAGCATTAAGAGTTTATATATTCCTTATAGTGAGGAAGATGTTATTGAGTTTGAGTTTAATATTAATGCACTTGATAAAGAAAATCCTGATGCGACAGCAGTGATTATGAGTTATGAAGATGGTGTTGGTTTAAGACCGATGATTTATGATTCAACCCATAGGTTACATCAATATGAGCCAGTACCTATTACAATTGGATCCGGTGATTGTGATGTTCATATTTATCGTATGAAGGCATACACCACTGCATTAACAGATTCTAATATCCTTTCTAACTTTATTGCAGATGCAAGAGATTCTGATGAAATGATTGCAAGATATAATCGTAATCAGATTTATGATGAAAACAATGCTCTGACTCCTGAATCTGTGGCGAATGCTTGCCCTCAGCTAAGAGTCATTAAAATTGAGTGCCCTCGTTTTACTAAGGATAAAAAGGATTTTGTTAAAGGCGTAAATGTTGAGTGTATTTACAAGGGTGGAGACCCTGTTCTTGATAACTGGAAATTCTTAAACACATATCTTTCTGGGCAGGGTACTACTTCTAACGAGTATGGTTATGCTGGAAGAAATATAGATATTATTGCTTGTGCAGATGGTAAAAAACAGATTATTAGCAAGATTCCACTAGATACAAGTTATGTAACAGAGCTTATTCTTGGAGATGGCACAAAGTATTCTGATGGTTCTGGTAAGGTAAGCCTTACTAGAGGTTCTGTTCCGAACAATTGGTGGAACATCAAAGTTAATATCGCAAGTTCCGAAAATGCAAATAATGCATTACTTCAGAAGAGATACAATGACTATCTACCATATAAGACTGTTGCTATGGAGAACGATCCAAAGTGCAAAAATAGTATGGAATTCCAAAACTGTGTAGTGTTTATCAAGGAAACTGATCCTGATGCTTCTAAGCACATGGAGTTTAAGGACAATGATTGGCATTTCTATGGGCTTGGTAATATAGGTGACTCTAAAAAAACTGATGCTACGAGGGTTAACGATGTCTCCGACTTAAAAGAATTTGTAATTGAAGTCAGTGACAATACTCTACCTAACAGCACATTCCAAACTGGTGTAACTGATAGCGATGGCAACATGACCTATCCTATCACTAAAGATCAATGGAAGGCTGGTAACACTGCTTATGACGCTCTTTACAATGATTGGGATGGCTCTTTTGAATTCCGCTATGACATGGGCGGCGAAACCAAAGATGGTGCAAGTTTAGCTACATCTGAGGAAAAAGAAAAGCAGAGACTTGCCAATAAACAAGTGTGGAGAGACTTCTATGAGTGGGTAATTACGTCTACTGATGAAGAGTTTGTCGAGCAGCTTGGTGATTGGGTGATCAAGGATTCTGCTCTGTATTGGTATTTATTTACTGAAAGATACACAATGATTGATAACCGAGCCAAAAACTCTTTTTATCATTATGCGAAATGCGCTGATGGTAAATATCGTTTTGAGCTATGGGACTATGATAACGATAGAAATTTGTCGTTGTAAAACCTCTTTTAATTAATGGCGAAAATCCAGAGATGGACAACGCTCAGGAAGATTTTTTAATCGCCTGCAACGACTGAATAAAGAGGGCTTTGTGGCATAATACACAAGGTATGCAACAGTCTGGACTGCAACTATAATCTAATAATGAAATTGCAGAGAGTGGGTCAACGGTAATCAGACCGTTTTAAGAAGAACCTGCTCCGCTTACAGAAATGTAAGTCATAATATAGGAACCAAGCCTATATAGTAACAGATCGACAGGACTTGGAATTAATAACTCCGGCGAATTAACAATGACTTACGGCAAAGAAGACACCGATTATAGAACAGAAGGCGATAAGTCTTCAGGCTACATTTTCAATGCAGCAGACAATGTATTTTGGTGCAGGATACGTGATTTATTCCACGATGAACTTGCAGTAATGTATCAAACTCTTGAAGGAGAAGGTTGTTTTAGTGCAACATCTCTAATTAATGAATTTGACAATTGGCAAGCACAATTTCCAGAAGAACTTTGGAGACTTGATATTGAGCGTAAGTATTACAGAACATATCAAGGTGGTGGCTTAAATGGTGGTTTAGAGCCAGAGCCCACTCCTCGTTTCTTAGCGTCCATGATGAATGGTCGTAAAAAGTATCAGCGTAGACAGTTTGAGCGTGACCAAGCTGCTTATATGGGAACAAAATATTTATCAACAACTGTCAAAGCAGATCAGATCATGTTTAGATGTAACACTCCTTCTGATGTTGTTGTGGCACCTAATTATACATTAAATATTGTTCCATATTCTGACATGTATTTGTCTGTGCTATTTGGCAACTCTCCAAGTGCTCAACAGATTCGTGCAAAAGCAGGGCAATCATATGAGATTGAATGCCCACTTACTAAGATGGACGATACGGCTGTATTAATTTATTGTGCTTCACGTATTCAGGCGCTTAATGACATTTCTGCATGCTACATTCATGATAATGATTTTTCAAAGGCTTCTAAGCTCCAGAAATTAATTATTGGTAATAGCACGGCTGGATATTCTAATGCATTCTTGACCAATTTAAACCTTGGCAACAATGCATTGCTTGAAGAATTAGATATTCGCAATTGCCCGAACCTGACTGGTTCTATTAATCTTTCAAGTTGTGGTAATCTAGAAAAGTTTTATGCTGATGGCACTGCAATTACTGGCGCATTATTCGCTTCAAATGGTAAAATTGCTCTTGCTCATTTACCATCCAGTATTAACAGTTTGACATTTAAGAACTTAAAATACCTTACTGATTTGCAGGCGAGTTATGATAATCTTGAATCTTTAACTGTTGAGGACTCTATTGTCGATGAGTATGCAATTGTAACAGACGCAATTGATACATTGCAAATTTTACGTTTAGTAGGTATTAATTGGACTGTTACTAATACTGATTTGTTGAATAAAATTGTCAGGATGAATAGTAGTATGCTTGCTGGTAGTGTGCATATTGCTGGACAGGTTAGGCAGAGAGAATTGGATAGCTATGCAAATGCATGGAGTGATCTGGTTGTTACTTATGATGGTATTATTACGCAGTATAAGTTAACGTTTATGAATTCGGATGGAACTCCGATTAAGGACAAGAAAGGCAATGCATATGTCCAATATGTTGACCAAGGCGGAAAAGCAATTGACCCTGTTGCCAGTGGAGAAATCGACATTCCAACTATGCCAAGTACGGCACAGTACAATTATACTTTCTCAGGATGGGAAGGTATTGATGAAAATGTATTGAATGACAGAACTGTTACTGCTAAATATACTACAAGCATAAGAACTTATAAAGTTCGCTGGTTAAAACAAAGTGGAGTTGTTTTGAAGACATTAAATGATGTTGAATATGGTTCTTGTGTTGAATATGATGGGGATTATCCCACTATGACAGACAACGAGGATTCATATATTTATAACATCTTTACTGGTTGGGACAAGAGCACAGGCTTTATTACTGGTGATACGGACGTTTATGCAAAATGGAGCACGCAAAATGGATTGCCAGCATCTGGCACTGATTTGAAGGATATGACGCCTGTTCAAATCTATGCTATTGCAACCGCTGGAAAAGCAAATGATTATTTCGAACAAAAAGACTATCTTGATGTTCGTGTTGGACAAGATTTTTCATTTACGAACGTAGAAGATAATATGCTTGGAGATGAGCTTACTTTTGATGGAACTAGTTCAAAAGTAGTAGATTCTGGAATCAAGCTATTTGGTGCAGATTCTGGTTCATTTACAATTGCTATAGACTTTGAATTTGATGAAAACTCTGCAGATGCGACATTACTATCATGCTTTGAGTATGACGGTTCCGAAGGATTTAGACTTAAATACAATGGTGCAAATCCAGAAATCCAATGGGGCAATACAAGCCAAGTTGTTGGTAAAGGAAAGCAAAGAGATATTGTTGTTCTTCGTCATCGTAAGGGAGAAGATAAACTTTGTGTGTATTCCTTTAATGGTGGAGCATCTTCTACTGGTACATATGCGGATGAAATCACATATACAGAGTTGACTCGTAATCGTAGTACTAATACAGAAGCTACAATTATGCTTGGCGGATTTAAATTCTTATCCAATGGCGCTATAGATACTGTTACACTTGGTAAAGGAAAAATTCACTGGGCTAAAGTTTGGCTTGATGATATTGGGGACTCTGCTGCTAGAAGTCTTGCGGCATGGCCTCATGAAACTTGGCGCTATGAATATTGTGGAGATAAGAGATATAGATTTGCGGCAGATTCCAGTAAGATAACTGGAGCATCATTTATTCCAACGAGATTATTGTCTCTTGGACATGGCATGAATGCAACAAACACTAATATTGGTGGTTGGAACGCATCTGCCATGAGGGAATTCTGTAATGGTAGAGTTTATAATGCATTCCCGATTGAGTGGAAATCAATTATAAAACAAGTTCAGATTCCTGCAAGTGCAGGAAATAGAACATCTGATATTGTTTATTCAAAGGACTATGTGTATCTACCATCTTATGTGGAATTGTTCGCTACATCTGAAGACCCATATGCTTCTGAAGGTAAAATTATTACGTTCTTTAATACTGATGCAGACAGAATTAAGACAATGAATGGAACTGCAAGTATTTGGTACTTACGTTCGGCTGAAGTTAGTTATAATACTTACTTTAGAGCGGTGTCGGCGCAAGGTAATATGAATGGTTATGTTGTGTCGAGTAGATCTTTGGGTGTATGCCCATGCATATCTATTTAATGGAGGCGAGTGTAGATGAAATATTACAAATTGATTAGCAATAATGAATTCATTGGAATCGGTACTTCGTTTGATATGCGTAAATTCCAAAAGAAACATGGCATTTTCTTGGTGTGTGATGAGTCTGAAGCTCAATACATTCAATGTAATGGAAAAATGTATCGTGCAATATGGATGGCACCTAAAGATCCTGATGCGCAAGATGCCCCTATCATTGATGTAATAGAAATCGTCCAATCAGACTATAAGGCGCTTTATGATGCAATTAAATCCAATGAAGAGATTCAGATTGATATTGAACCTGATACAACAGAGAAAGATGAAAGTACGGACGTTGATGAATCAGAAAAAATGACAATTGGTTATATTAAAGATTCTAAAATCAAGGAAATGAAAACAAATTGCAACAAAATGATTACAGATGGCTTCGATATAACGCTCAGTGATGGCGAATCACATCATTTTTCATTAACTGTGCAGGATCAATTAAATTTGCTTACATCCTCTCAAATGATACTAGATGGTTCAAAAACAATACCTTATCATGCCGATGGTGAACAATGCAAATATTATACTTCTACTGATATGGAGCAAATCATTGCAAAAACGAATGCATTTAAGACATATCATGTTTCATATTTTAATTCATTAAAGATGTATATTAGCTCGTTGCGCAGTGTGGATAAAGTTACTGCTATATCTTATGGAATTAGTGTTCCAAAAAAATATCAATCAGAAGTTTATATTGCATTGAAGCAAGAATTCGAGATGTAATTAATGTGGCGAGAGGCACTTTAATAAGCGCCTCTCGTTTTACAATTTGCAAAAAATAGTGGAGGTGAAAAAATGCCTTACATAAATACTATTGATATTAATGGTACAATTTATAATTTAGAAAATTTGACAGATGGTAATCATGTTGTTGATTTACCAGCATTACAAAAAGATGATACTTTTGTATTACAAGGGGACGTTGTAGATAATCTGACAGGCCGTTATTCTAATAAACCACTTTCTGCTCAGCAAGGGTTTGTTTTAAAAAACAAAGATGATGAATTAGACAATAAGATTGCGGATTTAACAACCGACACTAGTAATAAAGATGCAGAACTCGATAATAAAATTACCAAACTGTCTGAAGATACAAGTAAAAAAGATACAGAACTTGACAATAAAATAAATGCATTATCTACCAATTCAAGTCAACAAGATGCAGCATTAGACGAGAAGATTTCAAAGTTAAGAGAAGACATGGGCACTAATGATGCATCTACGTTGTCAAGTGCAAAAACTTATGCAGAGGGGCAAGGTAGCGCAGCGCTTTCCTCAGCGAAGGAGTATGTTAATACTGGTTTAGATAAGAAATTGGATAAAGCAGGTGGCAAAGTTGCTGGTGCTTTAGAAGTTGCTGGTGCTTTAACTGCTGATCAAAAACTGCAAGCCAAATATGGCGTTACAATCTATCAGCGAGGAGATATATCAAAAGAGATTACAGCTTTATGTACTGGTGAAAATGCAGGAAAGTTTGTTGGTAAAACTGAAACAGATTTGGCAAGAATGGCCGTTGCTACACCTGTTAATGATGATGATGCGGCAAATAAAAAGTACGTTGTAGATGCCATAAAAACTGGTGGCTTTGGGGCACTTGATGGTGCAACGTTCACTCCATCTGTTTCTTCAGATGGCGTTTTAAGTTGGACAAATGACAAGGGCAAAACCAATCCTGCAAGTGTTAATATAAAAGGGCCAAAAGGAGACGCATTTACTTATGCTGATTTTACATCAGCACAGCTTGCGGCATTAAGAGGGCCCAAGGGAGATAAGGGAGACCCATTGTCTGTTTTGGAAGCATATCCAATCGGTGCTATTTACATCAGCACGAATGCAACAAGCCCGGAGACTTTGTTCGGTGGCACTTGGAGGCCAATTCAGGGAAGATTTTTGCTTGCAGCAGACAATACTTATAAAGCAGGTTCAACTGGCGGTGAGGCAACGCATACTTTAACACTGGGAGAAATGCCGACACACACGCACCCAATGTATTCTAGCAATAGCGGCGGCGATAGTACTTGGACACCAAACGAAGGCTCATATCATATTGATAGTGTTACTACTGATGAAAAGACATACTGGGCACGACTTGGTATGGATTCCGCTGGTAGCGGCATGGCTCACAACAATATGCCTCCTTATCTTGCCGTGTATGTCTGGGAGCGTGTAGAATTGCCACCTGAAGCAACGGACTAATATTCTTGTTTATAAAATAAATAATATGGAGGGAATATTATGCCGAATAAAATATTTAATATACGCCTGAGAAACAAACGAGATACTGAAGCAAATTGGGAGAAAAAGAATCCACTAATTGTAGATGGCGAAATAATAGTTGTTACTACAACAAGTGGTGAGACCAGAGTAAAAATTGGCGATGGTGTAAAAACTTATACTCAATTGCCATTTTTAGATGAAGTTTTAAAGGATGAAATCAATAATAAGGCAGCAATTGATGCAGGAGTATATACTGCTGTTGCATCCAGTTCTGATGGTGTGGCATATACTGCGACAGTTCCGGGAATTGCGTCTTTGAGCTCAGGAGCAAGTTTTATTATGATTCCAAATAAAACTAGTGCAAGCAAAGAGCCAACAATAGATGTTAATGGACTTGGAGCTAAAAAGATTAGACGTAGATTAAGTGCGATTACAACAAGTTTGCAATCTGGATATAGTAATACTTGGATTTCTATTAATAAGCCATTCCAAATTGTGTATGATGGAGCTGCGTGGGTTGTAGAAGGTATGCCTAAGCCAGTTGGTGCAGATGTATATGGTGCAGTGCCTCAAGCTACAGCAGACGCATCTGGCAATGTTATTACAGACACTTATGCAACAATTGCTATGCTGCAAAACATGCTTCCGAAAGTTACTACAATTACGTTGGCGTCGGGATGGAATGGAACCGCAAGTCCATATTATCAAGACGTGACGCTTAGCTGTGCTACAGAAACGAGTGTTGTTGACCTCCAGCCAACTCCCGCACAGCTTGCATCTTGGCAGGATAGCGGATTAGCATTTACTACTCAAAGCGGTAATGGAACTGTTCGAGTTTATGTGGCCGGTGGTAAGCCTAGTGACTCTATATCTATTCAGGTTAAAGTGCAGGAGGTGGTTGTCGTATGAGTGGTTTATATGGCAATCCAATAATGGCACCATCGGCATTAAATACTGTACTTCTTGAGGATGAAAACGGGAATGAAATTGCTACTGGAGTAGTGGTTGGAGAAAAGACTGTCTTTACAGCAACTCAAAGTGATGTTAAAGTTGGAAAAATTTTTGCATCTGATGAAGGCGTTCAAGAAGGAACTGATACTAAAACATATAGAACTGAAATTGGTTCTCGTACAATTTTGCCAAATGAGAGTTTTTCTATTCCATTTGAACAATATGATCAATATAATTATACAAAATTTAGTGCAATGATCTCTAGTTTTAATACGGCAATATCTGATAGTACATCTGTAAACAAGATTGTAATCAATGATGCAGTATATGCAGTAAATTCAACTACGAAACTGGCAGATGTAACAAAAAATGCATCTACGAAATCAATTGATTTAAATATTGTAAATGATACAGGGGCTACATGTGTCATACATTTTAGCACATATAAGGAGGAATAAAAGATGGTAACTCGTCGTTATGGATTTAAATACGCGACCCTTAGAGAAAATGGAATGTGCGATGGGACAAGAGACACAACAAATTATATTTTAAGTCCTTACTATGTTCCTATTGAGGATGATTCTTTACCATATGCATTAAAATATTATCATCCAATCCCTGAAACAGTGACTAGTTTTGATGATTTCCAAGGCAAGTGGTATTACGATGCAGCATTTACGCAAGAAGTTGCAGAATTAAATACCTAACATAAATATACTTAACCAATGATGAAACCTTTTTATATCTAAAGGAGGAATCCCAATGAACGGTACATTTGATCCAACATATAGCTCCAATCAGATTTGGATGGATACAAATCTAAATGAATGTCTTACAACTCATTTAGAGGGCATTAAGGGAGATGTTTCTTCTCTGCAATCCAATAAAGCAGATGTAAATCATACTCACAGCTATAACGATTTAACTGACAAGCCATCTATACCAGTTATTCCAACTTCTCTTCCAGCGAATGGTGGTAATGCAGATACGTTAGATGGCAAACATGCAAGTAATTTCGCTGTGAGTTCTCATACTCACAATAAGTCTCAAATTTCTGGGTTAATTGAACCGTCTGATTATGTTGTAGCTTCTGGCCCTTCTGGAAAGTGGACATACAGAAAATGGAATAGTGGAATTTCTGAGTGTTGGCGGCAGATCACTGGAACGATTACTCATTATAGCACGTGGAATGGATTCAATGCATTTTCAGGCAGTGCAGATTGGCCTACTGGTTTGTTTATTACAAATCCTACAGCTATTTATAATTGTTATATTGGCTCAGGATATGCTATTGCTGCTAGAGGTGGATTATCAACTACGACAAAATTTAGATGGGAAGCTCTTGGTACGGATGGAGATTCTAATATTGGATATGGAATTTATGTCTATGCCATAGGTAGATGGAAGTAACGTTAGGAGGTATGCAACATGGATGGAACATTTGACCCTATGTATTCGAGTAACAATATTTGGATAGATACTGATATGAATTCCTGTTTGACTAACAATTTGGAAGATATTGAATCGGGCATTTCGTCTTTACAAACAGGCAAAGCAAATTTAAATCATGTGCATACTGAGTATGCGCCGATAAGTCATACTCATTTTGATTATGCTACTACATCTCATAAGCATTCTGCATCAGATATTACAAGTGGAACTCTACCAATATCTAAAGGCGGTACTGGGGCAAGTACTGTTAATGGTATATTAACTAATCTTGGGAATATTGGAAAAGTGTATTCTGCCATGCCAAATAGTAGGTCTGTAGCAAAAATGGAGATGACAACAATTGCATCTTTAACGTTGCCAGCAGGTACTTATGCTATTGTTGGCAATCATCAATGGGAAGTAAATGGCACTGGATGTATGTATATTTCTAGATTAACTAGATCTGATGATAGTGTTGTGTATTGTATTGTGAGAAGTGATATGATTGGCGGTGGTGGTGCTGTGGTTGCTACAATAGTAGAATTGACAGAACAAACTACAATTAAGTATGAAACTTATCATCAGTATACTGCAGCAACTAAGGCAGAGGCAATCCGCTTGTCTGCAGTTAAGATTAAATAAATTAAACACATGAGGTGCAGGGATAACCACTCTGCACCTTTTAAATATTAAGAATAAGGAGGGTGATGTAAAAAATGTCAACAAAAAAATTACAAATTGTAACTCCTATTGTAACATCAGTTAATGGACAAACTGGCGATGTGACACTTGATGTTTCTGGCGGCGCAGGAACTTCAGTTCAAAGCGACTGGAACCAGAATAATGAAACTGCAAATGACTATATTAAAAATAGACCGTTTTTTGCTACGGGTGATGTGCAAACTATTACATGGGACGGAGACACGACTAATAAAACAGCATATGGAGACTTATATTATCACGTATCTGATTTAATCTGTGATAAAAGTGACTTTATTGGTGCAATTGTGACTCAGGATGACGGAGGAACAACTACGATAGCAACAGTCAAAGAACTTGATACGACAAATAATGGACAAGCGACTAAAAACCTTTTATCTTTTTACGAATCAGATGGAAGTGAAATATTATATGTTATTTATTGCTTAAAAGATAATACTATATACCATAGTACGACCTATTCAAGTGGTATATACTTTTTGTGTACAGCCGACGCTAATTCAAAATTTTATACCTCGAAAATAACATTTTCAAAAGTGATTGGGACTCGATATAAAACTTTAGATTCGCGCCATCTTCCAATTGCTACAGCTTCAACTACTGGAGCAATCAAAGTTGGCAACGGCCTGTCTATTTCTGCTGACGGCACTCTATCTGTTACGACTGCGACATATTACACTGGTACTGCTGATCCGGTTAATTCTCTTGGAGCAGACGGTGACTTATACCTACAAACGGAGGGATAACAAATGAGCGAAAATGCTAATTTAACTTATAATGATTTCTCCGCAGGATATACAGCCGGAGATGGAATGACAATTATAGATAAACAAACGACTCTTGAAGACATTATGAATTGGGTCTTCAGTGGTAAATCATTGTGGTTTTATGATGGTCAAAAGTATAGGACTATTATCCATTTCGAAGATATTGAAAATGGTGCAATAATTTATTGCTTTGATGATAGTGGTGAGATTATTAGTCATCAGTTCGGCGGTGATAGCTAATGGCAAAAGTTGTTCAAACTACACTACAAATTGCTGAAGCCAACGTAGAGCAATATTGTATCGCTGATGGACTCAGTTTAAATACTGGCGGATATGCTATTAGGCTGTACTTAAACGGGCATACTTATGGATCAGCGATTCTCAATGATGCGGCGAAAGAAGTTTTATATCCGTCTGCAACTGCCCACCCGCTTAAGATTGATTCATTCATAAGAGCGAACAAATCTGGCGGAAGTATGACAATTAGTTTACAGTTTGATGGGACTAGTGTAGATTCTGAGACAGGTAGTTGGGGAACTGGATTAAAAGATAAAATAAAAGAAGGAATTTCTGATCCAGTTGTCATTAATAGCGATCGTTCTACAGAAATCAAATGGCATATTAAAGGTTCTTCAACAGTATCTAGATTTAGTATTGCATCAACAAGACTAACGTTTTATTTTAACCAATATGAAATGCGGCCTTTAATTGGAAACGATGCAAATGGTATTCAAGAAGCAACTGTTTCCAATGCATCTCCATATCAAGGAGATACAGTTGTGTTTACTCCAAAATTAGTACAAGGCGCTACTTGGGTTGGTTGGTATTCTGATTCCGCTTGCACGAATCTTGTAAGTACAGACCAAAATTATTCAGTTAGTCCAACATCAGATTTAACATTATATGCTAAGGCTACACATAATGCAGAGCTATTTACATGTGCGGCAGTTGCCGGAGTAAATATATCGTCTGTTAGTACAAGTGATTCAACAGTTCCAGCAAATAGTAGTTGTACTTTCTCTGCGACGGTTAATACTGGATGTATTTTTGATGGATGGTATTCAGATAAAAGCTACACAAATCTAGTGAGTACAGCGAATCCATATGTAGCCACTATTACTGCGAATACAACACTGTATGCAAAAGCTCATCTAAGCAAATTGAATATTAGTGTTGGACAGACAGAACATGGAACGGCAAGCGTTAATGCTTCTGTTATTACTTATGGTGACAAGGCGATATTTACATTTAACCCTGAAAGTGATGATTATAAATTATATGGCTGGTATGCAGATGAAGGATTAACACAGCTAGTTAGTGAAGATAATCCGTATACCTGTACGCCAACAACGGATTATAAATTATATCCAAAATCAGGCGTTATAATGTATACAATTAAATTAACACGCGGGTTAAAAGGTACTTTAGGACAATCTGGTACATGGACTTTGAAAATTGCCGCATTATATTACGATCAATTAACTTATGATGAAAAACGATATATTAAAACTGGTGAATTCGATAAAATTGAATCATCTAAAGTGTATAGGCAAGCAACAAAAACTGGAATTGATATGATAGCAGCGATCAAAACATCATTGCAAGTTCCAGCCAATACTACGTGTGCTATATGGTGTCAACTTTCAGATGCACCGGCAACATGTTTTGCGGAAAGCGGAGATATTAGTCTTGGCGAAAGAAATATGCTGACATATTGGCCATATTATATTTTTACTCCGACACAGGACAAAGAATATTTTTGTTATTACTCATCTAGCGGCGCATGCATTTGTACTGCTATTGCAAAGGGTGGAATTGAATATGCTGATGCGACTACGCCAACATTCGCTGGGAAAAACGCAATGTTTACGGCAATAGTTAAAGAAGGATATACATTCGAAGGCTGGTATTCTGATGAAGGATGCACAACTTTTATAAGCTCTGATAATCCATTGTCTATAACTACTCCCTCTGTTAATAAGGATTCTGCAGACCCACAGGATGGTGAAGAAACAACGTCAGAGCTGACCTTATATGCGCGAGCGCGGTCAATGACTGGGAGATCTGACATGTTGTATTTCAAGGTTAATGGGTCATATAAATCTGCCACAAGGGTTTATAAGAAAGTATCAGGCACTTGGGTCGAACAAACAGACTTGCCAGCTATTTTCTCTGGCGAATTAAACAGGACGCCTTCTAACTATGTATATGGTGGGAGTGTGTAAAAAATGAATAAAGAAAATTCAAATAGAGGTTCTGGTTTTTTCCAGTGCATCTTTTATATATTAAAGGAGGTTATGTGGATGGCGAATAAAATATTTAACATACGTGTTAAGAATAAACGTGATACCGAGGCAAATTGGAAAAAGAAAAACCCCGTTCTTCTTGATGGAGAGATTATCATTGTCACAACCACATCCGGTGATACACGTTTTAAAGTTGGAGATGGTAAGAAGACTTATAATCAGCTTCCTTTCCAAGATCAAAAGACACGAGATTTGATTCCGTCAGTAGATTCTAGTTTGAGCAGTACATCAACAAACCCTGTGCAAAATAAAATTATTAAATCTGAGTTGGATAAAAAGGCAGAAAGAGATGTTGTTAATACAACTACAAATGGTCTCATGTCTGTTGCTGATAAAAAGAAGCTGGATGGGATCGCTGCTGGAGCGAATAAGATAACTGTTGATACTTCATTATCAAGTACTTCTACTAATCCAGTTCAGAATAAAATTGTGAATGACGCATTAAAAGGAAAGTTTTCTACGTCAGGTGGCAGTATATCTGGCGATGTAACCATGCTCAAAAGACTTGATGTAAAGGGAGTACTTGATGCACACGAGACGATACTGGCTGAAAAAGATGTCCAGTGTCTATATGACGCTAATTCGCGTATTAGGCTTGCCTGTGATTCATCGGGTGCGGCTAAAATTACAACGAACGGGGCTGAGTCTTATGCTCGTCTAAAAATTGCTTCCCCAACAGGTAACGACGACGCCACAACGAAAAAATATGTTGATACAGGATTGAGTGGCAAGCTCGATAAATCAGGTGGTACTTTAACCGGCAATCTGACCGGGAAATACATCGCTGGCACGTGGTTACAAACGACTGAGGCGACTGATTTTGGTAAAAAACCGGGAAAAATTGCCATACTGGACGATTCTGGATGGATATATTATCGAACTCCTTCTGAACTGCTGTCTGACATTGGAGGAGTAGCAATTAATAATTTTATTGACACTATATACCCACTTGGATCAATTTATATAACTACATCAAATACAGCTCCAATGTCATTGTTTCCGGGCACATATTGGCTCCCAATTTATGATAGATTTTTGCTCGGTGGTGGTAGTGGTTATAAAGTAGGTTCAACTGGCGGTGAAGCTACACATACATTAACGGCTGTTGAGATGCCTACACACAGACATAGTATTTATTATCCCAATGCAGGTGGCCCATATGGTGATGCGAATATTAGTTATCCTAAAGGCTCTGGTGTTAACAAGACTTGGCAGGCGGAAATGTGTAAAACGGAAATTGCTGGCGACGGAGTTGCGCACAATAATATGCCCCCTTATCTTGCAGTTTATATCTGGAAAAGAGTAACGTTCGACGAATATGAGGCAGGAGCTGACGGTGGCTAATATCTTTATCATTGGAATACTATTTGGTCATTAAAAAATTTAAATTTATAGGAGGACAAGATTATGGAAATGTTAACTTTAATTATCTCTTTATCTATTATTATGTGGTACATTATTGATAGATTTAAGGAAATGTGGGAAGGAACCAAGTATGGTAAGTATATTACTATGGTTGTTTCTGCAGTATTCGCATTTGCTATTGCATTTGGTTTTGGTGTTGATATTATTTTGGCACTTGGTCTTGTGCAAGAAAGCTCTACGATTGGCACTGTGATTACTGCTCTTGCATTGATGTCTGGCAGCTCTGCAGTCTCCGAAATTATTGAAAGAGTTAAAGGCGGAAAGTAATATATTGAGGTGATTTAAATGGAAATTATTGAAGCGTTTGCGACACAGAATAAATGTTATAAGATCGGTTCGACACTTACTCCAAGTGGTTTGATGTTGCATAGCGTTGGATGCCCACAGCCTAGTGCTGCGGTGTTTGCTCGTAACTTCAACCAGTATCAGCCGGGTGGTCAATCAGTTTGCGTACACGCATTTATACAGGCAGATGGCTCTGTATATCAGACATTGCCTTGGTGGATGAGAGCATGGCACTGCGGTGGCGCTGCAAATAATACCCATATCGGCATCGAAATGACGGAACCTAGCTCTGGAATGAGCTATGCGGAAGCGGCTGAACAAATTGCTGGGACATATCACACAGCCGTAGAATTATTTGCACAGCTTTGCAACACTTATGGCCTTAATCCACTGGCAGACGGCGTGATTATTGGTCATGCAGAAGGCCATCGTAGAGGTGTGGCTAGCAACCATGCGGATCCAGAACTTCTGTGGAATACATATGGCATGGGTTACACTATGGACGGGTTTCGTCAGGATGTATATGATGCCATGAACAAAAATAATGGAAATGATGAAGAGGAGGAAGACGTAATGAGATATAATACTATTGATGATATTCCTAGCTGGGCAAGAGGAACTATTAGTGATATGATTGATGAAGGTTTAATTTCTGGCACTGGTGGAGGCAATCTTGATTTGTCTGCTGATATGATACGTATGCTGTATGTCATGAAACATATGTTTGATGTATGTAATAAGCATTATGAGACAATTGAAGATATCCCATCTTGGGCGCGTGACACTGTACAGCATTTAATCGACACTGGTGCAATTGCTGGCACTGGTAATGGCAAATTAGATATATCATATGATATGCTGCGCATGTTGGTTGTTTGTCAGAGAATGTTTGATTCTAATCGTGGCACTGACAACAAGTAAAATTAATTTTATGAGCAAATAGCCTATGTGAAGTAGTTATATAGGCGAGGGAGTGTAGCAATACACTCCCTCATTTTTTATGGATCAAACTGAGATATATTATGGATTTATTTTATAAAAAAGGAGGTTGTGGCATGCGAGTTATAGGTATAGATGCCAGTACGAATAAAACTGGAGTGTGTTTGTTTGACAATGGGAAATATGTAAAACATATTCTTATAGATTGTCATAAAACAAAGGATGTATATGAGAGAATCCCGAAGATGACAAGTGACATCTGTGAATATATATCCTCTGTTATGCCAGTAGACAAGATTGTGATGGAAGAGTCTGTTCTACGCTCAAATATAGACACCGTGAAGAAATTGTCTTTTTTAATGGGTGGAATTATTTTATATGCTTATCAAAATAATATAGAGTTTTGTCACACACTCCCATCAGAATGGAGACGTAAAGTTGGATTACAACAATCTTCAAAAATTAAAAGAGAAGTTCTTAAAGCGGAAGCCATTCAAGCGGTTCGGCAAGAATATCTTATTGACGCGACAGATGATGAAAGTGAAGCAATTTTGATAGCCCGCTCTGCATTTGATTTACCAAAAATAATTGTGGATCAAAATGAGATGGAGTATTGGGGCTGCGACTAAATATGAAAATTAATAACAAACTGTTATTTGATATATAAAAATTTTTAAATTATGGAGGAAAAGGTTATGAAGGTTAATGAGTTTGTAGAAAAGTTTAAGAAGAATAAGATGCTAGATATAAAAAAAGAACTTGAAGTAAAAGAATATATTGGCATTGCAGCAAAAGAAGAATTGGCAAGAGTTGTTTTAGACAATTGTACTACGGAGACAAATAATGAAATCCATATTAATTCTTTAGAGAGATATCTTTTATTTATTATATCTGTTATTAGTATGCATACGAATTTAGATTTTTCTGATGAAGATAATGAAGATTATAGTGCATTAGACGATTATGATTCATTATGTGAAAATGGCTTAATTGATAAAATTATAGGAACATTTAAAGAAGATTATGACGCATGTGAGATAGTTTTAAATATGATGACAACTGACAGATTACAATCTGGCATGACAATTGAAAAGAAAATTTATAGCTTTTTGGATAATGTTAGTGAGATGTTTCAACATGCTACTGATTCCTTATTAGATATTGTAAAAATTAATGCGAATGGAGAAACAGGGATTGATACAGATAAGCTATTAGATATTTATAATGAGATAGTAAAAAAAGAAGAATAAATAAACAATGGGGGATGCTTTATGAGTTCTAAAACTAATATAATGATTGATACTATGCTTGCAGAAATAGAGACAAAAGTTAAAGCAGACCTAGTAGATATTAGCAAGCAAATTACACAAGATTTTAAAGCGCAAGCGCGTAATGTTGTAACAGCATATTACTTAAATTATAACCCGTTAATGTATGAAAGAACATATAATTTGAGTTCTGGAGTAATAAATGACGACATATCATTCTCTGTATTGAATGGAAGTGGCTATGGTGGTGGTGTGCAATTTAGTCCAATGAAGATGAATGATTATGTTAGTGGTGGAAACAAGAATGCGGTTGTTAATAATTTTATGTCGGGAATCCATGGTAGTGAAAAGGTTCAGGTTGATGACATTTCTCCAATGAATGCAATGGAAGAATTTCAAAACAATTATAAAGAAATATTGAACGGATATTTTATTAGCCGTGGGTATAAAGTCAATTAATAAATAAGGAGGTGAAATTATGCCAAAAGCGAAAAATTTTAATGCTTTTACATATGGCGTTGGTCTTGAACTGAATGCTTCGTCATTTAAATCTGTAAAAGATACATTAAAAAGTGATTTAGACAGTCTAAGTAAAATGGTTAAAGCATATAATAAAATGCTTGAAATTAATCCAAACATAGACTTATCTGAAGTAATAAAAGAATTTAAAGACATGCAGACTGTAATATCTCAAATTAAGGGGTCTTCCAACCCATTTAGTGAATTTGTAGATAAGGGATTGCTTAATCGCATTTCTACACTTGAAACAAGCATGGAACAAATGACTAGCATGTCTGAGAAGTTTAGTGAGCAACTATCTGCTTTGATGGAATCGGTTTCTTCTGATATTAAAGGTGTGGGAGAATTTAAATTTCCCAAAACGTTTGGGCAACTTTTTGATGATGCGGAAGTTGCAAAAAAAGAGAAGGAAATTGATACATTAAAAAATAAGATTATTCAATTAAAGCAAGAACTAGACAATTTAGGAGCATTAGATAGTGGTATTTTTGATGTTTTTTCTGCAGATACGACGGGGGAAAACAAAAAAACGTTTGATGAAATTAATCAAATGTTAAATGATTTTGATCAATTATATAAAAAAATTCAAAGTTTCGATTTTTCTAAAGGAAATATATTAGATATTAAACCATTAGTAAGGCAGGCCGCAGAGCTTGGCACAAAGATTCAAAATGCATTTTCAGATTATAATTTTTATGATGCATTTGATGAAAAATTCGGTGAAAATATTATATTAAGTTTTCAAAATAATTTTAAACAGGTTCACACTTGTGTACAACAAGAGTATCAAGCATTAGAGAATTTAATTCAGCAAGAAGAAGAGAAATTGGCGTCGATGCGAACCGAGAAAAGTTCGTCACAAGGTAAAACTTCTGTTGCACAGACAATTGCCAATATTGGCAAATCTAATACAGAAGCTTCTGGATTAACATATACAGTTAATGTTATACCTAAAGCTAATGCATCCGAATGGGCATCTGTTATTAATAGGACTATTGCATCTGTGCAAGATAAATTAGATCCTATTTATTTAAAACCTACTTTTTCTAAAAATTCTAAGAGTATGGAAAAGGATGTGTCTGGCAACCTTGCTCAGCTAAGCAATACTGTTAAAGTCAATTTTAGTATTGTTGACAATTTAGATCAGAGTTGGGATGACGTTATTGACAATATAAAATCAAAGATTGATAATGCCAATCGCCAACTTTCACAAAAAGCAAAAATAAAAGTAGCATTTGCTAAAGACGAAAATTTTCAAGAAGATTTCAAAAATAGCGTATATAAGGTTGTTAACAGCATTAAAGACATTAAGGCTTCTATTTATATTACTAATGGAAAGAAGTTTTTGAAAGACATTGAAGGCATTCGTACAAGTGCGGAAAGCAAATTGAAAGATATCGGAGCAAATTTGGCCCCAATTGGATTAAATTTCGAAGTCAAGAATAGAGACGAGATTCTTTCCAATATGGATTCATTGAGGGCAGAAATTGAGGGAAAGGTTCAAAATATTGGTGCAACAATAGCGGACTTGCCTAAAATGATGCTGCAGGCAATGATGTATGGTGCTGCAGGTAGTGCAATGGGAAGTGCTGCCGCTCAAAATGTTGTTCCAAATACAAGTGGGAATATATCTGCAAGTTCTCAATCTGCAAATCAGCAAGCAGCTTCTGTAGGTAAAATGTCCGAAAGAGCAAAGGAAGCTGCTAAAAATATTGAAAAACTTCAAGCGCAAATTGATTTATTAAATAACAAAGGGTTTAAAGCTGATAAGTTTGTAGAGTTAGGAGATTTTGATAATAAAATTCAACCAATTAAAAAATCTCAAAAAGCTTTGAAAGAAATGCTTGACGAATATAAGCTGTTGGAGCATAGGCTATCTGGTAGTGATACAGATATTGCTGCTAGATATACAACAGAATTTGGGGCTAAAGCGTTTGATGAATATAAAAAAGATTATCAAAGGAAAATTGAACTGGAACAGCAATTAGGCAATGTTGTTCAAAATCAAATTAAATATCTTGAAAAGAAGAAACAATTAAATCAAGAAATTATAAACCAATCACAAACAAATAATAATGGTAAAAACTCTGTAGAAGAACAAACTGCATCGTTAGACAGCATGTCCAAACGGGCTAAGCAGGCAGCCGAAAATCTTACAAAGATTAATGAGCAGCTTGCTTCTTTAAAAGCAAATGGAATTGATTCTTCTTATTTTTCTAAATTAGGTAATTTTGATGAAAATTTTAAACATATTAAAGGTTCTAATCAAGAAGTTAGAGCATTATTAAAAGAATATTCAGAATTACAATCTAAACTTTCTGGAACAACCTCGGAGGCTTATAGTAGATATTTAGCAAAGTATGGTAAATCAAATGCGAATATAGCTATAAATGAAGATATTGCAAGACAAAAAGAATTAGAATCTCAGCTTTCTCAAATATTACAAAATCAAATTGGTTATTTAGAACATAAAGCAGAATTATCACAAGAAATTTTAAACAAAGCACAAAAAACTGTAGATGTGGAAGAAAATGCGCAAAACGGTCAAAGTGTTGGAAATGAGAAGGAGCCTAGGGCTTCTGCACAAGGCCATCCTACTACGCAAGGTGCCACATCTTTTATTGCAAAAATTGATAATGCGTCTTTGAGCGATCTGGCAAAAGATAGCACATTAAGAGATATTAGTGGAAAACTTGATGCAATTGTTGGACAATTAAAGACCGGAATAAAAATCAATGGGAAATATGAAGCATCAAGTAGTTCAGATTCTGATACAACTGGCAAAAAAGAATCTAGCACAGCACAAGAAAAGCAAAAAGCGGAAGCAGCTTCTGCTTCTAGTAAGAAAGAAAGTGCGCAAGCTGCAAAACAGCAACTTGAAGTAGAACAAGAAATTACTAAAGAAGTTGTAACAAGGACTGCATTAGAACAAAAAGAGAATAATAACAAACAGGAACGAAACAATGATGATTATTCGTCTTATGATGATGATTTTTATGAGCAATTTCAAAAATGGGCTCAAGAGAGAGCGGAACTTGAAGGCTATACGGTAGCAAAAGTTAAAGGGATTCTTAATAAAAATAATGATCTTGTTGGCGCGTCAATTGGATTTACTAAAAATGGTTCTCAAGAAGGCGTAGTTGAAACCTTTAAATTAATTGAAGATAAAGAAAGTGGCCTTAAAGAATTTGTTAGAACTAGCACAGAAGTTACGTCTAATGTGCAACAATATCAAAAAGCATTAGATGCAGCTTATGTAAAACAGACTGCACTTGCTACATCGTATACAAATCAAATTAGTAGTTTGAAATCTGCATTAGATCCGAATGCAAAAAATACTCTTTTTGGGACAGAATATGAAGATGAAGTAAATCAAAAAGTTGAAGAGATTTCAGGTTTGGTACAAGCACTACACCAAATTGATGAGAATGGAAACATAAAAATATTTGATGCACAAGCGTTGAGTGATCAAAAAGCAGCGATTGAATTATTACTTTCTGATTTAAAAGCATATATTAAAGAAAGTCAAAATGCTATTGGTGCAAATAATTTCAATCAAAAAACAGATGAAACAGCTTATTCTGCCAAACTAAAAGAGCTAGAGAAAACCGTTAAAAAAATTAAATTATTACAAGCTCAAGCTGAAGGCAAAATTAATACTGGTGAGAATACACAGGCTGAAGCACAAAAAAAATTAGCAGCAGAAAAAGAAAATTATGAAATTATCAAAAATGAATTAGCAGCCTTTACGCAGGTCTATGATGCTGAAAAAGTTGCGAAGGCAGAGGCGGAAGCACGTGCAGAAGCAGAGCAAAAAGTAGCAGACATAATTGCAAAACAAAAAGATGCTGTACTTGCTGCAAAGGAAAATAGAATTAATTCCACAGTAAATAAAGCACAAAGCAATTATGATTTAATGCTTCATCAATTTGATTCTGCTCCTATGTCTGATTCTTCATTAAGTAAATTAAAAGAATATAAGACTTTGTTAGATGAACTGAAACGACAACAAGAATCATTTAGCAATAATTCGTCTTTATTTGATGATGAAAAAGCAATTAATAATTTTAATAAATTGTCCTTAAAATTGAAAGATGTTAAAAAAGAATATGATGCGCTTCTGTCTGCATCTATAAAATTCATGAGCAAAATAGAAAATGCTTCAGATTTGAAAACGCTTGATTCTTCTTTTAACGCGAAAGATGTGTCACAATTAAAAGATGCGATGCAAGAATTTGCAAATTCTGCAAGTAATTGGGAAGCGACGTTAATAAGTTTTAACGCTGCAGAAAAAACGGCAACATATCAGATTAAGGATGCAAAAGGGCAACTACAAGAATTACATATAGAATATGACAAAGGTACTAATTCTCTTGGGAGATACATTGGTAAGGTAGAAGAAGTTCAGTCTGGTCTCCAAAAATTTGTTGGTGGAGTTAAAGGTAAATTTAAAGGCGCGTTGCAATATGTGATGGGTTTTGTTGGCTTTTATAGAATACTTGATACAATTAAAAAGGGCATTACATATGTTAAAGAGATTGATGCAGCTTTAACTGAATTGAAAAAAGTAACTGACGAAACTGATGCGACATATAAGAAGTTTTTAACAACGGCATCTCAGACTGGATCAGAAATTGGCTCTACTATTGCAGATTTTACAAATGCGACTGCTGACTTTGCTAGGCTTGGGTATACCATTTCTGAGGCTACTGAACTTGCTAAAGCGGCGAGTATTTATAAGAATGTTGGCGATGGAATAGAAAGTGTTTCACAGGCAACAGAAAGTATTATTTCTACCATGAAAGCTTTCGGCATTGAAGCCGAAGATTCGATGTCAATAGTTGATAAATTCAATGAAGTTGGCAACCGCTTTGCAATTTCAAGCACAGGAATTGGCGAAGCGTTGCAACGTTCAGCTAGTGCATTGTATGAAAGTGGTAATACGATTGACGAGTCAATTGCATTAATCACTGCGGCAAATAGCGTAATTCAAAATCCAGAGCAAGTAGGAACAGCTTTAAAAACATTATCTTTGCGTTTGCGTGGAGCAAAGGTTGAACTACAAGAGGCTGGAGAAGATACTGATAATATGGCCGAAAGTGTATCGTCTCTACAAGCAAAGCTCTTAGCATTAACTCATGGCAAAGTTGATATTATGGCTGATGCTACAACATTTAAAAATACGACTGAGATATTAAGAGAAATGAGCTCGGCATGGAGCGACATGACAGACATTGAACGTGCTGCAGCACTAGAATTGATGGGTGGAAAACGCCAAGCGAATATTCTAGCTTCCATTATTAAAAATTACGACACAGTAGACGATGTAATAGAAACATCACTCGATTCTCAAAACTCTGCCTACGAAGAAAACGCTAAATGGATGGACTCTATTGAGGGCAAAATGACGGAATTTAAAAATGCCGTTCAATCACTATGGCAAGATGTTCTTGGGTCAAATGCTATAAAAGATGTAATAAGTTTGGGCACAGGGCTTGTTAATATTGTTGATACTATTGGTGCAATACCAACAATTTTAGGTGGTATTGCAGTATACTTTTTTGCTATCAAAAAGAACAATCCCATTACAATGTTTAAGGACTTAGCAAATACAATACAAAACTTCAATACAGCAGCTTCTAATGTACAAACACTTTCTAAAGTAGGTACGGTATTTGACTCAAATAGTGTAAATCTTTATGCCGCTGCAGTATCAAATCTTAGTGCCAAACAGCAAGCACTTGCTTTAAGTTCTGCAGGTTTAACAAAACAACAAGTTGCAGAAGTTTTAGCAAAAAATGGATGTTCAGAAGCAACGATAGAACAAGCAGTGGCCGAGGCTAATCTTGCTACGGCGAAAACAACAACGAATACTATAACTGGCGAACAGCTTTTCAATCTTGCTGCAGAAAAAGATATTAAACTTTCAGAGCAGGCCGTTACTTGGCTTACAGCTAATGCCGAAGCAGAATTGACACGTGAGAAAATTTTGGCAGCAGTAGCATCTGGAGAACTTGCAGAAGCAGATGGGAAAGCTTTAATTGCTATGTCTGGCTTAAGTGCTGGAGCAAAAGGACTTGGTGCGTCTCTTAAGGCATTATTCTTAAGTAATCCAGTTGGTTTGGCATTAATGGCAGTAACAGCTATCGCTGCAATTGTTAGTGCCGTTAAAAGAGCAAAAGAAGAAGCGAAACAGGCGGCACAAGAAACATTAAATGCATATAAAGATGCTCAAAACACATTAAAGAGTAATAAAAACACAATAAACGAGATATCTTCTGATTATGAAAGGCTCTCTAAAGGTGTAGATGATTTTGGAAACAATATCAGCTTAACGACAGACGAATATAAGAAATACAATGAAATAACAAACAAAATCGCAGATATGTTTCCAGAAATGATATCTGGATACACAAAAGAAGGAACCGCCATTCTTTCTTGTAAGGGAAATGTTGACGAGCTAACAAAGGCATATGAGGCCGCAGCACAGGCTGCACGTCAAGCTGCAATTGCTGGTGGTAGTGGCGTTTTTGATTCTGCCAAAGAAGAATATAATAGTAATCCATCTGTTTCGTGGGAAGAAACTGGTTTGAAGCAAAAACAAAAGCTTGCTAATAAACTTGTAGAACTTGCTAATCAAGGGACAGAAGAAGAAATACAAAAATTCTTTAATGATTTAAATGCTGGTAATATTGAAATTGATGGAGAAAAATATTCGAATATTGAGTTAGATGCATTATTTAAAGAGGCAGGAATTGACATATCTGATTTTAGAAGCTGGTGGGATAATTCTATTGATGTTGATAAATATAAAGAGAAGATGAGATCACTAGAATCTTTCATTAAAACTTCAGTAACCAAAATTAATACAGAAACAAGCAAAGTGAGATCTATTCTATCTGCATATCTCGGAGAGGATGAGGATTATGCAAAGCTAGATGATGAAACAAAGTCTATAATTAATAATATTGTATCTCAATTAGATTCTGAGTTTGTATTTAGTTTTGATAATATTGATTCTCTATATAATTGGGTCTCTGAAAATATTGTTCAAGCATTTAGCGGCAACAATGGAAAAGTACAAAATGCAATTAAGGATTTCTTAAAAATAGATACGAGTAGCTTGTCTGTTACAGATTACAAAAAAGAAATTGAAAACTTTAAGAAAGTTTTAAGTGATTCTGGAATTTCTGAAGAGGCCCAGAAACAAATATTGTCTGCATTTAAAATAGATGACGATTCTATTAAGGCAGAAATAGACCCATTGGTGAACCATACAAAATCTATATTAAAAGATGAGTTTGATGATAAAGTTGACAGTCTAACAATATCTGATTTAAAAATTGTTGATAGTCTTGATATACCAGATGGAACATTATTAACATGGGATGAACTTTTAGAAAGAATTAATGCCGTTAAATCTGAAATGCGAACACCTGTAGTTCAAACATATGACACAATTAAAGGGTCAATTGAAAACTTTAATGATGTTCAAAAGCAAACAGAAGATATAATGCTTGACAATACAGAGGTTACTCAAGAATATAAAGATTCTTTAGTTGCCCTTGGTATTAGTGAGACTGATTTGGCAAGTTGCTTTGATAAAAACAACAAATTGGTTGTTAAGAATGTTAGTAGACTCAAACAGCTAGTAAATGCGTCTAAAACTAATATATCTACACAAATTATTTTGGCACGAGCTCAAGCAAGATTAAAATACAAGGAATTGTATAAACAACTTGCTACATTAACAAATGGGCAGTTAAATAGCGCTCAAGCAAATAGGGAAAAAATTAATACTCTATACCAAGAAATGTCCGCAATTCAAAAGGTTATTTCAAGATATAGTCTACTCGAACAACAGTTGTCAGAAGTCACTAAAACATATTCTGAATTTGAAGAAGCACAATCTTTTGACAGCGACAATGATTATATGAGCAAAACAGAAGATATGCTTACAGCCGCAATTAAAGCATATGAAACTGGTGATCTTGGAACTGAGACAGCTCAAGTAGCGATAAAGGCACTCGTTCCGGATGTTGAATTTGAAGGATTAGATACTGTTGATGAAAAAGCAGAAAAGGCACATGAATATTTAACTGAAACTTTAAATAAATATTTTACGTTAGAGTTTGACGACAATGGAGCAATCCAAAGTGCGGAAATGAAACTTGGTAATCTTCGTAAGTTTATTGAAGATGCCTTTTCAAATAATGTATTTGCCGGAGAAGACTGGCAACACTTTGAGTGGTCAGATGAGTTTTTGGCTGGCTTAGAAAATGCTCCAGATAAGCTGCAATATTTTGCAGACGAGATGAATGTAACAAAAGAGGTTGCGTTGGCTGCAATACAAGAAATTAAAAATAAAGATGCAGAATGGCTCAATGGCGATTATGGTAGTTTGTTTGATCAAATTGTTCCAGAAACTCTTGATGCAAAACTTCAAGATACGACAACAAAACTTGCTGAACTTAATGTTCAACTAGCAAATGGTAAGATTTCACAAGAGGAATATGAGACCGCCACAAAACAATTAAATGCACAATTAGTAGAACAACAAAAGGCCGCTAGTGATGCATGCCAGTCGTTCATAGATGTAAATGGTAAAATTGATGAGAGCCAGAAGAAGTTAGAGGCATATCAGAAGCAATTATCAACTGGAACTGACACTAATGGAAATAAACTAACGTCAGAACAAATTGAAGAGATTAATGGGAAATATAATCAAGAACTGCAAAATTATGAAGGCTATCTTAAACAAAAAAAAGAATTAGAAAATAAATATGGCCCGATGACGGAATATACTATTAGTGTTGCATTAGAGCAAAATGGCATTAATGTAGATGAAATTAATACGGAATTGACCAACGTTAAACAAAACATACAAGAAGCTTTTAATTCTGATAATTTTAAAGGTGCTAATAAAGCACTTGAGGATACATATGGTGTTATAGCGAAAATCAATGAGAATGGAGACATTGAATATAGTGTTACTGACAATACTTCAGACGATCAAAAGAAAACACTTGAGGAACTTGGCGCATTAAATGATGATGGAACTGTTAATATAGATTGCTTGTATGCGGGATTAACCGATGAGCAAAAAGCAGAAGTAGATAAATTAGAAACATTACAAGAAAAGAAAAATCTCATTGATTATTATTTATCTATGGACGGTGTTGATACTGTTCAATCTTCAATTGATGAGTTGGCAACGACATTAACGAATATATATGAATTATTACAAACATCTCCAATGTTTAAGGCTAATGTTGATCAAGATACAAAAACTACGCTTGATGGATTATTAGATAAAGTAAACTCTTGGGTTGGCGACCATTGGGCAAGTTTTAAAGCAAAAGTGTCTAGTATCTTTGGTGGTAATAGTGGAGATCAAGAGTCTAATGGCACAGCTAATGTGTCTGGAACTGCTCATGCTACTGGGAGTTGGGGATTAGAACAATCAGAACATAATGCTCTTGTAGGAGAGCTAGGAATGGAAACCGTTGTTGACCCAAACACTGGTAGATATTATACAGTAGGAGACCATGGCGCTGAACTAGTGGATCTTCCTAAAAACGCAATTATATTTAATCACAAGCAAACCGATGCGCTGTTTAGAAATGGGTATATAAATTCACGTGGGAAAGCTCTTGCTAATGGAAATGCGCATATTGATGGCAACGCCCATGTGACAATATACCCAAATTATACATTGCCTAGTCAGTGGGAAGGAACTGGATATAGAAGTTATGACGATGGTATGTACAACGCCTCTAATGCATTACAAGATGCAGCAGGAGATATTTCTGACGCATCAGACTCTGTGGAAGATGCAGCAGATGACGCAAAGCAAACAATTGATTTTATTGAGTATAGGCTTGAGGAAATTGAAAATATTATTACTAATGCTACGAATAGGTTAGAAAATTTCCTCGACGACACGTCTCAAACTAGAGAGAAAAATAGTCTATATGAAGACCTTGTAAACGCGGAGAAACAAAAAGCGTCAACCTATTTCTCTGCTGCTGCAACATATAATAAAAAAGCTGCTCAATTGCTGTCTGAAGTGCCAGCAGAATATCAAGAGATGGCTAAAAATGGAGCCATTGCGATTAAAGACTTTATTGGAGAAAATGAAGGCGAAATTGCAGATGCAATTGAAGAATATCGCACATGGTCTTCAAAGGCAGAAGATGCAGAGAACAATTACTTAGCATCTATTGCTGAAATTTCAGCTAAACGTCTTGAACAATTACAAGATATTGCAGATGACTTTGAGAATATTGTTGGTCTAACTGAACAACATGCAAATTTGATTCAGGCAGAAATGGATCTTCTTGATGAGGCGGGAGAAAGACTTTCTGAGAATTTTTATAAGGAATTGATGAAAGATTCTAAAAAGCAGATTGAAGATTTAAACAACAAACGAGCATCATTGCAAGGAATTTTAGATAATGCGGTTAAATCTGGAGATGTTCAAGTAGGTTCTGACGATTGGTATGAAATGGTGAATGCTATTTTCGATGTTGATGATGCCATTCTTGAATGCAAGAAGGACATTGAAGGATTTCAAAATAGTATAAACGATCTTTATTGGGACAACCTTGATAAGCTAATTAATAGGATTGACAATGTTGATTCTGAGCTTTCTCATTTATATAATCTAGTTGCTGATGAAGAGAAAGTAGTGGATGACGCAGGCAATTGGACTAAAGATGGTGTTACGGCTCTCGGTTTACTTGCGCAACAATTAGAGGTTGCTAATTTCAAAGTTGAACAATATGGTGAAGCAATTGCACGTCTTGAAAAAGATTATGCTGCTGGTTTGTATAGCACAGACGAGTATAACGAAAAGTTGGCAGAACTTAAAGAGAATCAATGGGGTGCGATTGAGGCACAAGAATCTGCAAAGAAGTCTCTCATTGATTTAAATAAGACTCGCATTCAAGCTGTCAAAGATGGCATGCAAAAAGAGATTGATGCTTATTCAGAACTTATTGACAAGAAAAAAGAAGAGCTAAATCTTCAAAAAGAAAGCCACGACTTTTCTAAACAAGTTGCCGAGCAACAGAAGAATATAGCAGATATTGAAAAGCGTCTCGCAGTCATATCGGGAGACAATTCTGCATCTGCAATTGCACAAAAGAAAAAGCTTCAGGCAGAGCTTGCTCAGGCAAAAGAGGAGCTTGAAGAGTTATATTATGATCATAGCGTAGAGAAACAGCAAGATGCACTTGATAAGCAGCTAGAAGATTATCAAAACAATAAGCAAAATGAAATGGATGCACTTGATGAGTCTCTTAAAAATGAAGATCAAATTATTCAGGACAGCTATACAACTATTGCTGCAAATACTGAGTTATTAGCACAAAACTTATCAGATATAGCAGATAAATACGGAATTACTTTGTCAGATTCCGTGACTAAGCCTTGGCTTGACGGTGCAGATGCTATAGGAACTTATCAGGGGCAACTCGATACTTCTATGAGTGCATTTACTGAGCAATTAAAGCTATTAAAACAAGAGCTTATAGATTTACAAGTTGAAGCAGATAAGACTGCAAATAGTATAATTAATGCGACAAATAGCAAAAAAGACAAGACAGAAAGTGCAAGATATACTCCACCTGCACCAGCGCAGCAGCCAAGCCCATCACCTGAACCAGCACCAGCAATACCAGAGCCACCATCCAAGGGTTCGTCTGTAACTGTCAAGAGTTCAGCAACGCATTTCTCAAGAAATGGTGGGAATGGAACGAGGATGCAATCATGGGTGCCCAGATCTACTTTTACAGTTTATCAAGTTAGTGGCGATGAGGTTCTTCTTGGAAGAAATGGTGGATATACTGGTTGGGTAAAGCTTTCTGATATCGAGGGATATGCTAAAGGTTCAAAGGCAATTAATAAAGATCAATTCGCATTTCTTGATGAGTTTGGAGAAGAACTACAACTTATTCCTGATGGGTCTGGTAGACTCTCATATGTAAAGAAAGGTACTGGAATTATTCCAGCAGACCTTACTGAAAGACTTATGGAATGGGGACAGCTTGATCCTTCTAATGTCCTTGAGCAGTCTAAACCTACTGTTAATGCTCCTCATGTTATTAATAATAATATAGAGCTGAATCTTCAAGTGGGAGAAGTTGTCCATATTGATCATGCCGACAATAGTTCTATACCGAATATTGCTAAGGCAGTACAAGCTCAGATGGACAATTATATGAAAAATGTCAATAAAAAACTTTATAATCGTGTTAGATAACACAAGTCATAGAAGAGGGTGTAATAGCCCTCTTCTGTTTATATAATTTAAAGTAGTTTAGTAGGAGGTGTTATACTTGGCAATATATCATCCTAAAATTAGTTTTCGTGGGCAAACAAATTATGATTTAGAGCTTATTGTCAGCACTTTTGATCCAGATAATGGTGCAGTTGATTCTTATCTTGATATGGAGCCGGTTTACACGGACAGTTATGATGGGTCAATTCGTACAGATTATGGAGCAAAATATCGCTCTGTTGCAACTCCATCTATTACATTTATTGAAGTTGACGGTTCTGATATTGCCCCATATAAAGTTAGAAATACATTGCGTTGGTTGACTGGCTCTAGGGGAAATGCGTGGATGGACGTTTGTGATAAAGACGGGGATACTGTATGTTCTTATCTCGGTAGGTTTACTAACGTGCAGCTTCAAAAAATAGATGCGCGAGTAATAGGCATTATTGCACAATTTACTTCAGTAAGTCCATGGGCATATTCAAAAGCACAAGCCCCTGTTGTAATTAATGTTAATGAAAAAACAGCATTCGCTATTGACAATCAGAGTGATGATTTCTATTCTTATGTTTATCCGAAAGTGACATTTGAAAATAGTGATAATTGTACAAGCTTATTAATTAAAAACGAAACATTAAATAATGAAACTGTGTTTAACAATTTGCAACCAAGCGAAATAGTTACAATAGATAATAACTTTGTTGTTTATTCTAGTAATGATAAAAGAATCTTTAATGATGATTTTAATTTTGTATTTCCAATGCTGTCGGCAGGGACAAATCAATTTTGTGCAGAAGGTTCAGGCACATTAACAATAGAATTTCGATATCCAATGAAAGTCACAGATGGTCTATTAAATGACTATGACTTGAAAGATGGTTTGGCAATTTGGGTTGATGGAGCGACCGTAAAGATTAAAGGGGATACAACCAAAAATCCTCCACTTTGGATTAATATTCAAGTTAAAGAGTACATAAGGATACACACGATGATTGTAAGAGGAGAATTAAAGAGTGTGAAGTTTGAAACTGGTACAGATGTTGCAAATGGCGTATTAACGCTTGAAGACAATGGCAGTGTATGTCCATTTAATGAATTTGATGCAGAAGTAATGAACGGTGAATTAATTATTAAAAAGAGTGTACGACAAGTAAGCATTACACAATAAAGGCAGGTGAAAGAAAATGCAATTACCAAGAGATTTATTGTCAGAAACGTATCAGGTTCCAGACGTAATATTGTGTCAGACAAATAAAGAAAAAATTTGTAAATTGAATGCAATTAATTTAGAAGGTACTTTCAAATTTAATTCATATAGTGAAATTTCATTCGATGTCCCATCTGTTTATTGTGATCTTAACTCTGGAGAAACAAAACCTACTCCATATTATGATTACGTAGAAGGTCTTAGACTCGTTTATTTAAAGGGATTTGGTTATTTTCAATTACAAGATCCAGAAATAAATGGTAATGGAATTCAGGAGTATAAACACATCAATGCGTATTCGTTGGAATATGCATTGTCACAAAGATATTTGGAAAATTTCGTGGTCAATCCAGCAGAGAGAGATGATCGGGCGATTGATAAAAAAGTGATTCTATATAATCAATATGATGTGGCGCATAGCTTAATTCATCTTGTATTAGAGAAAGCATATGGATGGACAGTTGGTCATATTGATGAAGAATTAAAGACACAGCAGCGAAGTTTTTCAATTGATAGACAGTCTATTTATGACTTTATCATGAATGATATGTGTAATACATTTAAATGCTATGTTGAATTTGACACAATTAAGAATACTATTAATATATATTCAGAATCAGACGATGAAGTTGAGAGGCATAAAGGAGATGGAAAAACAACTATATTTAAACTGCAGAATGATTTTCTTCCAAGTAATATAGTTACTATTAATGGGCATAAAACTACTCAATATAATTATAATCCATCTACTAAAGAATTGACTTTTAATAGTGCTCCCGGACAAGGAGATATTATTGAAATTTCTAATGAATTTAAGCACAAATATGATACAGATGTCATTATAGCATTTGAAAACTTGTCTAATGAAATGAAGGTAAATTATTCTGCTGATGATATTAAAACAGTTCTTACTGTAAAAGGAGCAGATGATTTAGATATTCGTGATGTTAACTTTGGGCTTCCATCAATTATGAATCTTGATTATTATGATACTCCTGAATGGATGGGAGATAAACTTTATAAGGAATATCAAGAGTATATGGACAAACAAGATAAATATATGACTGGTTTTTATAGTAAAGACATTAGTGGTTCTACTGAAGAATCATTTAATGTTGAGACTATCAATGAAATATTTACTGCCGGGAGCATACAAAAGTTTGCTGTGCAAAGTGAGCAAGAAGAATTTAATGTTAATGGTGTTGCAGAATCTCACGAGATAGATAAAATTGATTATGAAGATGAAGTTAGTGGAGAAATTGAAGAATTAGAAGTTTTTGGTCGCAAAGATACATTCAATGAGCCAGAAATGAATGTCGAGACAATAACTGCTCAGGAAGACGTTGCAACTTTCACTTTTAATGGTTCATATACATTTACTCTTCCAAAAGAATTTCATTTAAATGAAAAGAGTATTGTAAAAATTAATGGTAAGAAAATAAACAAATCAAGTTATAGTTATAGTCAAGAGTTACATACTATTACAATTACTGAAGAATCACTATTGTCTACTGGAAGTTCAATTGTAATAACAACATGTGCAAATAAGTATGTTATTAAAAGCACCATTACAAGTAAAAGCAAATTAATTGTTAATGGTACTCACGAGCTGTCATCATCGGAATATTCTCAAACACAGGAAGGTACGAAAAAATATTTAACAATCTTTGTTTTGCTGAATGTTGGAGATCAAATAACAATTAGCAGCCCTAGTGGAGATATTCAAACGGAATTTAAATTGTCCAATCCAGAAAATTATAGAATAGTATCTGTTAAAGTAGATAAGAAGACTATTGATACATACGCAATAAATGGTGAAACTCTTACCATAACAGACGCTTCTATTTTGAAGTACGGAAGCGTTATTGTTGTAGAATATGTGCAAAATCGCTTCAATTTGGAAAAGCTTAGAGAAAAAGTTATTTCTATAAAAATAAACAATACAGAAATAAATACATCTCAATACAATCTATCTGATGGAAAATTAACTATTACAGATGCGGAATTGTCTGTAGGAGATGTAATTAAAGTTGAGTCAATAGATATACATTTTGATTTATCAAGGTATAAAGATAAAGCCATAGTGTCTGTTAGTGTTGATGGTATAGAATGTTATGATTATCAACTTAATAACAACATTTTAATAATAGATAATCTTACTATTGGCAATAAAGTTGTTGTGAAGTTGGTGAATAATAATTTTATCGTTTCACAAAATGGGAATAAAATATTGGATGTTAAAATTGATTCAAATAAAATTTCCAGCAGCGATTATGTGTTGAATGGAAATATCATAACAATTAATAATTTAAGTGCATTATATAATGGAGAACAAGTTTCAATAGAGCTGATTACTGAATCTTTTACTTTAACGCAAACGAAGGATAAGATCATTTCTATTATCGTTGACGGAAGAGAAATAACTCATGAGAATTACCAATATGACGATGACGACAACCAACACAAGTTAAGTATTTCTCCAGAGAGGCTTACGTTAAATAGTGATGTTATTGTAGAGTCTATTGATATTCATTTTAATGTTAGAGATTTTGTCGGTAATGTGGACTCCGTATGTATTAAACATAAGGGCACAACAGAAGAAATAGAAACAAATGATTACGGATATAGCAATAATAAGTTAATTGTTTATGATGAGCAATTGGAGAAAGGCGATAGCGTTCTTTTTAAAACTATTGATAATAGTTTTAACGTATCTAATAGCCAAAAAATTTTAACCTCTGTAAAAGTTAATGGGCACGCCATCGAAGAAAAAAAATACAGGTTTACAAGTGGGATATTGACTTTTATTAAAGCAGAAATAGAGTTGCATGTAGGTGATGAAATTGTTGCTGAGTTTTTTGACAATCATTTTGAGCTACAGAATGATATTGGCATAAGCCGTGTTGTTGAAAAGAAATCCTTTGATTCTACACAATCTGAAACACTATCAGAAGCAAAAGGCGAGTATGAATATAACCAAGAGACAAAAACATTAATAGTATATATTCCACTTAAAAATGGAGATAAAATTAGTGTCAAAACAATTGATTCTGAGAGCGCTTTGCATGTTGTTGATTCTGGTTCTAATGTTGGTAAAGGGGAAATATCAATAGACAATGTTAAGCCAACACTGATATCTTATACTCCAAAAGCTGGAGACTATGTTATTAAAGTAGAAGGATATACAGAGTTATTAAAAGAATTATATGAGTTAATAAATAACCAGTTGACTGTTGAAAATTCTGTACCAGATGAATATAGAATAACCGAAATAATATTGAGCCCAGACAACTTTAATGAAGCGGGTCGTTATCTTCCAGAGCCTAGCGTAGAAAAGCTTGGTGAAGTTTATAAAATAATAAACCAAGACAGTAAGGGGAACACTGTCGCTTTCAAGTATTATATTTGCAAGATAAAGTTAAAAGAGACTAAAGACGCATCAACTGAAAAAGTGCAACAAAACTATGTATACGTTTGGAGCGAAGAACAGCTATCTGTTGGAGATGAAGGTATAAATTCTCTTAAAGAAAAAGAGGCGATCTATGCATCTATTCAGGATGTTCAAATTGCTGCAGAATGGGATAAAAAGCCGGAAAATAGCGATGAAAATAAAGCATATAAGTCAAATTTAGATAAGCTCAAAGGGGTAAAAAAAGAACTAGAAAACAAAATAAACGAGGTTAATAACATTAAAAAAGATATTGAAAAGTTGTCTAAGAAGAAAGATGCTATTTCTAGAGATCTTGACATTAATAAGAATTTCGCGCCAGACAGTTTAGATAGATTGTCTCTATTTATGAGAGAAGATGAATATTCTGATGATTGTTTTGGCGTTACAGCAATTGATACTGATATAGATAAAATAAACACACAAAAAGAATTATTGGTCACTGGGCAAAAAGAACTAAGAAAAATGTCACAGCCAAAATTATCTTTTTCTGCTTCGATGAAAAATATTTATGCAATGCCAGAGTTCGCTCCAATATTACACCAATTTGCTCTTGGCAATTTCATAAAAATTCAAATGAGATCCGATTTTATTAAAAAGGCAAGATTGCTTGAAGTACAATTAAACTTTTCTGATTTAAGTAATTTTTCATGTACGTTTGGAGATTTATTGTCTGCAAAAGATCAAGGAGATATTCATGCGGATCTTCTATCACAAGCAGTGAGTGCTGGTAAAGCTGTAGCAAGTGGATCTTCTTATTGGCAGAAAGGATATGATGTTGCTACAGCGATTGAAGAGAAAATCAGGCAAGGCTTAATTGATGCAACGACTTCTATTAAATCTAATTCTGCTGGTCAGGATATATCTTGGGACAACTATGGCATCCATCTTCGTAAAGTTGTTGACGGAGTATTGGATAAACATGAGGGCTGGATAACAAATAATAAGTTTTTATATTCTGATGATAATTTTGAAACTACAAAGTCAGTATTTGGCAATTATACTATAAATGGAGAGTCATTCTGGGGCATTCTGGCTGGTTGTGTCAGTGCAGGATTAATCGAAGGTAGCCATATAATTGGCGGAGAAATTTGTATCGGAGAACAAGGAGATGGCTCATACGCTTTTAAAGTTGCAGAAGATGGAACTGTCACTATGAACAAAGGCGATGCGGCAGACAAGCTATCATATTTCAGCTTTGATGGTGATAATGGATTAGTTGTTGGCGAAAACAACGGTTCTGGAGAATATTTCTCAAGAGTTTCTGCACAAAGAATTGAATTCTGTCGTAAGGCGAGAATTATAACAGTAGAGTCTGAACCAACACAAAGCAATAGATATAATAATTATGATTATATTTTATATATCCACCAAGAAAACAATGATACTTATTACGACTATTATAAAAATCCAGATTTTTTGTCTGCCCAATATAAGCCGATAAGTTCAATTGGTGAAAATTTTGCAGATCCAGAAATTAAATTTGGTATTCCAATTACTTATTTTGCGAATGATACTGCATACATGAAACAAGCAGAGATAGAAGGAAATTTAAAGGTGGGAACGGCAGAAACAACTCCATCTATTTCTTTAGGTAAATTTAAACTTCAAATAGAAAGCAATGGAAGCTTATCTATTGTGGCAATACAATAATATGGAGGTGATATTTTATGGCAACTGAAGGTGCATTCGAAACAAGTGTATATAATGCTGCTGGAAGCAGATATCCTAATAGGATTAGAGTAGAATGGTCTTCATCACAAAGTATTGCAAACAATACGTCTACAATATATTGGACTGTTATGGCAGCAGGCGGAACCGGTACTCCGCACAGCAGTTATGTTATGGCAGGCCCTGTAACTGTTAGCATTGCAGGTGTTACAGTGTATAGCCGCGCAGACAGATTTAAAATGCGTGTAGATGACGTCCTTGGTTCTGGTAGTTTTACTTTAACGCACAATTCTAATGGCAAGCAATCATTCTCCGCGTGGGCAGAAGCAGCGATCTATACTTATGCGATCAGTAGTATGAAATATGATTATTATATTAACCTTCCTCAAATTCCAAGAGTTTCGGATGTTTTTGTATCAGATGGTTATACAATTGGCGATCTAATAACTTTTAAAATATCAAGAGCCGTATCTTCTTTTACGCATACATTGATATGGAAATTTGGTAATGAACGTGGTACAATTGCCTACAAGGATTTTCGAGAATATATAACATGGACTCCTCCATTAGATCTGTCTAATCAAATACCAAATTCGGAATCAGGTACAGGGACGTTAACGTGTATAACATATGATGGGAATACAGAGATTGGAAGAAAATCTATTAATTTTACATTGCAAGTTCCATCTGATGTAAAGCCTTCTATAACAAAATTTAAGCCGTCGATTGTGCCAGTTGATATAAAAGATTGTGGGCTATATGTAAAAAATCATACTGCAGTGAAATGGGATGTTGATGCGTGTGGTGCCAATAGATCGACTATACAAAAATGTACAATCAGTGGACAGAATTTGTCCGAAACGATTACAGAATCTGCGGAATCATGCACTGGAACAAGTTCAACATTAACTATAGCTGGAGAAAAAGTTTATACTGTTACAGTTACAGACAGTCGTGGGAGAACTGCTAGTCAAACTGGCCGTATTACTATACTGGATTATAACTCACCAGTCATTACTTCAGCCAACTCATTCCGAAGTAATGCCGATGGAACATTGAATGGATCTGGGGAATATGTAACTCATAAATTGACGGCTTCGTTTTATACATTACAAGGCAACAACACTATTAAAATTGAAGTCTTTAACAAAGAGAGTTCAAATCCTACGTATTCGAAGAGTGTTATAATAAAAGAAGACTCAGACGACAAGGCTGTTAATTATAGTTATACTTATCCTGATAGTTCTTTCAAAGCAGATACCAAATATGATTTTAAAATTGTGATTTCAGATAGTATTGGGCAGTCTTCAACGGTTTATACACATGTTGGCACAAAGAATGTTCCAATAAATATTGCTAGCGATAATAACTCTATTGCTATTGGATGCTTTGCACAAAAGACAGAAAATAATATTGGGAGATTTGATTGTGCTTGGGAAGCGCATTTTACCTCGACGCCACAAGTTGATTCTGATAGAAATTTGAAACGAGACATTTCAGACATTGATATTGACATAATAGATGATTTAAAACCGGTTCAATATAGATTAAAAAATGAAGACTCTGGCACTATACATTATGGTTTCATTGCACAAGATGTAGAACAAGTGTTATTGCAATCAAAAGAGGCAGAACAAAAAATAGGTATCGTTCATTATGATGAAGATATGGAAACAAAGGAAAAGACAAACTATTCTTTAGCCTATGACGAGATTATCCCATTGTTAGTTAAAAAGTGCCAAGAACTTCAGCAAGAGATTGATATATTAAAAGGAAAATAATATTATGTTGTTTGGAGTGAAATAAACAATGTTTGAAATAATTAGAGATATTGCGGGCTTTTTAAGCTGTATTACAGTAATTATTACATTTTTAGGTTTAGTGTTAAAACCGACAAGAAAGAGAATAGAAATTTGGATCCGCAAAGTGATGAAATCAGACGAGTTGGTATCTACAATGGATGAACATACAAATCAGCTTCATCAGCTATCGAAAAAACTTGATACTCAGGAGAAGAAGTTGGACATTCAAGAGGAAAAGAGCGACGCAGCGGATAAACAAATTCTTTCTCATATGCAAGGTATAGATACAAGACTTGACAAATTAGACCAGAGAGTTTTAGAAAATGAGAGAGATAGGATCAAATCTGAACTGTCAGAATACGCTTCTAGATGTGCTCGTGGCATGAAGATATATCCAGAGGAAATGGTGCACATAGAGGAAATGTATGCGAAATATAGCAACCAGCTTCACTGTAATCATACAGGGACGCAGAATTATAATATAATAGCAAACTATTATAAAAATCAAGATTGGCTAAAAGCCTAATAAATATTTAAGGACTGAGATTAATTTCTCAGTCCTTATTTTTTTGCCACATTGTACTCGTCTATATATTTTTTTAATACCATATTAATCAAATTAGTCACAGTTCTTGACTCTTTCGCAGCTATTTGCTCAAGTTGAAAACGTTGTGAAGCAGGCATTCTTAATGTAAAATTTATAGTCTCTGTTGATTTTATTTCCAAATTTATCACTCCCCTCTCATATAATTTTACTTCATCCTCGCGTCATTTGCAATGCAAAAATAAAAAGAGTGGTATAAACCACTCTTTATCTTAAATCTTTAATAACTTTCATTGCTTCCAGTTGCGTTTCTTTTAATAAATGTGTATAGGTTCTTATTGTTGTTAATGTGTTTATATGTCCAACCATATCTGCCACCATAGGAAGAGGTATATTATTCCCTATCATTAAACTAACGAACGTATGGCGCAAAGAATGTATACTACAATTCTTAATCCCTGCTTGTTTAATAATACGTTTAAATCCTCCATGTGCAGTTACATATGTTATTGGTTTGTCTACATGAGTCCCCGGTAGTATATATCCATTTGGATTATATTTATGTGTTTCTTTGATGTCCAATAGTGCTTGTAATGCCATGTCGGATAAATAAACTGTACGAGTAATTCCATTCTTTGTGGAATTTTGATCACGACGTGTGCTAGTATGCTGGCTTGTATTTCTTACTGTGACCATGGTTCTGGCAATAGTTACAGTCCTGTTTTCTAAATCAATATCACTCCATTTTAGTGCAAGAGCTTCTCCAATACGACAACCAGTGTATAAAATAAACACATAGAATGGGCCATTTTTAAAGAAAAATGAACCGTTCTTATTTTTCATATAACAGGTGTCTATAAGTGCTTTACGCTCATTCTCTGACAAATATCTTATTTCTTTATTCTTGAATAAAGTCTTTTTTGGTAATACAACTTCTACAATTGGGTTTGTATTAACTTTACCTCTTAACATTGCATATTTAAATATAGAGCCAAGTTGTGCGTAAACATGCTTAACTGTTTGATATGAATATCCCTCTTCTTTAAGTTTGTTTATAACAAATGTTTGGATTAAATGACCATCTATTTGTTTTAATTCTAAGTTTCCTAATGGCTTAATCATATATTGTTTTACTACAAATTCTAAGTTGTCATAAGTGTGTTGTTTAACTGTTGGTTTTTTCACAGTCTTAAGCCATGATTCTACGAAATCTTTAAAAAGAATATCTTTTTCTCCTACTATCCCTTTACTCAACAATGATTCAAATTCTAATTTTTTCTGTAAACAAGTTTGTTTGTCTCCATAAAAATATTTTCTTCCAATGCCTTTATATGATACAGATAATTTCCAAGTGCCATTATCACGTTGTGTCCAAGAACCTTCCCCATTCATTCTTTTCTTTGCCATAAACATCCCTCCAACAATACAAAATTATTTTGTATTTATATTATAATCGCTGATTAATGATATGGTCAACTATAAAATTCGTACCACAAAAATACCACAATTATGCCATAATTAGTAGTGAAAACGCATAAAAATAAGTGATTATTCATGAAGAGAAAAATGCTGTGAAATGGCTTATAGCAATAATTTAGAGGGCTTCTATAAAAAAGCTTAAAAATGGATTATTATATCCCAAGTTATTATATTATCAAGAAGCTCTTTCCTAGTAACCATCCGTGTTTCCTCCATTGTAATTTTGTATTTGACCACATCATTTACCACAATTTTATTGTACCACAACATGCAATGCATTGCAATATTTATCTTTTATATGCTAAAGATTTTTTCTCAAACCATGCATCAACTTTATCTTCAATGATCAGAAATTTATTACCAATTCTTACTGATGGGAAATCTTTACGTTTAACAAGTTCATAAACAGCATTAATACCAATTAACCCCGGATGTTGTGTATTTAGTTTTTCATATAGTTGTTTCACTGTTATATAATTCATATTATCACTCTCCTGCTATATTTCATAGTATATAATTGAATTTTGATAAATAAATATGTCGGTAATGTAAGATTACACTACCGACATGTTGTTATTTAATTTTGTACATTTATATGCACTTTACGATTAGAAATCATCATTACAAGAGACACACTTATCTTGATACTCACACGAAGTAGTTGTGGTGCAATTGTTGTATAAAGTTGTGAGCACAGAATCTGTAAGAGGATATCTCGTTTCGTCATCTGTCTCATGCGTTTCTGTGACTGACTTTCTCGTCAACTTGCCGTCTTTGTCATATTCATAAACAGTTTCTACAATATTGCGTTCAATCATTTTTTAGCTCCTCCTCTACAATTGTTTTAAGAACTTTGTATGCTTTATCAAAATTAATATTTGAAATCGCGTAATCAAAATCATCTCGCATTATCATTTCTGTGAACTGTTCATTCTCATTAAAACAACGTTTATAGAATGTTAGTGCATCATCTTTTCGTCCATTAATGGCTCGTCTTTCACGAACTTCATCTGGTACGTGAATATAGATAGTTACGAAGCGAACATCAGAAAGATCAAGTGAGAGATTGTGCATATACTCGATCCCTCTATAGTCGATCACATAAAAATCTGAATCTAGTAATTGCTGCTTCGTTGAGAAATATTCATAATCAGATATGCACGTATAAGCAATCATTTGATCTTTATACTGATCTACTTCCTCTGGTGTAATAAATGTATGAGTATCTCCCTCTCCATCTCTACGAGCGCGGGTCGCATATGATTTAAGCTGTCTATATCCATGTTCTTTGCATAGCTGGTTAACGAGTGAGTCTTTTCCAGACCCACTCTTGCCAACAATTAGGAAAATTGTGTGCATATTTATCACTCCTTGTCACGAAGAATTAGATTAAGAATTACGCCGATAATCAAAGCTAGTGCAGTTGCAGAGAATGATATTATTTGACCACCAACAACTAGTCCACTGATACCAAGAGACAAAACTGCAGATACTATAATCAGATTCTTTTGTACATTAAGATCTACTTTCTGTAGCATCTTAACACCAGAGCATGCGATAAAACCATAAAGAATAATAGCCGCTCCTGCAAATACACAGCTTGGAATTGAAGCTATAAATGCTTGAACTGGAGCAACAAAACCAAGTAGTCCGAGTAGAACTGCTGCTGTTGCTGTCACACATACAGATGCTACACGACTGAATCCAATCGTCGCTACGCTTTCTCCGTAACTACATGAGCCAAGACCACCAAAGCATGCACTAATTAAATTTCCTAATCCTTCACCAAAGAAGATTCTGCCAAGTCCGGGCTTTGAATAAAGATCTACTCCAATGATTCCGCCTAGTGCTGCATGGTCACTGAGAGCTTCCATACAAGCAGATACAGTATATGCTACGAACATAACAATTATAGGGATAATAGTGCTCCATTCAATTGCTCCCCAATGGGTAAAAGCAAAATCTGGCATTTGTACAAATTTAAGATTATTAAATACGGAAAAGTCTACAAGAGCGCACACTCCTGCAACTGTAAGGAGTACGGCGATTGCATATCCAATTAATATACCAAGCAAAAATGGTAGTATTCTCACAATACCTTTAGCATAATGAGAAATAAGTGCAATAGAGAATGTTGTAATTAGTGCCACAAGGATTCCCCACTGTCCAGTTTCTCCAACATAGCCAGAAATGAATCCCATTAGATTCACTCCAATTACTGTTGTGACAGCGCCAATAAGAGCTGGAGGGAACACCTTGTAAATTGATTGGTATGGAATTTTAGTGAAGATGAATCCCAAAATACAATATACAAGACATGCTGTTAAACCTCCAATTGCTATACCTGTATAACCACCTACACTAAGTGCAAATAATACTGGTGCGACGAAGGCTCCGCTGTTGCTGAGGAACATAGGAGATTGGCCTTTAGTTATAAAGATGTAAATAAAGGTTGAAAGTGCTGCACCTATAAGTGCTCCCGACGTAGCAACTCCACAAAGGTTTGCAATAAGCACTGTGGCAACAAACACAGACAATACCATTTGTACTCCAAAGAGTATCATTTTCCCAAACGGCGGCTTGTCGCCAATTCCATAAATCATATTACTTGTTCCCATATAATCCCTCCAAATGCTCTAATATTTCATCAAATGTTTCGAAATCACCATTTTGAGCTGCATAAAGGATCATGCCATATAGCAATTGATTAATACTGAAACTTCTACGCCAATCCTTCTCATTAAGATGATTTGTGCGAATATCAAAGTAATGAAAATAATTTTGTTTATCAGCAATACGATTAATTTCTCTCTTTAGACAAGCTAGTGTACCGTCAGATGGAGCATGATTATTTTCGCATTCTGTGATGATTTCTGTAAGCTTTTCTGCCATATACTTCCAACCGAATAAGCAACCAGTCTCACACATTGATCCAATTGCACTTTGTTCAGGGCACATAACGACAAAATCACTATTCCAAAGACGTTCAATATCTGCTTCTGTAATCTTTTCTGCAAGGTGATTGTTTTCTTCTTCTGTCATATTAGATTTATCATTAATAGATTTATTCATTACAGGGCTGTACACTTCCACAGGCAGACCCATTTTAAGAAACTTATCATATTCATACTGCCTTGCAAGATTTGAGCCGAAGCTCATTATATCTCCTCCAAGATATCCTAGTGGCTTTTTCTTCATATTACCTCTCCTTATCTTCTCGGTCATTATTTGTCCAATATTCACTTATTACTACTCCCAAGCATTCCTGCGCCGCGCTCAGTCTTGAGATTTGTAATATCGTCTACATCGACTTCTTCGATCTCTACTTGAGGGATTTCTTCTACAGCGAATTGTGCAACAGCCTTGCAGTATGGAACACGAATGAAATTTTCTTCCTTTGTAACTTCTGAAACATTTTTGGTAATTTCGATAGGAATGTCATTACCATTATAGAGCGCCACAAACCATTCTCCTGTAAAGTTAGAATCAATCTGTCCAGCCATAACGAACATTGCGGACTTTGTATTACTTCCGCGTTCTCTAAACCCAATGCGGTAATTGCTATCAAAAGTACTACAGATTCCTGTTGGAACTAGCTTGACTGTATGAGGCTGAATCGCAACAGATTCTTCATCGAAACAAACATAAAGGTCATAGCATCCATCCCCCTGTCGTTTACTAGGAATCTTTGCGCCATGTCTTGTCTTTGCAAACTTAATGTGTGCGTTCATCAGCAAATCCTCCATTACCAAAACCAGATTGGGCTCTTGCCGTTAAAGATATAATTTAGATAATAGAAGCTCTTATTGATGCGGAAAGTTCCATAATCCTCAAGATATTTCTTGATCTCATTGTCTACATCTGTTAGCATTTTTTCAATAGTTGCTTCACGATTCTTCTTTACAGCCTCGATCTTTTTATTTCTCTCTTCCTTTTCAGCATCCTTTCTCTGCTTAACGATTGAGCTAAGTCTCTTGTATTCTTCAGATGCCGCCTTAAGATCCTCTTCTAGTTCTTCAATTGTCATATCGCTTGTAATATCAATCATTATTCATTACTCCTTTATTATAGTTTTGTATTGTATAAAACAATCTCTTGTTGTTTAATTGTCTCATGAACATCAATGAGACGCTGGTTTGTGCTCCCACGAAATGGTAATGTAATATCTCGCATAGAATCTATATATGGGCCATCGACTACAACATCGCACATTGCAAGAATGTAATTTGTCAATAGGCCATTGTCAAAACAAACATCAACCGATGTATCAAAGTCGTTGATTGTTAATGTGTATCCAGTATATAGCCAGATGTCTTTGTCGTGAAATTTTTCTCTAAATTCATTAATGATCTGATATACTTCTGGCAGATTTTCATATTCTAAAGGATGGCCACCAGATAATGTTAAACCTTGTACCCATGGCTTATTTAATGCATCAAACAGCTTTTGCTTCGCAAGATCATCAAATTGTTCTCCTGCATTAAAATCCCATGACTGAGGATTTTGACAATTATTACAATGTACATTACATCCAGACACCCAGAGTACTACTCGTACTCCGGGGCCGTCTGCGATTGAGCATTTATTGATTCCTAAATAATTCATATGAATCACCTACTAATAATTTTGTCGTGTTTAACACGCATTTCAACTTCTTGTTGCTTGCCTTTATTAAATGCAGTTTTGTAATCATTTGTTAAATATCCAGTCACACGACGCAATCTTTTAATATCATTACTATTGCACATTGGACAAACATCGTTCATTTCATCGCAATATCCACAGTTCATGCACTGGTCGTTTGGGACATTCAAAGCAAAATAAGGGATATCTTTATCCATCGCATAATTTACAATGGTTTCAAGAGCTTGAACATTGTTTTTTGCTCCAGCATCTAATTCGACATAAGTGATGCATCCTGCATTCGAATACCCTGTTAGCTGTGATTCAATATCAATTTTCTCAAAAGGATTTACTTCTTTCCAGACAGGAACATGAATTGAATTCGTAAAGAAATCTTTGTCAGACACATTAGGAATTTCCCCATATTTCATTTTGAATTTCTGCATAGCAGTGTAACAAAGATTCTCTGCAGGTGTATAATATACACCAAAGTTGAGATGATACTCTTGCTTAAACTCTGCACATCTATCCTTGAATAGTTGCTCAATGTGCTTTGCTAATTCCATGCCTTCTGGATCTGTATGATCACAACCAATGAGAATTTGCAGCGTTTCGGCTAAACCTAATTGGCCTAGTGCTAAAGTTCCATGTTTTAAAGCAGAACGAATACCTTCTTCTGGTACATATCCAGCCATGACATTATTTTCATACATAAACTTTGCCGCTTCTGGGGATTGAGAACAAATCCAATTAAAGCGCTCCAGAAGCATATCTTTTGCTTCATTGATTTTTTCATTCAAAAGGTTCATGAAATTATCAACGGCCAATCCTTCTAAATCTTCTTCAAAAGACTCTGAATTTTTGAGAGCAGCTTCTTTTGCCTCCATAGCCAACGTTGGCATAATGATTGTCACAGGGCAGATATTTCCTCTACCATCCTTTAGCTGGCCAAAACCATTAATGTCATATCCATTTGCTGTTCTACATCCCATTGTGCTGAAATACGTTCTCGGATCATTAATGTCATAACCAGCATTATTACTCCAATCTACATTGGCATAATTAGGATAAAGTCTAAGACTTGTAGACTTTAAAGCCAACTTGAATAGGTCATAATTTGGATCTTCTGGCTTGCGGCTTACTCCCTTCATGCACTGAAAAATTCCACACGGGAAAATACTAGTGCGATGAAGTTTGCCAATACCTTTAATAGAAACATCAAGTAGTGCTTTAGTTACCATACGTCCTTCTGGAAGCGTACAAGTACCATAATTAATTGATGTAAATGGGAGCTGATTTCCAGAACGACTTTGAAGTGTATTTAAATTGTGGTACATGCCCTCAACGGCCTGATAACATTCGCGCTGTGTCATGTCAAGAGCATATTCATAAGCTTCTGGATAGTTCTTGTATTCATCCCAGTCGATTGAGCGGGAATCATTAAAGTCGCAATCCCAATGTTCATCCCACTCATCATGCAAACAATATTTGATACCATCCTTAAAATGTTTATAAAAGCTCTTTCGCACATACGGAACCATTGTCCAGTCAATATGAGTAGCCGAGACACCCGTCTTGTCCCATATTTCTATGGGGACTGACTATATCTTAACGAGCGTATCGCTCGCAAAACCCATTTCGAGTTGCGTATCAATAGCAACCCTACTCCCCCGATTCGAGGATAGTCGATACAGGATTATAATTGTTTATATCAATAATCTCGCCATTTAATGTCCAATATTTTTTCATTTTATGATAAATTGGCAAATAAGAATATGTTTTATTTAGTGTTCCTCTAAATCCATCTTTAGAATATCCTTGCCCATATTTATCATATGTTTCTTGCAATGTATGATCAACGTAATACTTTCTAACTTGAACAACGTCTTCGTCGGTCATTTTTGCGTTACCGTTTTGACTTCCCGGATTAGACTTTTGTGCATTATGTGATTGTATATTTTCTTTTGTATATACTTCGCTCATAATACCTTGCCATGTTGTACCATCCCATACTTTTTGGAAAGCTGAGTAAGATATTTTGTCCTTAAAAAGTTTCCAACACTCTTCTAACTTTAATTCACACATAGCATATATTTCTCTAATTTGAACGACATCTTCGTGAGATAGTTTTGCCGCAGGATTTGCGTCCCATTGATTTGATTCTCCACCAGCAGTAAGATTATATCCTTTTTCTGGACTTTGAGAATTATATTTTTTTATATAATATCTTTCTAATCTTCCAAGTTCCTCAAAATCATCTGTTGAATCAATTTGTTTTATAGAGAAATTGTCTAACCCATATTTTCTCATGGCTTTATATAAATGTTTTGTATTATTTTCATTACGTCCCTCTGTAAGATGCCTAGACCATCTATACTCCAGCGAGCATGTTGTAATTCCAATATATACCTTGCCATTTATATTATTGGTAATTTTATAAACTATCAATCAATTCATCTCCAATCAAGAGATTATTGATTTTAAACAATTATTTTCCCACGGGATTACCATGCTCAAAAAAGTTTAGGCTTCCCCGTTAGCATATATGCTTTTTTATTAACACACATACCCCGCTGATAAACGGAAAAGGTTTAACAGGCAGTATTATCTACCAAACTGCTGTAGGCTCTGTAGTTGGAAAATTACCGCTACAAGCTGAAAAGCGGTATTAACACTTTGTGCTGGTCTAACATCAGTCTGCCTCGTATTAAATCCATTGGCAAGCAAATGATCAAATGGAATGCTTAGGCAATTATGACTGCCGACAGCATAAGCATTAAGGTCATGGATATAAACTTCATTATTTTCATGATTCGCTTTTGCCATAGGCGATACAAGATATTCTAGAGCATATCTTTTAGTTACAACATCGCTTGCCTCGCCAATACGACCACCAAATGAAGCCTCGTCAACATTAGCGTTTTGATTTTGAATATTATTTGCCGTTAGTTTTTCAGAAACTGCTTGCATAAGTTCTTGGTATTGACTTCTTGCCATTTCATGCAAAAAGCGATAATTTACATATGCTCGTGCAGTTGCCTTAAATCGAGAAGCCATTAGTTTTCGTTCAACCATGTCCTGAATGTCTTCAACAGAAAGTTCAGATGTAGTATTATTGGATCCAATGTCCAAAGCGACCTTGGAAGCAAAATCTTTAATATCATCGAAGTTCTCACCATTGTAGATGCTTTTGTGTGCCTTTAAAATTGCATTCTCGATCTTGGTTTTATCGAATTCTACTTTTCTTCCATCACGTTTAATTACAACCAATTAACCTTCCTCCTTTAGTAAATCCCATGATTATCCTTATAAATGGCATCAACCTGTGCAACAATCTCTTCCCAATTGTGAACTCTATAAATCCCATAAGCATCATCGTGAATACCCTGATTCCAAGGTCTATCTAATAGTACTCGATCCACAAGAGGGTTTGTAGAGATGAGATTTTCTGCGCAATCATCTACAAGGACATCAACATGTAGCAATGACTTGTTATGAATACAAATGATACGCTTTTCGTCAATAAACGGAAAGTTTTTCATAAACCAGTCAATCTTCCAGTTAAAATTGGTATGATGCGTTGCTGTTGCTACATAAACATCATACCCACTATCAATAAGTTTTTTCACTCCCCATTGCGAATCTTGGGCGGGAGACAGAGAGTCCCACAGCTCTTTTTTCAGAAACATAGCAGTTAAATTTTCTGCATCTTCAAATGGAAGACACTTATAGAAATCATAGTCAGTAAAAGAATCCAATGCTAATTGAGTGCCATGTTGCGCGTTATAAAGCTCAAGTGTTTTCTCGATGAGGTTATTCAACACCTCATCACAATCTAGAGCTACAGTAAACTTATGCATAGTTTCCTCCTATAATTTTGTATTACTTATTCTTCTTCCTTTTTTACATCAACGATATTTCCGTTATCATCTACAGTCTTGTTAAGGCTGACCGCACAGAAATTGCTAATTTTTTTAATTAGTCTCTTATAATCATTTGCTGACTTCTTGCCCGGTTGCTTCTGGAACTCTGTAATGTATTGAAGTACAACGCCACAGATTGCTTTCGAGCCATTGAGCAAAGCTGCCATTTGTACCTTCTCCATCTGTGTTTTAATCGCTTCTTTAAGAGCATCGTCTGTCATTTCTGCCGCTGGAGGGCTCTGCTCCTCCATGCTATTAGTCTGTTCGTAATTGTTGTTCTCGTCCATATGCGCACTTCCTTTCTTTTAATTACGTGCCAATTATACCACAATAATTTAGTATTGTCAATAGACTGATTTTGTTCGTTTAATTTTTTCTAGCCATACTGTATATGGTTTTACTCGTTCAACAAACAAATGATCGTCTTCTTTTCTTCCAAGGATCGCAAGGCACTTGCCCTTTGCAATGAGGCCGAAATATTCTTTTAACTGTTTGCTCCAAATAGTTGCTTCAATAATCCTGTCAGAAGTAATTAAGTCTAAATATGCAAATTGATTATTGTTTTTATCTTTCTTACGTTTAATATCTGATATTACACACAATACAACTGTTTTTTCTCCATTTGGAGCATCATCCCAGTTGGCATTAATTAAATCTACTCCTTCTTGTAGTGGGTTGTCTGTCAAAAACATTGATAGACTTTCATATTCCCATAGGAATGGATCTTTTGCATATTTTTGTTTGAAGTCTTCCATATAAGCTTTATATTTTTGCTCTTGCTCTTTATCAAACTTTTCTTTGCGCTTCTCATTATACAATTGCAATACAGTCTCTTTATCTACTTTTTTGCCAACCTTATAATCATCTACGTTAATGTCCCATTCAATCAAAAGTTTGGCTTTCGTCCCATATGATTGAACTGGTTTATATTCTTTTCTCTCATATGATAAAGACGCATATCTTTTCATTAACTTCATTTTATTAGAAGTTGGGAAGGCTCCCGCTTTTATCAAAGCAATTGTAGCAGACTTATCGGAAATTTTTGATATATAATCATTAAAGCTGCTATATGGTTGATTCTCAATAATTTTAGTGATGACTGATTCGCCAATGCCTTTTACTGCTCCAAATCCAAAAAGTATTTCTTTTGATTCAGGCTTAGCCTTAAATGTAAGTGTTGATTCATTAATTTTTGGTGGAAGAACTTTAATATTAAGTCTATGACACTCATTAATGATTACACTTAATTTTGCCGTATTGCCTGATTTCGCTGTTAGAACCGCTGTGAGAAATTCAACTGGATAAAATGTTTTTAGCCAAGATGTAAGATATGCTAATAATGAATAAGCAACCGCATGCCCACGGTTAAAGCTATACTCTGCTTGTTTAGCAAGTAACGCCCACATATCTTTAATCTGTTGTTCTGTCCATTGTTTTTTAATTAATCCTTCATGGAATTGAGTATACAAAGACGCCATCACATCTTTTTTCTTCTTTCCAATTGCTCTTCGTCCAGTGTCTTGTGCTTCCTCAGAGAATCCAGCATATGCAAGCAAATGCAGAGCGTCTTCCTGATATAAAAGAATAGAATGTGTCTTTGAAAATAGAGTTTTTAAGTCTGGATGTATAACTACTGTTTCATCTGGATATAATTTGTTTTTGCAATAATCAGGAAAACTGTTTTTTGTTCCGGGACGATTGCTTGCATTAATTGCAATAATGTCTTCTATGTTGTCTGCTTGTGCATCAATGCACATCTTTTTTGCTTCAGCAGATTCAAATTGGAATACTCCTACAGTATTTCCACTCTTATAGATTTCATCATAAACTCTTTGTTCTTCCAAGTTGAGGTGATTAATATCTACATCTTCCCATGTTAAATGCGCCATTTTTAATGCGTCATCTATGACATCTAGTGTTTCTAGTCCTAGATAGTCCATTTTAACCAATCCGAGATCATCCATTGCTGCATGCATCTCTAATTGAATCATAGGATTTTTCTCATTGTCTAGGCACAATGGACAATAATTGATAACAGGATGTGGAGTAATCAATGTTCCTGCGGCGTGACGACCTCTGCTCTTAGGAAGTCCCTCTAGCTCCATTACATACTTAAACCATAATGGGAACTTTTTATAAACTTCATTTAGTTTCTCGTCTTTGCCAACAAGTTCTTTAAGTAATACGTCCTTTTCTACTTCTTCACCTAGGTCACTTAGTGTCTTAACAGTAGGAATCATTTTAGTGACTTCATCACGAAGGCTATAAGGAATTTGTCCAAAGTATGGAGAATCTTGTCTTTCATTAAGCACTTTTCCAATATCACGAATTGCCACTTTTGTAGCTAGTGTATTAAAAGTAGCAATTGGCGCAACATTTTCTTTTCCAAAAAGCTCCTCTGAGATCTCTATGATTTCTTTTCGTCTACGTTTACTAATATCCCAATCGAAGTCTGCAAGGCTACCTTTTCTTCCAAGATTTGCAAAACGTGAAAAATCCAAATCCCAACGTATTGAATCTATCTGAGTAACACCAAGCATAAATAAACATAAACAATTTGCACCAGAGCCGCGACTATATCCTCTTGGTAGTTGTCTTGCGTCTGCCGCCTCTGCAATCATATGAAGCATAATAAAATAATCTGTGTAATCGAGCGCATTAATGACAGGTAATTCTTTTTCAAGTCTTTCTCGTCTTATCTTTTGATCTTCTTCGTTCATCCATCCGAATTTGTTATCAAACTTTTCAAAGACAAGATAATGAAGATAGTCTTCATGAGAAGAAAACTCTTCTGGAACATTAATTGTTGGCATAATATTCCCATGGTCAAGACCATAGTCAATATCATCATCAATCATATTTGCAATATGTACTGTCTCATCAATACCTTGTTGGACTACTCGTTCAAGCATCCAATCTCCGAGATACTGAAAAACATCTTGCTCATTTTGCAAATGACATCCAACATACGTTTCTCCTGTTTCTCGACCTTCACCAATAGAGACAAAAATGGAATGTGTATCAATTTGATTTGCACTTAACATATGCGCATCAGTAGTAATAACATATGGCATATTCATATGTCTTGCAAACTTATAAATTAATGTATTGCACTTTAATTGCTGTTCAGTTTTATGTGATTGAATTTCACATGCAACATAATCAAATGTGTCTTTTAAAAGATTTACAAATTCTTCTGCTTCATCATACATTTCATTTTCAAGATATCTACTAAGACGGCCAACTTGACATGCAGTTAAACAAATAATCCCTTCGCCAAGATTGTGCTCTTTAATCCAATTAATAGATATACGTGGCTTTTTATACATGCCTGTTGTTGCAGCTTCACTAACAATTTTAAATAGGTTCTGAAGCCCTACTTGCTTTGATGCGAGAAGAACTAAATGATATCTTGGCTGAGTATATTCTTTTGAATCATTCTTTTCAAGATAATTGTCAACTTCATAAATTTCACAACCAACAATCGGTTTTACTCCATATTTCTTGCATAGTTTAACCTGTTCAACAAATCCATGCATTGTCCCATGGTCTGTTAGAGCAATATGACTTTGACCATTATCTGCTGCATATTTTACAGCTTGTTCTACTGTAAGAATTGAATCCAGAAGAGAACCAATCGCACTGTGGACATGTAAATTAATAAACATTACATCCTCCTCCTTTCATAACAATTTTGTATTATTTATTCAATACCATATTTTTTAAACAAATGACGTTGCGGTGCAAATTCGTTTCCAAAATATTTTAATTCTGCTTTTAGACGTGTCCGAATAGCTTCTTCTTTCTCTGTAAATTTTCCAAGCCATATTCTTCTTCCTTCAAAGCCAATTTGTGCAACCCAAGCATTGTAATATTTGCTCCAATGTACACCTATAATTCCAGATGTATTATTACTAGGGACGGTTCTATTTCTTGCATTTTCAGATGAGTTAGATTTCCGTAAATTATCTTTTTTATTGTTAAAAGGATTTCTGTCTATATGATCATAAAACTTTCCTACAATTAACCACGACATGATGGTATGTTTATGATTAATATTTGTCCCTAAAAAATGATAGTTAGTATGATCTATTTCTTCTCTCCAGCAATAATCTTTTATTTTGTCATAATCTTCTAAATCAAAATAAAATTCACGATTAGTATTTATAGTCCATCCAACACCATAGTTAAAAGAAGTAACATCATACTTACATCGCTTTTTATTATTTTCGTGTACATATTTTAAAGATTCTCTTTGCAGGCATCCACATGATTTCGTGCGTCCAGACTTTATTTGATCTGTAGAAGTAATTACTACTCCATGTTCTTGACAGTTGCATTCACACTTCCACATTATGCGATGCCTTCCTTGAGGACTTATATAATCATTTGTCCTTTCAATTACTGTCAATCTACTATCTGGCACTCCGTGTTCCCACATTTTCCATCCAGTCATATCTATAAAATTTGCCATTCATTTACTCCTCAATCGTCAAATATCACATAATAACAACGAGTTGTTTTGCTGATCTTGTGTATGCCGTATATCTCCATCGTCTTTTCATATCGTTGTCCCCAAACGCCTCATCAAACACCACAACTTTATCATATTGTGATCCTTCTGCTTTGTGACAAGTAATTACATACCCAAAAGCAAATTCAAATGGTTTTGGATATCCAGAAAACTTTTTCCAATTTTCTGAATTAATTGTTGGTTGCCCATTGACTATTAAATTATAATCAATCATTAAATTTCTATAGATTCCACCATCATCTGAAATAAAATTAGCATAAATGACTTGACCATAAGGAGGAACCTCTTTTATAGAAATATTATACAATTCTCCAATTGTCCCATTAACAAGCTCATTACCAATGCTATTTACAGTATTCCAATGATTCTTGAGACAAATAACCTTGTCACCATTAACTGGCTCGTTGCCATAATTATTTCCAAGAATTAATCTGCGCATATAGTCATTTAATTCATGACGAGTTTTATTCTTGCCACATAGAATCTGGTCTGCACCAAGCAACAATTTATCTGATGCTTTTTCTCTAGGGATAATCCTACATCTTTTATCATCATTGCTATATGTAAGTTTATTACCATTTCGAATATCCATTGACAGTTTAATGATAGGATTTTCAAGTGCTTGCCGCACAATCTCATCAAGGAATACGTGTGGATGATCTAAAATAGTTTGTTCACTATCAATTGGCGGCAATTGCATTGGATCCCCAATGAATATGGTATGTACATGATGAGATAACAGCAAATCAACCATTTCTTGCGGCAACATGCTTGCTTCGTCAACTACAATAAGATTATATTGCTTTTCTAATTTTACTCTAGGAGTGTGTCTATATGTGCCATCTGGTAACTCTTCAGAATGATAAAGCAACTTATGTGCAGTCATTGCATTCTTGTTCCCCTTTTGTTTAAGCACAAGAGCAGCTTTACCAGTGTATGCCACAAAAACAACTTGATTTTCATGCAATCCTAGTTCTTGAATAATAAAATGAACTAAAGTAGTTTTTCCTGTTCCAGCATATCCAGCAATAACAGTATATGGGGCCTTTTCTTTGTATCGTCTACAAGCAATCTCAAGGCCATCTTGTTGCACTTTTGTGAGTTCCAATTAAACATTCCTCCTTTCTATAATTTTGTGTTGCACATCATCCAGTGATGTCAATTTTAGGATTGATGTGGAAAAACTCAGTGTGACTACCAACATCAATAATGGTATCTTCATTAGTATTCCACAGTCTCAAATAATAAACTGTAAAATTGCGATCATCACAGAACTTCTTAATTTCATTAAAAGCCGCATCGTAGACTTCTTCGTCGGTCATATTGCCTTCAAGTGTTGCAATTTCACGACCATTTCCATAACTATTATAAAAGTAAAGTTTATGCATTATCAGTCTCTCCCTTTAGCTGATTCCACATATCATTCCAATATGTTTCATGATCACAATCAATATCAAAAGTTACTGCTTCCATGTTGTTACTTAGACCATGGTTAAGGATATATTCTAGGGTGTCACTATCAATATGTAGCGGTACATATGTCAGATGATAGCCTTCAGATTCATCGCCTACAGTAGTAATCATTAGTGTGGCATTCTGTGCATTCGTATTCATTAAAAATCACTCCTTAATAAAATATTGTTTAAATTTATAGACAAAATATAAAAAATTGTTTAAATTTATAAACAAAGCCGTCCTTCTTGCAATTTGTGATAGGTGGCTCTTCACGTTTCTCATCTTCTTTGTCATACTTCTTTTCACATTGTGAGCAAACCTGTCTTCCTTCAGGAATAATTTCACCACATGCGACGCAGCAATTATTATATTCAATCATATCATGCATCAACTCCATAACTATAATTTTGTATTGTTCAACTATACATATAATATCACAAAATTTTGATTTGTCAAGTAGTTAGATGTATAAAAAATGGGGAGATAAGTTCTCCCCTAAATTTTATTCTAATAGCATTTTAAGAAAATCGTCCTCGCTAATAATTGGAATATTTAATTCAATAGCCTTCTTGTTCTTGCCGCTGGTGCTTGTAGTATCATTATTAATAAGATAATCAGTCTTCTTGTTCACTCCAGACACATATTTGCCGCCATTGTCTTCAATGGCTTTAACAAGTGCATCTCTATTGGCATAATGTGTAAGACTTCCGGTAATGCAGAAACTTTTACCATTAAGACTTGAACTAGAACTAACATCATTTTCAACGACAAAGTTCATCTCAACAGGAAGCAATTCAATCATTGGATCTTTGCTATCCCACCAATCATGAATTGACTTATTTGTAATTTCTCCGAAATCATCAATCTGCGAAAAATCATATCCATTATCTAATGCCTGTACAAAATCATAATGGTCTCCATTAAATTGCTTACTAATAGCTTTTGCAGCAGAAGAGCCAATGTTAGGAATACCAAGTGCAGTAATAAATCTATCAAGCGTTACTGTCCTTGATTTTTCAATAGAATCTAGCAGTTTATCTACAGATTTTTCACCTAGACCATCTAGGAGTATAAGTTTATCTCTATGGTCTTTTAGGTGATAAATGTCCTTATAATTATGCAAAAATCCATGTGAAATTAGCAACTCAAGTGTCTTCTCCGATAGGCCATCAATGTTCATTGCTTTGCGACTCACAAAGTGCGTGAACTGTGCCAACTTCTTTGCTGCGCAATTTGGATTAGTACACATGAGAACTTTACTATTATCAGTATATTTAATTTCAGTAGGCTCTCCACAACAAGGACACGTAGTTGGAACTGTTAGTGTATTGCTACGAGTTAGATTGTCATAAACTTTAGGAATCACCATATTGCTGCGGTATACCGTAATAGTATCACCAATTCCAAGTTCAAGCTGCTCAATGATAGAAAGATTATGGAGTGTTGCTCTTGTAGTTAATGCCCCATCTAAATCTATTTCATCAAAGATTGCGACAGGTGCGATTAATCCGCTTCTTGTTGGATTCCACTCTACATCTCGAAGAGTTGTTTCATACATTTCATCAGCCCACTTAAGAGCTATACGACATCCCTCATGATGTGCGGTAGCTGGTAGTGTCTTGGAATATGACTTCATACACATTTCAAAGATTAATCCATCACAAGGATATTGATACCAATCTGGTTGCATGCCTTCGATACAATTATCAACATTTCCAATACATCGCCCAACAGTTTCAAATCCAAGGCAATCTAGATATCCGAGTTCGTCTAATTTAGAATCAAATAGTGTATTGTTGTCATATAGATCTGATACACACTCAAAAACCACATAAGAAAGATTGCGCTGCTTTGTAATATTTGTATCAAGCTGACGGAGGCTCCCCGCTGCTAAGTTGCGAGGATGACTATAAGGTTCATCAAGAGACTCATTAATCTTGTGAAAATTCTTCCAAGAAATCACACATTCACCGCGAAGTTCAAGTTTATCGTTGTAATCAATATGCATTGGAAGATTGGTAATCATCTTTGCCTGAGCGGTTACATCTTCACCAATTTCACCATTGCCACGAGTCACAGCTTGAACAAATTCTCCATTTTCGTAGCGAACCACAAGGGTACAATTATGTACTAAATGATTATTTGCGAAATAATTATGATTATCCTCTACTTCAATGTCGTATGCTTTTAAACTGTGTTCTCTTTGTGGGCTTGGTATAGTAATTTTATATATTTTTTCTTCAGACAATCCAATATAACTATCATCATTCTCCCACCATTTAATTTCTTCGCATTCTTGGATGTCTGTTCTATTTGGTAGCTTTTTTGCTCTTAATTCTCTAGGAATATAAGGAGCAATCATTGAGAAAAATTTCATAGATGAATCTTGTGAAATCCTAATAATATAGCCATCACCTAGTTCTTCGTTAACAATAGGTTTTTCTAATTCTATATAATTAAAAAGTCCAATATTATTTAAATAATCGCTTAATATTTTAACATTTTCATATGGATGCCTGTTTGTATGTAGTATCGCTCCTGCAATTTTATTTGTGACATTCTTTCCTTCTTCTTGACTTTTAACTAAACTTCCATCGTCTATAAAGAAAATTGCCCAAGACAGATTGGTCATATGGCTTAATATTTCGTCTGTCCATGTTATTCCACATCTAATATGATTCTTATTATCATTGAAATAATTAGGAAGCGCCATTGTATGAAAATTGATATTAGTCATATTGTTTTTTACTTTTGAATACCCAGATGTTTTGTGAGTAATTTTTGGATTGAATGTTTTAAACATTTTTTCAAATTTATAAATGATATCATCATATCCATTATTTTTCGTTTTACTCGTATGTATTTCTAGTACATCAGAATATGTATTAGAACGCTTAACAAACCATCCATCACCAAGCAACATGCCCAAAATCGCCTGTTGTTGAATTTTTGACGGTGTATGGTATTGTTTGTAAATAATATCTCCAGATTTTAATTTTTGTGCTTCTATATACCCGTTTGGCGTAAAGAACATGTGGTTTTTTGTACATTTAGTTCCACCATATGATGGATCGTCTTTATCTATACATTTAGGTACTCCCTTTTCAGTATATATTGTCATCCATTCTTCTTGTTTTTTTAGTCCATTGTAAAAAACATTCGACACTCTTTTTGGTTGGACAATTCCATCTGGTGAACAACTAAGAACAAAATCTCCAATTTGAATTTTGTTAATATTTTTATATGTACCATCTGCCATTGAAATTTTACACGAGCTAGTGAAGCATCCATCTAGTTTATAGCTACAATAAAATGGCTGATTGCCAATAAATCTTTTAATTTCATTAACATCTTTAGTCTTTGCCGCAGAAAGCATTGGCTTGCTGTGTTTAACTTTCGTAAAACAATCAAGCACTTGCCCCTGCACCTTACGAGTAGGAGAATTTGCAAGCCAAAATCCTGTTTCATCCTCAAGTGATTTAAGTTCGTCAAACTTCTTATCATATTCTGCGTCAGAGATAGTCGGACGGTCTAAATTATAATATTCATCGCAATACTGTAAAAGTTTGGCTGTCAAATTTTTAATAGTTTCAATTTTATTCACTCAATCATCCCTCTACTCAAGAATTCAATCATCCTAACTTTATTATTTCGTAAATCATTTTTGTTCTCAGAAACTGTTTCAAGAACTTCATCTAAAAGGTGCATAAAACCTAGCAAAGTAGTTTGATTAATTTCTTCAATCATCCATCTGCGACATTCACATTCAGTATATTCTTTATCAGTACATTCTGAACGCTTTAAGCCTAAATCACAATTTCTGCATACTGATCCCATATTTTATCTCCTAGCTTATTTTTTTGTTTATTTTAGTAGTCTGTTAAGACTATGGCTCTATTCCAGAAACTAATCTTCTTGACTTCATTATCCTGCACATCTTTATATAATACAGAGAACTTCTTAATTGCAGATCCCTTGCTTATTGCATATACAACGGCAACATCATCAGTAAACTTATGCCCAACCATCTGATTAGGTCTTGCAAAATAATAAATACCCATTATTTATTCCTCCATTTATTTACAGTATTTACAAAATCTATTATGACAAGAAGCTTCTATCTGCATTGTGTACAACAGCGCATGAAACTGATCATATTCACTTCTTGTCATGTTGTGTCCTTCTCCAAGCATATATAGTACAATATTTAATCTGTCCATGGCTCCAATTTGGATGCTTGGCGCGTATTCGACAGTATATAAGGGCATATCTATTAAACTTATTTTTCTTGCCTGCCATTTTTCTCCCTCAATTCATTTACAGCATCTACAAGCTCGTTGATTTTTGAAATAAGATCGTCGCCAGATACGCCAATATTCCAACCATAACTTGTCAACTTTTTAAGCTTTTTGTCTTGGTATGTAAAAGTGTACTGGCCAATACGGTTATAGAGATAAGGAAAATCAACATTATTCATAATTCCATATTCTTGACCTGCATGATAACCATGGCCATCGCTAGTACACATCCACAATACATCACCAGTGGCACGTACAGAGCTGATATAACCAATGGTGCCATCCTTTGTTTCAACATAATCTCCTACATGAAATTCATAATCCATACAATTTTTTCTCCATAAATTCTATTTTTTACTTGCCGTTATTATGGCAATCTTCACAAACCGCGTATCCTTTATATACATATTCGTCATCTACAATTTCATATCTGTCAAAAAACCCTGCCTCGAAATACATATCACCTTTTTTAACAGTTTTTCCACAACAACTACATGTTGCAAATTCTTTATTGTCTGTCATAGCTTTACTCCTCATCGTTGCAAAATACGTCCTTATATTCCATAAACAAATCATTGATGGCCTCTGCCATGATTCTGTGCTCGGTATGCGCTTCTTCTTTATAATAAAGATTACGATACCAATTAAGAATTTCTAAAGGCTTGGTCATATTGCACTCTTCAACTGCTTTCACAAAATAATTTTTAAGATCCATAAGTTACTCCTTATTCGTCTAATTTGTCCTTACATTCTGGGCAATAATCTTTATTGCCATCTGCATAATGAATCCATCCTGCTTTCTTCGCCTTGTCTAATGCTTCATTGTAGCTATCTGCATATTCACTATGCTTGCCGCATTTATCGCAAATTCTATAATGTTTTTTTACAGTTTCAGTTTTGAGGAAACAAAGAAATAACATGGAGAAAAGACATATCCACCACTTGTTGAAAACAATCGCAAGAGTAGTCCAGCAAATTACACATACACTATTTCCGATTGCCCATGCCCACCATGCACTCTTATTCATATACCTTCACTCCTTATATTAAAATGTCATTTTTATCATTCATCTATGTAAATATGACTCTCTTTAAGTTCCCATTCAAACTCTGAGAAGTCACCGTCATCTGTCACAAATCTACCACGCAACAGATCCAATTCAACAATTTCATGATATCCGCCATCACCATCTTTATAATAATATGTATAACCGCCTGACGGATAACCATGTAACAAGTCTTGCACTTCCATATTTAACATTTCTTCGAAAGTTATATTTTTCATATACCAACCCACCATACATTTAGCATATTTACTCTACATCTTTTGTTGTTACGAAAATTTGATATTCTCCAAATTTATCCTCTACTTTTTTTTCGTCTACCAGTTGCCAATCAATCGACACAATATTTGCCAGCGGGTACATTACACCATAATTATCTTCTAAGTAACCATCCCTTTTAATATCAATCATCATATATTCTGGAACACTACACCGCAATTTTTCTACAATTCCATAATTATATTCAAAACCAGTATGCCTATGACCGTCTACAGTAGTAAAAACAGGTTTAAACTTTTGAAGAGTCACCATATTCTTTCTAAATTCTTTTTTTAACAATCCCATACATTCACCTTAAAAATATATTTTTATTTGTTACTTAACACCAATTTCCTACTCCATAATTGGTATCTTTATTAAATTTCTGCTGGTCTTCAACCCATTTAATTAATTCTTCTTTATTGTAATATGTAATATTACCTATAGTATGAGGAAAAATTAACATGTTTTCATACTTTGGCACAATTGGCTGCTCATAACAAGCAGTTAGACTACAATATCCAGAAGACGAATTTCTATATGGACAAGCATATTCGCAACATTGGATCATAATATTCCTCCTAAAATTTTGTTTTATTTCTACAGCAGAATACAACAATGGTCAATACAGAAGCAATAATATGCTTTCATACTTCTAGTCCATGATTGATGTAAAACGAGTACGTTCATATGTTCGATTTTTATAGTCTTCAAAGCTAATAAAGAATGGACAGCCATTTGTGTTTTTACATCCACAATCTCCATAATTACAATGCCACCATTTATATTCTATATTCCCACTCAGTTCTGCATGTGGGCAATCCATTTGGTGCGATGGCATCTCATCTACTAAAATTTTCATAATTTATACCTCGTTACTTAGAAATAACCTGCTCATAATGGCGTAGTTCAACAATTGCTTCCTTGATTGCACAAGCAGGAGTCCCATAATAAGTGCATCTAGAGCACGAATATTCAGGACACTTCTGTAATCTATTAATTAGATCGTTAATCATTTTTTTAACCTCCTACATTAATAAGTCTTTCAATATAATTTCTATCCTGTGAGAAGATAGGAATTTCATTATCAATTATCCACTGGCTTCTCTGTGTATAACCACAAATATTTCCTGCTTCATCGTACTGGGCAAGACCATCATCGACCTTAATGCAGCAACTACCACGCTTTAAAGTCGTAGCACAATCGTTCCAATTAATACCCTTCTGGGTCATAAGCATATCCTGAATGTTGTTGCAAGACTTGCCATGAAGATCCTTATGACTAAAGTTGGCCTGACCTACAGACAGGATAGAATTGCGAGTAGCGTCTTGTTGCCGCCATAGCATATAATTGCAAACCTCTTCTTTTGGAATTGTAAAGACACGAGAATCAAACATTGCACCTTTGTTCATTGCAATTTCAAGAGTTTCAATATAAGAAGCATCTTTTTCCTCAAGGTATTCTGTATAAAATCGTTTAGATTGTTTTGAAATATTACGAGTAAAAGCTTTATTAAACGCGAGAGTAGCCATGCTTGCAGAAACGCTACACATCTTCTGTAGATTGTTCCCAAACCAAGCATCTGTGGTAAGCTCTGCATAATCCACTAATACAAGAGAAATCTCGTCACTCTGTGTATACCCAAGAACACATCCCTGAATATTCTCACAAAGATACTTCATAGTATCCTGCATAGTCTTTACAAGGATGTCATCAAAAGGCTTTTTAAAACATTTTGTAAAAGTGTGGAAGCTCTTTCCGTCAATACGGATAATTATTGGCATTCTACGAGTTAGATAATATCTGCTAATATTCTCGTAGTTGTTTTTCATTCTGTCACCAAGTGTAGTCTTGTCCATAAGTTAATTCCTTTCAATTTCTTTCAAAGTATTAGTTGACGCATCATAAGTATAAGGCATTCCATTCTGCGCATAATAAGGAGACATATAGCCGTATCCAACATATCCCGTGTATTCATTGAAAAGTATATACACGATTTGGGTCTCCGTATCATAATATAGGTCTTGCATGGCTGTTGGTCTCAAACGACCATTAGTATTCTTTATATAATCCTTAGAACCAGTTGAGGCACATCCTGCTAGACATAGAAGAGAGATCGTCAAAGCAACAAGGCAAATAGCTGTTTTAAATTGTTTTTTCATTTTCTTCCTCCATATTAACAATCAAGAAATCATAAACGTCTCCCCAATCATCAATAATAACCGGTACATCGTTAACAATGACATCTCCAATTTTAAATCCATGTAACCAATCCTCTTCAAATACAAAGTAACCAATCCATTCTTCTTGGTCATGGAGCACTTCTTCGAGCAAATTAATAACAATATCAAAAATATCTGTAATATAAAATCCACAAAAGTCTTCGCAAAGATCTTTTAGCGCACTATCAACTCTTGCCATTTTCGTATCCAGATTTTCAAGATGCTTCATAGTATTAATAAAAGCTTCCTTAGAGATCATTGTTTGCCTCCTCAATTTTTCTTGGATTTATTAGTTCAATCTTTACATGGCTATATTGGCCACCAGTGCAGTATATAATTCCATTTGTTATTGCCATTTCCAGTGATACAAATTGCAGTTTATCATACTTAGATATTCCATCTCCAATTTTATATCTTGCCCCATTTTTATCAACAGAAACTACAAACTCTCTGTATTTTAATATAGGATTACATTTAATCCATTCATTTTCTGTGTCGCATCTCGGACGTATTGTAAGAGGATAAGTTTCCATAAATTACTCCTTAATATTCAACTTATAACCAAGCTCCTTTTCGAGCTGTTTCTTTGACACTTCTCGTTCAACAACTTCAAATGTAGCCCATTTGTCATTTGACACACAAACATTAAATTTTGTAAGTATTTTTCTTGAGTCCCACTGATACTTCCACTCTTCATATTCTTTTTCTTGTGTTATATTAGTAAGTGTAAGATCAATTTTTGGGAAATGCACTTTAATTTTGTCACCGTTACTCGCATAGCATATCCCTGTATAATCAAGATAAGGGGTGCCATTTTCAACATAAATCTTTACGTCAGTTGGGGTAATCTTGCTATCAATAATTACATGATTATTCATTACTTGTTCTCCTTTTATTCAACCAATCACAATACTTTTGACATTCTTCTTTTGATGTAAACCCAATATTTTTACCATATGTGAGTTGATCTCGCTTTTCAATAACATCATCACAGAACTTATCATATACAAACTGGATCCCAAAATCTTTATAAGAATAATCATTCCCTCTGCTGTCACCAGTGCATTGATAACTTTTATCGAGGCGATAATATCTTTCCGATGGATAATTCGCGTCATTAACTCTATATCTCAATGCCTCAATCCATGTCTCTTCTGGCTCATACCAATAATCTGGCTGTGAACATGTGCAATTCTTGCTTGTGGTTGTCCCATCAGGCCAAGTCAAAACCCATTTCCTATTTTCGTCGCATTTGTCGCACTTAGGCTTTTCATGTGGTTTATTATATGCCATCCAAAGCTGAGATTTTTCAAGCGCATCCTTAAAGATATCGTCAATAGCAGTCTTATAAAATTCTTTTTCTACTTCTCTACGAAGATTTCGTGATTTATATTCCAAATCACTTTCTTTTCTTGACACTTCTAGGGATTTATCCTCAAGCTCTTTATTGCGCTTCTCAAGATACTCATTGCGTCTTTTAAGCGATTCCATGTCACTCTTCAAAGAGTCTTTAGCTGCATCAATAAGCTTTGATTTTATTTCATCAAATAATTCATCTGCTTCAGACGGTTCCCACATAGGCTCTTCATAATCCCAATAACTCATTTAATTATCCTTTCTTAATAACCTTGAATACTTTTGTCATGGAATGGTTTAACTGGCGCAAATAATTCATAATTGTTTTTGTAATTGCAGTTTTTCTTAAACTGGCAATCAATCTCGCACCCATATACAAAGTAGCTATGCTCACAATAGTCACAAAGATCTTTTCTTAGATTGTATTTGATTAAATATTTTGCTCTAGACACGTCATCATTCTGATGCTCATATTCATGTGCAAGGCACTTGTCATAATCATTGAATACCTCTCCACAATAATCACATTTATATTGATCAACTTTGGTCATGTTTTATCTGTCGCCTTCTTTCTACCACGTCTTTTTGTTGGCTCTTCTGACTTAATATCTGGTTTATCAGGAAGCCACATCCAATAAAGTACATTCATATAAGTGTTCCAAACTCCATTCTTAATGGATACGACTTTGAATTTATCTGCATCTGTATAGCCAAGAACATCTACCATGTCTGGAGGGAGTTTATCTTTTGTACTATTCCATCCCATTGCGATTAATCCTTTCTGATCTCACATTCTTTAATTAATACTTGTGGAGAAACTTGTCCATTATATACGTTAATACCCAATGTGCCAATCACATTAATATATGTCTCTTCTCCTGCAAAATTATTATTCATCCAATTAAACACTTCATTTGATTCATCGCATTTGAACATCACATATTTGATATTCGTATCCTCGTCATAAATTTGAATTGTATCATCGTTCTTGCCGACAATTTTAGCATTGTCATTAGATATATATAAATCTTTAATCAACCACAATGGTTCGTCTACTCCATGTGCAAAAGTTGATTTATATTTATCAAGTTCTTGGCACCACGAAATTGATACATCTTCTGCATCAACAATGAAGTCTACTACATATATTTTTTCAAAAGATACGTCTTTGAGATTTTCATTAAACCATTCTCGTGCCTTATTAATGTCAGTCAAACAAAGACCGAATGCTTGTGCATGACCCTGTGACATAGTAGATTCCGGGCATTCATCGACAAGTTCTCTGAAGTCTTCAATTGGGCAATAATCAAAAGCTCTACCGCTTCCAGTAAATCCATTATCTGTTTCTATAACAAGAAGTACAGGTCTATTCAGTATCTCAGACATCTTCATTGCAACAAGCCCTGTATATGCTGAATTTAATTCACCTGTCGCATCTACAATAGCAACTTTATCATTAGAATAATCATTAGAAGCCATGAATGCCTTGCATGCTTTGTCTTTAGCGCGATCTTGCTTCGATTTATATGATTTTGCAATCCTAACGCAGTGTTGATAAATATTTTCTTCAACAGGAAAATTTTCTCCACGTTTTACATATTCAAAAGTTTTTTCTTCACATTCACAAAAAGCATTAACCAGCAACTCTCGCTCCTCAAATGAAGCACTACGTAGAAACGCATTAATCAAAGGAGTAACGTAGAATGCAATTGTAAATGGAGACACAATCCCTTTTGTAGAAAAATCCTGCGCCTTGAGAATCTCTTGAAACATTTTATTGTTAATGTGATCTATTCCATAGTTGACCATCGCACGAGTATTAAATGATCTCATTGACATTACATCTGAAATATCTGCTAATGCCACTAAGTCAGTAAAATGATCTTCACAAATATCATTCCAATAGCACTCATCTAATGCTTGCAAGAAATTATATGTAACATGAGCGCCACACGCTTCCTTATTTGGATACTCATCAGACGCTTGGTTGTTTACTACAATAGCAGGATTTAATTTATCTGTGGACACTTGATGGTGATCAAGAACAATTACTTCAATACCATCGTTTATTAACTTTTTACATTCATCTACATCATTACTCCCTGCATCTGGAATAATCAACAACTTTGTATTGTCTGGAATATCAAAGTCCCAAGATGCTAGACCATGTGACTTGTTCTTCTTATGCACAATAATTGATACTGGATAGTCTACGTCCATGATTTTAATATATTGATACATCATTGTTGCACTTGTGATTCCATCAACATCAGTGTCAGACAAAATTGCCATTTTATGCTTATTACAAAAATGATAATCAAAGCAATTTACTGCTTCATCTATAGAATTTAAATTATCCCAATTGTCGGAACAATTGTCACACAACGCTAGGTATTCATTATAATTTTCAATTCCTCTATTATTTAATACTGTTTTTAAAATATTTGTAGTATCATTATTGCCTGTTAATTTATATTTCAAATGCATGCACCCTTTCTTTGTGATACCACTATATCACAATAATTTTGTATTGTCAAGTAACAAAAAGGCTCCCAGTTGCCTAGGAGCCATATTTTTTTGATATACTATTGTGTTTTTCTATGCAATACATTATCTTTGATAGATTTTAAACAGTTCTGACATAGACATGCCATTCGCACGAGCAAGATCAACCGCCAGAGCACATACATTTCTTGACTGTGACGCCCCAATTGCTTTACTCATATAGTCTAGAAGAGTATTGTATTCATCGTTACAATGACCATCGCCCTCCCAACAAATAATATCACGGCCATTAATCTTAACAAAATTATAAGGAGTTCCCATGTTTGATCCTTTAGTAAAGCTCCACCAGCCCCAATCGTCAGGCCATTCTCCTTCATAATCTTCCATGCGCTTCATGTCCTTCTTATCAATTTCACATACTTTATATTGATCACCAGAATATGTTGTAGTAAAATCTACATTCAGTTCTTTAAATGCTTTTTCAATATTACCACCAGCAAGGATCTCAATCTTCATTTTTACATTTCTCCTTTACCATTTTTAGAACAGCTAGAACATCACGCTTATGAATATTATTTTCCATCCAATCACAATAATCAGGATGTGCTTTATAGATGTCTATGAGCTTCTGCCCACTATATTTACCGAATGGTAACACATATTCTTCTGGGTTAATAGTTGTACTTTTTGGTTCAATATATCCTGCAAAGTCCATTGTAAGGCATTTGCGACTTGCAAGGTAATCGGCAACATGTAGCATCCTAGAGAATCTATCGTTAGGTTTCGGAAGAACAACATTGCTTTTCCTATCCTCTGACCACTGCCCCATGTGCTTAGAGACTACATCAGCGA
>ERZ791794.12-NODE-12-length-184736-cov-7.623529_pt1 | contig 184736 bp, 213 predicted proteins | sample MGYA00510312_ERZ791794 | MGnify/ENA primary metagenome ERZ791794 (study PRJEB30046, sample SAMN00791977) | human gut metagenome | study: EMG produced TPA metagenomics assembly of the A metagenome-wide association study of gut microbiota in type 2... | reverse complement strand
TATAAGCCCCCGCATCAGTAGCTCCACTATTAGTTGAAAAAACCATAACCATTCTAGACGCAGGAGTTCCATACATCTTTGCAAACACCATTCCGATATATGTTCCGGCAGGAAGTGTCACACTAGCCGGCGTGCTCCATCCTCCACAAGTAATATTAACATTCTTGTCATATCCATATATGGGAGCCGAAATACCTCCTGCGCTATTAGCATAATTCGCAGATTTGGCATAATTTACGCTAAAGTTCGATGGATTATATACATACATGTTTGCACCATCGTTTCCGCCCCACAACCAGCTTGGCTGTCCGCCTTGTCCAGACCAATGCCAATAACGTCCGTTGATTGCTCCTGTTGCGATTATATCAAGACAACGTATGTTAGCTCCAGCTCCAGTCAACGTTAACCCATCGAAATCTAGTCTGAATGACCCGCTATGTCCGCCATTGTAACCATAACCATAGACCAATCCAGGTGATATTTGTGTTGTATAATATCCGTCTTCTCCCTGCGTATTTGGATTTCCCCAATAAATATCTATTGCTTTATAATCATTGTCTGCCGCTTTAATTATCATACTTCCGCCAGTAATAGTCGCCTTAGATGAGACTATTTCGCCCTCGAATTTACCGCTCGTAGCATATATCTCGCCAGTAAACTTACCATTAACTGCCTCTATTGAGCCATCTTCCAGCACCTTAAAATTCTGATTTGCGGTGACAAGACCTTCGAGACTGATTTTTTCAGCCTTGATCGAAATCTCCTCTGCCGACTGGTTGATTTCAGAAATAATCTTTTTCTTTTGAACCATTCCTTCTGGCGTAGCACCTACACTGTATGATGTAGATGTCGTATTATCAGTATAGGTAATAATTGTCCTCGTCCAAAGATATGGCTTTGATGTGTCCGCAGCCGGTATCGACGCAGACCACGTCCCAGTTGGAACCGTAGTTCCTGATGCTCCAGCTTGGTATGTTACTGCCGCAGATTTGATACCCTCACCAGTATCTCCTTTGGCTCCGGTATTACCAGTAATGCACACACCATTTGGCGATGGCGTATATTCAGAACTTCCATCTCCATATGTTACCGCAGTTCTTCTCCATATATACTTTCCTTCTGTCCATGTTGGCTGTGTTTTTGACCATGATCCGCCAGATAATGACGTAGGCGATTTAGATAAATAGAATTCCTCGATGGCACTGGTTATTGTGGAACCAAGCACCGTATCCAGATCTTTATTACTTGCGCTAAATTTAATGTTGTCTGCTGATATTGCCAGCTTATATTTTCCGTCTTTATCCTTAAAATACTTTAGGAAACTATCTCCATCGCCAAAAGCAATCTGTCCATCCTTATCCTGATAGATTCCTCTTGTTGTGTTGTCGACAGAACTTTTTACTCCTGAATATATAGCATTATCGGTGATGTTAAATCCACCAATTGTTGCGTCGAAAGCTACCAAATCTTCCACACTAATTTTGGTAGCGGTTATAGACTTTGCTGTGATAATGCTTCCATTCAAGCTATTTTGATCTGTCTGCTCTGTTTCTACGGTCTCAGCAGATACATTGAGCTTGTAGTATAGTCCGTCGGACCCTTTTACCACCAGCTTATCGGCTTTAATCGTATTACCCTCAATTAGATCACCCTTGATTGTAACGCCAACCAATTCTCCCGTGACTGTCTGATCTCCGATAACCAAATCTTTAATAATGCCGGATGTTGCATAGAACTGTTCAATCGCAGCCTTACCAATATTCGAGAAATCAATATTTGCATATCGAATATCCGCTTGTTCTGCCGATAATTTCGTTGTATTTAACAATTTAATATCAGCTTCCGTTGCCCTAAACGACTCAACTGTTGCATCTTTAAACTTGCCATAATCAACATCCAAATTACGTATCGCTACATTTGTTGCATCCAAATTCGTGATTGTTGCATAGGTTATTTCAGCAATCTCTGCACTAAGCTTAGTTGTTTCGAGATTGTCAATCTTTGCTGATTGAGCAGTCAAAGTGCCATTAATGGTCGCATTATCAGCTTCGAGATCATCGATCTTTGCTGATTGAGCTGTCAGAGTGTCTCTAATCGTTGCATTGTCAGTTTCGAGAGTTTCTATTCTACCAATCGTAGCCTCAAGTTCATCAGTTGATACTTTCTTCGCCATGAGCTCTTCGACAGACAGTACTTTTGCTGAGAGATCTTCCACGTCTCCTGATCTAGCAGCGGGAGACGACAGGTTTCCTGTAACAACGGCAGTACGATTCTTTACTGTAACCGTGACACGCTCTCCATCCTTAGCCGCAGCAGTCTGTATTACAGGAGTAAGCAACTCAGATCCATCCAACTTCACGTATTTTTTTTTACCACTCTCGACGAATGTTCCATACATAGATGTCTCTTTTTGCTTTTTATCGTTGCCATCATTTAGTAATTTTGCGAATTGACTCGCCAAATCATTAGATAATGCCACCACTTATCACCTCCATAAATTTGTTGTAAATACTGCTTTTTCGGACACTGGACACCCGCTCTCGCACGTTATTGATTGACTTATCACTTTGGCTTTTACATTTTCCAATCCAGCTCTTGAATAATTCAGTCGAACACAGTCACCAACTCTGACTGGACAGTAAGCGTGCGTATAACTTACTGTGTATTCAACCGAAGATAAGCTTTTCAATAGTTTCTCAGCATACTCATCAACCTGAGCCTGCGAAGGAGAACCTGCAAAAGACGGTGAAGTTTCACGATACACAATTTCCCGTCCTCGTTTTACCGTTGATGTAGGACTGTTTTCATCATCATTTACAATTCTTGAATAGTAATTGTCATTACCGCTCGAATAAAGAACCTCTACAACATTTGGAACCCCATACAAATCATGGCTCAAACTTACTTCCGGGTATAAAATCGAACTGTTGTCGTCGTTGTATGTCCATACTGGTTGTAATGCAACAAGTTCTTGCTTTGGTGCAAACAGTACCTTTCCCAACTCGTCAAGCTCCAATTCATATTTTGCATTGCTTAATAGATCGGAAAGAAATGCAAGCCATGTATCATCTGTTGACGAAACAAAATCCCCGGTCAATTTGTCGTTTGTTTCGACTCTTACAACCGGGGCTCTCATATTGCTTCTGGCAATCCTATATGCATTTTCCATGATGTTATCGTTTTTAAATAACGAATATCCTATGTCTGGTTTTTTCTCAGATAATTCCAATAATGGGGAATACGCATCCATAGATACTGTACTCACCTTTCCGTCGTAGTCTGACGATGGGGTTTGTACTAAGAATGTGCCTAATGGATACTTCGATCTTTCTCCATTTTGAATTGTAATAAGGTACACTCGAATGTAACACTCTCCAGTGAAATCCTTCACATTAAATGTAGCCGACGCTAATGTATCTGATGTACTGTCTCGCGTAATTGTACACGCGGTCACGTTTCGCATCCGCTCGTCATCCATCCAAGTATTTGGGTCAACAGTATAATACTCAAATGTCTGAGTCATCGACTCTAACCAATTAGTCATTTATACTCCTCCTTCGACCTTTGTGATTTCAAAAGACACCGGAATGACCAATGAATCGTGGTTCACATTATATGATACTGATATATTTGCCCAATATCCCGTTCCAGATGGTTCTCGGACATAAACATCTCCTTTCCATATAGATAATCTTCTTATGGCATATAACGTCTCCTTATCTGTTTTAGGAATATCTACCTTCCATGAAGATGATGCTGTTATCTGTGTACCGTAATAACTTACCGGAGAGGTTCGTCCTTGATACTTCACCAGTGTACTATCTGGACTGTTTTTATCGGAGACATCTATATTATAAGGAAGCCTTAACATAGAGCCAGACCAAGGCGGTGTGGCTAATTCTCCTGTATCACCAGCATCGAACCAAGACCACTGCTCATCCCACTGTATAATTACTGCCTTTTCACCAATTGGATACCCAGGTAAATCTGAATATCCAACAGCACCAGTATGTTTCGATATAGCCACAATTCGATATCTTGCTACATCCAGTGACGGATGTGGGTCAGTTGCATATGTCGTTTTGGAATTATCAAGTCCAGTTTCTATCTCTGTAAACGTACCGTCAAATTCGCGTCTATACACAGATAATGTATAACTAGACGGAAGCTGCTTTTGCGTTGAATAACAAGCATATGCTATTTCTCCCGTTGTTAAACGAACTTTCATTACTTCCTCACCAGTTACAGTTTGCATTTTATCCTCAGTGTACAACACCGCGTATATTTCAACCTCTTCTTCAGTCTTTTCATATCCTATTCCTTCTGAATATTTAACTCTATTTACAGTTATCTCATACAATTCGCAATAAGGATTAATATACACAGACATTGTTTTACTATCAAAAGCTATTTGGGCGTTAGGGGATAATTCATCCTCATACCAATGAACCTGAAAAGTACGGATTTCTGTACAAGTAAGTCCTGTGTTCATAGATACCACCACTTCTACTTGATACGAAATATTATTCATCAAATCGATATCATTCGCTGAAAGCGTAATGTCAAGAGATGTTTTGGTATCATAAAATTTGGAAAATACCTCTTGATTGGCGCTCACGATCCTCTGATTACCGATGTTATCAATAGTCTCATAAGAACTCATAGCTTTAATAGTTACATGATATCCTGTTGGAACTTGGGTGTTTGGTCCTGCAATACCAGAAATGCGGAATGGAAATGAAGTAAGAACTGATAAATCATTATTGTATACATCTGATATATTCAGCTTTAATGTTGGCGGAGCGTACACTTTTATTTCTCGCTGTACTGACCAATCGCCATACTTATTTGTGACTCCTGCGGTTCTAACTCGCCATTGTATTGTAGCGCCTTCGGTCAAACTTAACGTGTCTAACTCGTAAGAGCTCGTCTTATCCTTATCGTCGTCTGATCTATCATTCTTGATTGTTTGAGTTTGTTTTTTGCCATTGATTATTATCTCAAGTTCAGCATACGTCTGACTTGATGAATCTGCTGAATTATGAACCCAATATAACATCAATTTCTCACCGCTAATCAAAGTGGTAGTCGATGACCATGTGGTCGGCGCGGCTGGTGACTTGCCTATTACAACAGACACTACACCAGACCACGCAGATTCACCCTGATCGTTAACGGCTCTTACTCTAAAGAAATACTCCTGTCCTGTTTCCAGACCGACTACCAAATAATATGGATTTTCTATTCCAGATTGTTTAGTAGTCTGATCTGTCCTGTCAAAGTAATCTTTATTTGATGAGTACTCGATTTCGTATGTTTTTGCCCCTGTGGCTGCCGACCATACAAGATATACAGAAGTTTCAGATTCCGCTCGGCAAGTCATTATTCCACCAGAGGCAGCTGGTGCTGATTTTATTTCTTCTGAAAAGTCTGACCAATCACTACACCAGTCTTCTATAATTGGAGAATTTGCTGCAAAATCACCATTCAAACTTCTACATCTAACTTTATAGATATATCCCGGTACTATGTTGAATGTACAAGATGCTGCATTATCTTGAAGTAACATAACTGTTTTACGAGAGTAAGATGTGTCAAGATAATACCCCGGTGCCCAAAGCTCAAACTGAACACGATTGGTATTCAATTCTTTACCGCCAATTTTTGCTGTGATCGTATACTTGTCAATTGATACTGTAGGAACATCTGGCACCTGAATTCTTTCTTCTTCTGGTGTATTCCAATAAGTCTTTTCTACAGACCAATCAGCATTCCAATATGCAACCTGAACTTTGTTTACCTCATGCGTTTGTGCTACTGGTTTTACCTTAAACCTTACCGCTCTTGCGTCACTAGGCATACTATAGGTGGATGTTTTCTCGGTCGTGGTTCCAGAATTTCCAACAATCCAAACAGCATTTCCTTCATCATTGATTGCTATGCCCAAGTTATATTCCCATCTAACCTCAAAATGATCGATGTGATCATACTTCCATGACCATGTCGCGTATAAGGTATTTCCTTGAGCATCAACTGGTCCGAAACCTGTGATACGTGGCGAATTAGCCATCTTTACATCCTCCTCTCTATTCTAGCTGCTCTAATGAGCGTTTGAACTGCATCGTTTATGCCGCTTCCGTCATCATACGTAATGCCATCAATAATGTATGTATCGCCTCGTGTATTACCGAGTGTTTTACCAAGTGTATTGATAGCTGATATCACATCATTTGCATTTCCATTTTGACGATTTCTCATTGATGCGTTTATTGCTCCAATATTTGTCATTACGCCAACAGATGGATTCATAGCAAGCATCCCATTCATAGTTGCTACGCCAGAATTAATGTCGCTCAAATCCATTACCGGTCTGATTGTAGGCTGAGCATCAACATCCATTGCAAGCATCTGACCTAATCTCGAGATTGTCTGCTTTGTACTGTCGATAGCTGATGCTGCCATAGTCTTTGCGGCTTGAACACTGAGATGCGATTTCTTATCAATACCATTAGCAAATCCCATGCCGAAATACTGTCCAACTTTGTCTAACTTCTTAGATGGTGAATGAACTTGTAATTCTTCTCGTGCAGCCTTCTCCGCATCTTTGGCCATATCCTTAGCTTTTGCTTTAGCTTTATATGCACTAGCCGATATACCATTCGCGAATCCGGTAACAAGATAGCCGCCGATGCTGTAGAAGCTGTTATAATACCCCTTCAAACTCATAGTGATGAATGCCATCATTGATGTAAATGCTGATGATGCCGTATTTTTCGAACCTTTTATTCCGCTAACAAAGTTCGACATGATTGTCTCTCCGCTGGTTTTGAACTGCTGAACATTATAATTCAGAGAACTCTTGATGCTGCTAAGTATTGAATGTCCGATACTCGTAAATTCACTTGACTTGCTCTTCATGCCTGAAGCGATCGCGTTTACGACGCTTGAGCCGATTGAGTTGAATGATGCAATCTGATCGTCTGAGAATGAATTACCAATACCCTTAAGATTTACTGCATCACCGCTGAGTGAATTAAGAATTCCCTTAAAGGTGTTTACTCCATTGGTGTTCAACCCATCCATGCTCTTGATTGTGTTAACCAACTTATTGATTGAGTTGATTGCTGTTTCAACCTTTGAAGCGTCGACGTTATCAAATGAATCACAGAATGTCTTTATGCTGTTTCCAATGCCCTCGAAATCAAATTCGTCAATTTTTGATTGGTCTACTGTGCTGATTGATGCTGCCATTTCGCCAAGTCTCTTAGCCGCCATACTGACTGTCGTGAGATTGGACACATCCATTTCGGCAGTCATGTTGCTGAACATTCCTAGATATTTACCGAATGATGTTAGTTTCATTCCAAAATCATCTAGATCCATCTTTCCATCGAATAGATGTGATTCTGGTAATGAATTTTGAAGTTCTACCATCAGTAAACCACATTCTTTTGCTGTCGCAGTTGTGGTTGTATCGACAGGATTTTCTCTCAAGATTTTCGAGAAGTTGCCTAATGCGTTTCCATAAGCAGCAATTTGAGTTCCGAAAGTGGCTAAATCGCTAGTACCCGCAAAGAATTGTACGACACCTTTTACTGGAGTAATGTTATCTTGGAGTGCTGCCATTGTATTACCAGCATAAGTAGCTTGATCAGCAAGATCTGAGCTGATCCCATTATTAGCCTTAAGTTTCTTATCAAAATTAACAACACCATCTGCAAATTCGCTCATCTGCTGTCCAAAGTTACCAAGATCCTGTTCACCAAAAATATCTTGAAGTGCTCCATTTTGACTTTTAATCTTGCTTTGGAGAGTAGCCATGGTTTCACCGGCATAAGCTGCTGCGTCAACAGAATCTTGATTAATGTCTGCGGCCTCAACCTTGGTGGCAAATGCAATGATTCCATCGGCAAATTTACTCATCTGCGATCCGAAATCTCCAAGATCTTTTTCGCCAAATATGTCCTGTTTCAATCCACCAGTTCCATATAAGCTACTCTGAAGCTTAGCCATCATCTCACCTGCTTTTGCGGCTTTTTGGACGGCTTTATCATTTATACAATCGCCATTATTAAGCTTGTCTGAAAATGCGATAATTGCATCTCCGAAAGCTGAAAGCTGAGAACCAAGGTTACCCAAGTCTTTTACTCCCAAAAATTTGGATAATCCACTCACAAGTTCTGCCGCTGTAAGAGTAAGCAGCATCTTAGCTAATGCTTCTCCACCAGCCATAGCATCTGGGTCAATAGCCGACACCTTCTCGATAAACGGCTGGAGATTTTCCATGAATGTGCTAAGACTTGTACCTATACCAGCAAGACTATCAATAGCGCCAGCAACAACACCACCGACTAAACCACCGATGAAATTACCGAGGCCTTCACCCATATCTTGAAGAATTGGGATACTATTATGTACAAAATCCGCGACAGCTGGAAATTCATCATTTAATGCGCCTATTGCTATCATTAATCCACCAACTGCGGCTATCAATGTCACTAACGCACCAATCCCCACAAATGCAGCGGCACCACCGATTCCGACAACAGTCAGAATCACTAATGCGCCAGACATAGCAAGAAGTAAAGCTGACAATTGAGCAACCGTCTTTGTAGACACATCAATATTGAGTTTATCCATTGCTTTCATTACAACCGCTAATTCTGCAACAACCAATCCCATCAATGCCATAGCGCCAACAGCCTTAAGCGACACATTTTTTGTATTTCCCAAGAGAGCTAATGATGCCGCCATAGAAACCAACAACACTGAAATTGAAGCAACCGCACCCATATTTCCTTCTATATTAAGTGTCTGAATCATTCCAAGAACGCCAACCAACATAAGAACCACCAATGAAATCTGAAGAAGAACTTTCGTCGCTCCTTCGGTATTCTTGATTTGTCCAGTTGCTGCAATCATTGCCGCCATTGCCGCCATAACCATAGATAAGGATTCTGCTGATGTAACGAGCTTATCCGAATTCAGTGTGGTAAGTAATGCCAAGCCAGAAACAAGTAACGTCAGTGTTGCGACAAGTCCTATAATTGTCTTATTTGCATTCTGAGACACCTTCGTAACTGCAATCAAACCTGCAAACAAGGTCTCTAATACTGCTACTACACCAACAGCTTTCCATAACTTCTTCGAATCCATCTGCCCAATCAAGAATAATGCTCCAGTGAGAATCAGTAGTGACACTGACACTTTTAACAGCATTTCGCCAGCTTTTGCTGCGTTTTGACCAGCTATCTTGGATACCGCGATGAGTGCAAGAATAAATACCTCAAATACAGCCATTACTTTGAGTCCCTGTTTAAGCGTGTTTTCATCAATACTTCCAGCCATTTTGACGACATGTGCCATAACTCCCATCGCTATAGCCACACCAATCATCATTACACCTGCTTTAGATGCATTCTTTCCAGCCAATAATGACACTGCGACCAATGCCACTATAAACTTACCCAAAGTCTTTATGAAACTTAATCCCTTCTCAACTTCATCAGGTTTTAACTGTCCAATAGTTTTTACCACTTTAGCCATAATCTGCAAAGCTATTGCAATTTTAAGAATCATATTGCCAGCCCTAGATGCATTCTTTCCCGCAAGTATAGATACCGCAACTAATGTAGCCGTAAATATTCCCATTATCTCAATGAATTCTAACCCTTGTGATAATTCTTCTGGTTTCATGTTCCCCGCTATTTTAGCAACCATTACCATAATAAGTAACGCCCCGGCGATCTTAAGAATCATGGTTCCGGCCCTAGATGCATTCTTTCCCGCAACTAAAGACACCGCCACTAATGCAGTTGTAAAGATACCCATTACAGCAATGAATTTTAATCCTTGTGTCAGCTCGTCTTTTCTTAAATTACCAGCCAATTTTGCAACTAAGGTCATAATCAAAAGCGCCCCAGCAATTTTAAAAATCATCTTTCCTGCATCTTTAGCATTAGTGCCAGCAAACTTAGATATTGCAATCAGACTTATGATGAATAATTCCAAAGCACCGACAAACACGATTCCCTTTGCTATTTCTTCCCACTCAAGTTTTCCGATTTCAGTCGCAACTTTTCCCATTGCCAACAAAGCGACAGACATTCCTAGTAACATTACTCCGACTTTATCGGAGAATACACCGAGCTTATCCAATTTACTCATAGCCACAGTAAGACCAATTAACATTCCGGCTAAAACACCAATAGCAATTCCACCTTTAATCAAACTCTTTGTGTCTATTTGAGAAATGAAATATATCGTTGCTCCAAGAGCCGCAATTGAAACTGCTAACAATAACAACGCTTTTGCCTGTTGTTTCAATGCTCGTGCTTTGACATATTTACTGATACTATCAAATATCGAAGATATGCTATTAACAATGCCAAGACCTGCGTCGATTACCTTTTCCTTGATATCCGTTACAGCATTAGTAAATTTGTTAAGAACTATCAACAGTCCCAATGCCGTTGTGCTAATGCCAAGATATTTGTAATCGATCTCTTTTCCAACACCAACGATAGCTTCACCAATTGATTTGACGGTATCCCATACTTTCTTTGCTCCTGCTTTAAGACCATTTATCAATCCCTGAATTATGTACAAACCAATTGCATAAAATTCGGTAGATGGTGAATGAATCCCAAGAACGCCACAAACAGTCTGAATAATTGATTTCGCCAACTCTATTGCAATAGACGCAACTGTGGAAATCCCATTCTTCAATCCATTTACCAATCCCTGAATTATATAAACTGGTATGTTCTCGGCTTCTCTAGCGCCTTCAATCCACGCCTTGAATCCTGCTCCAGCTTCTCTAAGATATGAAAGAATCTTCTTGAAACCCTGAGTGATCTTTTCATTGGCGACAACCCAATCTTTTATTGCAATAATTCCTTCAACAATCAGCGATACAAACTCTTTCAAATATGGAGCCATAGTTTCAAACGCTCTTGTGATTAAATTATTACCCTTTACCCAATCTCTGAATTTAACCAAGGCATCACCAAGTATTGCTGTGACGTCTAATAACGATAAATTGAAAAGACTAAGTATGTAAGACGTAGCTTTTAATGCTAATCTTAAACCGCCGCCAACAAGGGTACTAACCAGATCTAATACTGCGAAAAGACCTTTGAATGTACGTTTTATCTTATCTGCATCTTCATCGGTTACCTTCATTCTCTCAGATAACTTATGAAATGCTGCTACAATATTAAACACTGTGTCAGTAGAAGACGATGGAAAAATATCTTTCCATGCCTGTCCAATTGCCTTAAATATAGAAACAATACTATTCCCTATATTCTTCAGCGCGTTCATAATAATCCACTTACCATTCAGCTCATCAATATTGTCAATAAGCTTATCTATCGGCATACCAAGCTTATCTGCTACTCCTCTTAACTCTCTGAATGCTGCGATCTGTTCCTCAGTGTAACCATTTGCTCTTAATTGTGCATCGCTCATACTGGCAAGTTCTTTAATGAGTTTCTTCTTTTCGTCAGTCAGTTTAACAGTTTCCGTCGTTTCACTCTTTGTCTCTGAAACTGTATTTTCCTTAACCCCAAGAAGTTTGTCCTGTGCCTGTATTTGATCTTCCGAAAATCTAAACCCATTATTAAGAGCTTCATTTACTTTATTTTGAATTTTGTAATAGTTCTGTCCCGCCTCAGTGAGTTTATTAAGTCTTTCCGCCCCGTTTCCGAAGTCACCACGAATAACTTTATTTACGATATCATCCAAATCGGTTACCGCGTTGACAGTTTCTTTCACAGTATCTGTGACCTTCTCAATCGGCTTAGAGATCCCATTTACCAGCTTAATAATCTTGCTCGCGCCAAAATCCCGACTCAAAAAACTGAATTTCTCAAACATCTTGTCGATATTCAGCTTTGAAATTGCCGCATTTACCTTTGTCGCCAGCTTATTAATAGTGGTTGTGACCAGTTCCGCAAATGGAACAATATTTCTCTTTACGTCATTTACTTTTTCTCGTATTGTGTTGAGAACCTGTACAAGTGGACCATTCTGCACAATAAGTGGTGCAACGAATTCAGCACCGATTCTGGCTAATGCTGATTTTACATTGGAGAACGCACCATTCAATGTCTCATTTGCCTTCTTAGCATGTTCTCCAAATGCATTATCCATCGCCGAAGCAAATGTTGAGAAAGAAATCTGTCCTTTAGACACCATGTCTCTAACTTCTTGCTCTGTTTTCCCCAACTGTTCTGCCAAAGTGGCTGCCGCATTCATACCTCTACCAGATAACTGTAACAACTGATCACCCATCATTCGACCTTGACCGGCTACCTGTGTAAAGATTCTACCAATATCTTCATAAGAACTGTTTGTCATAGCAGCAACACCAGCAACTGCTCTCAAAGATGAAAACATTTCATCTCCAGCTCTCATTCCTGAAGCTGCTAACTGAGATGCTACTTTTGCTGCTGCATCCAAACTATAGGCAGTGCCATCCACCGAATCACTTACGTTTTTCATTACAGCGGCAACTGCTTCATCGTCCTTTAATAATCCCTGTAACTGAAAACGGGCGTTTTCGATGTTTGTTGCTCTCGAAATACCGCCCTGTTTAATAGTGCTTGTTATAAGATTCTTGGTTTTGGTTACCATCTGCATCGCCGAATCGGTTAAATTCTCAATAACTCTCATTCCGACAATACCCATTGCAGAAAATCTCTTTTCTAATGTTTCAACGCCAGACAAAAGCTTATCGAATTTCACTTCATTTGCAGCTTTGCTAAGATTTTCCAAACTTTTTCCGCTATCCTTAAAATTCAAACTCTGCTTAAGTTTCTGAATAGTGGTCATGGAAGTTTTAACATTAGCCTCAAACTGTTTGTTGTCGAATTGCATCGATACAACTCTTTCGTCAACCTGCTTACTCATAATCTAGTAACCTCCTTCCAAGCATCATCGGCAATCTTATCAAAAAGAGGCTGAACCGATGGATTGATATAATCTCTTCCTTCGACCCAGCCTCCAGTTCCAGTACCATGTCCGTACTGTAATATGATTGCTATTGGAACACCATCATTAATATTCGAATTAAGAAAATTAATTGATGCTCGTCCATCTTCATGTTCTATTGTGTAATACCAAGAATCCGCCGTTTTTCCAGATTCTTTCGGTGTGGCAGATGCAAGTGCCTCAACACCAGCTCGACCATATTTGTTGAGATCACCCATTTTGACGACCTCCTTGATCTTCTCAAAAAAGCCATTCAATTTAGAGAAATCACCCTTCTGCTTAAATGCGATCACCTGCATCACCCTTTCATTATCTAATTTTCAATTTCTGACCCGGATAAATCTTGTTTGGATCCGGAATGCCATTCAGCTTCTGTAATTCCTGATATGTTGTTTTGTACTTCGCAGCAATGCCGGAGAGCGTATCTCCACTCTTGACTACGTAAATAGCTGCCGAACTAGCCTTGGTCGTATTCTCAGCATTGATCTTATTCTGAACAGCATCATACTTATTGAATGCTCCAAGAATAATTTTGCGAGCTTCGCCATTACCGTAATCGCCAGCCTTTGTTTCTGCTACCAGCTGATCGATAGAAGCATTTGCCACATAATCAATAAATTTCTGAACCTCGTCATATCGAGTTCCAAGCTTCTGCTTACGCTCATCGCCTACGCCATACTTATTCTGCAATGTTGCTACCACAAGCTCGATGGTTGTACCTGTTGGAGACACGGCCGGAACTGGCGCTGGAGCTGGAGCTGGTTTAGTAACTGATACTCGTGCATTCCATTCTTCTGCTGTGCCATAAAACTTATTCAGATCCAAATCTCCTGAATAACCGGTAAGACGTCCTGTCATTGCGTACTGTCTGATAAGACACGGATACACGCCATCATTCCACGGCTTCTCCTGATATCCGGTAGGTTTGTTATTTGCATACTGTGCGATCCAGAATTCATATCCAAGTCCGTCCAACATAGACATGAAACTCTTGGATACATAGATAACTGGCTTAATGCCAGTCTGGATATACACATAATCGCACCAGTTCTTAACCCATTCACGGTCCGTTTTACCAAACTGCGAATTGTTCTGACTCTCCCAGTCAAGAACAAGCAGCGCTTTTCCAACATACTTCTTTATCTTCTCTAAGAAGAAATCCGCCTCCTGCTTGTAATCTCCGCCATTTGCATAGTGATATATCCCCAGACATTTACCGAGTCGAAGTACATCATCGCAATGACTCTCACATACGCCATTGATATACTTCGTTCCTTCGGTTGCTTTTACAATTGCAAAGTCGAATGGGACATTACTTAAATTAATCCCTCTCTGCCATGCACTAATATCGATTCCGTTCATTGACATATCCATACCTCCGTTTTACTTAAACTTCTTTCTTCTACTTGCATTTAGAGCCGAATAATGATTAAGAACCTCATTCTTACTCATCTTCTTTGGTGGTTGATTCTTAACATTACAAACTCTAATTAACGTGATGAGACTATTCAGATGCCATCTCTCAAACTCCACGGGAATGTTTAGGGATATCATCCAATAATAAATAATCTCACTGGTTATTATCTCTCTATTGAACTTACGATTTTCTCTGTCAGAAAACGTAGTAGCAGTCATCGAATCATTAATATAATTCCTGATTGTCTCTATGTTTTCATTCGTAAGACCACGAAAAATATCATCACCAACATCCGGAGTAAGTGTCATACATCTAAAATAATCCAGCACTTCTTCTGTTGTTTTTTCTTTATCAGAGAAAAATGGTTTTTTCCATTTCTTTTCCCATTCATGAAGAGAAAGAAGAGAATGCTCCATTTGAATAGTCGTACTCGTCGTGGTCACAAACTCATTCTTTTCTTCATCAAACCACTCTCTCCCGGGTATCATAATCGAAAGCATTCTCATTCATCTCCATTTTGACGTATTAATTAGCAGCCTTCGGTAACGCCGCCTTGTTTGCTTCTTTGATCAAATCAGCCGGAAGAATACCATTGATAAACGCTGCGCCAGCGTCTGCATCTGTTGCAAGCTCCATGAAAATCTCGGAATATGCCGGTGTCTGCTCGAACGCGATTGCTAATGGACGTCCATTGTCGTCAATCTTAATAAACCGCTTTCCGTCTGCTGACTTCTCGCCGTACGCCTTAAGTAACAACTCCTTGAAGATTTTCATGATGTCTGGCGAATCCTTTGCATCAATAATCGCCTGTACCTTTTCAGCATAACCGCCAGTGGTACCAACTTCCATCTCCAATAATTCTGCTTTACTCAGATTGAAATAATAATCTTCTGTTCTTTCTGTGCCATTAAAATCTGTATATGTTATTGTCTTCTTTAACATAAATTTCCTCCTTTTTATAAAAAGAGACCCCACGATTTTTGTGAGGTCTCATGGTTGATATTCTACTCCTGTCCCATGATTTCCATGATTTCATCAGGGAATGGTAATCTCGGCTCTGTTGCCTCGTCGTAATACTTGTTCTCTTCCCATGTTGGCGCTGATTCACCAGTAACTGCTTCGAACGTATCTCCAGACTTCATGTAATACTTCTTATAATCCGTTGACCAATTCTTAGGCTCAGTCTTTGTAAACTCGTGATCTGTTCCATACAGAATATTCTCAAGAACAGCCAGCTTAGCAGGATCTGCTGTTGTGCTATTGATCACTACAGTAGAAGTTGGCTTATGACCGGCAACATTTACTGCTGTAGAACTAGCCGACCAAGACATCGTCTCTGCCTCTGGGCTGTCGTTAATGGTTGCATGTGACCGCTCAGATGGAGAAGCCAAGCTGTTGTACACAATATGCAACTTGTATCCGAAATCAGAGCCTTCAATATCATTGCCGATACGTGACTTATATGCAAATCCAAACTTCTTACGAGACTGCTGTCCAATCGTAACACCCTTAGCAATACTTGCTGTTCCATCACAAGCATCAAACTCAACAGGTGATGAATATGCTTCGATTGTGTACTTATACTTCTCTACTGAGATAAGATCCAAGTATGCTACATCGTCTGCATACAACGTTGTGACTTCTCCACCTTCCGGACTCTCATTTACGTTCGTAAGTCCATTCCAAGGCACACCTTTTCCATAAGTTCCGTTATTGTCCTGTACAAACAACGCTCCATTTTCTACACCGGTTTCGAACAAACGCTCTCCGGTTTCATCCCATTTAATCTTAGACATATATCTGTCCTCCTTTTCATGATTTAGGTAATAAAAAAGAGCCCGTATTATGGGCTCTTACTTACCAATACAAAGTGAATACGTAATGATTCAAATTATCTGATACGTATGGTCTATCAAAAGAACAATATGGAAGATCCAACAATCGATTTACCACTTCCGGATCTGATTGCTTTGATATCACCGTAACACTATAACTTCTATTTCTTATGTATGAATTATTGTTGGCGTTTCTATCCTTTATATTATTAAGAGAATATATTATTGCCGGATAATTCATCTTAATATTTTCAGGGGCTTTATAATATACATTTCTACTCCCAAGGATCTCCTCCAGTTTGCTCTGTAAATCAACCCTACTCGCCATTATATACACCCCCTAATGTGAGCAGTAATCTTGGATATTGTGGTTCGATATCTGTAACCTTCCACTTTATACCCAAGAATTCTGCATACACAATTTCGGAGCAATTCTCATTGGCAAACGAATCAGCAACAATGCTGATAATGTTGGAAATATTGACATCGTCATTTATTCCACCGGAATTCTGGCGTTTCCATCGATTGCCCATAATATCTCCGAAATATGATTTCTCGATAATCTCGGAATCCCATTCACCAGGATTATTTTCAGTTGTATGTGCAAAACCGACATTCCCATACCATTTACCCATTTTGAATTTTCCTCCTTAACTACTCAGACTTAACGGTTGCAATCTCCGGATTTGTAGAGCCAGCCTTAACGTATGACACAGTTGCTACCTTAGAAGCAACCTTAATACTAATCGGCTTGTACTCTACTCCAGCATCGATGACGATCATCCCCTTAACAAATGCGTCATACAACTCGTCTGCTGAGATCTTTGTCTTGTAGTCTGAATCGGAATAAGCATAAGCGTCGCTAGGCTTTGCGTATACCTTTCTTGCTACTACATGTGAGTCACTAGAATTTTCCATGATCTTTTCCATAATCCATGTTCCTCCTTATATAATTACGCAACTACGAAACCTTCTCTTCGAGAGCGATCGCAGAGTAAACCTTTGTAAGTGCTCCAGAAAGTCTTGTCTCCAGCATGTACTTGTACTGGTTGAAGTCGATATCGAAATCTGAGAATCTTGTAACTTCACCGCCCTTAGTAGCACCAAACTGATAATCAGCCATGTTGACAAACAAACCAAGAAGCTTTCTCTTACCATCATCTGCTGTTCTCTCAAGTCCCTCGAACTGCTCAACAGTATGAATTTCATTTACATTGAGCGCCTTGGCAAGATCTGCCTTGGAATCATAGATACGACGACCATTAAGGTCACGAGCAAGAAGCATTACATTAAGAAGATGTGGTGTGCAGTACAAATCTGGTGTTCCAGAACCCTTGAACTTCTCACGAGAATACAAAGCTGACTCAATCATAGCCTCTGCTTTGATATAGTTCTCACTGAAGTTAGCTCCTGTATTTGTGCCCTGAAGCTTTGTCTTTGCGGCTTCGAAATCCACAACCTGATGGATTGTATAAAGCTCATCGTCATGCCATACTGAACGAATATGATCTTCGTGGATCTTATCCGGATCACCATCATCACGACCATCACCAACAAGAGCGGCCATAGCCATTTCCTCATCAAGTACATGACGCATCATGTTCCACTGATAAGCTACAACATCAAAGTCTGTAATGTCGACAATATCGTCTCGATGCATTGTATCCTTGATGTAGATTGTCTGTGGGTCTGTTGTACGACTAAGCAGCTTGATCTGCTCTGACTCATGCTTGTAATTTCCCTTCTTCTGATAACCGCTAGCTCTAAGCTCTGCAATACGAGCGTCCGCCTGTCTTGTACGAATACGGCTGATCGGACTCTTATGAATCTTAGAAATTACAGATCCAATCCAGCTCTGATCTCTCTCAAGTGTCTCAGGTTCACCCTTCTTGAGAAGCTCATACTCTGGGAAAAGCTCCTCAACACTGTCATCAAAGATACCGTGTGACAAAGTATCCTTATTCTCTTCTGCGTAAATCGCCATAGCCTGCTGAAGGCTACCAACACCGCTCTGCTTTGCAAGTGCGACGATTGCCATCTCATCTGAATGGCTAAGTACATTCTGCTGAGCAGTTTCATTGTTCTTATCAAATGCGTTATGTTTCATAGAGTTATCTCCTCCTTCACTATTATCTTTTTCTTCCTTTTCTTCAATTGCCTGTGCGAGCACGCCATAGAACACTTCCTGCTGTTCCTCATTCATGGTGTCGATTACATCCTGAATCGTCTTCTCTTCTGGCTTATTGTCACCTTCGTTTTTCTTCTCTTCTGGCTTATTGCCACCTTCCATTTTTGAATCTCCTTTCTCTCCATCAGCAGAGTGATGAAGCATAATATTTTCATCCCATGAAGCATATAAACTGTCTTCTTCCTCAGTGCTGTGCGCCATTACGAAATCTACGTATGCTCCTGGATTAGCACCTGCTAATACAAGACTGAGTTCACGAATATTTCCGTGAATCACATCTCCTCCAATCTGTTTCAGTTCGTTTGCCCAAATGGACAAAGATCGAACATCGCCATTCTGTACAAGATCCTTCGCTTTCTGTCCCTGTGGACTGTCGTTGAACACTCCATACGCATAGACACCCTCTGGTCGATTCTCCAGAACAGCATGTCCAAGCACGGCATTCACATCATCATGTTTGTGGTTCCAAACAAGAGGAACCTGACACCCATCGTTCTGTGCAAAGGCGTCTTTTCGAATAGTTCTACCGTCGCCGCATAACAAATCGTTTCTGGTAGCCCATCCACTAAAGTCGCAATTAATACCCATTTTGACTCTCACTCCTTTCTTCATTTTCTGTATCATCCACCGCCAACTCTTCTCCCTGGTTTGGTTGGCTGATATTGCTGTTTATAAGCTGATCAGCCTTCGGATCATCCGATGGTTTCATTCCGATAATCTGTCTGATTTCATTCGAAGTCATAATTTCATTTCTTGTGAACTTGTCTGCTATTTCAGCGATGTTATCAACTGGAACCAGTTTGAATGGGTCTGTGAAATAAGAAATAGACTGCCCTTTTGTTCTGGCAGTCTTCGTAAGAAACTTTCGTTTCACTTCATCAACAACCGCAGCCACCAAAGGCTCGATTGTTCTGTTATTGTAATTAAGCATCGTCTTTTCATCAGCGGTGCCATCCATAACACTCTGAGTAACACCCAGCTGGCTATAGAACAGGTTGGTAAGATACTCAATCTGTTTCATAAGATTGTTCTCAACCGGTCGATTGAGCTGAGTAATTTTCTCAGTACCATCAGCCCATGCTATTCCATACTTACCATTCGTCAATTGATCTTCGATGTCTTTCCTTCGCTCTTCAACCTGTTGTCTCTTCAATTCGCTCTTTACCGCATACGGCAACTGAATAATCAAATCTAATTTTCCGGAAGCAGACTGTTCGTCAGTAGCATCCAACAAACTAAGTTTCTTCTTCAGTCGCTGCATAGTTGAGTTAGGTTCATTCATAACTGAATATGCCGGATTCTCGATAATAGCCACTTGGCTCTTCGGCATCACCAATTCTTCTTTTTCACCAGTTCGATCATTATAAGCAAGAACTCGAACATGCCTTGGATACCAGTCGAGAATCTTACATACACGCATCGAGTTAATGTCATAGGAATTCGTATCATCCGGATTATCTGTCGTGTCTATCGGAACGAGAGCAATACAACCCTCATCAAGCAATGACAGATATGCATCTAGTTTAAATGCTCTACCTGTCTGATCGATATTCGCCGACAAGTTGAAACAATCGTTGAGCGGAGAATCAATGTCTTCCAGATAACGTCCATTCTTATCTAATCGACAATGCTTAATGTCTATGGCCGCCGCATCCATCGCAATACGTGTTAATACAGCATTGACTATGGATTTTTCGTTACCTCTAGATAGTCTTGGTCTACTCGGAGATAAAGAATAACCGGGTCCGACAGATTTATATCCACCTGTAGGATCCCGGTTAGTAAACGCATTCCAGGCTCTTTTAAGCCTAGATCCAATATTTAATTCCATTTTGACCTCCTTTATTTATTAGAATCATATTCTGTCTTCCTTTAATATTTTAGAAATTTTTTTAACCAGCTTTTGGCTTTTTCAATTTTCTTTTTTGTAATTTCTAATTTTCCTAATGGGGTCTTAAAATAAGCTTTTTCTGCTTTCGCATACTTCTCACCAGCTTTTCTGTAATCAGAATTTGCTTTTAAAATATTATCATTTATGTTTTTTAATCTTGCATGATCTTTTTTGTATTCTGATCGAAGTGCCGGTAGAATGTTTCCTTCAGGATCTCGAAGGTGCCTATATTTAGCAAATAACGATGACTGATAGTTGTTATTTAACGAATTTGCATTTAATGTCTTCACATATGCAGCATCTAAATCCTTCTTTGCTTTTTTATAGCCATCTCTTTCGTCATACCCAAGAGCATCTTTTATATCATAGTAGTACCGCCATTTTCCATTAACCCTTTTTCTTTTAATGTACTTCCAATGGTATAATTCATCATCTGGAATTATGACTTGTCTTTTAATTGATAAACCATATTGTTTCAAACTTTTTACACCCGCCTTTTATAATGTAAGATTCTTACTCAAATGCTTCTCGATTTAACTTGAATGCAACGAAGGCATCCATCATAGCCGCTACAGCATCAATCTTTGCATCATGTCTTTTCTTTAGAAGTTTACGATTTCCATTTGTATCTTCCATAACGATACAGTTTCCCATCGCAAAGGTCATAAGCTTCTCATCAAACAGCAGCATTCTCTCTTCTGATAACTTCTTTAATTCACCTAATGGGACTGACTCGGTTTTTGTTCCCTGTATTACTTTCTCAATACCAAATGGTCCATTTTCTCTTGACCATCTTTCCACAAATTCTTTAGCATTGTATGGATCATATCCAAAACACCGAACGTCATAGCCAATAGACAGAATGTATTCGTCCAAATCGTCGAATACCTGCATCATATCGAGAATGTTTCCATCCATGACAATAAGACTTCCTTCATTCATGAACTCTTCGTATTTGAATCTCATGGCTGAAGGTAGCTTATTCAAAGTAAGCTCCGTTATGTAGTTTCTTGTTTTTACACCGAATTCTCCATTTGATAATGGGAATAGAAATACGAAAGAACAGAAATCATCACCTTGAGAAAGATCGGCTCCCATTGCACATGGCATTTGCCAATACTCTTTCTTTCTGTGAGGAAGAGTTTCTTCATATGTGAAGTAATATGTATAACCCTCCATGGGAATACCGAATCTCTTTGCCAAAATATCATTCCGAACTGCCGGATTCTTTTCAGCTCTCTCGACATCCAACTGATACGTTTCATAACTTACAGTTTTTCCAAGGTTTGGATTTGCTTTTATCCATAAATCCGGTTCTGATACTTCGTCAACAGAATCAAGGGCATACCACCATATCGAGGTGTGTGGAGCATTGTACTCACCTTTTAATATACTCATCAATTCCATTTTGATTGTATCTCCCGAACCATTACGGACAGTTCCTTCAGAGGAAATCGCTACGATAAGATAGTCATCGTTCATACCTCCGCCCTGTTCCTTAGCGGCGCCCTGCTCCAAAGCACCAATTACATCCTCCCGGACATCTCCAGATAACCATTCATCTACTGTAGCTATCTTCACTCGTAATCCCTGAAGCTTGTCAATCGACATTGGTCTTACTTCCAGCAGTGACCCCGTCAAGAAATTCTGAATTCCCTTCTTTGTGCTGGCAAGTTTCACTCTGTCAGCTCTCGATCCGGTTGTATTCTGCAATGATCCATAAGTAAGAAACTGATACAACGGTCCTCTTGCCCTGGTTATGGCAGTCTTGATTGGCGACATAACCTCTTCTGCTTGTGGCATTGTTGGAGCTGTTGTGACCTGATGTGTTGTGGATGTATCGACATTCAAGAAATAGTTTTGAATACAAGAAGCATACATAGATTTTGCTGCGCCTCTCGCAACGATCAGATACTGCTTATTTATGAGCCGTTTCTTAATTCGTTTTCTCGCATAATGCCCTCCGTGCCCATCTTTTGACGGGACGTACACACTCCTCTCAACAAAGTAATACCATCCAAAAATCTGCTCAGCCCACAGTTTGAATGAATCCAATAAATGTAGATCATCACCATTAGTTAGAACCAATTCTTTTTCACAATAAGCAATAAATCCATCTATTGCCTTATCATCGTAGTAGACACCTGGATTCTGTATTAGGGCATCTATTCGATTCATTTCCATCTCGATTTTTTCATTTACCGGAATTTCACCTCGAAGTACGGCATCTCGAAACTCGCCGTAGTATCGTGGGGTGGCGGTGTTCGATAATGCCATATAAAATCACTCCTATTTTTTATTCTTTAAATCTTTATACATTCTGTTGAAGTTTTCGATGTTATATCGATTTCTAGCGTCGAGCATTTCCTGCTGTAATTTTTCAGATTTCTTTTTTTTGTTGTCTGCATCATTCATACCCAACTTCGTTCTAACCTGCTTATCCAGATAATCTCCAGCAAGTTTTGTGCCTTTATCCTTTAACACTGATACTGCTGATGATTTGATCGCATCTACAAATTTCTTTCCGGCAGATATATGTTTAGGAGTTAACGATGATATTTGTCTATTCAAATCCAAATAATCTCGTTCCGATCTCAGACGTTGAACTTTTTTGTTCAATTCTTCGTCCGACAAATCTCCTAACGTTCTTGGTTTGTTTGTCACTGCCTTTCCAGATGGTGTAAACCGAGTCAATTTCTTTCCACCAGTAACCGCCGAATACTTCTCTCGCATCTTCAGAGCCTTCTTACGTCCGGCATATGTATAATCACCGTTCTTCTTTCGATACTTTTGATTCTCTGTGAAATTTGTATATTTGTCCTGGATTTTCAATGCTCGTTTCTTTCCAGCATACGTAAGACTTCCATCAGCATTCTGGTATCTACGGACACCCCATTTCATACCAAGAACACCATGATGGCATAATACATATTCGTACATCATGATTCCTCCTCTCGAGAATTTTTACTTTCGACCATCACAAGTATTCTCCATTCAAGCTCGCTAATGACGCGATTAATTGACTCTGTGATGGCTGAGCTTGATGGGGGATCAAACATCAATCGAACCTTGTAACCCATATAGGATTTCACAGCTTCTAACTGACTATCATTTTTCAAATAGTCGTCCCACATCGTAGTTTTATCCAGAATCTTAAAACCAGAAGTGGGTCCGACACCAAGCTGATTGAGAATCATAAAAACTGTGTTGATATGCATAATGATATCTGCATCAAAGTGTTCATGCTCTTCTGGTATTCCAAGAATTTTCTTGATTGATGTAAGAATGCTGTCGTTCGCATTTGTGACTTCGCTCATTTGCATACCTCCTCTCAAATAAAAAAAAAGAAGCCTATCGTCAGGCTTCTCACTTTAATGTCTCCATGGACATGTGTCATTCTTAGTTCTTGTAATTAGCGATGTGCTTAATAACAATTCTTTATCGCCATAATGTATTGCATCATGTGTACGCTTTGTGACTGTTATCAGATACTCAGGATCTAAAATATAATCCCGTCTCTTCAATACATCATCCTTAGTGATTGGGTTCATATGATGTATTAAAATTTTATCAAATATCTCTCGACCATCAATTGCTAAATCGCATCCGTTATCTCTTGCTATAACAAAATCTCTCACTGATCGCCATTCTTTTGATCGATAAAAAACTTGATTCAGATATCTATCAAAACCAAAAGTGTCTTCGCCAACTCGACCATTCAATTTCAGATAGTCGTATCTTTCTTCGAATGTTAGAAATTTTATAAGTTCTGAATATCTTTTAATATTCATCTTCTATATCATCCTCCGTAGTTCCATTGCCACTATACTCCTTCATTGCTGCAATAGCATCCTTAAACATCTCCTCATTATTCTTCTGAGCCCGTACCATTTCTGCTTTTGCGTGGATGAGATCATTCTCAGCTTTAAGTTTCTCTATCTCGAGTTTATTCTTTACAGAACCAAGCTTCAAAAAATGAGTTGTTTCCTGTGATGATGCCGTTCCATTCATCAACCGCTCCTCGACCAAATCCATAGCCAAAGCAATAGCTCTGTTTTCTCTTGCCTCTGGCGTTAAAGCTGGTCTGAGGCTCTTTTTTGTGTCTTTGGTTGAGGTTTGCTTCACTTTTGCCATGTTTCTGATCTCCTTTCTTATAGTTTCCATACTGTTTCATAACACTTATAAAGACTTATAATATGGCGGAGGGATGCACAAAACAGAAAGGAGAAACTAACAAACTCTCAATAGGTGGCAGGTCCATTGAGATGTGCACTAGACCATATCATAAGCCCTTATAAGTATCATGAAACTCAAATATAAAAAATCCCCCCGGGGAATTTTCAAAGAGGGCGGCGATGCAGGGAGGGGGTGCATTTTTTCAGACCCCCCTCTATGCTTTTTCACCACATATCTAGCCCAAAACAAGCTCTTTTGTAACTTTTGTGTAAATTCCTAAAGGATTTTCTGCAATAATTTCATCAATTGCTCGATTTATTTCTTTATCACACTCAACTTCAGACATATCATCTGAAATTTTGGCAATTCGCATCAAATAACCGCATGTATCTCTTCCTTTTTGAGCATCAAACAATTGCCATTGCGTGAACTGCTCGAATGGATCGAATGGATTATCTGTTGTTGTCAATAAAGATTGATAATTCATTTAATTCACGCTCCTTTCAAATACTTTGAAACTGTTGATGTTGAGACACCTAAAGCATCTGCAATCTGTTTTAATGTGAAGTTCGAAGAAGACATTGCTTTTGCACGATTGATTTGAGATTCAGTCATAGCTTTTGTCTGTCTTGGTGTGGCACGTTGTCTCAATTCATCAATGTCTGCATTATTAAGAATCTTCTTTAATTTACTTTCACTGATTGCTCCAGCTTGAATGGCTTTCCATTCATTGTCTGTAATCTGTATGTTTCGAGCTCGTCTCGAGACAGAGCCAACTTCTTGTCGAAACTTTGTTAATGCTTGCTGACTCGCTTTCTTAACATCAGCAGACTTCCAATCAGGATTGTCCAATTGCTTCTTTTGTACTTCAGCATTAGCCATTCGTTGTGCGGCACGCTCTCTAGGAGCGTTTAATAATGCGTTATTAAGTTTCTCATCCAACGACTTAACCTCTGCTTTATACATTGTATTAGCATTTCGGTTATATGCCACCTTACTTGTATTGGCTAGTTCAACACGTGCCTGATTCGCTAATGCTTTCATATCATTGGCATAATCGGCATATAGAAGTTCCATAGGGTGTCTAGCCTTTGATACTAGAGTGTACGCATCATCAGTATCAGCCATATTGGTACTCTTCTGTGTATGAACCTTGGTTCGATACTCTATGCTTCCATCTTTATTAGTGAATGTGACTTTTCCGGTAGCAGGGTCTCTCCTCTCTACTGGGGCATACCTATCTACCGCATCCTTATCGGCATAGGAGTAGGTTACTTTTTTACCATCCACGGTACGTAACTCCACGATACCTTTCTCTTGCTTACGATCTGGGTAGTATAGGTTATCTGCATCTTTATAGATAAGCGCACCTTCAGGTCTGCTTGGGTCATACCATTCTTTACCCTTAAGATTAATCTTGGGCGTACCTTGGCGTTTGTTTATTGTAGATTCGCCCTTACTTCTTGAAATGATAGTAGCGGCGCCACCATAGCCAGTAATGTTTCCATCCTTATCTGTCTTAACCTGATATTCTTTCCTCAATGCTTTAATGTTGTTATCAATCTCACTTTGCTTGTAGTCCAGCTTATGTTTTCCAGCATCAATAACTACCATAGAATGTCTTACTGCTCTAGCCATTTCTTCTGGTGGTGCTCCTGCTAAGGTCATATCACTGATAAGGTTTGAAATTCTCCCCATTTCATTCTGAGTATTGTCTTTACCAGTCTTTGGGTCTTTCATATATTTCATACCAGGACGTTCTGGGTATGACATTTTTGGATCAAATCCCTCAAGACCTTTTAATGGAGGCGTTGAGGCGATCTTAACCCTTCCTGCTTTATCGTGTGTTGGAATACACATAACAGTATCACCATCAAAATCAGCTCCTGATAAACGCTCAGCAACCGTGTGATTAATACCGACTGCATCAATAGATTCGGTTCCGATTATTCTTCTACCTTCTGGATTTTTATCAGTAACAGTAAGTATTGGAATTTCAAATGTTCCACCATGCGGATAACGAATCAATGCTAACTTAGTTCCTGGCGTATATCCAGGAGCATACACTTCGTTCTCCTTTAAAGAATTGATAGGAAGTATTACATGGTATTTCTGCCCCGGTAACGCTGCCGCTTTCAAATGAACTGATGCTGAATCACAACTATCAGCAAATTTTTCTAAGAAATGTTTTTTAATCACAGGGTTCGTGATAGATTTAATCTCTTCAAACTCATCTCTTCTGTCTGCCTTGGCTAAATCCAGCTGTTTACCCGCCATTCTCAATGACTGCTTTGCCAAAAACTGAGATGGTAACGTGTCTTTCCATTCAGTCCAATCACCCTCATCGGATCTTTTATTGATCAATCCAAGTTTCTTTTTACCAGTCTTTGGATCATCATACCAATACTGACCTCCTTGATCAGCATCTTTGATGAGTGAACCAAAAGGATTGTCTGGATCATTCTTGATGTCTTTCAACACATCCATCTTTGCTACTGACTTAGATTTGTTTGTATTGAAGATAGCATCAACACCATCGGGAAAATCTTTTGGATCTCCATAAACAGCCATACCCTTTATATATTTCTTACCGTCAACCATAATACGAACCTGTGAATAACGAGATTCGCCAAGGGATAAATCAGCAACACCAGGACGAAGCTCTACTACTCCATCCTTGTCGATTCCTCCATCTTCTTTGTAACGGATAGCCAATCGCCTTGAATCCATGCTCTCTGGATAATGGAACTTCTTTTCAAAAGTATCACCGCCATCTCTCGAAATGTAATCTTTCAAGGACTGTACTCTATTGAAATCATATATTTCTTTATGCTCGATTCCGGGCTTGCATAATACTCTCTGATTTGTCTGCTGCCCTGGGTTGGTTGCCTGTGGTATTCCGCCTTTGTAAACGTTATAGCCATCTCTCTGCAACAGATAGAGAGCTTGATCTAATTTCTCCTTTGAAATGTTCAGCTCTCGCTCTACGCCTGTACCAACCTCAACCATTTCTTTCTTATCTACTTGTTCTTTCAAATATTTTGCAGTATTTCTTGCCTGCTCCATACGCTGTTCAGAATGTGGATTGAGTAATGATCTGACTGTTGATTCATTGATACCCATCTTACGACCAATCTCTGTTGCTCCAAGACCATCATCTCTTAGTGACTTTGCTCTTGCTACGTCATACATTCTTCGTTCATCTTTAGCGAGGGCTTTCTCAGTACGATACTGAGTTGTCGTCAGTCCGAATGTCTCTTTAATATTCTCCGGAGTCTCTGTCCAACCAGTCGCTTTTAATTCTTCAACTCGACTAAGGAAGTCTCTCTCATGCTGATATGGATCCTCACCAGAACCCCATGGATATCTGCCTGATCTTCTAGGCATTCCATAATGCTCAAGGAATTCGTTCGTCGTCATCGAACCACAACCCTGATATGATTCAATTTCTTCTGCAATAGGATTCAATATCTACACCTCCCTGTCGTCAAAGTTTTCTAATGCTTTATTAAGAGACATGATCTTGTCCATGATTGGTAAAATATCTTCAGCAGTTGGCTCATGAACAATTACTTCATTGTCCTTATACAAGCGTAACTCCATCTGTATATCCCCTGGTTTGATTTTGTACTCCAAACAAAAAAGAGCAGCGTATACTTCAAGCTGCTCCATGTGACCGGACTTTCCAGTCTTAAGATCATGTATTCTTAATTTATTATTCCTAAATGATATAGCATCAGCTGTACCAAAGAAATATGGTGAATAATATAACACCACTTCGGTACTCATCTTAAAACCAATAGCATCATTGACATATGCATACAAGGTTTTATTTGATCTGGGCTGCTTGATTCCTAAGTCAATAGTTCTCTTAGCCCAATCATGAAGCTTTGTTCCTCTTTCTTTTGCCCGCATATTATCATATACGGTTAGTGCTTTTTCAGTGTCATATCTAAGCCATGCTGACTGGCTTGCACTGAATGGAGCATGAAGCCCCTCAAGATTTGAATGTTTCACGAAGTTCATTTAATACGTCCTCCTCATTTTCTGGAAATATAAATCTGGAAAATGACATCTCATCCATTTTCTCAACATAGTAATCTTGATTCGGTCTATGAGAAGCTTTCGCCTCTTTCTTGACTTCTAAGGCAGCCCACTTATCTTTATATAAGACAAGTAAATCTGGAATGCCTTGAATATCACTCGAATCGAGTTTGGTTACTATGCATCCGGGAAACATCGTTTTAAGTTTCTTTTTTAATCCTGCCTGAAACTTATTCTCTTTCACTTTAACCCCTCCTTAAATATAAATGACCCAGGGTCCGAAGGACACCGGAGTACGTTCCAAAGTCAAAGGTAAGAGGAAATGTTGTGAAATACAGAACATCACACTTTCCTCTCATAAAAGGGCATGATATTTCCGCGGGGTATGTTTTATTCGCACTGAATCATTTTACATATTCAAAGTGGTAACCCATGTGTGTCGCTCTTCTATTATGACCTCTCAATATTTCACAAATAGTTCCAGCACTACCACCAATAGCATCTGCACATTCAGATATGGAATTAAATATTTCTCCAGTCTCAACTATCTGTACAGATTTTCCTTTTCTTCCACGATACTCTTTTTTTGAAATATCATAGTTTGCCCGAGGATCTTCTACACGAATAATGTGATAACCTTTGCAAGTGCATAATCCATTGTTTCCTCTTGTGACTTTTCCGAGCCAAGTAACATCAACGCCCAATCTGAATGCACATGCCCGAATAGAATTGAACTCTTCACCAGTTTCTACAATCCTCACTCGCACTCCATCTCGTTTTGTTTTATAACTCATAATTTCTGTTCTCCTTTCATTGCAAAAAGAAAAGCGTCAGTAAAAACCAACGCCTCTCTTAAATATAAATTTACTGTTTGTTATCATCAGTAATTTTCTTAACAACATCGCTTACATATTTCTGCTCCTTACATCTACAGATTCTATCCACTATTGGATAAATACAAAGAAGTAATACAACACACTTTACGGCAAACTCAAATAACAGCATTTACTCGTCTCCTTTCTACTTGATGTAATCATATGTCGGAATCAGATCATCCACATCACAACTAAGTGATAAAGATAAATTGATAACCGCTCGTAATGTTGGCATAGACTTTTTCTGTAAAAATCTTGTAATGGCCGATTCAGACAATTCTGCTTCCTTCGCCAATGATCTTTGCGTATAATTACGTTCGATCATAAGATCTCTTAAATTATCGCTAAAAATGTCAATAAATTCAGTCTCACTCATAGTTTGTTCTCACCTCCTAAAAACTTGCACACATGCAAGCGCTTATTTTCTTATATAATATATATTTTTTCATATCGATTAAGGGTGCTTGCATGTGTGCAAGTAATGCCCAAAAATGGCTTAAATACGTGGTTTTTTGAAGCCCAAAATTGCACGCATGCAAGTCGTCCAAAAATTCACAAAAATCACTCTCAAAAAACTTTCGTCCATGCAAGTATTTTCGTGCATGCAACTTCTGTGCGTGCAAGTTTTCCATCCATGCAAGCTATTTTACTCCAAAATAACCACTCAAGATCCCTGCATAATCATCCCTCATCTCAATATATTTCCGGCTGGCTCGACACCCTTCTTTTAATATTTCATGCTGTTGCTTTACTGAAAATCCGAATGTCATATCTACCTTAGTCCCTCTCCATTCTTCTCTGACGTCTGAACAAGAATAAACCCGAACTCGACATTTCTTATTCCCGATAACTGATTGGTGCCATATCAAACGATTCATCGTTATACCAGCAGCCCTAAGTCGGTTGACCAATTCACAAAACAAATGCCCGGCATCTTTATTGTCCTTACACAAGACCGCAATAGTAGTCATACCAATCACCTCCTACTTCTTTACTGCGTCTCCAACTTTTTAGCTTGTTCTTCAAGAATCTGATTATGTATGATGTTACATTTATTCATATCCGAGCAATGAACTCGAGTTTCAACAGCCCTACTATCATAATAATCAACAAGCTTCTCGGCGACTGGCTCAAAATATGGACAATTCTGACAATAACTCTCAACAAATAGATTTATCATACTGGCGTGACACCTCCTGCAAAATCATCAAAGACACCAAAACCTCTTCGCAAACCTCTCGACACATCTTTCTTAGCATTGTCATACATAACAATCACCCTGCTAAAAATATCAACACGAACGGTCTTATCATCCTTATCAATTTTTGCCGGAACTGTAAACGTTGACTGCCGAATGTCATAAACAACTTTATCTTTGATAAATTCATTTATCTGGTTCTCCAGATCAATACTCTTACGAGAATCAAAAACTTTTACCTTCATATTCAATCACCTCATTCATCTTCATACATAAACACCAGTTATATAATTTGTCTTCTACCCTACGCTTTGATAAAGCCCGGGCAAAAAATAAAACCGTAGGATGTCTACGGTTTATCAATACAATATGCCAAAATATTCCACGTTTTATGGAGAATGCCGAATAGTTACTAGAATTCATTAAACGCCACCACCTTATTCTTATCTTCATATTTACTGAAATTATTACAATCACAGCCGCAGATTTCAAAAAATCCAGGATCCGGATGATAATGCTTACAATTGAAACATTTTGGTCGTGCTTTCATTTCTTCAATAGCATTAGTAATAGTTCTTAATATTTCATATTCCGATCATTCCCAGTTGACGTCACAAGAACAGTGTTCCTTAGTTTCGCAATCATCAATTTGTACATTGCGGCGCGACCTGCCAATACAATAAAAATCAAGACTTATAGTACAATTTGTTTTCTGTCCTAATGCTTCTAATTTCTTAAATATATTATCCACTGCCATACCTCCCCTTTCATATTACATCTATTCGTCAATTATCGGATAAATATCCAAAACCCGCTGTAGTGCTAACTCTTCTACTTTTGTTTTAGGTCTAACAACCCATTCGCGGTCATACTGAACAACAATCGCGTCATCAGACTGTCTCCTTATTTCCAATTTCGATATTCTTCCACAATTAATACCAAATTCAGATGGCAAAGCAAATACTTTTGCATGATAAATAAACGTATTTTTTCCGATTTCAATTATTCCTTTATCCCACATTTTGTTGCGTCTCCTTTCATTTGCTCTTTATATATTGCACAGACTATGCCATGCAGTATTGATAGATCAAATCTACTACTGCCACGAGGCGGCACAAGCCATTTTATTTCTTCTCCATTTTCGAGCGCATGGTATATATTACGAACGAGTTGCTTCTGATACTCCATTAAGTTGATATGGTATAGTTTTTCAATAAAATCAACAATATCCATAATTCACCTCCGTTCCAATTAATAAAAATAAAAGACCCAATGTATTTCTACACTGAGTCTTAGATCTTATTTCTTAAAATACCAACTTTTTAGATCAGGTTTCCAATCAATAATACCAATTTTATGCATGTAACATTCTTCTGCAAAAAGAACTCTCCGTATGATAAATTTAGGTATCCACGGATATTTCTTTTTAATACCTCTCATGCAATCTAAAGTATCATATATTAGATCCTTATTCATAAATATCACCTCCATAAAATGGTACGTTTTCTACGCGAAAAACAATTTAAAGCGATGTGGAACGTCCATTCATCTTTACAGTATCGAGTGTTGAAGTGTCATCCGAACCTTTACCATCTTCCTTTGTTTGATTATAATGATCTATCGCATCGTCTATCTCGACCGGAAAGTTAAGAAAAGTCCACAACTTTCCAATACATTCGTCACACAAATCAAAATGTATATTACTTGATGCCATTAAATTGCAATGTTTTAACATACATCCTGTAAATTCTTGCCTATTCTCAACATAAAACTTACTGCATCTATCACATATTTTCGCATTAGCCATAATTACTCCTCCTTATAATTTTCTGAATATACTGTCAGGTGCTGGTTTAAAATCTTCCTGCCATTCTCGAATAATTGGTTCAAACACCCCAAAGTCGTCGGGAGTTAGGTTATCGTAAATATAAACTCGATTGCTCAAGCAATTATCAAGTTCATGTCGATAATCATGAACAAGTTCTTTGAAGAAATATAAATCGTCTTTGTTTTTTATAGAGACATTTAAACCATCAATATTACGTATAAAATTATAATCTGCCAACCAACAATATAATTCTTTAGCATTGGTATACACATATACTCTTTTTATGTTTGAATATCTCCTTTTGTAATATCGGGCAATCTGACATGGATTTGTAAACAAAAAAGGCTCTCCGCCTGTTAAGCAAAGAACCTCAGCTTCCCTCAATTCCTCATCTGTGGCATAAGGAATATTATTTATATCATATTGTTTATTACAACAATACTTACAATTTCTATTACATAATGGTGTAACCATTAAATGTATGACTTTCTTTGTTACATCTGTTTTAGGATTTAATACTGCCATAATTACTCCTCCTACCTAAAAAATAAGAGCCATATAACTGAATATATGACTCCAATGAAATCAAGACACACTAATGCGCCTTGAAATACTAAGATGTTCTCAAACCATTTTGGTCCTTGATTTAAACCGATTAAAAGTTTAGTTTTAAAATCTAGCCCAGTAACAATTGCTTTGACAATAAATGTCGATAAAAAGGTTGTTATAAGCAACACAATAGTCAATTTAACTCCTATCATAATATTCCTCCTTAATCTTCGTCTGCATCATCGGATTCAATAGGTAATCCAGTAATCAACTCTGAATATGGAAGCCGCTCGATCCACTTACAAAACTCTCGCCATTCGTCCAGCTTATGATCTTTTCTCCACTGATAAATATTTGCCAGCACCTCATAATTCATCATGACATTACGAGTCTGGTTATAACTGCTCGGAAGAAGCTGAATCATCTGCCACCAGAACTTTTTGTCTTTTGTTTTAAGATAAGCTTCTCGGTTCGTATTTAATACTCCAATAGTGGTTCTTAAAGCATCCAGAGGAGAAAATATTATCGGGCATTCAATCGATCCATTTTTAGGCGGGTCTTTATACCAGATAGCATCGTTATTATCTCCGATCCAGTCTGAAATCAAATGCTCACAGCTAAAATCTTCCAGCGTAAACTCTTTCTCCTGAATTTTATGCATGGTTGAGCAAGAGTTTTTAATAATATCAGTTGGATTAGGACAAACTCCGACCTGATAAGTATCAAACTCCTTCCACCAATACAAAGGTGCTGTGATTCTCACGTATACCGGCATCATCCGCATATACTTTCTATGAACCGATCCGGCATCTGCCAAGCGCTGCATCAAATCGTGATCGTTGTCTCCTAAGAAAAATTGTTCTCCCGCAAGCTCGTATTCTTCTCTTATTTCACTATCACTCCTATCCCACGAATTCATAGGATTCCGCATCCCTTCAATATCAAACTCCATCTGCTCCGGACTCGCCAGAACCACTTTTTCCAATTTAATCATTTTCAATCACCATACCCTTCCAACCAAACTAAAATAATATTATCTTTTGCTTCCATTTCTTTTATGTTACGTTTTAATAGACTATCGGATAACGACAAGTCTTCGAGATGATAAATATTAACCACAATCGATTGACGGACACCGTTCATTATTGCTATATAGTGCTTTGCGACAGCAAGTAAATCTTCTAATTTAATCATTCTGTCTCTCCTTTCTCTAAAGACCAATCAATTTTCAGATATGAATTAAAATCCCACTGATCTGATGGACAACCATATGGTAGTGGTTTTTCTGGTATATATTCAACCTTATAACCAAGATCTGTGAGTTCTTTGCATAAAGCATCGACAAGATTTTTGTTTAACGAGCCTCCAAGTGCTATACTCGTATTATAAAACCCGTATTCAATGGTTTCTTCAACTCTTTGTTCAATCGTGTCCATTAATTCTACGAGTTCACATTTTATAATCGTCTTTTGCTTTGCGTCTTTTGCATTAATCATTTCTTCTCATCTCCTTTCTACCGTGATGTATCTTAAAAATTTTTTAATCATCGTATTCATCCTCCGCTTCACAAAAGTGCATTTCCATTAGATCAGCAATCATTAAATATTCTTTTGCAATTTTTCCTCCACGCGTGTTTTTTACTTGATTTCTGAATTCGTCGATGGTCCCTAAAAAACATCCGCAGGATACTTTTACTGTTTTGTCTTGACATCTGAAGAATGTCGTAGGTCTACAACAAGTGCCAAAACCATTGATCACGGCATAATTGATGCTCTTATCCACCAAAGCATCATCACACACCTTAGCAGCGCCATACACAAAAGCACAGCCACATACCAAAGCACAGCCACATACCAAAGCATTACCAGACACCTGAGCATTATCGCACACTTTAGCATTACCAGACACCTGAGCATCTCCATACACCCGAGCATTATCACACACCTGAGCATTATCACGCACCTGAGCATTATCGCACACTTTAGCATTACCAGACACCTGAGCATTATCGCACACTTTAGCATTACCAGACACCTGAGCATCTCCATACACCCGAGCATTATCACACACCAAAGCATTATCACACACCAAAGCATCATCACACACCTTAGCAGCGCCATACACAAAAGCACAGCCACATACCAAAGCATTACCAGACACCTGAGCATTACCAGACACCCGAGCATCATCACATACCTTAGCATCTCCATATACAAAAGCATTACCAGACACACTAAGATTTTCCTCTTTTTCAATGAACCCACCACGAGTTCCTTTTTTCACATTTCCAAAATCAATTAGAGCCTTAATTCTATATAAGTTTTTTCCTCTATATTTAATTGTTTCATTTGTTAATTCATATTTTTTCATAGTTTATCTCCTTTCTTGACTATACATAAAAATAACTCGAACCCACTCATTAAAATGAACTCGAGTTATGACTCTATATAGTTTCAATTACATTTATTTTTCATCCTCCATTTCTTTCAATTTTGCCTGAATAGCCCCTAAAATATACCAAACGTTTGGTTGTGTCTTTCTACTTAATTTCATATAATCTTCATGCTCTCTGTACCAAGTAAATATCTCCTGAAGATTTCCGCTCTTCCAACTAAACGCCCACCAATCGCAAATCATCTCAATAATATAATTGTACGGCATGTCTAGAATAATCTCGCCTTCCTTCTCCTCGTCACAATTAAGCACCCAATGCTGCCAATGATGAGGATTTCTATGTATATGCTTAAGCCATGCATATCTGAAATCTTGTACTACCTGGTAGCTCCTATTTCCACCATAAAAATAAGCATCATATGCATCATACTCATCTTTGTAATCCTTAGACAAATCATGAGAGAAACAAATCTGATGCTCATAATCAACGTCCGGCATATCAATTAACAATTCTGGTAAATTTTCCTGAATCCAGTAAAATCCTTTAGCGACATTTCCTCGATGCTGCTCTAAATACAAATCATATTCTCTACTCATTCTTCTCACCCTCCATCGCTTCTCTAACCCCGCCTAAAATATCAGCAGCAGTTATCTGTCTCTCCTTCCTCTCGTAATATTCTTCCTTAGATATCTCAGTCCAGTTACCTTTTTCATCGCCTTCTGGTTCTCTGAAGAATCTGTTAATCTCAATTTTCTCCTGTTTACCATCCTCTGTTTTCAGTGCATAGAACACTCCGACAGTATCAAAATCGCCGTTCTTTTTATCTGTTAAGAAATCCTCACAATAAACTTCGATTGGTTTTCCTGGCATATACGGCATTGTTATAGGAAACATCTCGTCAATAATTCTTTCAACCATTACAAAAGAATATGTATCATTGCAGTTATGAATGCTGACACAGTATGAATGGTTATTATCCTCGTACTTGACAGTTCCGTCAGCATGCACGTACTTAAATAAGGAAAACATGCGTTTGCACCGATAGATACGCCCTTCTCCCTTCAAATCACTCATATCAGAAATATCACTCCATACCTCGTCAGTATCCTCAATCGGTGTTAATGGTTTACCATTTATGAGCCGATTCAATATCGCCTGAGTCATTCTAATACTGAAACCAGAATGATCGTCCTCGCATAAACTTTGAAAAGCTTTTAATGCACTCTCGTAACAGGCACATCCATAATCAAACTCTCCATCTTTTCTGTTTGGATTTTCTTTCTTACATGCAATTTCAACTTCCTTTTTAGCCCAATCTAACATATTACTCATTTTTTTCATCCTCCATTTCTTTCAACTTAGAATCAACAACATCTTGAATAGATTTATCCTCCAGCCAAACCTGCAAATGACCATTGCATATGGATATATTCCGCACACCCCGATTCAAAATATCGGCATTCAAATATTTTTCCGCTTTCACAAGCGGTTTTGGAAGTTGTATCTCTGGACATGGGCAGTTACCATTTCCAAAAATATAAACATCGCAACTACAATGTTGTAATAAATCTCTTAATTTAATCATCTCTTTTTACCTCCTTACAATCACTACTGATGCACCCACTAGGGCTTTGTATTCTTAGCCATTTTTTAATCTGATCTAAGATGCTTACACCAGTTAAATAATGCATGATAGATTCTTCGATGTAGAAACCAAGCCATATAATAAGCACCACAACAAACCCGATTAACCACATTTCTTCTTACCTCTCTTTTTCTCAAGAATATAATTACCATAATCAGCTGGACGGATAGCGTCTTCTTTTTCATGCTTCCATTGACCGTAACCTTTACGTCCGGTTCTTATGTTTCTATCTTTCGTGTACATACTGGAAATATCATTACTCATATAACCTCTCCTTCGCTTTCCTGCTTTGCCAATCCGGTATCCAAAATGCTTCTGCACCGATTGCTACAAACCCGCTGCTCATAATGAATATCAACTCTATTCGTAAGATTTCCGCAAACAACGCAAGGCCTTTTATCCTTTGCTAAAATATAGAAATCGCCAAATGTCTTAGTTAACTTTTTATTGAATTCATAAAAATTCATAGTCTATTCCTCCTTAATCTGAATCTCTTCGAATTTGTCTAAAAATTCACGATATAAAAGCTCCACAACATAATCAACAAGATTCTCCAAACCATGCATAATATCATAAAAATTATTAATTTCGACATAATCCATGATATGACGGTATCTGTACATTGTGCCCTTATATGTTGAAGTCACTTTAAGCGTCACATATTCCTGTTCATCATCCTTCTCATGTTGAAATATTGAAAATGGAAGCTTCTCATACAACTTCTCCTCAAATAATTTAACAAACTCATCAATATTATTTCTATCTGCCATTTCATTATCTCCTTTCAAAAAGAAAAGACCCGATACCTGCCATACCGAGTCTTCAAAATATATTTACTTCACGATCGACACCAATCCGGTTTCCATGCTGAACTGATATAAGTTATACGACAATACCTTTGTGTCCGGAACCTCATTATCATTTATATGTTTAATAGTGCTCTGTATTGATTCGGTCATAGAATCAGCATTGCTTCCATATATAATAATTACTTCATTAGTTGAAGATGGAACTATATAGCAACTATTGATTTCTAATTCCTCACAAAGTCCCTTTAATACCTCAGGGATAACAATCAAATTTGCTCCTCCGGTAAAAGTCTTGTTTGTAAGAACATACATCGAAGAGTCGATCCACATCGGAATATCAATGTCTTCACTCCTGTCCACTAATAAATCTGCCACATTTTTTCTAAAAAGTCCAAAGAATTTAAGCGTATTTTCTTTAGCAATGTTATACATTTCGTCCAGATTGCTATTATCAGGAATATCATCAAATAGCACCGATGCTCTACCAGATTCGTCTATATATAATAACAATCTAAACACAATTGCTAAGTCTAAGAAACGAATATGAGGGCGTGTTTTCAGCATTTCTTTATTCGCCTCATAATTTATAACTTCGAGGTAAATTGCATCTTTCCAATGTTCAACTGCGTTTTCAACATCGTATTTTTTAGTCTCATCCTTATTTTCCTTATATATCTCGTATATCTGGTTTGCAATGTCATTGATTGCCTCCTTATTTTTGATAAATTTAATGTCAAAATAAGGCTCTAAATATATAATTGGGGAATATCTCCCCTCTCCAAAGTATAATACCTTTCTCTTCACACCGTTATTTTTTGTAACGTCACGTACTTCCACATCGAAGCCACATAACTTAGCCACTTCATCTTTCACATCTGCACAAAACATTTTAAATAATTCTGTAAATTTTTCTGCCATAAATTATTCCCTCCTAAAATGTAAATTACTTTTCAAAATCGCCCAACACGATTACTGCGTTTGTGTATAGTGATGCTACTTCATCTGTAAGAGATGTAATAACATTCATAAGTTGAACTAAACGTCCCAAGGTTTCTAACTGTAAATGTAGCGGAAGTCGATCGAAGTTACTCACTAAATAGTTAAGTTGATTCAGAAATACACTCAATCTTCGATTCATTTCCATTTCATTATCATTCATAATTTTAGTTCTCCTTTCACTAGCGGAACTGGATATAACGAAGCAATATCAAGCAAATAAGCACCATAATGTGATTTTTTCATTCGTTTCTTGATTTCTTTCTTGCACCGTTTAGCAAACCCACGATAAATGTTTTTTCTAGTTTCAATCGTGTATTTCGTTTTAACGTCCATCTCCTTAAACACCTTAGCTACACTTCTTTCCTCATAAATTGGATATCTCATACAATCCTCACGTATACGGCACTCTGAACAATTCATTTAATCACCTCCTCAAATCCTCGATCTTCCAACATATGGCACAAATCAACCAATAAAAGCCGGCGAATATCAAATACACCGGCCATAATGTAACTATATAAATATAATTACTATTTAATATATAAGTTCCGTCTGGAGCCTCATGGCACGCAAGCCAATAACCAATACCGATCCAAACAGACATGACTATGATTGCAAATGTCATCGCCATAAATATCACCCCTTTTAAATTCTGTTATATGCTTCATGCTTAGCATAATGATCTCTATTTTTTACAATTGATACTACATCTACAACACTTTTTAATCGTTCTGCCCCTCTGCATAAATCACTTAAAATATCACTTAGACTTACACCAGAATCATCGATATAATAATCTGGTTGTAAATGAATATCTCCAATAGCATCTCCAGTCTTATGAACGACACTCGTAACCTGAATATTTATATCTTTCACATAAATATTCGTGGTTAATCCAGGCTTCACGCTGCATAAGGTATTAAGTGCCGACTGCACCCGTTTAGCAAATACGGCTTTTTCGCATGGATCTTTTGTCAATACCAATATATGTATCATATTTTTTCTACCTCCTCTTTTGGTTTTGCTTTTCTGTGATTCATATTCCACACTCGTTTTACCTTTTCATTGTAATCAACGATTAATTCGACTGAATATGAAAATTTCCCACATTCCTTGCATTTTCGTTTCCGAATTATTTTATTCCCTGGCGTATGTACCTGATCACAAGACATCAGTTTACCACCACATTTACATACCATATTTACTTCTCCTCAAAATACACTGGCTTTGTTGAATGCAAATTCACTGGCTCATCTAAGCAATCATTACATGGATCCTTTACATCTTCCACTTCATAGTGCTTACATTTCTCACAATATTTCCAGAACTCAACTTCTTTATATTCATACTCCATTGTTAATCACCTCCCTATCCTTAAACTCAACTGGCTCACCAAAATCTATGAAATATGAAGGATTTACACCGAAAGTGTTGGCGAGTTTCATCAATTCAGAACATCTTGGAACTACCAAAGCATTTACATACTTAGATATTGTCATGATGCTTAAACCGGATTCCTTTGCTGTTTTGCGAATGCCCCATCCACGTTCATTCATCTTGTTACGTAAACGATCTGCAAATTCCTGTTGCCATCTTTCGATTGTCATATAAATAATGTCCACACCTCCTTAAAAACAAAAGACCCGATGTTTTCACCGAGTCTTCATCCACTAATATGTGAAATATGCCAATATATATTTCTTATAATTAGCTACCACAGTTGCTGCAATCTCATCTACAATCAATCTTCCGGTTATGAGTTTGTCCGCAAAATCGTATACCTTATATTCAAACCTATCTAATTCTCTTGTCTGAATAGATATATATAAATAATCGTATTCAACCTTACAGAATACTCTTCCTTTAATTGATTCTTTCAGTTTATCTCGCAATGCTATGGAAATTAAATATTCATAATCTCGCATATAATCACTCCTTTCCTCTCATATAAGGACATGATTATTTCGCGAATGAATTACCGCACCATTTTGTTTCATTAAATTTTTTCTTCTCCTTCAATGCTTTACTTATGGCAAGATCAATCCCGCTCCTACTTTTCAAATGGTAATAATATAAATCTTTAAATGGCGTATTGAGTCGATCAATTCGACCAGCAGCCTGTGTCACAACCTTATAACTGTAGTTCTGTGAATAGAATATAATTGTATCTGTCTTGATACTATTCCAACCTTCACATCCAGCCGTATACTGAACCAGATATACCCATCGCTTTGTTTTTGGTATAGGTTGGTGAGCATGACCAGACCATTCAGCCACTTCAAAGTCCTTACTATTACCATCGTGGTTGCTAAACACATGTAATAGCATCTCTCGCTCATAATCAAAGTTATAAAAAATAATAGCTCTAGGAGTTTTCTCAAGAATCTCCAATAGAGCTACTATTCTGGATTCGTCTTCATTTACTATTCTTCTGAGAATATAACAAAGACTTGATGCCTGCTGGATAGGTTCATTTTTGTATGGATCCCATCTATTTTTCACAACTGATTTATACTTAGTGACATCATATGTTACATAAATATCATTATGGTGAGCGATTGTCTGACGCTTGAAGTCCATATCAATCAGTATTTTCTTTCTTAAACGAATTAATCGACCAGTATTGATATATCTGTCAATCTGCGGGTATTTTGTAAATCGAGAATATATCACATGTTTTTGGATGAACTCAGATCTGTTCTTATAAAAACCATTTGCTATGAATACCGGAATATAATCAGACCAGGTGTCTCCGGCAGTTGCCGACAACAAAATCCAATTATTTGACTTTGTAATCTTCAGAAATGCCTTAACCCAAGCTCCGGATCCAACCACTCTCTGTTCATCAAATATAAAGAATGCATTTTTTACATCCACATACTTCTTTATATTATTCCATGAATCAATGGTAATTTTTACGCTGCCATTTAAGAGGTTTTTCTTTGGATCGGTAGATAAGAGATAATTAGCCAGCTCGCCTTCCCATTCCAAAGTATCGCGTTTCATGGCAGTTGTAATAATATATAAATCCTTTGGCTTTTTCATTGGCTTGTAGTCTGGATTTATACTACCGCCTTGTTCCTTGAAATAGTAATATAATCCGGTTCTACTTTTTCCTGACCCAACACCACCATTGAGAATGCAACCATTGAACATGTGATTTACAGCATCCATCTGATAATCGTACAGAAACGGCTTAGTCGGCATCTGAATCACCTGATTCCATTATGTGACCATATTTCCGGACCTGTTCAAGAGCCATACGTAACTCGTCATCAATAGTTGTCTGTGATTTGTCTGGACTTTCCGAATCGCCTGATTCTATTTTTGTATAACGTTTTACCTCTTCGACAGCCGATTCCGGTATAGTTGGCGGTGTCATATACTTAGCTGCTACTTCCTGCGGAGTCGGCGATGATTTTGGCTCCTTGTACTTCTTGCACCACTTTTCAAACACGTTGTAATAATCATAGGAATCTCCTAATACCTTACGGCTGATTGCCATAGCCATTCCCTTCTCTGGATCGAAAGCCTCACCGTTGCATTTTACTACTGTCTTACTACCATCTTTCCAGAATATAATAGTCGCAGGTGGGTTGAAGATAATTTTTTTAATTCTTCCCGACATATCAATAGGTACAGACGATTTTCCAAATGCTGCATTAAGCTGTCTTTTAACATCAGCCTGAAACAATGCCGTCATCGAGTCAATCTGGTCTTCGTGGTCATGCTTCAAATATACACAATATCCATAAGATGGACATTCGTATGATAAACGACAAGGAATTTCACATACCGTAACTGTAAATGAATGATTAATAGAGTCATAATTAATTATGTCATCATTACATAATCTATTAAATAATTCCCGGCCAAAATGGACTTCAAGCTTGCTTAAATCATAAATTTTTTTTCGTGGAAATATGTGTCTATCCAACGATTGTACCAGTTCTTCCGATGTAAGACCGTCACATAGTATACACCCACCAGAGATCAATTCTTTTTTCATATCTTAACCCTCCAATTCTTCTATTCCATAAATGGTATTTGTTCAACATCTCCACCCTGCACTGTCACTGACTGCATGAGTATTTTTTTCTCATCGTCCCAATACAGAGTATCAATCATTCTACTAATGTCCTGCTGAACATCATCGTCCAGCATTTGTAATACTTCATATTGCTGTAATCCATACTTTGAACGGAGCTTAGCCATTATTTCCCCAGACCAATGCCTGAAGTTTACTGTCTCCAACATTCCATCGCATAAATAGAATATCTCATATATACCCAACTCATTTACAATGAGCACCGACTCTCCATCCAGATCAATTCGCCGTATTAAATTTTTATGATCTATAAGATCCCTTTCAAAATGCGAACAATATCCGGTGTTAAATTTCTTTATTATACTAATGATGTCGTCATAGACGCACCACCATTCACCATCAACATTTACGAACCGAATATTCATTCCATGCCATTCTTCAATTCTTACTTCCATATCTCAATCCTCCAATTCTTCTATTGTTCTTGCCGTCTTTACAATTTCAACATACAAAACCTTAACATTGGAGAAATTATTCTCCTTAACAAATTCATCGAATAACTCATTCAGCTCGCCGACATTGTATTTTTCAATATCAAACTGAGTTTCATCTTCCTCGTTTCCGTCTCTTGAAAACCCTACATTGACCGTAGTGTAATTAGATAACGTGGCGTTATTGTGGCCGTACTGCCAAGTTCCGCCATGTCTAAAATATTTCTTTACCATTTTTATCTCCTTTCTGAGCAAATAAAAAAGACCCTCATTTCTGAGAGTCCTTGGTGTGTTGGTTATTCTTGTATGTTTCCTATAATATTGACGTATTTTTTATTTAATTCCATATCTACGTCAAGTTTATATGTCCCGTCATCGTTTGTCGCAGTAAAAAGCTTTTGTTTTTCATCAGATGATTGATATTCAATGTTAGAAAAACCTAATTCTTTGCATTTTTCTACATACTTATCATAATCGTCCTCCGAACAATTTTCTACATAATAGTATAATCCTTTATCATCGTCCTGTAATGTTGTAATGTTGGCATCGCCAAGAAAATATTCCTGTGGGTTTGGTATCATTTCACTCATCTTTTTTGTTTTTTTTACTGAATCCCCTTTCTCACATCCAACCAACAATAAGCACAACATCAATCCAACCAACAGTAATACTTTTTTCTTCATATGAGAATCCTCCTTTTTCTCCTTAAAATATAAATGAGTATATCATAAGAAGCTCTAAAAAGAAAGAGGCTCAACCGATCACGATCAAGCCTCTGCTGATTTTACTCCTCATCTGGCATGTCATATCCGGCTGCAAACCGATCGATGTTCTGAATGACCTCGATTGACTGTAAATATGCTGCCCGTCCAGTTTTTCCATTCACTTCCCAATCATAAGGGCGAATGTCAAGATTTACGCTGAGAATATCAATATCGTCAAGGATGGCTACTGAATCCTCGTCAAGCTTGTTTACTCTATCCCCAGTCTTCAGATACACATGAGGCCCCTTGTTGCTGAACTTTACCTTTACAGGAAGATGCATTCTTGGCATCTCTCCATCCTCTGTGGCATCTTTGATCTTAACATTCCATCCTTCTGCCACCAGCTCATCAGCCAACTCGGTCGAATCGATTGATACTGCAAAGTTTCTATCACCTTCACGATTGTATGCTGATCCTTCTCCTCTAAAATTTCTAAAAATAATTCTTGCATCATTAATCTGCAAGATACCTCTCGGTGCAAATGTTACTTCCATAATTTTCTATCTCCTTTTCTTAAATATAATTTTATTTGAATGGGATTCTCGACGTGTCCAAATTCATTACATATGGATCATCAGATACGAACCACTCAAAGTCTCCATACTGTGATATGCTATCTACTGCATCATTTACTAATGCATCATAGAATGAGCGATCAATATTATCGGTCAAGCCCAATCGCTTCACCGTCTCGGATTCCAGCCATCGATATCCGCTCGACCCTGGTGCAGCATAATTCTTACTATCGCAAACACGATATAAAATTCCACCATTGTTTCCGGACATAATCGGACAGAACTGACCCACTCGTCCTACGAACTGCATTTCATGTCCTTCTGCGATCTTTTCCGGAAGACCCGCTGACTCAGACTCAAATATAACATCCGAGATTTTACCTTTCTTGTACTGTTCCTCAAGCTTCTCTAATTCAATTTCGTACTTAGCCACGTCAGGCAAGTTCTCATTCATATCTAAATATAAATCGCCCTTAGACACTGCAAACGTCTCACACATATCGTTGAACTCAATATCTTCATGACTAAACAATGTCTTGAATAAATATGGTACGGCGAACTGCTTACCTGTTGCAGTCCAATCTCCACCATGATCTGCATTATCTCCTGGCGCATAACCATACATAGCCTGACATGATTCTGCGTCTTTGTACTTTGCGATATAAACTGCATCATTTACGAGGCACATTCTGTCATACGTAGCCTCATGCTCAAATGTATAACCATATCTTTTACCGAAATCCATAACGAACTGTATGATTTCTGGCGTTGCGTCTGGAATCTTGATTGAGTCCGTCTTGATATGAGCAACTGTAAATCCTCTTGCCTGCACCTCATTCTTCAAGTCAATCATGAATAAAGCACCACGTTTAGCTACAATATTGTCCTTATTACGCGGATCTCTAAACGCATTGCTGAAGCTTGCTGAAGTTAATCCGTATACAGAGTTGATTGCAGTCTTCAATGCATTTGCAAGCTGCTTAGCTGTCATTTCACCATCAATGACTTTCTGAATATAAGGCGTAAGTTTACCATCAAGCATGTGATTTACCTCATCCCAAGCCTGATGTTTGATACTTACACGACCCTCAACAATATCTCTAAATGCCTGTGTAAATTTAACACCAAACAATACCTCTGCGATAGCACTATGAGGATGCATAGATGCAATATCAAGTAATGCTACGTTTCCGTACATACCTGGTTCAGAATATACATATCCGCCTTCGCCAACAACCTCTCCTCGATATGTTGATTTACCGGCTTCGTACTTATACCCTGGAAAATAAGGTAACATGCTTTTTGCTTCACCATGTGGTTCAGCTATCATTTCTGGACAAGCTTCTTTTAAAAATTCCTGCATCTCCAATGTCATTTCTGTGACCGGTTCTGCCAAATCTCTGTAATTGAACTGACTCTGTGGATTTTTCTCCCGACCAAATATAATTCTGGTTGTAAGAGTGTTTGTCGTGTCATTTACAGTCATACCCGCTAAGTCCGCCAGAATCTGTCTAGCTGTCCAATCCGCAGACAAATATAAGAATGCTGCCTCGGTCGAAATGACATCATTATCACAATACTCTGCAACTTTGGTCCATAATTCTTTCGGAACCGGCTGGTCCCAAGGCAGACCCAACTCCTGATGCTTAATGTTCTTGAGCATCTTTCTAAGACCATCATCCATTTTTGATGTAGGGTCATTTGCTTTGTTCGACATCTCAATTTCAAGCTTCTTCAAGCTCTTTTTGTTTCCAGCGGATGCAAAGTCATACACATCTGTATAAGACAAATTGTAAGCTTCCCCAAAGAACGCATTTCTATCTCCAGATATAATTTTCTGAGACAAGTTATATAGTTCCTCATTCGTATATCCCATAAGTCTTGCATAGATGAGATGGTTATCATATCTTCGACAGTTGAACCCTACAAGATTGTATTTGATCAGATCCTCGATGTCTTTTGGACTTGGATTGATCATTCGAACTACGGGGTTTCCTTCTCCCTGGATTTTCCAATTGACCAAGAATAAGTTCGGAAATACCTCAATATCATAAAATATCAATGGTGCATTTTCATCCGCTTTGCCGTCTGATATCTCTTCTGACTTGAATTTCATCTTACTCGCCAGCTTGATACAATATGGTGCCTGATTGGTACTGTTAGCAGCAAATGCTAATACCTCATTCTTCATGTCTGATACATCATAATGAAGACCGCCATTGTAAGCATCATCCAAAATCTTATAAATAAAGTCCACATTGGATTTTGTACCAGCGTGGACTTCTTTATTAAGACATTTTTTAATTGTTGTTCTGAGACCTTTCTCAGATTGTACAATATTTTTATCTATCATCTTTTCTCCTTTCATAGGTAGTCCGGAGCTTATCATTGCAACAGATAAATTATTGCACTTGGTAAGTTTTCGTCTAAGAGAACTCTTACCTGTAAAAACCTTTATTTCAATGTTTTCATCGTATATACGACTTAATTTTGATACATCCCCATTATAAATATAATGAAGATGGATCCCTGCCTCACTTTTACTAAGCTCCGCATACGTAGGTGGCCACTTCGCAGCAGCCTCCAAATTCTTTTCAAACGATTTTTTGCCGTCATCGCCCTTCAAATCAAAGTCAATAACTATGTGATTCTCTGGAACCTTGACATAATGAAGTTTCGATGGATCGATGTCTTTGAGTGTGGTTGTGACTCGGTTCCAAGATTTACTTGGGGTTTCTTTGTCCGTTGCATATTGAGCTGGGCATGATTCACATTCCATATCAAAGCTCTTTGTTGTTTCTGCTGCATTCATGAATTGCAGCCAAGATTCTGAGTTAGTCACATTTTTTTCCTCTCTTTTTCTGTGACTAAAAGTCTCAAATTTCTCGGTTCGAAATCCGTGATAAATGTTTCTTATCTTAGATCCATCCTCATCAATCTCCTCGTCAAAATCCCAAAAATAGTTTTTAAGCTCTTCTTTAAAACTTCTCTGAGAAAATGGATATGGAACTTTTGCCTCATCACAATATGTTTTGTACATTTCCCATGCTGCCTTTAACGTTGTTCCGTCTTCTTTTTTGAATACATGAAACGAATCAATAATGAAGTTGTAGAAATCATTTGATGCACTCATCATTGACATTGGAAGATATGTGTCATAATACCCAGGATCTTCCAAATATACATCTCTGCAATGACAAGCAATAGCACCAAGCTCAAACTTAACCTGCTCCATTAAAGTGTTGTATTCTTTAGGGCTAACTTTCTTTCCGGAAGGTGACACATCAATCAATCTTCGTATAAGACCTGATTTTGCATCTGTGATCCGTACTGGCTTGTTTGTACCCATGAATAGAAAACACTTAAACTGGCTGGCATAGGTTGACTTGAATTTCTCATTCACAGTCATCATCTCATGAGATACAAGACTATTTAATCTCGTATTATCTTCGATCTTAGACAGATCTCCATCATGCTGAATTGCAATCAGCGGGTTCGACTTAAATGCCTCTAATGCAAAAGAGTTACTACTCGACCCCAATGCCTTCGCATCAAATACCGAATAGTAACCCTCAAATAACTGTTGGATAATGTTCAAGATGGTTGATTTACCTGTACCAGCAGCGCCATACAATACAAGAAACTTCTGTATTGTCTTGGAATCGCCGGTAACAATAGACCCGATTGCCCATTCAATCTTATGTCTTTCTTCCTCCGAATATATCGTTGATATAATCTTCTCATAAGCTGGACATTTACCAGGTTCCAATGGATAATTCAATCGTTTGCTGGCATAATCTTTCTTGTTTGTCTCACTATTGGAAAATATAAGTTTTTCATCCAACATGTGAAATGAGTCCCTTTGTTGTTTCTGACAATACTTATGCCATCGGTCAATCGATCCAGATTCTGCATCCCACATATATTTAATCTTTGTGTTCGTATCGAACCTTGGACTATTATCTGTGACATACTTATCCAGATCTCTGTCGATCATTCGAATGACGTCTTGCTCATCAGTAGACCACAGACCTTTGTCTTCCAACCATACAGCATAAAAATCGCCACCTCGTATCATAAGATCGGAGCTATTCCCAATAATGAATTTAGGAAATATTTCTATCATGCCTTGCTTATTCTGATAAGCTATTCTATAAAAATCAGCCATTATATAAGCTCCTTTCCTATTATGTTATTGTGTCTAAATACCAACAGAGCTGAACCCATATCTCAACATCTCTTAAATCGTACTTGCAGTTCTTGATGGTAAACAATCCACCGGTTCCGTCCGGAGCATAGCTTCTACTTAATAATCTGGATATAATTCGATCGACTTTTTCGCAATCAAAACGAGAATCAATCATTCCTCCAAGACCGAGATTGTTGATCATATTCCAAAACCACTGTGACGTTCGATCTCCTACATCCGGATCATCCATGATTGTTTCTTCACACCGAATAGATAACGCAATCAACATCTCAAGAACACTACAAGGCGCGTCCAATGCGTCCAATACGTCTTCAGATATGTCCTCGTATTCATACTCATGTGCAATAATAAATCTGAAATGCATGTTCTCTCCGTCTTCAGCTCTGTTGCGATCTCTTGGAATACTATAAGTGAATTCAAGTTCATGAAGATGTTCCAATAATTTCCGAAAAGAATTATCTGTCGAAAATTTACCGGCACACACATACTCATAAAGCCACTCGAAGTATTCTCTTCGCACATCTTCCTTAAATTCTCCTCTCAATATTATTCCTCCGTTGCTTCATATTCCTCGTCAACACGACAGATCTCATATTCTCTCTGAAGCTCGTCGTTTCTTACGTGAATAATATCCGGCTCATACTCACCGATACGATCGATAGCATAATTACCAATAAGCAGTTCTGCGTCTTCAATCACTTCGTCGTCGAGATCATCCACCAGAACGCCGTTCGAATATAATGTGAGATTTACAAGGTCGTAACCAGTGTCGCCAACAGCTTCTGGCGGAATAACATAAGGAAACATTTCGTCGTCATTATCCACTGATTTTTTCCGTTTTTTTTTACTTCCGCCGTTGGAATATGTTCGATATTTAAGGTCTTTGATTACCTTTTCGCCTTCTTTTTTCTCTTCAGCCGAGAATGTGGGTTCTCCATCATTGTCTTCGGTTTCCAGATTCTCTTCGACTGTTTCCTCTGGCTCTTCCGCGTACTTTTCCTCGGCAGGATATACTGTAATCTCGCCGTTTTCTACCAGCTCATACTTTGATTTAATGATTCGCCATGTTACAAAGGAGCCTGTTGCGGCTCCAATGACAAACATAGCAATTTTTTCAATCGCATTGTTCATTTTACTTACCTCCTTCTGGTAACCAGATATATATTCTGTCATCAATTGTAGTATAATTATATCTTCCAAAACCACACCACGCTTCAACAGTTGCTTTACCAACATTGTTCAAAGCTGCCACTTCTTCAACAGAATATAATCCAAGATTCTTCAAATCACTTAACACATCCACATCTTCGAGATGATTCTCAAGAATATAAATAATTAAATCTCTTCCTTTCATAGGTGCCCTCCTTATATAGCAAACTGTGGATAATCATACGTATCTCGATATGGATTTCCTGACCCGATACTATCGAGTCCTGTCATTCACATCATATCCAGAATGTCACCATCACAATTGAAATCAAGAAGAATTGTTCTCTCAAGACCATTTACAAATCTTCTATTTGCCTCACGATGAGTGTCATAAATTCCGAAATCGATATAGTTATCTCCGACTGGATTCTTTTCATCATAAACCCAACCTGCAATCTGACCAATCTTTGTCTTCTGAATACCAAGTGCATCATACACATCATTCAAGAACAGATAACCCTCAGCCTTTAACCGATCATTCAAGAAGTCCTGCTGTTTTCTAAGAAACATCAAATTCAGCTCTGGGTCTTTTGTCCATCCAGTGCAACCGCAATCATAGAACTTTGCGTACTCGCTGCAATCATCAAAATCAGAAACGTTCACGATTTTTTTCTGAACCTTTTCTTTACCGGTCTTCTCGTCCTTAACTACTTCTTCGATTTCCTTCGCCTTGATGTTGTAACGAAGCTCCTTGTCCAGCTCTTCACCGAAACGTTCCTTTACTCTGCCACGATATTCCTTGAAACTCTTATCTACTGCTGCATATGCCGCTGCAAGTGATACGTTTCTCTTTCTGAGAATATTGTTAGATGTCAGCATGGCTGTGATTGATAATCCGCCAAGGATAACAGCTGGTGCATACAGCTTTACAACCTTTAATCCAGTCTGAACCTTTGTGATTCTGAGATCCTTCTTGCCGTCTTCCTCTGTGTATTCCTGATCTGCGATATATCCACTTTCCATTCCTTCAGAGATTGTCTTCTCTGTCTCTTTCGCCTCATCGAGAATCTTACTCAGCTTTGTTGTAGCGCGACATGCCATCACAGCACTTGTCACCGTACCAATCACGCCTGCAACAACCAAGATCTCTGGGCTATGCTTTTTAACCTTAAACTTTGCCTTACATAATGACCGAGTCATCTTATTTTTCAAATCATTCTTCATAATATTAAATCTCCTTTTCCATATTTATTGGTGTACCAACTGTTCCGACACTTCCGCTCGAGTCTGTCGGTGTAAAATGATCTCCCGGCATAGGATACTTAAACCGGAACATCAAATAATTTGCAGCATCGATCAAATGCTCACTGTTATGATCTTTCTTAAATGCGTCCAGACATAGCTCGGCAGTAGCAAGTGCGTCCACTCTGCCACTTGCGAAGTTATCTCTTGCTGGACCATATTTATGAAACGAAATTTCAATCCTGCTCTTTCGTTCCTTGTCAAACTGTTCTGAATATTCAGATTTCAAAATATCATTCATGCATATCTCTCCTACTTAATTGGTCTTGGTCTAGGAAGCTTGATCCAATAACCTTCACGTACCTCAACAATCTCCGCGTTTCTAAGACTTGTCCATCCATAATCGTTGTACGTATATCTACCGGATACATCAATACCGATCAAATCATACAAATCAGCAACACTCACAGATTCATAAGTTTCGATCAGATCGCTCATTGCATCCAACACATCATCCGCATCAGCTCGAGATTCCAAGATAATATCATCCAAATTAAATATAGAATTTGAAGATCTGCGATCATCTCTTCTATCTCGATCTCTGTCCGAATATGTTCGATATGACACATAAGAAGCGTTTGAGCTACTTTTCCGTCCACGAGTTTCGCCGTACAAAATCATGTCGACACCATCCTTGACAATATCAGAAAATGCCTTCTTCATTGCTGGAATCAGTACATCCAAAAATGCATGAGAACCAACGTCTTTTGCACTATCGGCGATCAATGCTTCCTTAAGCTTACTTACTCCTTTCTTCTTTTTTGTTTTGACAGTTCCTGACACTACCTTTTTTACTTTCGGAGTACCTTTTTTTGTTGCTGCCTCCTGCTTTGCCTTGTGCGAGTTAGGTTTGCATTCAATGTCTAAACTCATCTGTTACCCTCCTTTAACTTGCCTTTACAATCGGACCATGTAATACAACCTTTGCCATCGATGGTCTGTTGCTGGCTTTTTTAAATTGATAAGCCAAATTGTTCCTGGCTTTGGCTTCTGAATTTGCCCAAGTTTCGCCTCTCCATCTATTCGTAATGAGATGATTCGATTCTGAAACCTGCCCTTCAAATACGTATCTATACATAGGCATAACCTCCTTCCAAAAAAGAAAAAAGGGAAATGCCTTGTATAGGCATCACCCTTTCGACCGATAGAAATTACTCTTCAGTTGTTTTGCTACTGTCATCCTCTTTGTCTCCTTCAAGGTAGTACAGTCCATCCTGATCATCTTCGTCCTGTCTTGCTGCTGAGATCAACATCGCTACTGCGAATCCGCCAACTGCCGCACCAATGTAGGAAACCGGTTTCTTGATCTTATTTAAGATCTTCTTAACCTTTGATTCCTCCTTGGCATCAGCCTTTGAGTTTTCATCAGTTGCGTTGTTGTCTACAACTTCAACATCCTTCTCGTCGACAACCTCGACATCCTTTACTTCCTCATTCTTAACATTGTTTCTTGACATAGTTTTGTCCTCCTTAAATATAATTTTTTACTCTGTCATAATAGTGCTTGTATTTTTCGCGAATTACGATAATTTTGAATAATCGTATCGCGGTGCTACATGATAGTCCAATACGAGACATGGTTCGCCATTTGACATTTTGCCTGCTGGCATATCGATTTCAATTTGCCCATCTCGATTGAGGTTCCATCCAAGATCGTCGCTGGTGCATGTGTGGGGAAGATCTCCACCAATAGCCACGATTTCATCATAGAATTCACTGAGCGATACATACTCTTCCATTCCACCAGTAAGGCGATAATTCAAATCATTGATTACTCGTCTTACGTCTTCTACATTTGCCTGGAAATATCGTCCAGATACAGGCTCAAGAAACCACACCTTGTTTGCACCTGCAATTATTACATTAGATGCGTTTGGTGTTTCGTTGATCTTTTTCTGAGCAACCTTTTCCTGTATCTTCTGCTCTTTTTCCTTGCCAATCTCCTCTACAACACGCTCCTTATACTCGGTCAGAGCATTTCTCGAGAGCTCATATGCTGTAGCAAGAGCAGCATTACGACGTGTATTTACCGTATTGGCACCAATGATACAAGCTACGGATGCACCACATGTAAGTACAACTGGAATATATGGCTTCCATGCTGCCTTGATTGTTTCTGGTACTGTAAGCTTGTCTGTATCCGCCTTATCCTTCGCTTCTTCAATCAACTGAAGTGCTTTAGGTGTTGCTTTTGCTGCAAGAACGACAGATGATATCATTCCTGCGATTCCTAATCCGGTTAAGATTTCCGGACTGTGTTTTACGAGACCTCTTTTTGTGCTTTTCACAAATCTCGCAAATGATTCTTTACTCATGTTTGATTCCTCCTATCAAATATAAAAGAAGAGCCCGTGTTAGGACTCCTCTTTATCTTCGTTGCTAAGCTCTTCTCTAAGCTCTTCTTTTAATTCTTCCTTCAACAGTTCCCGATCATCGTTCTGAACCTTAAATGAAAGTAATGTTCCAATCACTCCCATCGCAGTTACAACGGCGCTCAAAACTGTCGTTGAATTAAACTTTTCTTTCATAGATAGCTTACCTCCTTTCCATAATAGCCAATGTATTTCGTGCGAATCCCGCTATCAAAATATCATTGATTCCAGATGTCTTCGTGCTGAAAAAATAGAAGACCCAATATTTCCATTGAATCCTCTATTTGAAAATTACTCTTCAGTCTTGGTTGATTCTGGCGTTTTCTTGGCCATCATTTTAATTGCAAATCGATAAGCTACCTGCGTAACGAATTCGCCTAATTCTTTACCCACGATAACTCCGAAAGCAATGTTAAATCCTGCCTTTCTCAAAAACTTCAAATCTGCCTTATTCATATTAAGACCCTCCTTTTGCATTTTTCATAATAGTAAATGTTGTTTTCGCGAATTAATAGTAATAATTATCATCGTCGTATCCGATTTTAGGTTCCCATGGCATCCGAATGACGATACATTTCTTGCCATCGATTTCAATTTCACTATGATCAAAATCAATCCAATAAAACTCATCCATAACACACCATCCAGCTTCCCAGCCAAAATCAGTAGGTTCCAAACCCAGGAACCCATAGAATTCATTTAGCATCTGTGATCCGCGTAATACAAAATTACGGTTCGTATGATACTCCGCTGATATAACTTGCTCCAACGTTGATTCAAAGAATCGCTTGCCATATTCGTCGTAGAACAATCGTTTCTCTCCGTGATTCTCGTCGATGTATAAGGTCGCACAATCACAAATACCAGGAGCTTCTACGTACATAGTCTTCGCTTTTTCAGCAATGATCGCATCAAGAATCTTTCTATCTGCATCTTCGCCGTAAATATCTTTTGCTTTTCTACGATAATCTCGATACGATTGATTTATCAAAGCGTATGCACTTGCCATAGATTTCTGGGTGTTATATGAAAGAATCGAAGAACCGGCAATACACGCAATGGTTGAAACACCAAACAATATCGACGGTAAATATGCTTTCGTCGTTGTCTTGGCTTTTTCCCATGTTGTTAATTCAGATCCTTTGTTTTCTTCGGCTTCTTCTAATAGTTTAATAGCCTTTGGGGTTGCTCGTACAGCCGTTACAGAAGTCACTATAACCCCTGCACATCCAAGACATGCTAAAATTGTTGAAGAGTGTCTTTTGAGAAATAATTTTGCATTGATCAATAGATCATCTCCTTTCTTATTGAAAAATAAGAGAGCCGAAGCCCTCTTATTTAATATATTTGTTATAATATTTTTTGAATTCAGCGTCAGCCTCATCCAAAGCTATTTCGTCTATTTCCAGAATAGATTTTTGGGGATATTTCATAACTAAATGGATAAGTCGACATATTCCAATATATGCCCATATAATCACATCTAATATTAACCACCATTTTGTAATCTTTCCGATAATTTTAATAGCCTTTTTCATACTAAGCCCTCCTTAAAAATATTATTTCATAATAGCCAATGAAAATTTCGCGAAAAAATAAGAGAGCCGTAGCCCTCCTATTTCTTATCCACCTTGTTCAGGATCGCATAAATTAATGCGCCAGCCAATATTGCTATAACTGCATTCATAAATTATTTTGTCTCCTTTCCTATATGTTTTCATAATAGGCTTTGTAATTTTCGCGAAAAAGAAGAGTCCATTAGGACTCCTCCTCTTTGCCATAACGATCTTCATAATAATCGTCTTCATTATGTTTCTTCTTTTCTTTGATATTACGTACCATCGTTGATACAAACCCCGTAATAAAGCATATTACCAAATACACTAAAAACCCAATCCAGTGTCTTTTTAACCATGCTATTTCTGGTTTCAATACCTCGTCTTTGTACTCCTTCAATGCTTTAATCATAATGTTTTCTCCTTTCATTTATGAAAACTGTTATTATTGTCATAATAGTGAAAGTATTTTTCGCGAAAAATAAGAGAGCCGAAGCCCTCCTATTTCTTGGATTTCTTTTTCTTGGTTAAGGATTTAATAATTCCTACAACCACCAATACAAATACAATTACATCTCCAAACACCAATAAGAATCCTGCACCCCCGGCTAATACCGCAAATGCTAAAACCACTATTGTTATTAAAGCTGCAATAATTAATAATGTTGTAAGTATCATATAAATATACCTTCCTTTCTTTGATTTCCTCATAATACAGTATGTAATTTTCGCGAAAAAGAAAAGGAATAGACTCTGTCGAATCTACTCCCAAATAACTACTTCTTCAAACCTCGCATTAATTCGTCTCTTAAGTCTAAATAAGCTTTAGCCTCTCCTCTAAACTGCGATTCAATAGGCAGTTTATGCTCAATTGCAAACATCATATTTTGCAATGCATATCTTGCCTTATCGTCCAACAATTTAATCATCTTCTTTGCTTCTTTTTTCTTAATATTCATAACACATACCTCCGTTTATGTAATGTAGTTTATTTTCATAAAGGGATATGTTTTTTACGCGAAAAATAAAAGACCCAATGTATTTCTACACTGAGCCTTTATATTCCTAATAATCTTCCATATTAGTTTTGTCTAATATTTCGCCATCAACATTAAAATTAAGTATATAGTTTGATGTTCTGTCTTCTTTTGAAATTCCAAAATCGATCATTTTTCCTGGAGTATAAATCCATCCAACGATTTGTCCAGCTTTAGTTGGTGCCATTCCTAATATTTCAAATACTCTATTTAGAAATAGGTACCCGCTACGCTGTAGTAAATCATTGGCATAATCTTGTATGTACTTTAGGAAATAAATGTTTAATTCCGGATCTCTTGCCCAAGAAACACAAGAATCATCAAACCGCTTAGAATACTTATTTAATTTTTTTGTCTCTGTCATAAATATCACCTCCATAAAACTGTGTGTTTTCTACGCGAATTCAAATATATCGCCGATCAAAACATGTTTCCCATCGTTCTCGCTTTATTGGTTTCATCTTCAAAGCCCACATAATTTGCCGTACAGATACGGTCGGATACAATCCTTCGACTGGCTCTCCAGCTCTCTCGTCAAAAAACTTCTTAAATCCTGGATGTAAATATAAAGCATTATTCAACCATGGATCTATCTCTGACCACCAAGTTGTTTTATTCTCCGGATTATACCGCTGCTGGATCACAGCTAAGCCCTTATTACCTATCAAATATAATGTGCACCTGCTATAGACTGGGTGATTACATTCGTATATCTGCCCATATATTGAATTGTATAGTTCTGGTTTTTCGTAATGATATCTCATAATAAAATATATAAAAAAGAAAGAGCCTGCGATTTTTCAACCACAGGCCATTTCTGATAACTTGATATTATGCTTCAATATCCTTCTGAGTATCGTCAATCAACTCATCGAGTTTCTTCAAAGCTAATTCCTTATCGTCCTTAGCCAGAAGTTCACGAAGTTCTTTCAAACTTCTCAGTAGTTTTCTACTGAATGCAACAAATTCTTTCATGTTATCTTCCATTTACCTGCCTCCTTAAAGCAAGCCCTTTCCGTTAAGATAAGGACAATAATATAAATAATTATATATCATCCTTTCATAATAGTCGATGTTTATTTCGCGAAAAACTAAGACGCCAAGTTTCCTCAGCGTCCCGTTTTGAATAATTATCTCTTCTTTGGAATAAACGCATTCAAAATATTCCGACCCAATGTGGATGTGACTGTCGATGACGAATCAAATTTGAATGTCTTTCCGATGGCATACAGCGATAATACAGTTGACGTGACAAAAGTTCCAATAGTGATCCGGTTCCGAGTCTTCTCTTTCTTCGAATCATCTGCCGCCTGAGTAATCTTAAATTCGTTCTCAGCTACAGTCTTATCGACATCAATAAGCTCTTTCCGGATATTATCGACTTCTGATGCAACAACCTTATACTCGTCTGAGCCTGGTTCCATATCATTCAATAATCCCTTCTTCTCCTCGTAGTCATTCCACAATGCTTCCTTAATTTTGTCCATTGCTTTATACCTCCTTAAATTTTATTCATAATAGCCCACGTTATTTACGCGATTCCATATGCACTGAAAAAATAACATCTTTACTCTTATGAATCTTATCCATAGACTCGTGATCTTCCAATTCTACGTACAAAGAGTCTTCGTCCGTAATAATGATAGATCCCAATGTTTTCTTCTTTCTCCACCACTGAAAATATAAAAGCCAAAAAATGTTGATAACCACCAAAGTAATCGCTAATGCAGCCATTTGTTTTCCTCCTTCCATTTTGTTTTTATGAAAACCCCACCCGGGAATTTTTCCAATATCAAAATATCATTTATTATGGGTTTGTCTGTGTTGTTAAAATATAAATTTCTAATCTAGATTAGAAATAAAAAGAGAAGAAGCCCATGTTAGGCTTCCTCCCTCTTCAATTTCTTCTCAAATTTGTTTAATACAATGATTGCTATAACGCATATAGTAATTAATACCAAACCTATGATTGTAATGTTCATAGCTTTCTCAACTGTAGATAATGTATACACATATGTATAAAAATCCCAAATCTTGAGACAAGTATGATCCAATCCAGTCATACGCTCTGTAATCATAACTGCTAAATAATTATATAAATTCATCATATAAATCACTCCTTTTTATGAATTGTTTTTCATAATAGGAAATGTAATTTTCGCGAAAAAGAAAAGAGAATGCTCAAGTTTTTGATCCTGAGTCTTTGTATACGTACCGTTAAATTTTATTGAGCGTTCCACTCCGTACGCGCTTCGATTCCTGTTTATCTTGTCGCAAGCACCAATTATAAATTGGCCGGTCAAACATACTTTATTCTCTCATAATAGCGTATGTAATTTTCGCGAAATAAAAAGAAGAGCCCGTGTTAGGACTCTGCTTCGTCTTGTTCAAACATAATGATGCTGCATACGCCTCCAATTGTTGCGAGTATAAGCATAAACATTCTTCCTTCTGGTCTTTGATAGAAAAATAAATCAATCACCAGCATAAGAACCAATACTATACTCATGATAATCGTCAGTATGTTTTTCACTGTTCTCACCTCCCATAGAATAGGATGATATTTATGCGAAAACAAAAGAAAGAAGCCCATGTAGGACTTCCTCCTTAATCAACACATTCAACAAACCAAATTCCTGCAATAATAAATGATACCATTACAAATAGTTTTAACATAATAATCATCCTTTCATTTTTATGATATGTTGTCTTTGTTTTCATAATAGGAAATGTAATTTTCGCGTAAAAAAAGAAAGAGCCCTTGTTAGGGGCTCGATCCTTCTATAATTTTGCTTTAAGATTAAGCACAATCATTTCCTGTCGATAGACATCATTGTTGAGTCTTGCTAATTTTGCACGTTCTGCTTTATACAGCTTCTTAAGCGCTTCTTCCGGTTTATCGTCATAATACCAGATCGTACCATCAAGAATGCATCCTTCCTCGGACGCCACAATAACCGATCCTCCCTGCTGAGGTCGAAATGCGGTCGTCCCAGGTATGGTGCGTCCATCTTCTTTGGTAATCGCATCCTGATGAAAAACCTCTCCGAAGCATTTTGTCATTCCTGTTTTTGTAACCTCGTACAAATAACAAGTTCCTAAACTCTTCATCTCCATAATATTGTTCCTCCTTAAAAATATAAATTATAGTTCCATAAAACAATCTGTTTTCTACGCGAATTCTAATCTAGATTAGAATTTTAATCCCGTACATTGCTAAGCATCCAAAAAAACTTTCGATACATGTCATAATATGTATCTCTACAACATGGAATATTGTGGCGAGCCCGAAGCGTATCGTATGATAATCCTTCCGTCACACCACACACAAGATATTTTGCCAATGACTCATCTGTGTTCTTTGCCGTTTCCGTAATCATCTTCATCCGGTCCGAATAAAACATCCTTTTTCCTGCAATCATTGCCGTTGGATCTGAAATATTTTTTGTTTTTGACGAATTAGTAACATCGCTTATATGTATATGTTTTGATAAACCATACAAAGAATTGTATGAACTTTTCCAAATAGGATATTGCAAACAAAAATGACGTAATTCGTAATACCGGTGTTTTTCAATCCAATATGGATTTCTCTTTGATAATTCAGATTTCATCGCGTTACTCCTTTCCAAATATAACCAGTTTCAGCATACAATTTCTTAGGAGATATATAATAATTGATCCGTCCGTACTTACTATTCATTTGTTCTATGGACGTTATTACTTTACCCCTCCTAGTAGCGGTCCCTATGTCCAGATATCCAGTCACAATACCCGCTCTAATCCAGTTTGCATCCTTACCGTATACTCTAGCAGCTACTGCTACCGGAACTGAACCGGGACCAAATACTATATCTTGCATCTTTTCACCTCCTTGTGACACGAATATACATCAATCGCTATGATTCGTCACGACAACTTAGGTGGATTTGGTTGTTATATAGGGAGGGGTAATTCAAAGAAATATACGAATAAAATAAAAAAGCCTGCTGACATTTCTATCAACAGGCTTGTAAATGATCGGCGCTACGATTAGTGCATTTCTACACTCCATTCTAATACATAACGAAACTGTAATCTTGGTCGTCTTCTTAACTCGCCAGAGCAATAAGGACAACGACTGTATTCTGATTCGTCGTACACCCGGTCGCAAAATGGACACATCTGCATTGTTTTTTCACCTCCCCATAAAATTATAGATATATTATAGCATACGAATATAAATATTGTATATTGTTTTTGATTTTATTTGGAAGAATTATCCATATCGTCATCTTTATGCTCTTTAAGCCAACGTTGCATTGTTCTCTCGGATGGGTATTCTTCAAATCCGTACGTATCCGGCGTAATAAATCCTTCGACGACCCCTTCGTAAATGTCCTTATCATATTGTTTGTACGATAAAACATCATCCGGATATCTCAATGTCATGTGTCCACAATCTTTACATTTGAGTCTTTCAACCTTAATTGGTACTGCGACTCGACCCTTGTCGTATACTTTTCTCAACCTCCAATCATAGTGCTTCAAATTCTTACAACCGCCTTCACATTTTCCTTTTGGCATTTTCATCATGCTCCTTCCCAAAAAATTTGTTACATAATAAGTAAGACGATAATTGATCGAATTCCCATGATGTAGTTTGCCCAAACGGTTGACAAAATAAAAAAACGTAGTAATATAGTTCGCACAAAAATAGAAAGGAGTGATGCTTATGCTCACAAAATGTCCAGAATGTGAATTACAGGTCAGCGATAAAGCACTAACTTGTCCGCATTGTGGTTATCCGCTCTCAAAACAATCGCAGGTTCGTCCAAGGACAACTAAGCGACGACGATTGCCTAATGGCTTTGGAAGTATTACTGAGATTAAAAACAAACCATTGAGAAATCGTTTTAGAGCCAGAGTTACAGTTGGAAAGACACCAGATGGCAAACCTATTTTGAAACAGTTAAAGCCAACTTGCTATTTCCCAACATACAACGAGGCATACGAAGCATTGATGGAGTACAGACGAAATCCTTATGACTTGAATAATGATTTAACAGTGAAAGAGTTGTATATGAAATGGAGCAAAGAATATTTTTCTGACATATCACCGTCCGCTGCTCGAACTGTTACGGCAGCGTGGTCATATTGCTCGTCCATATATGACATGAGAGCAAAAGACGTTAGAGCCCGGCACATAAAAGGATGCATCGAGGAAGGATATCGAATAGGAACAAAAGGTAAGGAAAAAGACAAAAAGATTTACCCATCCCCAGGGATTAAATCGAGAATTAAATCTACGTTCAATCTATTGCTTGATTACGCTGAAGAATATGAGATTGTAGATAAGAATTATGCCCGGACGTTCAACTTATCTGACGACATAGTTGAGGATATCGAAAACTCTAAGAAACCACATATTATTTTCAGCGAAGATGAAATTGATAAATTGTGGAAAAATATAGGAGTTGTAAAATATGCTGATTGGGTGATTATTCAGATGTATATGGGGTGGCGACCACAGGAACTCGCTACCTTACGTCTTGATGAAGTGAATATGGATGAATGGTATATGAAAGCCGGAATGAAGACGAATGCTGGCAAACAACGTATCGTCCCCATCCACGCAAAAATAAAAGGGCTTGTGAAAATGAATTATGACAAAGCAATAGAATTAGGAAGCCCTTATCTATTCAATGATAAAGGACAAACACATGCCGGTTCTTATGCTGTTACATACGACAAATATAAGAACCGCTTTACGAAGGTGATACAGCAATTGAAATTGAATCCTGAGCATAGACCTCACGATCCAAGAAAAACATTTATCACTCGATGTAAGAAAGCAAACGTAGACGAATATGCTTTAAAGGAGATGGTTGGACATAATATCCAAGATATAACCGAATCCACTTACACCGAAAGAGATGTAGAGTGGCTTAGAGAAGACTTAGAAAAAATACAATAAAAAGGGAACCAATCAGTTAAGAAAGGTTCCCATATATTTGACATTATAGTGGTCAAATGTAGTAGTCAAGTAATGGTCAAATAGTGGTCAAACGATGTACATTTTGTCACATTTTATCACTTTTGACTACTTCTAGAAATCTAGCATTTACGCCATTTTCTTAGAACTTTCCAGCCTTTGCTGCTTCCTCAACAGAAACTGCAACTGCAACAGTAGCACCAACCATAGGGTTGTTACCCATACCGATCAGACCCATCATCTCTACGTGAGCTGGTACAGATGAAGAACCTGCGAACTGTGCATCACTGTGCATACGTCCCATAGTATCTGTCATACCATAAGAAGCAGGACCTGCTGCCATGTTATCTGGGTGAAGTGTACGACCTGTACCACCACCGGATGCTACGGAGAAGTACTTCTTACCCTGCTCGATACATTCCTTCTTGTATGTACCTGCTACCGGATGCTGGAAACGTGTTGGGTTTGTTGAGTTACCTGTGATAGATACACCAACATTCTCATGATGCATGATTGCAACACCTTCCTGAACATCGTCAGCACCATAACACTTAACAGTTGCACGAAGACCTGTTGAATATGGCTTCTCATATACTATGTTCAGCTTAGCTGCCTTGTAATCATACTTTGTCTCAACAAATGTAAATCCGTTAATACGTGAGATAATCTGAGCTGCATCCTTACCAAGACCGTTCAAGATAACACGAAGTGGCTTCTGACGTACCTTATTAGCCTTCTCTGCGATACCGATTGCACCCTCAGCAGCTGCGAATGACTCATGTCCTGCAAGGAAACAGAAACACTCTGTCTCTTCCTCAAGGAGCATCTTACCAAGGTTACCATGTCCAAGACCTACCTTACGGTGATCAGCAACTGAACCCGGGATACAGAAAGACTGAAGTCCTTCACCGATTGCTGCTGCAGCATCTGCTGCTCTTCTGCAACCCTTCTTAATTGCGATTGCTGCACCAACTGTGTAAGCCCAGCAAGCATTCTCAAAACAAATTGGCTGAATCTTCTTAACCTGATCGTAAACATCAAGTCCAGCGTCCTTTGTAATCTTCTCAGCTTCTTCGATAGAGCTGATACCATAGCTGTTCAATACAGCGTTAATCTGGTCAATTCTTCTTTCATATGATTCAAATAAAGCCATTGTCGTTTCTCCTTTCCTCTTATTCCTGTCTAGGATCGATAATCTTCACTGCATCAGCAACACGGCCATACTGACCCTTTGCCTTCTCCCATGCTGTGTTAGGATCATCACCCTTCTTAATGAAGTCTGTCATCTTTCCAAGAGAAACGAACTGGTATCCGATAACTTCGTTATCTGCATCAAGTGCGATACCTGTTACATAGCCCTCAGCCATCTCAAGGTAACGAACACCCTTCTCCTTAGTTGCGTACATTGTACCAACCTGAGAACGAAGGCCCTTACCAAGATCCTCAAGACCTGCTCCAACTGCAAGACCGTCATCAGAGAAAGCACTCTGTGTACGACCATAAACAATCTGAAGGAACAGCTCTCTCATAGCTGTATTGATAGCATCACATACAAGGTCTGTGTTCAGAGCCTCAAGGATTGTCTTACCCTGCAGAACCTCTGCTGCCATAGCTGCAGAATGTGTCATACCGGAACAACCGATTGTCTCAACCAAAGCCTCTTCAATTACGCCATTCTTAACGTTCAGTGAAAGTTTACAAGCACCCTGCTGTGGTGCGCACCAGCCAACACCATGTGTAAAACCAGAGATATCTTCAATCTTCTTTGAGTGTACCCACTTTCCTTCTTCAGGAATAGGAGCTGGCTCATGCTTTGCGCCCTTGGCTACTGGGCACATGTTTTCAACTTCCTTCGTGTAAATCATTGTGGAACTCCTTTCAATATTAAAATTTTATAGAGAGATGCTTTTTTCATGCAAAGCACCATCAACTACATTTTCTCACAAAGTCATAATTTCGTCTACACCTTTTTTGTCATTTTTTGTAGAATATGCAAACATGGCTAGTACCTGCATTTCTCATAACAAATCCGGATTATTCCTTTGTCTTTCCAAGCTTCTTATCTGCTTTCTTGTCTTCCTTTTTCTCTTCCTTTACAGGTGTATCCTCTTCCTCATCCTTTACGACTGCGGAACCTGCTTTTTCAATCTCTGCGATTGCGTTCTTGTGCATTGGGATACGGCAGTTCTTGTTGTTACCGAACTCTACGATAACTGTTGTATCATCTACGATATCAAGGATTGTACCATAGAAACCACCTGTGGTCATGATGTTGTCACCCGGTTCCATTGCCTTGTGCAGATCTTCCATCTGCTTCTTCTGCTTCTTCTGTGGACGGATGATCAGTAACCACATGAATCCGACTAAGATTACAATGTAGATAACCCAGAACAATCCACTTGGCTGTTTTGCTGTTGTTGCTGTTGATTCCAGTAATGTTAATAACATGTCTTAAAACTCCTTTTATTTATTCTTGATTTTGAAAGCCTTCTAATTTCTGTCGTTTATATTCACTATAACGATGTTCTTCGATTGCCTCCCGAATCTCACTCATCATATTATTATAAAAATATAAATTATGCAAGACGCAAAATCTCATTCCAAGCATTTCCTTTGCTTTGAGCAGATGGCGGATATAGGCTCTCGAATACCTCTTGCACGCCGGACATCCACAGCTTTCCTCAATTGGGCGCTCATCCAGTTCATATTTTGCGTTGAACAGATTCAACTTGCCATGGTTCGTGTAGACATGGCCATGTCTTCCATTCCGGGATGGGTATACACAGTCAAAAAAATCAACCCCACGTTCTACAGCTTCCAGTATATTCGCCGGTGTACCAACGCCCATCAGATAGGTTGGCTTGTTCTCCGGCAGATACGGAATAACCGACTCGATAATCCGATACATCTCCGCATGTGTCTCTCCAACTGCCAGTCCGCCGATTGCATAACCGTCTAAATCCATGTCTGCAATCCGCTTCGCATGCTCGATACGGATATCATCTATAACGCCTCCCTGATTGATACCGAAGAGCATCTGCTGCTTGTTAATCGTATCTTCGAGACTATTCAGCCTATGCATCTCCCGCTTGCACCGCTCTAACCAGCGTGTTGTACGGTCTACCGATGGCTGGATGTAGGAACGGTCTGCCTTGGCCGGTGCACATTCATCGAATGCCATTGCAATCGTAGATGCAAGGTTTGACTGAATCTGCATACTCTCCTCCGGTCCCATAAATATGAGACGTCCATCAACATGCGAATGGAATGTTACACCCTCTTCTTTAATCTTTCTGAGTCCTGCAAGTGAGAATACCTGAAATCCGCCGGAATCGGTCAGAATTGGCTTGTCCCATACCATAAACTTATGCAAACCGCCGAGTTTCTTTACAACCTCGTCGCCTGGTCTCACATGCAAATGATAGGTGTTTGACAATTCCACCTGCGTTCCGATCGTCTGCAGATCCTCCGTCGATACCGCACCCTTGATGGCGGCGGCTGTACCGACATTCATAAAGACCGGTGTCTGGATCACGCCATGCGGTGTCGTAAATTCGCCACGCTTGGCACTTCCATCTTTGGTAATCAATTTGTAACTCATATTGTTGCTCCTTTATTTTAAATCACTTGATATCTTAACTTGTTTTTTTGTCTTATGCCCGATATAATAATTCTGTCACACCGGGCATGATTTCATTCTCTGTGACATATTCTATACTACCAAGGCAGGTGATACTATGTTTCGTATCTGGGGAAAAATAATGAAAGATAACCGTCTCGTCAAAGACCATACCGTCTGCATCGAGGACTATACCATGACGCGTACAAAAAAGGTGTATGCCGCCCTTGACGAGCTATGCTACACCTTTGATTTAGCGAAGCCTATCTGGTTAAAATCCAACCAGCAGGATTTTATTCGTCATGCAAGAACCCGGTTCACGCAGGATAATTTCATCGAATCCATCGATTTTGATTATCTTGACTTTCAGGTCATCGAGGAGGACTACTGATTATTCCTGATCAGAGTCCTCTTCGTCTGTTTCCTCGTCATATGCTGTATCATCTTCCGTTTCGGGATCTTCACTTATCTCTTCATCTTCTTCTGTTGCTTCTTCATCTCGGTTTTCTTCTATTCCACTGTTTTCTCCACTGTCTTCTGCATCTTCCCAGGATTCATATGCTTCATCTAGCCCAGTCTGTGTATCCTCAGAATCTTCGCAGTTTTCCTCCGACGCACCTTCGATTGGATCTGTCTCCACCGGTTCTGTCTCTTCCGTTGAATCTGTCTCCGCCGGTTCTGTCTCTTCGGATTCGGACTCCTCTGCGTCATCTTCCTCTGCGGATGCACTCGCAGGAGCCTCTGCTTCCTGTCCATCATCCTCTGAAAAATAATCTGAATAATCGGTTGTGTCACGAGATACAGTCTGAACGGTTGTCTCATCTAACATCTTATTGATTTCTTCTAAATCAGCCGCGCGCAGACTTCCGATGATCTTTGCAATCTCATTTAACTCATCAATGACACCATTTAATTCATTTAAGTTTGTCTCGCACAGATCTGCGGAGGACTGTGCATTTGCTGCGATTTCTTCACTGGCAGCCTGCTGATTTGCCAGACCGTCAATGATGGAATTGTTCGATGCATCCAGATTTCCAGACAGCTTATCAAGCTGCTTCATATCGCCAGATAACTCCTCAACCGCACCTGCAATTGTCTGGAAGCTTCCGTCTGCCGCCTCAATATATTTTGCCTGCTCAGATACCGCCTCTACACTTCTTCGAACCAGATCCGATGTGTGATTGGCAAGATCTGTCACACCCTTCAGAAGCTGTGTGATGCTATCGATGGAACTTCTTGTATCATCTGCCAGCTTCCGGATTTCATCTGCAACTACGGCAAATCCACGTCCCTGTTCTCCGGCACGTGCTGCCTCAATGCTCGCATTTAACGCAAGCAGATTTGTCTGGCTGGAGATCTGATAGATGATCTGTGTGATCTCCTCTGCAGACTGGATCTTCTCGCAGAGTTCTTCGGATACACGTGTTACATCTTCATTTGCAACATTGATATCGTCCGACTTATCCTTCAGACTTTCAATAATATCTAAACCGGACTTTACAGATTCGATTGCCCGGTGTGTCGACTGTACGGTATTGTCCTTGACGTCGATCAGGTTATCAATAATATCCTGAATCTGCTGTGTCATCGTTGTTGACACTTCCATATTCTCTGCCGTATCGGTAACGCCGGTTGAAATGGCATCAACAGACTTCGTTACTTCTGCTGTCGCTGCCTGGAAGTTATCCAGCTTTGACTGCAGCTGCTCGATATGCGCATTTCCGTTATCAACGACCTTGACCATGTTCTCTGTGATTTCTTCCTGATATGCAACATGGTACTCAATTTCCTGACGGTCTGTCTCCTGCTCGCGCAAAGTAATGTTACAAGCCATCAGAATTCCAAATGTGAAAATAGCTGCTAAAAGCAGAATCTCTATCCATGTAGCTGATAGTGCAAATCCATGCTTTGCGATCTGAATGATCGTCTCAACCAGAATGCCGAGTGTTGATACGCCACATGTCACACGGATATGGAACGTATCCATATAGATGATACACATGCCCATCGCGATAAAGATCGGAAGTGCCTCCATCACCGAGCCGGATACAAATACAGACACAAGTACCAGCACAGAAAATGCTGTGACCGATGTGAATTTCATCAGTTCACTGCGGTCATTGATCAGCTGGAACACAACATTTCCAACCGCAAACAATGCAAATAATACCAGCAGCGGCACAAATCCCTCCTGTGTCTTATGATTAATAATCAATACTACGATTTTCGCGATTGCAAAAGCAACCATCACCTTCATCGCCAGATCATTTTTCTTCGCTAATCTCGTTCCATTCATAATGTATGTACCCCATGTCTTTCGTTCTAACAAGTTTCCGTTGCGCATAAATATACGCCATGTCATATATGTTTAAAATTATAGCAAATTTGTAATATAAAGTCCATAGACAAAATCCACTTATCCGCGCTTTCTACTTGTATATTCTACCTAAAAATGCTATCTTAATTCAAAGAACCAAAGACTTGAACGGATGCAAAAATCGCAATCGAAAACCAATCAAAGGAGTTATTATGTTTCAGATTGAACATATCTCAAAATCATACGGAAAAAAACAGGTGCTGAACGATGTGTCTTTTCCCGTCCCGGAAGGCTGTGCCATCGGGATTTTAGGCGTCAACGGCTCCGGGAAATCCACGTTGCTTTCCTGCATTGCAAAAAAATATGCCGGAACACCAGATGTAAGAATCGGCTATGTCCCACAGGAAAATCCGCTCTATGATGAGCTAAAGCCTGTGGATAATCTGCGTATGTGGACGAACAAACGCAAATCCGAAATCCTGCAGGCATTGCAGGCACCACCGCTCGCCCAGCTTGGAATCCAGACATTTCTGGATACTCCGGTCAAAAATATGTCCGGTGGTATGAAAAAGCGGCTCAGTCTCGCGTGTGCCCTGCTCGATGCACCACAGATTCTGCTGATGGATGAGCCATTTGCAGCACTGGATCTTCCAGCCAAACAGGATGCCATGCAGTTTATGCGTTATTATTTAAGTCTTGGAAATTCCATTGTGATTGCCTCCCATGAGGAAGCCGTTTTTCAGTTCTGCCACACAGTCTATCTTCTGAAAAATGGCACACTCTTCGATGCGTCGCATCTGCCAGAGGGCACTAATTATATTGATCTGCTAAGAAATTAAATTTAAGAGGAACTTATGTCTCACATCCATATGTTTTTCAATTTCATCCGCGCCAACTGCAAACGGCTGTTACACTATCTGCCATCGATGTTTGTCTCATTGTTACTGTTGCTTCTCCTGACTGGAACCGCAGGATTTTATCTGTCCAGACATCTATATAAGGAAAATGTATTTTCTGCGATTTCCATCGGATACTATCTGCCACAGGACGACAACCTGGACCTAAACCAGCTTGGCATTGGTATGTTACAGGATTTAGAAGGAATGGAGGAAACCGTCCAGCTCGTACAGGTAAACAGCGTCGAGGAAGGCTATAACATGCTTGCTTCGCATGAAATCCTGTATCTGATCATCGTCCCGGAGCAGTTTTTCTCTGGAATTATGGACAGTACAAATGTACCGCTTGATATCGTTGTTTACGACAACAGCTCCATATCCTCTTATATCATCAACGAATTGTTCATGTCCTACGCCGGACTGCTCGGAACTGCTCAGGCTGGTATTTACAGCGGCCTTGACACGACACGTGCCCACGAATTTACACCGGAACAGATACGTGAGCTTTCCAACCGTGTGAACTTCGTATACCTAGACCGTGTCATGAACAAGACAAATTATATGAAGACGATACAGGCAGAGGATGCAGGAAGTGTGACACTCACACAGCACTATGCCGCATTTGCGATTATATTAAGTCTCTGTTTTCTTGCATTCCTGCTGATTCCATATTTACAGGGAACCGGAAATGGCATCTGCGAATGCATGAAGCTGTATCACCTAAACCGCGGACATATACTGGCAGCAAACATGATCCATACATTTTTAGCTCTGTATATCCTGTTCCTGCCGTGCTATATCGGAATCTCCATCTGGATGGGGCACGCAAACCTGAACGGACTTCTGACGATCATCCCTGCACTGCTTTTGATTGCACTGCTGATCGCCGGAATCGCAACCTTTTCCAGAAGTACCTTTTCCGCAAATATCTGTCTGTTATTTGTTGTGCTGGTGCTTGCCTACTGCGGTGGCGGACTTCTACCGGATGTTCTGCTGCCAAAGGTGATACAGCAGATCCGTCCGTATCTGCCGGGAACGTATGTAATGCAGATTTTCTGCCACGCACTTTATTAAACATTTGGGAGTTTTGTTATGAACCGACTGATTGTCGCATGGAAACGAATTTTACATCGAAAGCTATATTGGTGCATGCTGGGCGTCCTGCTCATCTTAACTGGAATCTATGCATTGCTTCCAGCGAAAAGCCAGTCCACAGAAATCCGTGTTGCCGTATATCTGGAAGATACCAGTGCGTATACAACACAGTTCAAAGAGGAATTAGATGCCAGTGCCTCGCTCTATCAGTTTTATTATGTAGATGCGTCCACAGATGTAATCCGGGATGTACAGGCGGGTGATGCAGAATGCGGTTTTGTCCTGCCAGATGGATTTTTCTCCGGCTACATTGCAGGCTCCGGGGAACCAAAGGTTTCCTTGTATGAGACAAGTGCAAGTACACTTTCCTCTGCCATCTGCGAGACATTCTTCCATTATATCTTCAAGGTTGCATCCCCACAGATTCTGGTTGACACGATCGACGATGCAGCGTTGTCTGAAGAGTTAAAAAGCCGCATGCAGGCATATATGAACAGTGACACAATCTTCCGTATGTCCTCTGTCACAGACGGTGCCTACGATTATAAGGAAAATACCTATCGTATCCAGCTTCCAATCTACGAATGCACCTGTCTGCTCGTCCTGTTTGCTTCTCTGTTCAGCCTGATGTTGTTCTTACAGGATCAGGAACGTGGCATCTACATCGCACTTTCTGGCAAACGCAGATATGGTATTTTATGCACGGGACTTCTGGCTGGCATCCTTCCAATCTACGGAATCGGCATGCTATGCAACGGCATCACCTACGGAACTGCAACTCTGTTACAGGTAACACTTGTCAGTCTGCTTGCCTATCTTCTGTCGCTTGTACTTTCGGTGTTTATCAAAAAAAGCCGGACACTTGCCAAGTGGATCCCGGTGCTTTTACTGATTACCATCGTATATTTCTTCGTGAATTATATTCTATGATTTCATATTTTTTAATTATTGGAACATACATTTAATATGATACAAAAACAGGACGAGATCATCCAAAGATCTCGTCCTGTTCTTCGATCTGCGCTCTTGCATTCGTCGCATCGGTTATCTCTTTTAAGATTGCTTTCGCATCGCCAACCGGAATATGTACCGTAAAGACCACATCCTCTGCGAATTCCGTGTTGATGATCGCAACCTGTCTCGTATTCAGGATATATTGTATTTTCCCCATATCCGTATAATTCGTCCGGATCAAAACAGGAAGCAACTGTTGCATTAACTTCGTCGTACACGCTTCTAGGGCTTCCTTTGTTGCCTGCGTATATGCACGGACAAGTCCGCCCGTACCAAGCAGTGTACCGCCAAAATACCGTGTCACAACCACACAGATATCATGGATTCCAGAATTCTGAATCAACTCCAGCATCGGCTTTCCTGCAGTGCCCTGTGGTTCTCCATCATCCGAGAACCGGAGCAGCGGCATCTCAGCGCCCACGGAAAATGCAAAGCAGTTATGCCGTGCATCGTAATGCTTCTTCTTAATCTTCTCGATAAATGCATACGCCTCTTCTTCTGTCTCAACCGGGGCAATCTGCGCAATAAAACGGGATTTCTTCTCAACAATCTCGCCCTCTGCACCTTCGATCAGTTTGATATAATCCATAACGTCCCTTTCAGTTCCGTCTACTTTGTATCCAGAAGCTTCTTCAACTCACTCATAAACGTATCCGCATCCTTGAACTGACGGTAGACGGATGCGAAACGCACATATGCAACCTGATCCAGATCACGAATCTGATCCATTACAATCTCACCAATCTTCTCGCTTTCGATTTCACGCACGCCGAGATTGAAAATCTTGTTCTCGATCTCATCCACACATGCCTCGATCTGATCCACAGATACCGGACGTTTGTGACAGGAACGTACCACTCCTGACTCAATCTTGGAACGGTCATATGTCTCACGATTCTTATCCTTCTTGATTACAATCAGAGGAATCGTCTCTACCTTCTCATACGTAGTAAAACGCTTTCCACACTCATCACACTGTCTTCTTCTACGGATTGCCTCGTTGTCATCTGCTGGTCTTGAGTCAATCACACGCGTATTATCATCTCCGCAAAATGGGCACTTCATATGTTTATTCCTTTCCTCCCTGAATTTTCCGTATATCGCAGGCATCAATATCGACCAGAACAATGTCCGGTCCGATACGCACAATGTTGCAATACCGAATGTAATATTCCGTTCCCGAACCAAAGCAGGAAAATAATTTTCCCGGTCCCGGTACGATGATTGCAAGTATCTTCCCTGTCTCACAATCAAACTCGACATCGGCAACATAGCCGAGCCGCCTGCAATCTTTGCAGTTTATAACTTCTTTTTCTTTTAATTCTAAAAAGCGCATCGCATACCTTCGCTTTTTATAGTTAGTATATGCGAAAGCTTATCGCTTGTCACCTTCAAAAATAAGTACCATCGTTCCAGGTCCGACATGGGCTCCGACGATTGGTCCAACCTCACTCATGATGATCTTATTTGGATGATACTTCTCCTCTACCTTTGCCCGGACATATTCTGCATCCTCCGGACAATCCGCGTGACAGATCAGTACTACATCCTGCTTGTCTGCATAGCTTCCTGTACAGATATCCATCTCTGCAAGCAGCTGGTTTAACGCTTTCTTACGTCCACGCACTTTACTCTCAGCTGCAAGTCTTCCCTCTGTATCCACATGCAGAACCGGTTTCAACTGGATCATACCACCGATGACTGCTGCCGTCTTGGAGATTCGTCCACCTCTCTGCAGATAGGTGAGATCATCCACCGTGAATTTGTGCACGATACGGTGCTTTAACTCTTCGAGTGCCTGCATGTTCTCTGTGACAGACATGCCCTTTTTCTTGTTCTCAATCGCATGGTAGATCAACAGACCGTGTCCACCACTCGCACAGATGGAATCGAAGACACAGATCTCTGCATCCGGATATTTCTCCTGCATCTCTTCCTTGCATACAAACGCGTTGTTGATCGTACTGCTGATACCTGAGGAAAGACAGGTAAATAATACGTCTTTTCCTGCGGACAGTGCCTTCTCAAACTCCTCTTCGATATCGTTGATGTTCGGCGCTGCTGTCTTTGTTCCCTGTCCCGCACGCATGCGGTCATAGAACTCTTTCTTTGTCAGTGTTTTTTCTCTTCCATCAAATACTTCATCGCCGATTTCAAAGCTGATTGGAATAATCACGACGCCCTGTTCCTCGGCATAGCCGACTGGTAAATCGTTCGATGAATCAGTGATAATAACGTAATCTCTTCCCATACTCTCTCCCATCTTATGTATTAATATCGTGATATACAAGTCGTACATAATTACGAATTCCACACAGACACGCTCTCGCTCGGTTCATCACGCAGTGGTACTAAATTCACGGCAAACAAGTTTGCCATTCATTAAGTACCAGCGTGCTTCAACGGTCTGTGTCAGAATTGTAATTATGTACAACTTGATACACTTTATTATATTAACACATATCGTCTACTTTATTATTTTAACCGGGCACTTTTCCTTGCATGTGCCACAGCCGGTACATTTTGCATAGTCAACGACTGCAAGGTGATCCTTCACTGTGATTGCGCCCTGTGGACAGTTTCTCTGACACAGACCACATCCGATACAGCCTGCGCTGCAGACCGCCTTCACATCCTTACCGAATTCCTTCGAGTTACACTCGACGATAGCACCGGCATCTTCCGGTACCATCTCGATGATATGTCTCGGACAGGCAAGTACACACTGTCCACAAGACTTACATTTGTCCTTGTCCACGACTGCCACGCCATCTACGATGGAAATTGCATCAAACTGGCAGGCACGCTTACATGAACCATACCCAAGACATCCGAAGCTGCAGCCCTTTGGTCCGCCGCCCGGTGCATTTGCTGCGATCTGGCAATCCTCCGGTCCGACATAATCATACACATCCTTTGCCTTCTCACAGGTTCCGGCACATTTCACATGTGCGACATGTCTGACACTGTCGATCTCCCCACCGACGATCTCTACAATCTTCTTTGCTACGGCCTCGCCACCGACCGGACAGGCATCCGGCTTCGCTTCGCCTTTTGCGATTGCTGCCGCAAGACCATCACACCCCGGATATCCACAACCTCCACAGTTATTACCCGGCAATGCCTCACGTACTTTAATTTCTTTTTCGTCTACTTTGACTTTAAACTTCTCGCTCGCTACACCCAGAAGGATTCCGGCTAAAATTCCGACAATTCCGATGACCGCAGCCGCGTACAAAATCGATGCTCCCATTTCTTCGCCTCCTCTAAATCAATCCGTTCAATCCAAGGAAAGCGATTGCCATAAGACCGGCTGTGATCAGCACGATTGGCGCTCCTTTGAAGCTTTCCGGTATATCATTTTTATCAATCTTCTCCCGGATGCCTGCCATTACGATAATCGCAATCGCAAATCCGACTGCAGAGAACATACCGTTGATGATAGACTCTCCAATGTTTAAATCATCCTGCACATTTTTGAGTGCGATACCAAGCACTGCACAGTTTGTTGTGATCAGTGGCAAGTACACGCCCAGCGCTTCATACAGCGATGGAATCGTCTTCTTTAAGAACATCTCCACAAACTGTACCAGTGCCGCAATCACTAAGATAAACACAATCGTGTTCAGATAAGAAAGCTTAAGTGGCACAAGCACGAAATGATAAATCACACTTGTCACCGCCGAAGCAATCGTCATAACGAAGATAACCGCACCGCCCATACCGGCTGCTGTGCTTACTTTCTTTGATACTCCTAAAAATGGACAGATACCCATGAACTGGCTCAGGATTACATTGTTCACAAGAGCAGCGGATATCGCTAATAAAATAATGTTCATATCCTACTCCTCCTTTCCCTTGCCTGCACACATGGCATTTGCACAGCTTGCGCAATCTGCCAGTCTGCATGTCTCTGCCTTCTCGCCCGTCTTCTTTGCCTTCTTGATATGACGACGGTTGATAAATGCAATGATAAATGCCAGTACAAGGAATGCGCCCGGTGCCGATACAAAAATACTTGCCGGCTGGAACAATCCCTGATCGGATAAGATCTGGAATACCTTCTCACTTGCATGACTCTCAGCAAAATTCTCAACAGCCTTTACAAAGCCGAATCCGAAGATACTGCCGGAACCAAGGATCTCACGGATGATACCGATTGTCGTAAGTCCGACTGTAAATCCAAGTCCCATACCAATACCATCAAAGATTGATGGAATTACCGGATTCTTTGATGCATAGCTTTCCGCTCTACCTAAGATGATACAGTTTACAACGATCAGTGGAATGAAGATTCCCAAACTGTCATTCAGGCTTGGAATATATGCCTGCAATACAAACTGTACGATTGTTACAAACGAAGCAATGATAACGATGTATGCCGGAATACGCACCTTGTCCGGAATCAGTTTCCGGAGCAGGGAGATCATGAAGTTGCTCATCGTCAGGATTACCATCGTTGTAAGTCCCATGCCAAGTCCGTTAATTGCTGAGGATGTAACCGCAAGTGTCGGGCACATTCCAAGCATCTGGACAAAGGTCGGGTTCTCGGTGATAATACCATTCTTTAAACGTTCTGCTATCTTTCCCATATTACTGTGCACCTCCTGTTGTCAGGAATCGAATTGTACGAAGTGCCGCATTGACTGCATTTGTCACTGCCGATGTGGTAATCGTCGCACCGGACAATGCATCAATTTCACTGTCCTTTGTCGAACCAGTCTTTGTATACTCAAACTTATTTACCTGCTTACCAATAAACTGTGATTTAAATTCATCCGTATCTGCTTCCATACCAAGGCCTGCTGTCTCGTTCAAAGTCAGGAAGGAAATACCTGTGATCTGATACTCGGTATTGATTCCGATTGCCATCTGGATATCTCCGCCATACCCTGCCGTACTTGTAATGAGAATTACATAACCAACCAGTTCATTCTTCTCATCATCACCGCCGACGCAGATATCATCGATATGAACATCCTCAAATCCATACGATTCAAGGAGTGGATTGATCTGCTTTACAACATTGCCATCCTCTTCCACGCTCATAATACGTGTTGCTTCCGGAAGCACCTCCGCATAGGCATCGTTCTTTGCCTGTTCCTGTGCCTTCTCGATCGGGTCCTTTGTGACACTGTAGACACCGCCTAATGCAGCGCCCATCACAACGGTGATCACACAAATTGCAACGATTGCAACCACGATGCCCTTGACATCCATCTTGTCTTTCTTCTTTGGTTCTTTGTCATCACCTTCTGAAGCATCTTCTGTCTTTGCAGCCTTCTTTGCTTCCTTCTTTGCCTCTTTCGTTGCAAGCCTTGCCTGCTTCTTATCCTTGATCTCGGCACCCTCGCCAAATGCCTTCGGTACGGTTGCACGCTCGATCAGAGGTACTAACAGGTTCATGATGATGATGGAATAAGAAACACCCTCGGTACTGCTTCCAAAGATACGAAGTACAAATGTTAAAAGTCCAAGTCCGATCGCGTAGATTACTTTTCCTGAGGAAGTGATCGGGCTTGTCACATAATCGGTTGCCATGAACCATGCACCAAGCATCAGACCGCCACCACACAAATGTGCAGCCACATAAACCGGTACATTGTAATCCTTCGTTGCTGCATAGATTGCAACTGCGATTGTAAAAGTTCCAATGTAAATCAAAGGAATCTTTGGGCTGATTACCCTCTTGCAAAGCAGATAGATTGCACCGATCAACAGTGCAACCACGGATGTCTCACCAATGGTACCTGCTGTATATCCAAGGAACATGCTACGCAGGTTTACCATGCCGGTAAGCTTCAGTGTTGCAAGTGGTGTTGCAGTTGCCACACCGTCATATACGAAGTTTGTCATATAACGAGAGAACGACAGCAACAGGAAGCATCTAGCTCCAAGTGCCGGGTTCATAAAGTTCTGTCCAAGTCCACCAAAAAGCTGCTTTACAATGATGATTGCAAATGCAGAACCAGCAATCGCCATCCAGATTGGAAGGTTTGGTGGCAGGTTCAGAGCAAGCAGCAATCCGGTTACCACGGCAGAGAAATCTCCAACCGTTACCTTCTTGCCCATACATTTCTGATATAATGCTTCAAACCCAACACAGCTTCCGATACAAACTGCGACCAGCAATGCCGCATACCAGCCAAATATGTACAGACCGAATGCCGTTGCCGGAACTAATGCGATCACAACATCGAACATGATATCCGATGTCGTTGCCTTGCTTCTCACATGCGGGGAAGCAGAGACCTTTAATTTCAAATTTTCCTGTTCCACTTTCTCGCACCTCCTATTTCTTGCGATTCGCCAAGATGGCTTTTCTTGTGCCTGCAATCGTCTGTGTCAGATGGCGCTTCGCCGGACATACATACGAACAACAGCCACACTCACAGCATTCCATACCATTTATCTTCTGGAACTCCTCCAGATCACCCTGTTCTGCCAGTGTCGCAAGCTTGTTCGGCATCACTCTGCCCGGACAAACCTCCACACATCTGCCACAGCGGATACAGTTACTCGGCTCATACTCTGAGACCTCATCCTTCGTCATACATAGAATTGCCGATGAAGACTTCGTAACCGGAATATTCAGATCATAGATGGCTTTTCCCATCATCGGACCACCGGCAATGATCTTCTCCGGATCCTGCAGGAATCCACCTGCTGCCTCGATCAGCTCTGCAAAGCTTGTACCTATCCGTACAAGATAGTTGCATGGTTCTGTAATCGCATCACCGGTCACAGTCACCAGTCTCTGCATCAACGGTTTGCCCTGCCGTACAGCTTCACAGATGGAATACACCGTATCTACATTATGTACGATACAGCCGGCATCTGCCGGAAGCATCTTCGAATTGATATACCGTCCGGTATTCGCATAGATGAGCTGACGTTCTGCTCCCTCCGGATACTTGGTCTTCATGGAATTGACCTTGATGTCCGGATCATTTCCAAGCACTTCCTTCAACTTCTGGATTGCCTTTGGCTTGTTATCCTCGACCGCGATGATTCCCTTTGCTTTCGGGAAGATTGCAAGTGCAAGACGCAAGCCCTCGATCACCTTGTCCGTCTCATCAAGCAGACGACGGTAATCCGATGTCAGATATGGCTCACACTCGGATGCATTCACGATAATGTAATCAATCTCGTCTGCATTCTTCGGTGAGAGCTTGACATTCGTCGGGAATCCGGCGCCACCCATGCCGACAACGCCTGCGTTCTTGATTGCTTCCAAAATCTCTTCCTTTGTAAGCTCCGCAAGTGGCTTCTCATTTTTCACATATTCAATTTCTTCAAACTGATTGTCATTTTCGATCACGATCGAATTGACCTTAGAACCGGATGCAGTCAGTCTAGGTTCCACGGCCTTGACTGTTCCGGATACAGAAGAATGAATGTTTGCAGAAACAAATCCACCGGCTTCTGCAATCAGCTGCCCTACCAAAACACGGTCACCTTTTTTGACAACCGCCTTCGCAGGTGCACCGATATGCTGACTCAGTGGATATACCATATCTCCCTTTGGGACATATTCAATTACATCCTTATCCATCGTAAGTTCTTTCCCTTCGTATGGATGGATGCCTCCTTTAAAAGTTAGTTTCATCGTACTGACCCCACTCTAAAAAATATTTACTACTATTCTAATACAAGTGAGGATTTTTATCAACAAATGTGTCCTTAATTTCACAACTTTTGTGACTATATTCTTATATTTTTTAACAGAAACGAAGCAAGCAATCCGATTGCTACACCAGCGACCGTTCCGGTAATCAACAGGATGAACATATAATAAAAAATACGCACGTTTTCCATCACGCAGACCGCGACCAGGATCTGCCCCAGATTGTGGAAGACTGCGCCTGCAACACTAATTCCTACAAGTCCGAATACCCGGCATTTTTTTAGTGCCGTCATGATCAGGATGCTGCATGCCGCACCGGCCAGACTGTATAGTAACACCGCCATATTTCCGAACAGGACATTCGACAGGATGATACGTCCGACCGAGATTACAACCGTCGACTTCAGATCCAGTTTCTGCAACGCGATGATCGTAACAAGATTGGCAAGACCAAGCTTCACCCCCGGTACCGCCATATGGATTGGCACCAGGCTTTCCAGATACGATAAGATCATGGCTAGTGCAATCAGCACACCGCAGAGTGCAATTTTATGGTTATTATTTAATTGTGATTGGTTATTTTTTTGTCCGTGTGCGTCCTTCACTGTGCTCTGTCTCTTTTCGTCTTCCATGTCCAGTCTATGTCCATCTACTCTTTAATCTCCACTACAAGTTTGTGTGGCAGACAGATGATCGTCTCCCCAGTCTGGCTGATTGCCTGGTGCTTCTCACAGATTTTGTCCGGGCAGTCTGCATTCTGTACAGTCACACTGCCATCCTGCACAACGACCGTATTGACGCCTGCCTCCTGCATTACCTCATAGCTTGCGTCTTTGTCTAACTGCAGTGTCTTCACCGAGGTTCCATCGATCAAAATATCCACATATGCCCCCGGCTTTTGCAGCTTCTTCCACACAAAAAGTCCTGCGATCGTCAGAATCATAATTCCGACGATCAGCAGGATATCTGCACGGGATATCAATTTATGTTCCTGTTTTGGTTCCATATCCAATTACCTCTGATTTACCCGAAAACATGTTCCGCAATCATCTGTTTGGCTACGTTCATCATCATATTTTCTTTTTACATTGATATCCAGCCAAATGCATTCGCAACGGAACTAAGCAGAATGATCAGTGCGAAGATCGGGCACAGATATTTTATCATCACGACAAATATCTTCTTTCTCCGGAACTTGCTTTCTCCATGGCAGATTTCCTCTTCGATCTTGTCGATTCCAACCACGCGCGATACAAGCAGACTTGTCACAAACGCAGCAATCGGCATCATCACGGAATTCGTCAGGAAATCAAACAGGTCCAAAAACTGCATTCCGAGTATCTTCACGAATCCAAGTGGACCATATCCAAGACTTGATAACGTTCCAAGTCCAATCATAATCAATCCGATCACAACCGTTGACTTCTTCCGTCCCCAGCCAAGCTCATCCTCGAATGTCGCAACAGCACTTTCCGTCAGGGCGATTGAGCTTGTCAGGGCTGCAAATAACACAAGCAGGAAGAACAAAATCCCGACGCCTGTTCCAAGTCCCATATTCGCAAACACCTTCGGAATCGTGATAAACATGAGCGAAGGTCCTGCCTGCAGCGTATCCGGATCTCCGCCGGAAAATGCAAACACCGCCGGAATAATCATAAGTCCTGCCATGATTGCAATCGCCGTATCAAACACTTCTACATTTCGCGTCGCATCCTCGATGGACGTATCCTTCTTCATATAGGAACCAAATGTGATCAGGATACCCATGGCAATCGACAGCGAATAAAACATCTGCCCCATCGCAGCTACGACTGTCATCCACGAAAAGTTCTTTACATTCGGAACCAGGAAATATTTCACACCCGCAATGGCTCCCGGTCTTGTCACCGAATAAATGGCAATCACCACGGAAAGTACAACAAGAACCGGCATCATCATCTTAGATACACGTTCGATTCCGTTTTGTACACCGGCATAAATGATTTCCAGTGTTATGAGACAGAAAATCACAAAGCAAAGCTCCGTCGATACACCATTTGATATAAATGATCCGAAATATCCGTTCTCTGCAAGCTTCGTTCCATTTCCACGGATATATTCTGCCAAGTATTTGATTACCCAGCCGCCGATGACCGAATAATACGGTACAATCAGGATTGGAATGATCGCGTTGATCCAGCCGCCGAAGGAAATCCATTTCTTCTTACCGAAGGAACGGAATGCGCCAACCGGACTTTTCTGCGTCATACGTCCGAGTGCGGACTCCGCAACGATCATCGTGTATCCGAATGTCAGTGCCAGCAGAATATAGACGAGCAGGAAAATTCCTCCGCCGTATTTTGCTGCCAGATACGGAAATCTCCATATATTTCCAAGACCAACCGACGCGCCCGCCGCCGATAACACATAGCCAAGCTTGCCGGAAAAAGCCCCACGCTTCTCTGGATGTTTTCTATTCATGTAACCTACCCTCTACCCTTTCCATATTTGTTTCCATATTTGTTTCCATAGTCGTTTTCCTTTTTGCAAATATACATGGCGGCATCGTAAATATCACGCTGCTATCGAGTCAGGCCACACAGTAAACGCAAAAGCGAACGAAATGACAGTAACATATTTTCCGTGCTTTTTCAATCGTTTTGCGTTACCTTTCCCGTTATTTCATTAAAAAAGCGTGGATACATTTCGTGTCCACGCTTTTTATGATCTTTATTCTGCAGAAAGCAGCTCAATCTTGAAATTCAGTTCCTTACCTGCCATCTCATGGTTGGCATCAAAGGTGATAGTCTCCTTGTCTTTATCCACGACCTTCACCGGAAACTGCTGTCCATATGGAGTTGTCAGATAAACCTGATTGCCAATCTCTAAGTTCTCAGAACCAGGCATATCTTCGAATGCAACTGTGATGATATTCGCCGGATCCGGCATACCGTAAGCTTCTTCCGGCATCAGATGTACATCGACGATCTCGCCGATATTCATATTCTTCACTGCTTCATCGAATCCTTTGATCATCATGCCTGCACCACATACAAACTCGAGTGGCTCGCCGCGATCATAAGATGAATCAAACTTTGTTCCATCGTTGAATGTTCCTGTATAGTGCACCTTACAGCGCTTGCTTTCGTTACTCATATCTATTCCTCCGATTTCATTGAATGTCTTATTCTATCACGAAACAAAAGGAATGGCTAGATGCTTCGATTATTTCTATTATATTATTAAAATCAACGTTTGAAAGCATTCCATCTTTATGTTCTTTCATAACATAACTATCCTTTAAATATAATATTACTCATGCTTCTACCTATTTATTAAATTCAGCCACTTTGATTTCCTGTATCATATTCCGTAAATGATCTGCTTCGTCGTTCATCTCCATGCTCGCCGCAGCGCACTCTTCCGACGTTGCAGAATTACTCTGTACAACATCATTGATCTGCTCTATTCCTTCATTGATCTGCTGTATTTCGACTGTCTGATTTGCAAGCGTATCCGCAATATCGGATACCTCTCCGGTAATAATCTTAGAGTTTTGTGCAATTATCTCCAGCTGCTGTGCAGTCTCCTCGGCAAATGAAACCCCTTTTCCAACCGCATTCACGGATGTTTTGATCAAAGCAGCCGATTCCTTTACTGCCTGTGCACTCTGATCTGCAAGCTGGTTTACCTGATTGGCAACAACCGCAAATCCTTTCCCCGCTTCTCCGGCTCTCGCTGCCTCAATAGACGCATTTAATGCAAGAAGATTTGTCTGTGATGCAATATCATTGATGGTTTCAATAATTTTTTCTATCTGTATGGATGCGTCTTTAATTTCAAGCATAGACTTTACCATCTCACGCATCTTGGCATTGTTTTCCAAAATATCGTCTCCAAGTGCCACTACCTTTGTACTTATCTTACTTGCAGCCTGTGAGTTTTGTTGAACTTGTTCCGAAACATTCTCTACCGTTGCCGTCAGTTCCTCTACCGCTGCTGCCTGGTTCGTTGCTCCATCTGCCAGCTCAGTTGCCCCGGATGACACCTGTTCTGCACCACCGGACACTTGATCCGAAACCGTCTGTATTCCCTTTACCATAGCCGCCATACTTTCTTCAAATGCCATAAAGGAATTTAGGATTCCAACAAAATCTCCCTTCCACTCCACATTCGGCTGCACATCAAAATTTCCCTCTGAAAACAGCTTCATTGCGCGGTCTATATCATCTACATAAGAGCCCAGGATCCGGATAGATTTACGCATGCTATGTGCCAATCGTCCGATTTCATCTTCCGAACGATACTCCAACATGCTGTGTAAGTTTCCTTCTGTCAGCTCCTTTGCAACATCTTCGATGGCATGCAATGGCTCCAAAATGCTCGAAAGTACTTTTTTGCTGGTTTTTCTTGAATTTATCCACGCCAGACTTATAAAGAATATAATGAAGGCAACACCGAAAATAGCACATAATACGGTATTTCTGACTGCCTTATCGCTGGCTATGTCTGTAATATCATCTAATTTCAAAGCAATATCAACTAATTTATTCAATGCAGGGGTACATTTGGTAAGGATATCCTCTACACCTTTTTGGTTCTGTCCCTGTCGTATTTCCTCTATAATGGATGTGCTTATGTCTTCCCAATCGGATAATGCTGTAGCATATTCTGTATAATTTTCTTCTGAGACAACCCCGGTTTCTTTTATTATTTTTAGCTGGGCATCAACATCTGCAAGCAGCTTTGTTATTGTCTTTTCATAGTCATCATAAGAAGCTTCATCGTCATCCAACGCCATTTCCCTTATATTTCTTGCAGCAGCATTTACATTCACTCTGCACATTTTCACTGCTATGTCTGAAGCATTGATTTTCTGCACATAATTCAAAAGATCCGCAAGCAGTACGCCTATCGCTATTATGGAAAGCAGCCCTGAAATAAGCATCAGCATAATTACTTTTTTGTAGCCATAGGCTATTCGTTCCTGTAATGGCATGTTTTCAATTTTCTTTTTTGCATTTTTTGTGTACATAAATCATAGGTTCCTTTCTTATATTTTTTATCCTTCCGGATTCTATCACTATTTTTTTCGTATTTCTTGCACATATGTGTTCACAATAGTATAATTGTGTCCATATTCATAAGGAGGAGCCAGCCATGCAATCCATTGATTACGATTATATTGGTACAATCACCGGCAGTCTGTTCGGAATTCCGACACGTATTTATAAAAACAATACACTTATTTTTTATCACTCCACAGTCAACCTTGTTAAAGATCCTGTGTCTATCTACCAGGCAGACATTTTAAAAATTACTGACCACGTCGGTTATTTCATGACCGCACATTTTTGCTACTATGGCATTGTTAATTCCGATAATTATAAAATTGTAATCGGGCCGACAAGCCAGGTTCCAAACTCCACGCCAACACTACGAGATCTCGCCATGCAATTGGACATACCGGGTGACGATATCGATGATTTTATAATCGCCATGCAGGATATCACCCACATACCATTAGAAAGCCTTATGCAGCTTCTGTGTCTTTTGAATTACATACTGAACAATGAGAAATGCTTCCTTCATGATGTTTTTATTGACGATGCCATACAAAAGCAGTTTATAGAATCAATGAACAAGCATGATGCTGACATGTTTTTCTCCGATGAGACAACTCAAAGCATAACACTCCACAACACTTATGATTTCGAACAGAATGTGATGAATATGGTTCGAAAAGGCGATTATATGGCCTTAACAGGAGTGATTGAGAAATCTACAGCTCTGAAGATTGGTACGATGTCCGACAATCAGCTTCGTCAATTAAAGGATACCTTTATCGCTACAACTACGCTTGTTTCACGTTCGGCTATCCACGGTGGCATGAATCCCGATGATGCATTCACACTGAGTGACAGCTACATACAGAAATGCGAATCATCAAATGATTATTCAAGGATTATCAATCTTCGTTATCGTATGCTCATAGACTTTGCCAGGCGTGTAAACCAGTTACAGGAAGCAGGGGCAAAATCACAGCTTGTTTCAGATGTAGCAAACTATATTGACCATCATATGTCAGAAACGATTACGGTGGAAGCCATGGCAAAAGAATTTTATATGAGCAGATCATATCTCTCAAAACGATTTAAGGCAGAAAGTAATATCACGCTCACAGATTTTATACTTAACCGGAAAACAGAGGAGGCAAAACACCTCCTCCGCTACACAGATAAACCTTTGACCGCCATCAGTCTGGATCTCGGCTTTTCTTCCCCGGGGCATTTTTCCCGTGTTTTCCGAAAATACGTCTCCATGTCGCCGAGTGACTATCGCAAAAAATATTTAAACTGACAAACTACCTGCAACCAACAGATTATTCCTTCTTTCGTTTTATACCTTTTGCTCTATCCAGGCTGTACCGAACCAATGAGTAAGCAGTGCGATACCAGTACCAATCAGGACTCCGCCCAGTACATCCGATGGATAATGCACACCGACATACAACCGGGATAATCCCATCAGACACGCAAAAACTAAAATCGGAATTCCAAGCTTCTTCGGCAGTTCCCGGAACATCACAACCGCCGCTGCAAAGGCACTTCCGGTATGTCCGGATGGGAATGAATAATCCTTCTGCGAACCGACCAGACTGGTGAGTCCTTCGATCACGTCGTATGGTCTTGTCCGCGCAACGACGTTCTTCAAGATCACATTATCAATCAAAGCCGAGAAGGAAAGAGAAACTAACGCCAGCACGCCGACGCGCCTTGTCTTCTTCGGGATCAGCAATCCCACAGAGAGGACAATCCAGATCATTCCCGCATTTCCAAGTGTCGTAACAAACTTGAAAATCGGGGTCAACACATCATTCCGTATATTATTTTGAATCCATAATAAAATATCTGCTTCCATCGCGATCAAAAATATCTCCAATTATGATAGCTGTCATTGGTATTTGGACATAACTATACTATGTAATTACGTTTACATCAAGTTAAGAGAGTAACTTTTTATTTTTCCAGAATTTTACCCTTTTTTCTCGTCCGTTATCTCTCCAACCCTGTATTTCTTAATTCTCTTCAAAAGCACATAGCCGACCAGACACGAAAGAAACTCTGTAATCGGAAATGCCCACCAGATGAGTGACACGCCCATCTGCCCGTTACGAACGAAGATGGAGAATACACCCGCGAGTGGAAGGATGATTACAAGCTGCCGAAGCAGCGAAATCACGAGCGACTCGATACCACCGTTTAACGCCTGATAGATTCCCTGATACGCGACGTTGACGCCTGCGAAAAGGAAGCTGATCGAGATAATACGCATCGCATCTATAAAATATTCTCTCGACTGCCCTGCATTGAATAATCCGGCAAATGATTCCGGGAAAAGCTCCGTAATCAAAATTCCGACAGCCATCAAAACAATTGTATACATCAGGCCATATCTGATTCCATCGTTGATCCGCTTCTTGCTCCCCCTTCCATAGGCAAACGCAATGATCGGTGTAATTGCATCACGCAGTCCGAACGCTAAGAAAAGCACAAACTGCTGTACTTTATAGAAAAGTCCGTATGCCGTCTGGGCGGCTGCGTTGAATTTCAGGATCAGGTTCATCACATACACCATGATTGACATAAGTGCCTGTGCAATGATTGCCGGAAGTCCGATGGAATATATCCCGCATATAATCGTGCCATCCGGTTTCATATAGGTAATTCCTTGTTCAAATTCCTTGTTGAATTTCTTATGGAAGATGAATAATAGCACTGCCGATGCAATCTGTCCGATCACCGTTGCATAAGCTGCACCCTCGACTCCCATTTCCGGAACCGGTCCGATTCCATAGATCATGATCGGATCAAGAATGATATTTACCACAGCACCTACGACCTGACCAATCGTAGAGTAAAGGGAACGTCCCGTTGCCTGCAGCAGCTTCTCAAATAACGAAAAGAAAATAATTCCAAACGAAAGCACACAGCAGATACGCAGATAGCTAATTCCCATAGAGATGACCTGCGGATCACCGGTCTGTGAGGAAATATATGCTTTCACACCGAACACGCCGAACAACAGACAGACTGCATAGATAATCACTCCAAGGAATAAGCTGTTTCCCGCTACCTTCGCCGCTTTCTGTGGATTCTCCTGTCCAAGCGTCCTCGCCAGAAGTGCATTCGTGCCAACACCGGTGCCGATTGCGACTGCTACCATGAGCATCTGAACCGGGAACACCAGCGTTAACGCGTTCAGCGCAGCTTCGCTTCCCACCTTCATATTTCCGACAAACGCACTGTCTACAATATTATAGACTGCCTGCAATGCCATGGATAAGATCATCGGAATACCCATCCGGATCATGAGCTTATTCACCGGCATATCCTTCATCTTGTTACTTTCTGCCATTTTTCTAAATCCTCCTTTTTTCCTCATAAAAAAAGTGTGTACTAATCATTCTAAGTTGGACTTACGCTGATCAGCTACACACTTTTTAATGGCATATAAAAATAAAAACGAGCAGCAAAACTGGATTTACGCAGATTTGCTACTCGTTCGTTTGAATATTATATTTGCTGATTTTGAAAATGTCAAACGAAAATTTATCAATCCGCCACATCATTTATCTCCGGAAAAGCCCATGCTTATCCTCTTATCACTTGCAATACAGAGTAATTTGATAAAAATCAACTACGCTCTCCCATATCGCCGGAAACTCCGGTAAATAAGCGGCAATAGCACGATGGAAAGAACGGTATACATCACCATTACAAGTGGAACCTGCCGGATCACATGCGTTCCAATCTGATACAACAACGGCACCCTGACGCTTGCTTCCACATTTGTAAGGATCGTCGGAATCAGGTTGAACACCTTTGTATAGCTGGACAATACCCGCCCAATAAATGGTAGTAAGCAGTACAGAAAAAATGGAATGCAGACAGCAACACTGATCGTATGCATCTTCGCCGCTACCAGCATGGCTAAAGACGCTGCAAGCAGACTTGCAATGTAACCGCATGCTACTGTCAGTGCGTAATATTGTCCATATGTCATGATGTAGATGCTATATGCTTCCGACATCTGGTACGGTGTATGCATGCCACTGGTTCCCATAATGCCAAAGCTGATTGCACTTAACAGGACAATTCCTGTCCAGTAGATCATCGTTGTCGCAACGACGCCTGCCAGTATCTTGTTTTTAATTGCTTTGGATCTTCCATACTTCGAAGCAAAAAATACCGCATCCGCCTTTGTCTGAAAATCATCTGCAAATATTCCTGCACAGATAAATCCAACCAGGATTGCCAGCACGATCGAATATGTCTCCGCATACATAATCATCGTATCCCATGCACCATAGGATTCGTATTGGAGCGGCAACATAATCTCACTGTATTTCTTCTCCAGATAATCTTTCTGTTCAGGAGTCTTTCCATACTGATCTGCCATCCATTTCATATTTCCCCGATACCACGTATAGAAATCCTGTACGGAATCCTCCGTCACCGAATCCAAAACTGTCTCATCGTATCCCGCATCCGGTGTCAGCACAGATATCATGAAATTTAGGATATCATCGATTGGCTGATATAGTGTCCCATAATTTGCATCCTGCTCCTCTTGGGATTGTGCCATCACCGCTTTATACTGTACAACAATCTTCGTAAGTTCTGCTTCCGTCAGAGCCCCTGCATACCCATTCTTATTTTCTACAAGCTTTCTCGTTGCCAGCATTCCTGTGCTGACCGTTCCATGCGCATCCACATACCGGTTGCTAGTTGCAGCAAATCCACTAAACACTGCTGCCAATATCACCATCAGTCCAACGGCAAGCACATTTAACTTCTTTGAAAAAATCCGTTTCAACTCTAATTTAAGCATCCTATCGTTCCTCCGATTTTTCCCCGAAATAAAGCAAAAATGCATCTTCCAGATTCTTCTCTGTCAGCACAGCTTCCGCCATCGGCTTCTCCTTCGATATGATCCGAAGCTCTGCACCATTTTCGGATGTTTTGATATTTCCGACCAGATATTTCCGCATATAGTTCTCGACCATATTTCTCGGCACCTGACACAGCCATACATGTTCCTGCATGGATGCAAGCAACTCTTCCGCGGTTCCTGTATAGCAAAGCATTCCATCCTTCATCAGCATGATTTCATTTGCAATATATTCAATGTCCGACACGATATGGGTAGATAACAATACAAGACGGTTCTCGGACAGCTCACTGATCAGGTTGCGGAACCGTATCCGCTCGTTCGGATCAAGTCCTGCTGTCGGCTCATCTAACACTAAAATCTTTGGATCGTTCAACATTGCCTGCGCAATCCCCACGCGCCGGACCATGCCGCCAGACAGATGCTTCATCTTCCGTTTTCTGAACTTCCACATACCTACCTGCTCCAAAAGCTGTTTTATTCTCCTGTTGGCAAATGCTTGCTTTAGTCCCTTTATCGAAGAAATGTACATCATATAATCATACACATTCAGATCGGGATAATACCCAAACTCCTGTGGCAGATATCCAAGCACCTCCCGATAAGCACTACCAAGCTTCCAGATTTCCTTGCCATTCCATAGAATCTCTCCTTCCGATGGCTGGATGATCGTACACAGCATCCGCATCAATGTTGTTTTCCCTGCGCCATTGACTCCGAGCAATCCGTAGATGCCCTGTTCCATAACACAGTTTACTTCCCGGACGGCGGCTACCTCGCTATATCGTTTTGTTACATGCTTAAACTCTAATTTCATTGGTGTAATCCTCCAACATTTTCTCATCGAAAGTCAATGACTTCCGAACACAATACACAACATATACAAATGTCAGCAACAGCATCGCTTTCCAGACCGGAGATGCAATCCTCTGATAGACCGCATCATTTACAACAATCATCGTCCAGACTGCCACCCATAGCAGACATAGCATCACGGCAACATATTCTGACCGTTCCCATCTGCTATACAACACGCGGAAGCAGATGCAACAGGACACATTGACCGGAAGTAAGAAGTTCACAACCAGATTGTTCAGGGTAAGTGCCGTTGTCCGATATGCTACCGCCAAAAATATCATGACAATCAAGAAGTCCACTGCTGCAAACAACAGGACTCTCGCCGCACAGATCCGGCGAAGCGTATAATACGATGCCTGTTCCACCTCGACGGCACCGTTTCTTCGGTTTTTCCAGACTTCCGGAACGATCAAAATCACAAACATCGTTGCGAAAATTCCCATAAGTCGCATTGTCTCTTTCATGTCGTTGGCATTGTTGCTCAGCCACAGCCATAGATACAGAAGCACTCCGCCCTGCAACACCCACCATCTTTTTTTGATGAACCGTGACTGCTCATATAAGAATTCAAAATACGATGTCTTCTTTGATTCCATCTGGAGTGCCTGTTCTGTCAGAATATCCTGACACACCTTTATCGTGCATGCCCCCGCTTCTTCCCGTATACATGTCTGCTGTACGAAATCTCTATATTCCTGTATCCGTTGTCTGTAAGCTTTCATTCTTCCACCTCCAATTCTTTGATCAAAAGCTCCTTCGCCCGTCCAATCCGGTATTTCACCAATGAGAGCTTAATCTGGAGCAATCCTGCGATTTCTCTTTGCTTCAGCTCCTGAAAGAACGACAAAATCGCAACTTCCCGTAGCTCCTCCGGCAGCTTCCGCACCGCCTGTTCGATATCCAGCCGGATACCAACCGTGTCCACACGATTTTCGGATTCCGCCTCTGGCAGTTCTTCTAGCGGAATATCCTTTTTCTTCTTATAATAATTTTTCACTACATTTCCGGCGATTGTGTACAGATAATTTTTTACTTTGCCATATTCCCTGTATCGTTCTAAGCTTTCAAAGGCTCTGGCAAACACTTCCTGTGTCAGATCCTCTGCTTCATAGGTGTCATATATATGCAGCAAACAGTACTGATAAATGCTTGGATAATATTTCCTGACCAGTCTCTCACATGCTTCCTCATCCCCGGCTCTCGCCCGGTGCACCAGCAGAAAATCGCTTGTAGACTCCATTCTCGCTCTCACCTCTTTTCTATCCCCACTTACTATAACAACATACGCGTCAGAAAAGTCAGTTTTATTTATATTTTATCAGATATTCTTCCAGACACAGATTTTCCTGCTTCATCGTTCTTGCTGCATCCTTTCCCACATACCGGTAATGCCACGGTTCGTTGTTGATGGATGTAATGTCTGTCTTATCTTCTGGATAGCGTTTCACAAATCCGTACTTATATGCATTTTCATCCAGCCACTGATAGACAGCATCCGATGAACATTTGGATGTATCCGCGTTGATATCCACACTGAGTCCTAACTGATGCTCGCTCGTCCCCGGAATCGCAACATACTCCTCCGCTTTCTTCTTCGCCTCTTTCTTCGAGCAGCCCTGATTTTCATATTCTTTGATTCGATCGTCCATGATCTGTTGCTGCTCCTTTGTTGTCCGATACCCTTCCCGCACAAACAGCGCAAGTCCCGCCGCTCTTGCATCATCAAACATCTGCTGTAGCTCCGGATAGATCCTTGAATCCACCTTTTCCCCATTGGATAATTCGGTCAGTTCCACCTGATAATTGGCAGGAATGTAATGATCCCGATCAACAAGAATTAGATTCCATGCGCCTGAAGTATCTGCCACCTGCTTTTCCGAATGAAATACCATGAGCAATGTGCGATCTCCACCACGGATTGAATAGTATGCGATCAGACCAGTGATCAATATTAGCAAAGTCACGAGTACACGCGCTACCGCTTTGTAGCTCTGTTTCTTTTTGTGTCTTGCCTGTTTCTTCATACTGCACCTTTCCTTTCATTCCTTTGTCATTCATATATAACAACCGGGAAACTGGAAAAGTCAGTCTTATTTTCAGGGCATAAAAAAAGGAGCTCATCGCTCCTTTTTCATAACTTTATTCCGTTCTTCCGAATATCTCATACAAGATCAGATCCCGCATGCGATCCATCGTCACTTCGTACACCTTCTGGTGCAGCATCTCTTTTCCCTCTGCGGCAAGCACATAGACCTTGATCAGATTCGCCACAAGCGGAATATTCACATCCGGTCGGATGCCTTCCATATGCCGGAAGAATTGAATACTTGTCTCGGTCTCTTTCAGCAAATCCGGTCTTACCTGTTCCGGAAGCATCTCCAGCAGCCGCTTCTCATCCTCCGGTGTCAGACTTGGAAATACACTGTACCGCTCATCAATCATCATCTTCAGATACGTGCGCGTCTCTGCCGGACCAGCCTTTTCCTTGCCATTTAATGCAATCCGGATCAGCTCCGGAATCTTTCTTCTCCGGTATTGCAGAACCTCATACACATATTCTTCCTTCGACGAGAAGAAATTATAAAACGTACTTACACCGATGCCGGCTGCCTCGGTGATCTTGGCAACCGACATATGTGTCATTCCATACTGCTTCAACAAATCAAACCCTGCATCCAGCATTTTCTCTCTATACTCTGCCCGTTCTTCCTCCGTAAATACCCGTTTTGCCATCTGCATCCTCCCAAAAAGCTTCTGAAGAAATCTACTCGTTTCTGTTATTTTCCTTCAAAGCTTCCACCATGTCAATCCTTGATATTTTTTTCTTCTGGAGAAGAAGGGAAATCTCATAAACGACCCATGTAAGTACGAAACCGATCACCAAGGTTCTGGCTGTGAGAACCGGTGACAACAGCATACCATAATTCTCGATTGTATCTGAATAACCGACCTTGACAAACATATATGCAGCCGGGATTCCAATCAAATATCCGATGCATACCAGAATATGATTGACATTCAGTACCCGGTTTGAAATCTCTTTCTGGCTGAAACCAAGTACCTTCATAACCGAAATATTGGTTGCTGTTTCTGCCACGATCATGTTGATAATCAGATACAGCACAAATACACCAAGCACAACACCTACGATCTCAAATATAACCATGATTGCATGCATCGGTCCCATCATATTTTCCATCGTGTCTGCCGTAACAGTCATGGTTGTCTCACTTGCCACGCGGTCTTTGTCAAGTGACAATGCATCCTTGCTTATAATGCAGTTATAGGCGTCACTGTCTACACCTGCCAGCGCCGTTGCATTTTCTCTTCCTGTGTACAGATAGCAATGCGTGTTGTCCGTCACGATACCACTGATTGTTACCTTATGTTCTTTCAGATCTGCAATATTGCTGAAGGTAAGCGTATCACCTGTCTTTATACCATAGGTCTGTGCAGCCGCACTTGTCAGATAATATTTGTCCAGATCAAGCGCGTCACCACCGTCCGTCTTGTCCGGGAAATATTTCGAATCCTTGCTGATTCCCTGTGCCAAAAGCTGTACTGTGTTTCCCTCTACCTCATAGTAATTCTGGAACAACGCCTCGCCCTGCTCCGGCGTGCCTTCCTCTAACGAATTCAGCCGGTACAGATATTCGTACTTGATAGAGCTTGTAAGTCCTCCATGCATCAGCGTATCCAGACTGTCTTTCATAATAAATCCTGTCAGAATACAGAATGCAGCGACAGCCACACCAAATGCCGTTACAATGCTTCTTCCCAGATGTCCGATCACGCTCCGCACCCGCATCTTTGTCTGTGTCTTTGCATGACTCTTCTTCATCACGCCAACTGTCTTCGTAGCTTTTCCTGTGTTTCTTAAGAGATCGACCGGTGACTTCTTCAAGAGCTTTGACGCCTGGATTGCGATAGCTGCACAGTAAAGGACGGTTGGTACAACCAGTGCTATAACGATCGATGGTACATTGTAGGCCGGTGTATACGTAAGCTTTTCAAAATCGTATTCGATATAGAATCTGCACAGTACCCCGGTCAGTGGAACGGATACAATCAAACCAAGTACACTTCCGACGACGCCCGGCAATACCCCATACCGCATATAATGTCTTATGATCTGCTTCTTGGAAAATCCAAGTGCCAGAAATGTTCCAAGCAGATACTGTTCCTGTCTGATATTTCTTCCAAGTACCATAACAACGAGTGTGATAATGATGATGAACATGACCGGCGCATACATGGTCGCCATATTCGTAACGGCATCGCCCTCATTGACTGGCATGGAGATTCGCGTGTTCGTGGTCGCTGCCATATAGCTTGCAATCACATAATCCTCATTTAACTTCTCACGCACTTCCATAGAATTATCCTTGTTATATTTGATAGAATAATAGCTTGTCTCATCTGAATCAATGTTGTCATACTCCTTGCGGTTGACCACAACAAGTGCGAATTTCTCACTGTCAATATAACCGGACAGCTTCTCAAGCATATAGATATAATCTGCTTTCGTCGTGTAGGCAGATACTTTATAAGCATACGCCCCAAGAGAAATCGTATCTCCAACCCGGATGTCATGCATATCCGCAAAATCCTGTGTCAGAAGTGCTTCCCCATCGCCCGGTTCGTGTCCGTCCCGCACCTCACAGAGGTTCAACTTCTCCGGCATCGGGAATACACGGATCGTAGCTCCTTTTAAATCCCCACTTTTCACATTTACATCCTTATACCGGCTGTGTTCCAGTATCACATCATATTCCTGTTCGAGCTTCTCCATATCTGCATCGGACAACGGCTGATAAGTGACAAACTCCGCATCCTCCGCCTTATAGTCCCTCACAAAATCATCCACAACCTTTGTCAGTGTGTGTCCGGTTGACACCGCGGCGACAATCACCATAGATGTCAGCATCGTAAGAATGATACTGATAATATAAAACGCGATGTTTTTCTTTATGCTGCGCCCAGCTCTCTTATTGATCGTCATATTACAACTCCATCTCCTCTACTCGTTTCTTATCTGCATTCTTCTGATTGGATACAACCTTGCCATCCGTGATCTTGATGATCCGGTCTGCCATTCCGGCGATGTTCAGGTTGTGTGTAATAATCACGACTGTCGTCTTATATGTATCATTCATTTTCTGTACACGCTGCAATACATCCTTTGATGACTTTGTATCAAGCGCACCGGTTAACTCGTCACAGAGAAGGATATCCGGTTTCTTCACCATTGCCCGCGCGATTGCAACACGCTGCTGCTGACCACCGGAAAGTTCCTTTGGAAAATGTGTTTCATACTTTTTCAGTCCCAGTTCTTCGATCAGTGTGTCGGTACTGAGCGGCTCCTGCACAAGCTCTGCTGTCATCTCAATATTCTCACGCACGGTCAGATCCGGTGTCAGATTGTAGGACTGGAATACGAATCCAAGCTTCTCCCTCCGATACAGTTCCAGCTCTTTGGCAGACATCTTCTCCAAGTCCGTTCCATCTACCAGCATGCTTCCCTCTGTCACCTTATCCAGACCGCCAAGGATATTCAGCAATGTACTTTTACCACTTCCACTCGGACCTAAGATCACGACGATCTCGCCCTTCTCTACCCCAAACTCGGCATGATCGAGCGCAAACACCGTTGCTTCTCCCTTTCCGTATTTCTTTACCAGATTTTTTCCTTCGATAAACATTCTGCGTCCTCCCTGCTATATGCGAATATTTTTGTTGTTTTATTCGTATATATGTTAGTTCTGGCTAACTCGTTTGTCAAGAGGTTTTACGAATGTTTTTTATTTTTTATTCGTATGACGAGATTTTTTGTATGAATTGGTTGATATAGATGACTGTTGCAGTGTGGTTTTTGTATGAATTTGGGGATATTGTTGACTGCTGTTGGGTGACTTTTGCTGATTACCACTTTTTTACCCAACTATTTTATATGTTTATGTGGGAGGATGGGGAAATTTTTCGAATTTAGATTTTTTCACCCAGTGAAATTGTCAGATTCTCGATTATCATTGGGGGTATTTTTCGAAATTCGAAAAATACCCCCAACCAGCTTGCTATATACATACTTTTATTGGGGAGAAAAAGTCAAAGAAAAAGAATTTCCCCAACACACATCCTTTACATCATACACAGATACACGAAATACGCCACATAACATAGCAGCATGAAGATACCACATGGACGCCGCAGCTCCTTATGCTTATATGTTCCGATCCACAAGATTGCACCAACTACAACCGCAATGATCGTATCTATGATGAATTTGCTCTCAAATGGCACTGTACAGATGAGTGCAGTTGTACCGATTACGAACAGGATATTGAAAATATTGCTACCCACGATATTTCCGATTGCGATTCCCGCATTTCCTTTCCGCGCTGCTGTGACAGATGTCACAAGCTCCGGAAGTGAGGTGCCAAGTGCTACAATCGTAAGTCCGATAAACCGCTCGCTCATACCGAAATACCGTGCGATTGCAGATGCTCCGCTGACCGCGAAATCGCTTCCTTTTACAACGAGCACACCACCGATCACCATGAAAAGAATACATTTCCATACCGGGTAATCCTTTGTTTCGCCTTCTTCCTCATTGGTTCCTTTCTTCGCCATCACAAACAGATAACCAAGATATATCAGGAACAAAACCCAGAAAATAATACCTTCTACGAATGTCACTTCCCCACCGGTTATTCCAAATACCAGCAATATGATCGTAACTACCATCATAAATGGTATCTCATAACGAAATGTTGACATCTGGATTGCTACATTCGTAATCACCGCTGTCACACCAAGAATGATCAGAATATTCAAGATATTACTTCCCACGATATTTCCAATCGTGATTCCCGCATTCTTCTGCAACGCCGCCGTGATACTGACCGCCGCCTCTGGCATACTCGTTCCCATCGCTACAATCGTCAGACCGATGATGAGCTGCGGAATCCCGAGCTTCTTCGCGATACTCGCCGCCCCCTCTACAAACCAGTCTGCGCCCTTCACAAGAAACAAAAAACCTACCAACAAAATAACAACCTTCAAGAACATCCTTTCTACCTCTCTTTCTTTGTTTTATTTTGCAGTAGGTATAAAAAAAGAGACTCCTACTGCGTAAACAGTAAAAGTCTCGCTATTTCATCACTTTCCGAGTTATATGTTTCAATAACTGTCTTGACGAAGAAGTGAACCACGACCGGCAAGCTACTCCCTTTTTATATGTGTATTCTAACAGATTGATTTTTATGAATCAAGTACCAAAATAGATTTTTTATTCTAATTTTTCTTATATTCATATATGTATTTTATTTCTTTTAACGTTAGTTTCTGGAATCACTTCATTATTCCACCGTGAAAATAGCATTCATATACCTTAACATTCTCACAGTAAATTTCTTCATAACCTTGAAACCAGGAAAAATCTCCAACTACATTACACTTATAGATATATTGTCCCGATTGATAATACTCTGGTCCTCTAAATGGCATTTTTTTATCGGCTTTGCGAAGAGCTTCCTTTAAAAAATCACCACTGAAATTCTGATTCAAAACGCGTCCTATGTAATTCATTGCATACTGTGATTTACCTTCATACCATATAGCTTCCTCACCAGCAAACTGTTCCCCACCAACGTATGTATCATGATATGTATAAGAACCATTGCTATATGAAAAATCATGAGAATCCAATCGCGTTGAATCCGTCTCATTCATATAAGCAGCATATGTATTAACATTTGCTTCTAAACGAAATTCAATAAGGCGATCGACGTCTGTTCCACTATCATCGAAACAGCTAACAGTACATTCTTGGTCTTTCACTAAATAATCGACTGTAACATTGAACAACTTGCTGATTTGAATAAGGTTACTAATATCAGGATATACCTGCCCAGACTCCCACTTCGCTACAGCCTGTCTGGATACATCCAGTTTTCCTGCCAGTTCCTCTTGGGTCAAACCTTTATTCTTACGAATTAATTGTAGTTTTTGTGAAAAAATCATTTCATATCACCTCCACAATCATCGTACTTTATCTTAAGCATTTATTACATAAACCGATAATTGCTATTTTGCTACTATTATTATACATATCCTTCCTATCGCTCCTGAAAAAACTCAATTTCTTCTCCAAGTGGTCCTCTGCCAAACGCGATTCTTGCCTTATATTCCGGATTAGATGGAATCACAATATCCTTTGGTTCCACAAACACCTTATACCCTGCTGCCTTCAGCTTTTCCACGCAGGCATCTACATCCTCGGTTGCAAGGGCAAAATGCCGGATAATTCCTGTCTCCGCTTTTCCTCCGCCATTTGCGAACACTTCCAATACTGCATTACCAAACCGGAACATAGTGCCTTCGCTCCATGTTCTGGCAATCTCTAATTCTAAAATCTCGTGGTAAAAATGTACCACTTCCTTATATTCCTCTTCGTTGGCACATTTCAGACATACATGATGAATCCCTCTAATTAAGCTCATTTTGACTCCTTTCCATGTTTCCCGCCCGTTTCTCATAAATACTAAATCCACTTTATTATGTTTTATTCTATCAAAAAAATATAAACCTGCAAGAACATATTTAACAACATATTACTGCCCATGAACCATATTATTTTATTGCTCAATTTTATTTAATATTTTTATTGTGTCCCGAACATATGTTTGATATAATGATTATGGTGCTACCCTATTCGGTAGGCGGTTAGCCTTCTCCACAAGAGTTATAGCTTGTGTTTACATAGAAATCCATTTTAGGAAATCTGTCGAGGAGGTTTGTGCTTATGCTTACAACGGAGCTTTTTATAGCTATTATCAGCTTATGTATTACTTGCTTTGCTCTTGGTTATGCCGTTGGTTCTAAGAGCAATGATAAGACACAAAAATAACCGCCCAGCCTGGTAAACTGTGAGCGGTTATTTTTATAACTAAACATTATCAAGGCTAACCGTCTATCGGTAGCACTTTGTAACATTATATTATCATTCTACCTTTTTCATGTCAATTATATTTATAGATTGCTTATCGCGATATTTTATCACTTTTTACAATCAGTATGGATACAATCATAACGACTATCTCGGTAATTGGAAACGCAATCCAGATTCCCCATATATGGAATAACAAATTGCAGACCCACATAACCGGAAGAAGCAGAACTGCCTGCCGCAGCAATTGAATCACAATACTCTGTATCAGTTTGTTCGTCGCCTGCGCATAGGTAGCAGCCATCGTTGAAATCCCACTGAATATAAATCCGATTGCCATAATCCGCATAGCCGGAATGCCGAACTCCCGCATAGCTTTTGATGCAGAAAACAGTGCTAATATCTGATTGGGGAAAACCAACACCAACAATGTTCCAACTGCCATCATGCATGTCGCAATCTTTCTTCCACTGCGATACGACTGCTGTAACCGATCTTTCTTTCCCGCGCCATAATTGAAGCTCATAATCGGCAGGCATCCCTGAATCAGACCATTTACTGTCATAACAATCAGCTGCTGCACCTTGAAATACGCGCCGAAGAACGCCACTGCAGTGTCTGAATATGCTACCAGAAATATATTTACAAAGGTCACCATAAATGATCCCAGCGCATTCATGATAAAGGACGGCAGTCCGCTGGCAAACACTTCACCTAACATCTTCCCCTCAAAGCGGAATCCCTGGAACTGCAGACGCACCTTCTGCTTCGTAAACAGAATCATAACCAATGCGATCAACATGGATAAAGTATATCCAAGCACCGTGGCAAGTGCCGCTCCTGCGATTCCCATTTTCGGGAATGGTCCAATCCCGAAGATCAACAACGGATCAAATATAAAATTAAATACAACTCCCGCAATCTGAAACCACATTGGAGCAAGCATATTTCCGGTCGCCTGCAACTCTTTCTGAATTAGAATATGCACCATATTCGGGATCTGCATAAATGCACATATCTGCATATAGGTCATGCCATAGGAGAATATCTGCGCATCATTTGTAAAGGCACGATAGTACGGCTTCATGATTGCAAGCACGAACAGGTTCACGCATATTCCAAGAATCACAGAGACAATCAATCCAAGTGTTGCTACGCGGTCTGCCTTCTCCTGCCTTTTCTGTCCGAGATAACTGGCTATGCGTACATTCACACCGACGCCAAGCCAGATAGACAACGCATTCATCAAAGTTGTAATCGGGAAAGACAACGAAACTGCAGCCAACGCCTGCTCGTTGATTTTTGCAACAAACATACTATCCACCAGATTGTATGAATACTGCAAAAACATAGAGAATAACGGCGGCATGGACATCTGCAAAATCAGCTTATTTATCGGTTCCTGTCCCATTTTGTTATCCGTTTCCATAGTACCAGCTCCTTTCCAAAATAAAAAAGTCACACCCAAACAAATGGGTGTGACGAAAATATTCATTAGAAAAATTCACACAAATTTTCTGCGCACAGTATAGCACAGGTGCATTCAAAATGTAAATATACATGTTCACTCATGCCACAGCCGGAATCCGCGACAGATACCCGTTTCAGAATTGTCAATTTGCATGACATTCCTGCGATTCCGAATATTGCCAGATCATCTCCAACTATTGTATAGTGGACATAGAATTAAGAACGGAGGGCTGCTTATGAATTACGCATTTACAAATGGAAACAAAGAAGGAAAAAGTTGACTTAGTGAAGCTCATGATTACCGGCGGTGTGTTAGACGCCAAAGAAAAGGGTGTCCCGGGCGAGCTGAAGATGTCGCCGGATATGGTGCGTGCCGTCTGCGACAAAGCACATGCCGACGGCTATATCGTTTCCGCCCATGTGGAATCTCCGGAGGGTGTCCGCGTGGCTCTGGAAAATGGTGTCGACTCGATCGAGCACGGTGCGAAGATGGATGATGCGATGATCGAATTATTCAAGGAACGCGGTGCATTCCTCTGCACAACGATCTCACCGGCTCTGCCATATGCGCTCTTCGACCGCTCTATCACAAATGCGACCGAAGTCGAGCAATATAACGGCAATGTCGTATTCGAAGGAATCGTGGATTGCTCCAAGAAGGCACTGGCAAACGATATTCCGGTTGTACTTGGCAATGATGTCGGCTGCCCATGGATCACGCAGTACGATTTCTGGCGTGAGCTTTATTACTTTCACAAATACGCAGGTGCCTCGAATGCATTTGCACTTTATACGGCAACCGCGCGAAGCGCCGAGCTTGCCGGAATCGGCGATATCACGGGATCGATTGAAAAGGGGAAAGCAGCCGATCTGATTGTCACTGCGAAGAATCCTTTAGATGATCTGCGTGCACTCCGCAACGTAGATATGGTGGTTGCCAGAGGCACGATCATCGACCATCCGAAGATTAAAAAGAAAAAACAGGTGGAAGCAGAACTGGATAAATTCCTGTAAAATACTTCTACAACAGTCCTGCAAATAACCGCATGAATAATTGTCCCAGACGCAGATACGCACTGCGTCCGGAACAATATTTTTCTGTCACTTCCCTGCTCTCCTGCATCGTTTTCTCCAGATCATGCCGGATAGATAATACAGCAGGATTGTCAACTATGAAACAGCCGTTCTCAAAATGATGATACAGGCTCCTGTAATCCAGATTGATTGTTCCGCAGGTTGCCATACAATCATCTGCCACACTCATTTTCGCATGGCAAAATCCCGGTGTCCACTCATAGATCCGCACTCCATGCTTAACCAATCCATGATAAAACGAACGCGTAACGTTGTAAATCAGCTTCTTATCCGGAATTCCCGGCGTGACAATCCGTACATCCACGCCCCTCTTTGCTGCCAGACATAATGCATGTGTCATCTCATCCGTGATAATGAGATAAGGTGTGATAAACCAGCAGTATTTCTCTGCTTTATTTATGATACTGATATAGACTTCCTCTCCAACCTGTTCATCATCGGTTGGAATATCTGCATACGGCTGCACGAAGCCAGCCTGTCTTGCCCGGTAGCCGGACGGTGTAAGGTATTTCTCAACATCCACATCATCCGCATCCTTGTCACTCACGGCGTTCCACATCTCCAGAAACGTCACGGTCAGGGATTTTACCGCATCTCCTTCCAAACGAATACCTGTATCCTTCCACATACCGTATGGCTGGGTCATATTAAAATACTCATTTGCGAGATTATACCCTCCGGTAAATCCTACCTTACCGTCAATCACCGTAATCTTACGATGATCCCGGTTATTTAAAAACATATTTAATCCAGGGGTAAATGGATTAAACACTCTGCACCGGATACCGACTTTTTCCATCTTTTTAATAAAATCTGTATTGATAAATCCAATTGACCCCATATCATCATAGAATACGCGGACTTCCACTCCCGCCTTTACGCGGTCTTCCAATACTTCCTGTACCATATGCCACGCTTCCGCATCCTCGATTGCATGATATTCCATAAAGATAAAATGTTCTGCCTTCGCCAGATCTGCAAGCTGCGCATGAAGCCCCTTGATTGCTTCATCATAATATGTGATATCTGTATTCCGGTACACCGGATAGCTTGAATTTCTCTGTATATACGTGGAGATACTTCCGGCTTTGGGGAGTTGCAAACGTAATCTTTCCAGATTATCTCTGTTAGCCGGAATCAATGGGAAAAGGCGGCTGTCGATTTTCTCATACCGTTTGCGCATCTTCCGTGTGCCACCATTTAAACCAATCAGCAGATATAACGCAACACCCATGATCGGGAATATCAGTATCAGAATAATCCACGGCATCTTCATGGATGAGGTCTGATCTGACGCATATAATGCCAATACAAGGATTGTTCCAAGCAAACGTGTCAGAAGATTTACAATCTCTGCATATTCGTTCAGTCTTGTTATCATGGAGACTATAAATATAACTTCAAGCAAAATACACACGGCACAAAAACATAACCGTTTAATCCCGTTTTTTGTTTTGGCTTTCCCTTCTAACGTATTTTTCTGCATAATAATTTCCTCTCATAAATTCCTGGCAAATGCATTAATATCCAAGTGTATCGTTTACTAAAATCACATGAATTCTTCCCTCATGACGTGAGAACCTTGTAATCAGGAACTGACAGCAGAGTGTATCCGGAGACTTACAATCCGAACATCTGCCTGTGACCTTGCACGGTGTCTTCACATCAAACCGCTGGGCGTTCACCGGAGCTGCCACATTTCTGGCACGCTTCATCGCCTCATCAAGATCGGAACAGACCTTGTTCATTCCCACGATAAATAACACCCGCTTCGGTCCCTGTGCGATACAGGACACACGGTTGGAATTTCCATCGATATTTACGATGATGCCATCGTTCGTCATCGCATTGGCGCTCGATAAGAATACATCTGCATCATATGCTGCCAGCAATCCCTCACGCGGCGTCATCTGCGAACGATCTATGTAATTATAATTTCCTGCCTGCAAGGCATCCACCAGACCAATCTCGTGTGCGCTCTGACAACCACCCATCGCAACGGAGCTGCCCTCGCCGATTATCTCCAGTGCCAGCTTCAAAGCTTCTCCCTTATCTGCTGCATAGTAACCGGTCATGTTCCGGGATTCCAATCCTTTGATAACGGTCTGTGCCAGAACCTCATTTCTTTTTTTCATATTCTCGTTCATGCTATTTCCTCCATTCTCTATGCGTGTCTTTTATTTTAGCACAATTTTACACATATAGAATCATACAGTTGCATTTTTTCTGCGTCCATAAAGAATCCGATAATACACTACATTCAGTATAATTCCAAATACGGTCGCAACCGGTGCTGCAAGTCCAATCATCGTCAGGCTTGCATCCGGCTGGATACTCATATAATAGGCAAGCGGAAGCCGCACGAGAAGTGTCTGCATCAGTCCCTGCATCATCACCCATACGGTCCGGTCATGTCCGTTGAAATAACCAATCATACTGAATAAGATGGCCGTCACGATCGTCTCCGGTGCAAAGCCCTTCAGATACTCGTATCCACGTTGTACAACTGCGGTATCCTTTGTAAATATCGCTGTGAGCATATCCCCCTTGAACAACACAAATACGAACACGATGCAACCGATTGCAAGTCCGATTCCGATACCGGTAAACATCGCTTTCTTCGCCCGCTTTTCATTTCCGGCACCGACATTCTGCGATACAAAGGATGCCATCGACTGCATCAGGGCACTCGGAATCAGCATAGCGAAGCTTACGATCTTGCATGCCACACCATACCCGGAGGATGCCGTGAGTCCTAACCGGTTGATAAATGCACAGAGTGCAAGGAACGAGCCCTGCGTCAGGCATTCCTGCAAAGCAAGCGGAAGTCCAACCTTCATGGCACGTTTGCAATTCACATTAATCCGGAAGTCCTTCTTCGTAATCGTAAATGGCAGCTGTTTCCTGACGAGCATAATCAATGCGAAAACAACGCTGACTGCCTGCGCAAATACAGTCGCGATTGCGGCACCTGCGGCATCCATATGGAAACCTGCGACCAGTGTCAGATCTCCTACGATATTAACCACACATGCAATTGCCACGAAGATCAGCGGTGACTGGCTGTCTCCAAGTCCACGGAAGATCGCCGCAAGCACATTATATGCCACGATAAAGAAGATACCGCCACCACAGATCCGCACATAGACCGCCGTTTTTTCAACCGCTTCCTCCGGTGCCTGCATCAACACGGAAATCGGATGTGCCAGCGTAATCATCACAACAAATAACACCGCTGAGATAATCGCAAATACAACCGTTGCCCCGCCGATCAAAGGACCGATCTGTTTCGTATCCTTCTCGCCGATATAACGTGCGATCAAAACAGTAATACCCATCGCGAACTGTGTCACTACAAATGTTACCAGATTCAGAACCTGGCTGCCTGTGGATACTGCCGAAAGTCCTGCGGTCGTTCCAAATCGCCCTACCACGAGCAGATCCACCGCTCCATACGCCGCCTGCAGAATCAAGGCACCTAAAATCGGCATCATGAACCGTATCATCTTCCCTAATATATTTCCCTGTGTAAAATCTGATTTTGCACTACTCAATCTCAACACTCCTCTCGCTCATCACATTGTATAATTTTCCAATCGTCTGTATCATGCAATCCGCCTCTTCCTCGGAGATACACGCAAGATATGGGCAGAGGCGGTTATAATAATTCGTGTCGTATTTTTCTGACAGTTCTTCTCCTTTTTTTGTCACCTGCACATAGGTGATACGCCCATCCACACTCGATGTCTTCTTAGTGAGATATCCTTTTTTTACCATCTCTGTTACCGTGCGCGTAATTCCCGGTCTCGGCAGTTTCAGATAATCACTGATATCCGAAATCTTTACCCGTTCCTGTCCACTTCTCAGTTTGTGGATTGCATCAATATACCGGATATATGCCGGCGTTACTCCCTCCGGTAAGGGCGGCAATAATTCCCGGACCCGCTTTGCCTGATAACAGGCATCCATCATACGTTTGATTTTATCTGGGTTCATACTGTTCTCCTTTTCCTATCACATTTTTTAGATTTAATATTTGTACATAAATTAATTACCGGTTGTTTGCATTGTAATTACCATTGGTAATTACCAGTGGTAATTATATAGTTATATTCTGGAATTGTCAACCACATATTGTCCTATATTCATTTTTCAATTATAATGATTTCGCTATGTTAGACAATCAGCTGATATTGGCTTTAAATACAGAAACGGAGAATTAAAATCACACATGTTAACGCCGGATTATTATAACAAATTTACCTGTATTGCGGACAAATGTCCGATCACCTGTTGTAAAGAGTGGAAAATCGCAGTCGATGCAGACACAAACCGCCGCTGGAAGAAGCTTCTTCCGCCAGATAACATACCGGAGTGCCGCAAGAATTTAAGTGCCTACACGACGAAGAAAGACGGGCAGCGCGTAATCGGATTAGACGCGATGCATCGCTGTCCTTTCTTAGATGATGCCAAGCTGTGCCGCTTAGTCTCTGCCTACGGAGATTCTGTGCTCTCAGAAACGTGTGCAACCTTCCCGCGGGAATATCATACCTTCCACGACCACAAAGAAGCGATGCTCATGCCTTGCTGCCCGGCAGTGATTGATCTGTGGAGAGATACGCTGCTGGATTTCCCACAGGTGTCTGAGCCGGACGCACTCTTTTTGATCCGCACTTCGATTATGAATCTGATTCAGGATACGAAAATTTCTATCGAAGAAGCTTTATTAGAAAGCTTTTATATACTGTCTGAACTGGCAAAAAACGCACCGATTACCATAGCAAAGGTAACTGAATATTTCTCACCGGCTTCGCTTGCAGAGCTTCGTACAGCTATCTGCGACGTAGAACTTCCGGCTGTCGATACTTGGATGGAATGCAATGAGATTTTGCAGGATTTGTCTGTGAATTATATCGAAGAAGGCTTATATACCCGGTATCTGAACCCATTGATGAGACTGGCAGAGGATTTCACGGCTGATTGCAGCGACTTTTCTTCCACACGGTCAGAATTTCAGGAGGCAATGCAGGATTACACGCTTTTATTCCGCAATTTCCTTGCAAATGAGATTTTTTCCGACCTCATCCTGCCGGATGATACACTCGAGGATATGCTATTACATCTGGAATGGATTGCGCTGGAATACACCGCTATCCGGCAGAGTCTCTATCTTCACTGCTCTGCCGAAGGTACGGGCATCTTGCGCTATGAAACTGTGCGTGACTCTATCGTGATCCTGTCCCGCATGACCGGTTATGAAGATGCGGATATCCGCGAATACTTGGAAAATAGTTTTGCTTCCCCGATCTGGGATTGGGGATATTTTGCGCTGGTGGTTGGGAAATAATTACTTTTTCTCATCCAACAGCACAACGCCCTGTGCCGGATTTTCTTTGATAGCTCCAACGACTGGATGTGGCACATACATCTCTTCCAGGTAAGCCACGTCCTCTGCGGAAAGCTTCACATCGAGCGCACCTGCTGCATCATCCAAGTATGCAGTCTTCGTTATTCCGACGATTGGTGCTGTCACGCCCTTTGCCCACTGCCATGCAAGAGCAATCTGTGACATCTTGCAATTGTGTTTTTCTGAGAGCTCATGCACTCTGGCAACCACCTTCATATCCTGTTCTTCCATCCGGTCATACTTTCCATGTGCAACACGGTCGGTCTGACTCCGCAAAGAATCTGTATTCCACACAGGTCTTGACAGATGCCCGGCAGCAAGCGGACTGTACGGCATCAGCGCAACATTCATCTGCTTACAGATTGGAATCAACTCGCGCTCATCCTCCCGGTAAAGAAGATTGTAATGATTCTCCATCGTAGCAAACGGTGTCAGTCCCCGCTCTTTTGCGGCAAGCTGCATATTATAAAACTGATATCCATACATCGCAGATGCACCGATTGCACGCACCTTTCCAGCCTTTACAAGACCATCCAGTGCTTCCATCGTCTCCTCGATCGGAGTATCAAAATCAAACCGGTGAATGATATACAAATCCAGATAGTCGGTTCCAAGCCTTTTTAGGGAACCGTCGATTTCCCGCTCAATCGCTGCCTTTGACAGTCTACCCTCATTGAAATACACCTTCGATGCGATCACAACCTTATCACGTGCCACATTCTTTTTCAGTGCCTGTCCCAGATATTCTTCACTGGTTCCTGCGGAATAACAGTTTGCAGTATCAAAGAAATTGATACCAAGATCCAACGCATGCTTGATCACCTTCTCGCTTTCCTGCGCATCCAGTGTCCAGTCATGCATTGTACCTGCTTTTCCGAAGCTCATGCATCCGATGCAAAGCTTCGATACTTCAATATCGGTATTTCCAAGTTTTGCGTACTCCATGTATAACCCCTCCTGCAATCCTAAATGTTTTTATTTCAACTTACCATATTCCTCGTCTGTTACCGGCTCGCACCACTCATTGGATGTCTCCTCGCCCGGTACTTCCACTGCCAGATGGCTGAACCAGCTATCCGGTGCGGCACCATGCCAATGCTTAACCTCTGCCGGAATATTGATACAGTCACCCGGTTTCAATTCGACTGCTTCCTTGCCCTCTTCCTGATAATATCCACGTCCGGCTACGCATACAAGAATCTGTCCGCCACCGCTCTTTGCATGATGGATATGCCAGTTGTTCCTGCAGCCCGGCTCAAATGTGACATTGAAGATTCCAACCTGACTGGTGGATACCGGTGCCAGATAACTCTGTCCGATGAAATACTGTGCAAATGCATCGTTTGGCTGTCCAATTGGGAATACCATTCCCTTTGCATGCGCACGCATCGCTGGATCTTCGTAAGGCAGATCGCCCTCATCAACATCCCAGACTTCCTTTGCCAGATTGAATACAGCCCAACCATTTGGCCATCCTGCGTAAAATGCTACATGGGTGATGATCGCAGCAATTTCCTTCTGTGTCACGCCATGTGCTTTCGCATTCTGCAAATGGAATTTCAGGGAAGAACCTGTGATTCCCTGTGCCATAAGTGCGACTACCGTAATGATGCTTCGTGTCTTGACATCAATATCCTCGTTGTTCCAGTTCTCTCCAAATAATACATCATCGTTAAAATGTGCAAACTGCGGAGCAAATTCTCCGAGTGCATTTCTGCCTGCTGTCTGTGTAATCTTTGCCATGTTCTTATCCTTCCTAAAATTCTGTTACCAGTTCTTCGATTTCCTTCTTATTTGCATGGTTGAGCAGCCTGCCCTCGACAAACTGTGCACCCGGTGCGGATGGCTGCAATTCCTTTACGGTGTTTCCGAATCCGCTTCCGCCGGATGTTGCGAACAGCACAATCTTCTTGCCTGTGAAATCATACTTCTCCAGGAATGTGTTGATGATCGTTGGTGCTACGTACCACCAGATTGGGAATCCAAGGAATATCTCGTCATACTCTGAAATCTTCGCGTCAGTGTCTGTGATTTCCGGTCGAATCTTCTTGTCTGTCATCTCTACGCTGCTTCTTGATTTCTTATCCATCCAGTTTAAGTCTGCCTTTGTGTAGGCTTCCTTCGGCGTGATCTCGTACAGGTCCGCGCCCGCTGCCTCTGCTATCATCTTTGCAACGTTTCTTGTAATTCCACTTGCACTAAAATATGCGACTAATTTCTTACTCATTTCTTGGCCTCCTTACTATAATCCGTGAAGCATATAGTGTTAACAACCACTAAAAAAGGTGTAGTCTCTTTCTTCCTACACCTTGATTATAATTTTTGTATTGTATTATGTCTAATACTTACATTGAATGTTTTGTTATGCCTGAAAAGCATTGATCTCGTCAATGAATTTGAGGACAGCCTGCGCGTACGGAATGTTCCTGCGCCATGCGATCACAGTGCCTGCCTTAATCTCCGGATACAGTTTTTTCTGCACAAGTAAGTCGGATCGCCAGTATCTGCCAGCACCCTCGATGGAGATTGGATAACCAAGCCCCTGCATCGCCAGGATTGCAGCATTTGTACCGAGATTGCTTGTAAATGCAATGTTCAGCTTTGCAAAATCCTTGCCAAACCAATTCGCAAGCTCACTTTGTACGCCCGACCGCTCCGGCAATATCAGCGGCAACTGCAATAAGTCCTCTTTCGTAATGTATGATTTTTCTGCCAGCGGATCATCCGGTCGCATGCCTACAACCCAGTGGTCGCTCTCCGGGAAACGGATGTAATCCAGCCCTTCCAGATTCACCGGCTCCATGTAGAGCCCGATGTCAACCAGTCCTTTGTTCATCATCTCATAGATTGTATCTGCCGTTCCGGTATGCACCCGGATCTGAACCATCGGATATTTCGCCCGGTACCTCTCGCAGATCTGTGCCAGCAGCTCCACTGCTGCGAACTCACCGCATCCAATCATGATCGTTCCATCGACGACCTGGCTTTCCTTGAATTCCTCCCGGATTTTATCTTCGAGATCGATGATTTCAAGGGCACGACGCTTGAGCAGGATTCCCTCGTCGGTCAGCGTAACATTTCGTCCGCCCCGGTTGAACAGCACGGTTCCAAGCTCTTCCTCCAACGCCGCAAGCTGCCTTGACAATGTCGGCTGTGTAATATGTAATTGCTCTGCCGCCTTCGTGAAGCTCTGCTCCTTCGCCACGGTCAGAAAATAGCGTAATACCCGAAGCTCCATTTATCGATTCTCCTTATTGCTTATTTGCATGACAAAATTATTATATCACTATTTCTTCATCACACAGATTTTATTTGAGAAATTTCGTACTGCCGGGATTTTCCCGATCACCTTGTAAATCGGCATCAATACTTTCATCCCCTCAACCAGACTTACATCACGCTTATTCTTAAAACGAGGAATTACCTGTTCCAACGCCGCACCATTTTTTACGCCCCATGAAAACTTCGCCGCACTCTTCTCGATGGATTTCTCCTTGATATGCTTTACTACAAACGGCGACATCGTTTCTACAAGCACGACTGCTTTCGAAAACCGCTTGTCAAGAATATCGAATATCTGCTTGACATCCGCCTCGGACAGATACATCGTCAAGCCCTCAATGATCACCAGCACCGGCTCGCCATGATACTCGATGTCTTCCATATAGCTTGCGTCCATAGCAGATTTTGCAATCTGGAAGATCGGCCCCTGCTCCTCGAAGAAACGACTCCGAACTGCCATCGTCTCCGGCAGGTCAATGTTATACCAGCGGTCGTATTTTCCTTCCATCCGATAGCAGCGTGTATCCATACCGCATGCAATGTTCAGGACAACCGCGTGTGAATAATGAGACAGAAAATCTCCGACCAGCTTATCAAGCACGATCGTCCGCGCGATTACTCCCAAGCTCATCGCCTTGTCGCTTTCCGCCTTGGAGAAATCATAATCTAGACGGGATACCACTTCGATTGCCCGCTCGTCGTAGATATGATGGTTCGGCTTCTTTGACTCCTGCGCTCTCGCATATAATGTCTGCAGCATTGTCTCCGGAACTCCCTGTACCTGTACTTTTGTTTTTTCGTTCATGTGATTGCCTCGCTTCCTTTTATTAGTCTTGCTTCTACCTGATTCTGGTAAGCTTTTATTGTTTCTCAACATAACAGTTGTTACGATTTGTTATGTTATAAAAAATGAGCTCCACAGCACCTGTTATGTTAGTTTGGACTAACCCTCTTGTCAAGTCTGTTTTTTGGTTTTCACCGTCTTTTTGCCAATGTTAATTTTCATTGCTTGCATCCGCCATAAACGCTTCGTATAATAATGCTATGCTTACCACATAAGAAAGGACGTAAAACAATGATCAACGAGAATATCAAACATTTCCGAAAAGAAAAAGGGCTCAATCAGGAAGAGCTGGCTGTGAAGCTGCATGTTGTCCGCCAGACTGTGTCCAAATGGGAAAACGGTTTATCTGTTCCGGATGCCGATGTGCTGATTCGTCTTGCAGACGTGCTTGACGTATCGGTCAGCCAGCTGCTCGGAATAGAAACAGAACCAAACAATCATCAGGCACTTGCCGATCAATTAGCGGACCTGAATGAACAACTGGCTCTGAAAAATCAGCAGGAAAGAAATCGTCTTCAGGCAGGCAGAAAAAGAGGTACTATTTTATTTCTTACATTCTTAACCATGCTGGTTGCATTGATTGTAAAAAACGAACTGGTGTCTCTCCTGTTAACCGGTGTGTGCATGATCAGCGCAGCCATCATTTTGTATCGTAATCTTGCTCTATTGACAAATGAAACTACAGATGACCTACGTATTGGAACCCTTCGCGTGACCACACTTATCAATATTGGATTTTTGATAATCGGGATTCTTGTTGCCTGTCTGACAGCACTTGATGTTATAACGTTTTCTGAAAATGGCGAGAAAATATTTGCGATGGCATTTATAAGCTGTATCATGCTTGCATCCGGTATTCTATGTCCAAGAATTCCATACAACCGGTACACAGGGTTGCGACTGCCATGGACCATACGGGACGAAGAGACATGGAAAATTGCACATAACATTTTGGGGCATATCTCTCTTCCCATTGTCCTGCTGTATGTCGCCTGCACGTTGACAGTTCCGGATTTTGGGCTTGTGACATCTGGTGCTATGATACTCTGGATCGGGATTCCGGGTGGTATTTCCGGCGTATACTATCTCAGGAAATACCACGGTCATCTTGGATAAATCAATCCGGATATTTGACCAGATCATATAATTTTCCATATTTGCCTAAATCACGTACACCGTCAAGCTGCATGCCAAGGTGCATGTATTTGTCGCATTTTGACTTCGCATCGGTCTCCAGAAGCACCGGAACCTGCAGCCGGTTGCCTTCTGCGTAGGCAAGCTCCATCACCTTCCGCATGTAACCCTGCCCCTGATATTGTTCCGGCACACAGACCATGCCGACGAATATATAAGGTTTCTTCTCTTTTTTCATCCGATCCTGCAGCGACGTTCCTCCCTTGGAAACTCCCTGTCCCATCCGGATCAATTCTTTCAGGCTCATCGAGCGAAACAGTGCTTTTACAAGCTGCATGCCTGCTCTAAGCTTCAGTTTCTGTCCCGGCACCTTATATGCGATATAACCCTCGCCCCGCTCGCTTATCGTGTAGAGCATACCGCCTTCAAATGCCATCCGCACATACCCGGCAATATACGTTGCGACCGCATCCTTGCTGCGGTAAAATGCGCCCATTCCGACTTCCTCTCCATAATCATAATATCCAAACGCGTGCCCGATCTGCTCTGCCACCGGTGTATCTAACGTTGTTACCTTCATGGTTTCTCTCCCCTTCTATTCTACTTCATATACTACTTTTATTTGTGCCCGTCTGGTTGTTGTAATTTTGTTTTTCTTTTTAAGTTAGTTTCATCTAACTTATTTTATCATAGCATTGTAAAAATGGGAATACTTTTTGCGCAAAAAGGAGCCCGCATCCTATGATGAAGACTCCTCTTATGGTTTACTTATTTATTTTTTACTGCTCTACTTACATCAGCTTACGGAACATCTCCTCAAACTGCTCTAAGCTTGCCGGTCTAGGGTTGCCCGGTGCACACGCATCCGCTGCAGCAGATTCACACAAGAACGGAAGATCTTCTTCCTTCAGCTTCTCCAGCTTTGTCGGAATTCCAACATCGATAGACAACTGCTGAACCGCATCGATTGCAGCCTGTCTGTATGTTGCCTGATCCATGCCTGTCGTATCAATTCCAAATGCTTCTGCTATGGATTTGTACTTTTCTCCTGTATATTCTTTGTTGAACTCCATGACGATCGGAAGCATCATCGCACAGGCTACACCATGTGGTGTATCATATACCGCACCAAGTGTATGTGCCATGGAATGTGCGATTCCAAGTCCTACATTCGAATATGCCATCGCTGTTACATACTGTGCAAGCGCCATGCCCTCACGTCCGTCCGGATCGTTCTCTACGGCTTTTCTCAAGTTCGCTGCAATCAGTTTGATTGCCTCTAAATCCAGACAATCTGACAGCTCCCATGCGCCTGCGGTTGTATAACCTTCAATTGCATGTGTAAGTGCATCCATTCCGGTTGATGCAGTCAGTCCCTTCGGCATCGATGCCATCATATCCGGATCTACCACTGCAACATCCGGGATATCGTTCGGATCCACACATACAAACTTACGCTTCTTCTCTACATCCGTAATTACGTAATTGATCGTTGACTCTGCACCCGTACCACCGGTTGTAGGTACCGCAATCGTAAATACCGTCCGCTTCTTCGTCGGTGCAACGCCCTCCAGAGAACGAACATCTGCGAATTCCGGATTGTTGATAATAATGCCGATTGCTTTTCCTGTATCCATGGATGAACCACCGCCAATGGTGATCATAAAATCAGCTTCCGAAGCCTTATACGCATCGACACCATGCAATACATTCTCAATCGTCGGATTCGGCTTGATATCAGAATATAACTCATATTCTATGCCATTTTCCTTCAGCAGATCGGTCACCTTCGCCGTCACGCCAAACTTCACCAGATCCGGATCTGACGCTACAAACGCCTTCTTAAATCCCTTTGACTTCACAATACCCGGAATCTCATTAATCGCGCCATGTCCATGATAAGAAATTCCATTCAATACAAAACGATTCACTGCCATAATTCATTCTCCTTTCAATCACACAATTCCTGCTCGTATACAAAATTCATACATTATGTGAAATTTGTACAACAAATTGCTTAATCACAAGAATAATTGTAACACATTTAACAAATTATAGCAAACCTAAGAATGTTCGAAATCCCACAGGAAACCCTATATAAAACTATATTTTTTCAAGTATTAACAAGCAGATATACATGTACATAGCGTATAGCATCTATCCTATGGCATCTTTATTATCTGACCCAACATCTCAATCTCTGTTTATTATCTGCTTGATTTCCTCCAGGGAATCCGCAAAATAGATACCCTGCTGCCGCTCCGGTGTCGAGAGTCCCATCTCGATCATATGCGCAAGCAGTGCTTTCAAGCTGTCATAATATCCATTCAGATTATACAAGATGCATGGCGCGTCCAACTGCTTCAGCGACACCTTCGACATCACTTCCGAAATCTCTTCAAGCGTTCCTGTGCCGCCCGGAAATGCGATAAATGCATCCCCCAGTTCGATCATCTTCGTTTTCCGCTCCGTCATATCATTTGTGACTATAAGTTCCGTCAAGTTGTCATATTGCAATTCCGCATCCATGAAAAATTTCGGTTCCACGCCTGTCACCGTGCCGCCAGCCTGTAGGACGCTCTCTGCAATTTCCCCCATCAATCCAGATTTTGATCCGCCATATACCAGCGCATTTCCGCTCGCACCAATCCACGTTCCAAGCTCCCGCACTGCCTGCTTCAGGCTCGCATCCTTTCCTTCAAAGGCTCCTAAATATACTGTGATGTTCATGTTTTTCCTCGCTTTTGTGTTAGATTCTGAATTATTTTCTTTTTACCGGAATCCAGATAGCACTGTGGTAATCAGCATCTGTGTTTTCTCCATTTACACAGTCATACCATTCCACATTCGCATTTCCGCTTATCTCATAATCAGCGTTACCCGGTAACCATTCTTTAAATATTCTGGTATTTAGTGATTGAAGTGCCTCCGGGATTGCTCCTACGCAGTCAAACACCGCCCATTCCCCCTGTTCAAACTCATATAGCATCATTCCTTCCGGAACTTCTCCACCGGCATATTTACCTGCAACCAGATATGTAAATTTTCCCTTATCAGCTACTTTTCCGTCATCAATACAAATGCCATATTCTCCTATACAATTTTCCACGAATGCCTTTTCATATGGATTTGCAGGTGGATTACCTGCATATACATTAGCCGCATATTTTTCACAGATTTCATCCCAATATTTCGAATTTTCTCATATGCCGTATCAAAGGAAAACTCTTTCGCAAAGCCTATCACCTTAAATCCAAACATTTTTGTAATCTTGTAGTCCATTTTATCTCCTCCTTGAACTGTAATTTTTACACTCAACGGAAGAAAGGTTCTTATATCGCCGCCCTGTTTTACCTGCACAGGGGAAATCCCATGAAATCTGGTAAACGCTTTCGTAAAGCTGTCCGGTGTGTCATATCCATAATCAAATGCCACGTCTATTACTTTCCTATTCGCCTTTTTCAGCTCAAGCGCCGCCATGTATAGCTTACGATTACGAATATACTCTGATATAGAATATCCGGTCATAATCAAAAAACCTCTTTGAAAATGCAGAGGGGATACATACACTTGCTCTGCCACATCCTGCGCACTGATGTTATCATTCAAATGATTCTCTATATAATCAATTGATTTTCTGATTGCAGTCAGCCATTCCATGCATTCACTTCCTTTCTTCTGTATGGTTAAATAATACGCTTCTTAAAGGAATATTTCTTGCCATTTAGAATTCAATTTTGTCCATCTGCTAAAACTAAGTTTTGCACATCTTTATATGTAACAGAGAATTAAAGTTTTCGCTCTTTATTTTATCACGCATACATATAAAATTACACTCATATTTTTGTATGATAGGCGGATTGCACATACCTTGCAATTTGCACATAAATCACCATAATTCCATCCAGTTCCAACTGCCATTTTCATAAATTCTTATAAGTTGTTACCAGATTCCCATTTGTTATCAGATTTTTAACCTGGGCTTTTTCAACCACATTTTCGTCCGAAAACCCACCACGTGGGCGTAGCATCCGGATTTCTCCTCCTTACACCCATATCTGGCTCATGAATTCATTTTCAACATGCAAAAATGGGCGCAATCCTCTTTTTTCAGTAGATTACGCCCATCCTGTGGGTTTTTACAATTCAATTTCCGGATTCACACCCAAATCAATAATTTCTCCAACATCAACCATCCCGGAAACTATCAATAATTCCTCCGAGATGCATCAATAATTCCCCTCTACGAGATCGCATCCTTCATGCTCTTTACATACTCAAACACCGGCTGTGCAGTCTCGCGTCCGTATTTTGCGATGATCTTCACGATCGCACTTCCGACAATGACGCCATCTGCGGAGGTAGCCATCTTCTTTGCCTGCTCCGGCGTTGAGATTCCGAATCCGATTGCGCAAGGAATGTCCTTCGCTTTCTTCACAAGGGCTACCATCTCGCCGACATTGGTTGTAATCTCGGTTCTTGTTCCGGTTACACCGAGCGAAGAAACACAGTAGACGAATCCATTTGCTTCCTTCGCGATCATGCTGATCCGTTCGTGTGAAGTCGGCGCGATCAAGGATACAAGATCCAGACCATACTGCTTGCAGATCGGATCAAACTCTTCTTTTTCCTCATATGGGATATCCGGCAGGATCAATCCATCGATGCCGATTTCCTTACAGGTCGAGATAAATCTCTCTGAACCATAAGAGAATACAACATTCGCGTAAGTCATAAATACCATCGGAATCGTGACCTTCTGGCGCAGCCTGCGCACCAGATCGAACACCTTGTCTGTCGTCACCTTATCCGCACCGGCCAACGCACGGATATTTGCCTCCTGAATAACCGGGCCTTCTGCCGTCGGGTCTGAAAATGGGATTCCAAGCTCGATCAGGTCTGCCCCTGCATCAACCATTGCATACACGATTTTCTCTGTTGTTTCCAAATCCGGATATCCACACGTGATAAACGGAATAAACGCTTTTCCATGCTCAAATGCTTTTGCTATATTACTCATGAAGATCCTCCCCTCTGTAACGTGCGATCGCTGCTACGTCCTTATCGCCGCGTCCGGAAATATTGATAACCATAATCTGATCCTTGTCCATCTGTGGTGCCAGCTTCATTGCATAAGCAACCGCATGCGCACTCTCAATGGCTGGGATAATTCCCTCGATTTTCGAGAGATATTCAAATGCATCAACCGCCTCATCGTCCGTGATTGCCACATATTCGGCTCTACCGATATCATGCAGGTATGCATGCTCCGGTCCGATACCCGGATAGTCAAGACCTGCGGAGATTGAATAAACCGGTGCGATCTGTCCGTATTCATCCTGACAGAAATAAGATTTCATACCATGGAAGATTCCCAAACGTCCGGTATTTAAGGTTGCTGCTGTCTCGAATGTATCTATGCCTCGTCCGGCTGCCTCACAACCGATCAGACGCACGCTCTTATCCTCAATAAAATGGTAGAATGCACCGATCGCATTGGAACCACCACCGACACAGGCAAGCACGGCATCCGGAAGTCTGCCTTCCTTCTCCATGATCTGCTGCTTAATCTCGCGGCTGATTACCGACTGGAAATCACGCACGATCGTCGGAAATGGATATGGTCCCATAACCGAACCAAGCACATAATGCGTATCGTCAATCCGGCTTGTCCACTCACGGAATGTCTCGGAGACCGCATCTTTCAGAGTACCGGTTCCGCTTTCCACTGCATGTACCTTCGCGCCAAGCAGACGCATCCGGTATACATTCAATGCCTGACGGATCGTATCTTCCTTACCCATGAAGATTTCACACTCCATGCCCATCATGGCTGCAACGGTCGCTGTTGCAACGCCATGCTGACCGGCACCGGTCTCTGCGATCACACGTGTCTTACCCATACGCTTTGCCAGAAGCATCTGTCCAAGTACATTGTTGATCTTGTGGGAACCGGTGTGGTTTAAGTCCTCACGCTTCAGGTAGATCTTAGCTCCACCCAGGTCCTTGCTCATGCGCTCTGCATAATAAAGTCTGCTCGGTCTGCCTGCGTACTCATTATACAGCTCGGTCAGTTCCCGGTTAAATTCCGGATCATCCTTGTATTTATTATAGGTTGCTTCCAATTCATTGACGGCGTTCATGATCGTTTCCGGCACATACTGACCGCCATGAATTCCAAATCTTCCTTTCGACATGTCTTATCCTCCTTAGAAATATGACTATCAATATGTTCCATGTATGCAGTCCATATCCAACGCTTATACATCTATATGCGATGCTTTGAAACTAAGAAATGCTAGATGTTCCAATATACATTATTCAAATTTTACGCAACCGCCGCCAATTCGCCATCCGTGGCTCAGTGGCGGCTTGTTTGAACATCGTGTTCAAACATTGCTAATATTTCTGAAACATCAAGCATTTCTAAAAGTTTCAAACATATGCATATAGATGTATAAGCGTTGGATATATCATACATAGAACATATTCATATCTACACTTTTGTTATTACTATATTTCCTTCACATCTAAAATTTTCTCACCAGTTCCATAACTTCGACCATCTTGGTAAAGTCCTTGCTTCCGTCTGTCTCGATTCCGGAGCTTACATCCAGTCCGTAGCTTCCAAGTGCTGCTGCCTCCCGCAGATTCCCCGCGTGAAGTCCGCCTGCTAAGAAATACGGCTTTCCGAACAGCTCTCCTTCTGCGGCATCTCCGGCTGCTGCCTTGGCCTCCCGCAGCAGTTCCCAGTCAAATGCCTCTCCGGTTCCGCCAAGTACACCCTTCCGGTAGGTATCTAAGAGCAGGTAATCAACCGGAAGTGCCGCTGTCTGCCGTATCTGCTCGACCATCTGTACCTTGACCGCCTTTATAACCGGCACATCACATATCTCACGCAGACGTCTGATATAATCCGCATCTTCCTCACCATGCAGCTGGATCATGTCGATACATCCATTCTGCACGAGCGATGTGATCACGGAAATATCTTCATTCACGAACACACCAACTGCCGGAATCTCCGCATCCAATGCTTCCCGGAATTGCTTTGCCTGCGCGGGACTGATCTTCCGTCTCGTATTCGCAAATATGAATCCGACCAAATCCGGTTTGACCCGATTTGCATATTCGATATCGCACGGCTTCATCATGCCGCATAATTTTATCTTCTGCATTTTACTTTCCTTCCAGCCTGTTCATCTTTATCCTGCTTTGCACACCAATTTGATTCCATGACACATGCTTACATTCCCCGCAGTTCATCCAACGCCTGCTTCTTGTTCTCACTGCGCATCAGCGTCTCACCGATCAACACCGCATCCGTGCCATTTTCCAGAAGCTTCGCAATGTCCTCTGCCGTCTTGATTCCGCTCTCTGAGACAAATGAGACTTCCTTTGGCACCATCTTCCGATACCTTGCGGAATTGTTGATATCCACCGTAAATGTCTTCAGATCCCGGTTGTTCACACCGATAATCGATGCCTCTGCACGAAGTGCCATCTCCACTTCCTGCTCATCGTGTGCCTCAACTAACGCCGACATACCAAGTTCCGTTGCAATCGCCTGATACTCTTCTAACTCCGACTGGGAAAGAAGAGAACAGATCAGCAGGATTGCCGATGCGCCAAGCGTCCGTGCCTGATAGATCATATACGGATCAATCGTAAAATCCTTCCGCAATACCGGAATTGTCACATGCTGGGTAATCTCTTTTAAGTACATGTCCTTTCCCTGAAAATAATACGGTTCCGTCAGGCACGAGATTGCGGATGCGCCGGCTATCTCATACTCCTTCGCGATCTCCAGATACGGGAATTCCTCTGCGATCACACCCTTCGACGGAGACGCCTTCTTCACCTCACAGATGAACGAGATTCCCGGACTCTTCAGAGTCTGATAAAATGGAAATAACTTCGGACGGTTTCCTTTCGGCAATTCCGCTGCCAGCCGCTCCGCTTCATTCCGCATATGGAAAAATGGTATTTGTTTTTTATCTTCTTCCACACGCGCCCGTGTCTTTTCTGCTATCTCATCTAATATCATGCTCTAACTCCCTTATGCTGCATTCGTTTCGGCGATAAACTGTTCCATAGTTGCAAGCGCCTTGCCACTTGTGATCATCTCACGTGCCTCTTTGATACCTTCCTCCATGCTCACATTTTTCGCAACATGGATGGCTGCACCCGCGTTAATCAGCACGGCATCAAGCTTTGCACCTGTTACCTTTCCTTCGAGGATTTCCTTCACCAGTGCTGCATTTTCTTCCGGTGTTCCTCCAACCAAGTCTTCCTTCCTGCATCGTGTGAATCCGAACTGTTCCGGCGTGATCGTGTACTTCGTGACTTTACCATCGGCAAGCTCGCAAACCTCAGTATCCGCACTCATGGAAATCTCATCTAAGCAATCCTTGCCATAGACAACCATCGCATGTTTTAAGCCAAGATCCTTCAACGCATTCGCTACCGTGTCAAGCAGCTCCTCGCTGTACACGCCGAGCAGCTGGTATGTATTATAAGCAGGATTTGTCAGTGGTCCCAGAATATTAAACACAGTCGGAACACCGATTGCCTTTCTTACCGGTCCGACATAGCGCATTGCCGGATGATATTTCTGCGCGAACAGGAAGCACAGGTTTGTATCCTTCAGCACCTTCGCATTCTTCTCCGGCTCAAGCATCAAATTCACCCCGAGTGTCTCAAGACAATCGGCGGTTCCACATTTGCTCGAAGCGGCTCGGTTTCCGTGCTTGGCAACTGCCACACCTGCCGCTGCAGTTACGATCGCTGCCGTGGTTGAAATGTTAAATGTATTCGAACGGTCTCCACCGGTTCCGACAATATCGATCACATTCATATCGCCACGGTCAAGCTTCGTTGCGAAACTGCGCATACCTTCGGCGCAGGCAGAAATCTCTTCGGCTGTCTCCCCTTTCATATGCAGGGCTACCAGAAATGCTGCGACCTGTGACTGTTCTGCCTCGCCGCTCATGATCTCCTTCATAACCTGAAGGGCTTCCTCTCTTGTCAGATTCTCTTTATTCATTGCTTTGCTGATCGCTTCTTTTATCATCGCTTTGTCCTCCTTATTTCATACCCAAAAACTGCTCCATAATTTTCCTTCCATCGGGGGTCAGGATTGACTCCGGGTGGAACTGTACGCCGTATACCGGGTAGTTCCGGTGCTCCACTGCCATGATCTCGCCATCCTCCGAGCGGGCGATTACCTTCAGCTCCGCCGGAAGCTTGTCTTCCTCCGCGGCAAGTGAATGATATCTGGCCGCCTGTAATTTTGGTTCCATCCCCTTGAAGATGGCGCTGTCGGTGTCGAGATCAACGATAGACATCTTTCCGTGCATCAGCTTCTTCGCATATCCGATCTCGCCGCCGAATGTCTCGCAGATTGCCTGATGTCCGAGACACACCCCGAAGATTGGAATCTTCCCTTTGAAGTAATCAATGACTTCCTCACAGATTCCGGCCTCCTTTGGTCTGCCCGGTCCCGGTGATACGATGATGTGATCCGGTGCCAGTGCTTCGATCTCCGCAATCGTCATCTCATCATTTCTTATAACCCTGATGTCCGGTCGGATCATTCCGATAAGCTGATACAAGTTGTACGAAAAACTATCGTAATTATCAATCAGTAATATCATGCTGCCATCTCCTTTCTTAGTCTGTCATTTCCTGTGAGATCTCGATTGCTTTCATCACAGCCTTTGCCTTGTTGATACATTCCTGATATTCATTCTCCGGCACACTGTCTGCCACGATTCCGGCTCCGCTTCGTACGAATACCTTTCCGTTCTTCTTATATGCGATCCGGATCGCGATACAGGTATCTAAGTTTCCGGTAAAATCAATATATCCGATTGCTCCCCCGTAGATGCCGCGTTTGTTGTTCTCAAGTTCATTGATAATCTCACAGGCACGGATCTTCGGTGCGCCAGACAAGGTTCCTGCCGGAAGAATCGCATCGACCGCATCTGTCACGGAGCAGTCGTCCCGCAGTTCCCCACGTACCGTAGAACCGATATGCATCACATGCGAATACCGCTCGATGCTCATGTATTTCTCCACTTCCACGCTTCCAAACTTGCTGATCTTGCCGATATCATTTCTTCCGATATCAACGAGCATATTATGTTCGGAACGCTCTTTCTCGTCTGCTAAAAGTTCCTCTTCGTTTTTGAGATCTTCTTCCTTCGTCTTTCCTCTCGGTCTCGTTCCCGCCAATGGGAAGGTATGTAACACACCATTTTCCAACTTGACCAATGTCTCCGGGGAAGCTCCCGCTACCTCGATGTCATCGCCGCTGAAGTAGAACATATACGGCGATGGGTTGATCGTACGAAGTACCCGGTAAGTATTCAGCAGGCTTCCGGAGAAATCCGCTTCCAGCCGGTTCGATAATACAACCTGGAAGATATCTCCTTCGTAGATGTAATTCTTCGCTTTTTCCACCATGTTGCAGAAGGCTTCCTTATCGAACAGCTTCCTGTATTCGGATGTCATCTTCGCCGGTTCTACCTCTGCTTCCTCTCCATGCTTGATCAGTTCAATGATCTCGGATATTTCTTCCACCGCATGGATGTAATTCTCCGTCAGGTTATCCGTCTTCGCATTCGCGATGATGAGCAGCTTCTGCTTCACATTGTCAAATGCAATCACCTTATCGAACAGCATCAGATCTACATCATTAAACCCTTCCTCATCTTCCGCATCCAGATTCAGCTTCGGTTCACTGTATTTGATGTAATCATATGCGAAATACCCAACCAGTCCACCGGTGAATGTCGGGAATCCTTCGATCTTCGGGCTTTTGTAATCTGCCAAGATTTCATTGATACAGGCTTCCGGATGCTGTACCAGTACCTCGCGGATAACCGTTCCGTTCACATCGGTGACTTTCAGCTTTCCGTTCATACATGTCACACAAAGCTTTGGCTTGTAACCAAGGAATGTATAGCGTCCCCAGTTTTCCTGATTCTCCACACTCTCTAACATATAACAATGCTTGCTTGCTTTTTTCAGTATCTTCAGCACCTGCATCGGTGTGCGGATATCGGAATAGATTTCCTTTAACACCGGAACAACCTTATAATCCTTCTGATACTGCATCGCTTCTTCTAATGTTGGTCTGATCATCTCCAAACTCCTTTCTTCGTGACATGGTTCCAATAATTTATTCATTGCAATAAAAAAGTCCTTGACAAAATATACTTTTGTCAAGGACGGAATTCCCGCGGTGCCACCTTGTTTCATGAGAGTTTCCTCCCATGCTCTTTCAGAATACTATCATATTCCCTGCAACTAACGTATGCGAACGTCATAGAATACTCAGAGCGGGTGCTCCTTTGACTATGCCCTCCGTGGTCCATTTGCTACCCTGCGTCCGACCCGGTTCTCAGCCTCCCGGATTCTCTGTACGTGCACGATGTAACGTTATCTCCACATCATTGGTTTCGTGTCACTATTCATTTTTGATAGGCTCATACTACTCTACTTCAGAAAAAATGTCAATAACCTTTTTTCAGTTATTTTTCCTTTGTCAAAACCATGTTAGCTTAATGCACTCAGACGTTCTGCAAGTGCCTGCAATTCTTCGACGATATCACCAACCTCTACAACAATCGAGCTGTTCTCCTCGCTGCTCTCAAGTGTTACGCTTGAATGTGCTGTCACTTCCTCGGTTGCTGCCGAGATTGTCTGGATACTATCCACGATTGCCTCATTCGACTGTGCCAGAGAAGATACCAACCCGGTCAGCTCCTCTGTCAACTGATGGATATCCTGTGTCCGGCTTGCAATCGTCTCGAAGCTGGATGCAGTCTCAGTCGCTGCGATGCTCTGTAATTTATTGTTATCAATCAGGTAGCTGACAACATTTACAACCTCTGTCAGTTCCTCTGAAATATTTCCAATCAGTTCGGCGATGTTGACCGTCGCTTCCTGGGTCTGGTCTGCAAGAGCAGAAATCTCAGATGCAACGACTGCAAAGCCCTTACCTGCTTCGCCGACTCTTGCTGCCTCGATACTTGCATTCAAGGAAAGAAGGCTTGTCTGATCGGTGATGTTCCCGATGATATCGACGATTCCCTGCATCTGGCTTGCGTACGCTGTCAGTTTGTCAAGCTCCGTTGCCACCTTCTTGCTCGCCTCATCGCTTGTCTCCACCTGTGAGATCAGTTCGTCAATCTTATTCTTTCCCTGTGCAACCTCCTCGCTCGCCTCATCCATATCGCTCTCGATCGTATCGGATACATGTTCCACACGCTCGATTACCTGCTGGATTTCTTCTGTCTTAAGAAGCTGGGACTGTACCGAATCTGCGGTATCGTTCGTTCCATTTGTTACTTCTTCCATGGATGCCTTTGTCTTTGTAACCGAATCCTCCAGCGTTGTCATCTTCTCCGAAACTGTCAGAATATCTCCGATCATATTCTCAGAGATTTCCAGAATCTGCTCTAACATTGCTGATACAGACTCCTTCTCCTGTGTGATAGCCTTCATCTTCGCTTCATTATTCGAGATGATAACATTTGTCGCCATCACCATAAACAACGCGAACAGCAATGTAAACCCGATCCGGATCTCAACATCCGGAAGATCCTGCGACGTAATCATGCCATTTGCTGCCATATAAATCACATGGATCAGGTTAAGGAGGAAGATTCCTCCCGCTGCACCAAAGCTCAATCGTTTCTCTCCATATACAATGACGAACAAACTAACAAGTGCACCATACACAAATGCAACCGGAGACACGGTTGTAAATATCGTAAAGGTGTAAAATACTGCATATGAATAAATCAAAATCCGTTTCAGATTTTCACTCGCCGGATTCCGCTTATATACGATCCAGATTGCTGCCAGTGGCAGGATGGAAAGTGCCGCAAAGATAGCAAAATATCCACCTGTACGACTACCCTTGATCACCTCCACAAGATAGCATGCCAGCAAAACTGCATTGTAAATCGTATACCCGGTTACCGTGAACCGGTTCGCCCGGCTCGTTCCCTCCAGACTATCCAGCGTATTTTTTACTTCAGCGACTTTTTCCTGCATCTTCTCCTGCATATTATCATGCGCCGCAGTCATCGCTTCTCTTATATTTTCTTCCATAAAGCGCTTTCCTCCTATGTTTTGTATTTATATCCTGTCCCGCTTATAATTCTACCACATTTGCATCGGTTCCTCAAAGCAAGAATCAATTACTTTGAAAGATTCTTCAACTCTTCAACAAGCTGCATATCTTCCGGTCTCACCTTCATGTTCGTACAGAGATTCTTCCCTTCTGCCGTTGTCACACTGATCTCTATGATTGAACCTTCACCAATCTGCGATGATGCCGCCTTGAAAAATGCCGGAAGCTTCGGATGACTCGTTGTAAACTGCGTCAACAGTCCTTTTGCTTTCATAAAATTCATTGGATTCATGTCTGTCACTCTCCTTTAGCCCAGTCAAATGATGTCCGCACAGCCTTTTCCCAGCCGCGCACACGCTCATTCTTCTCTTCTTCTGTGATCTGTGGTTCAAATATCCGCTCGATCTGTGCGTTACTTCGGATCTCGTCCATATCCTTCCAATAGGAAACAGCCAGTCCCGCCAGATATGCCGCTCCGAGCGCTGTCGACTCCACACATACCGGACGCCTGACCGGAACCTGTATGATATCTGCCTGCGTCTGCATCAGATAGTTATTCGCACTGGCTCCGCCATCCACATTCAGCGATTGCAGATGAATCCCGGAATCCTGATTCATCGCCGTAAGCACATCCGCCACCTGATAAGCGATCGAATCAAGCGTTGCCCGCACGATATGTTTTTTATTCACACCGCGTGTCAATCCCACGATCGTACCACGCGCGTAACTGTCCCAATATGGAGCGCCAAGCCCGGTAAATGCCGGAACAACATAACACCCTGCCGTATCATCTACCTGCGTGGCAAGTTCCTCACTCTGTGCCGCATCCCGGATAAATTCCATCTCATCACGCAGCCACTGTATCGCTGCGCCTGCAACGAAGATCGAACCTTCGAGTGCATAATTGATCTTTCCTTCTCTGCCCCAGCCGATCGTCGTTACAAGCCCGTGCTTAGAAAGGATCGGTGTCTCACCGGTATTCATCAGAAGGAAACAGCCCGTTCCATATGTATTCTTCGCATCGCCCGCCTGAAAGCAATTCTGTCCAAAGAGCGCTGCCTGCTGATCGCCTGCGGCACCCGCGATCGGGATTTCGCCGCCCAGCAGATTCGTACATGTATAACCATAGACTTCACTGTTCGAACGCACCTCTGGCAGCATGCATTCCGGAATATCAAGCAGTTTTAAGATATCTGCATCCCACTGGAGCGTATGAATATTGAACATCATCGTCCGCGATGCATTGGAATAATCTGTCACATGCACCGCTCCGCCGGTCAGCTTCCAGATGAGCCATGTCTCAACCGTTCCGAACAACAGCTCTCCGGCTTCCGCGCGCTGCCTTGCCTGTGGCACATGATCTAACACCCATTTTACCTTTGTCGAAGAGAAATACGGATCTAAGATCAGACCGGTCTTTTGCTGGATCATATCTTTGATTGGACGCACATTCCCTTCTGCATCCGTCATCGTCTGTCCAAGCAACGCTTCACAATATTCTGCGGTTCTCCGGCACTGCCAGACGATCGCATTGCAGATTGGCTGTCCGTTCTTCTTATCCCAGATGATCGTTGTCTCCCGCTGGTTCGTAATTCCAATAGCTGCGATATCCTCTGCCGTCACATTGATCTTGGACATCGCCTCCACTGCCACACCCAGCTGCGTCGACCAGATTTCATTTGCGTCATGCTCCACCCAGCCTGGCTGCGGAAATATCTGTGTAAATTCTTTCTGCGCCATACTCACGATCTTACCACTCTTATCAAATAAGATACAACGGTTGCTTGTTGTACCGGCATCAAGCGCCATAATATAGCGTTTCTTTTGTTTCTCCAATTCCCGTTCCTCACTTTTGTCCAAATATTCTCTGATATCCGTAATTTAACTTCTGTTCCGGTTCCACAGCAGCCGCCATCTCCTGTGTTTCCATGCGCACCTGTATCTGCCTTGCCTCCTGCATACGGTTCTCACATTCCAGATTCCCGCAGTTCATACAGATTCCCTGACACTGCTGCCCTGGATTATCGGATAGTAGGGCAAAAAACACCACGCTTTTTGATGGCTGTAACACGCCATATTCATTTGCCGTGATATCATTTTCCTGTCCGATGTCTGCCGGCTGTCTGCCGTACACTTCCATAAGGAGTGCCTGCATCCCATCCAGAGGAATTTCCTCTCCGACAAATACATACCGCTTCACATAGCGGCGATGGAATTTCGGATAGCTCTGATTGAAATCCGCATACATCTGCAAAAGCAGCTCATTTGCTACACACTCAACCATATAGCTTTCCGATAACGCATGCTCCCGCTCATAATATTCCTGCAGACGGTCCACACCTTCGCCAAGTGTCATCGCCACAAGCGCCGACTGTTCTGCATCGAGAAGCGGAACGCCCCGCATCCGTGTGTTGATCCGATAGATTGCATACGGTGCCATGTAAATGCGAACCTTCTCATATACCTGCTGCAACGCTTCTTTTTCTTCTGTGGAAAAATGATATTTGCGCATCACCTGCTCGATAAATGCGTCCTTATTTGGTTGTTCAACTGCCATTCTGACTTTCATAGTTCCACTCTTACCGTTTAATTTTTTATAAAATCATATATGTCTTGATATACCCGTTTTCTGCCTTTTTCATTCAAAATCTCATGACGCATACCCTTGTACATCGCGCCCCGGACATCCGTATATCCAAGATCCTTCATAAAATGAATTGCTTTTCCAAAATCACTTGGACTGATCGCACATGGATCATCCTTGCCGGAGAAGAACTTGATTGGCAGATCCTTATGCTTCATCTGCCAGCCATCCTTACTGTATGTCTCCTGCAGAAGATAGACCAGATTCTCATAGCCATCTAATGTAAATGTGAAATTGCAATACCGGTCGTTGTTGTATTTTTCTACCGCATCGCGATCAGAATTGATCCACGCATGCTGTAATTTCTCCTTCTTAAACCGTCTCTCATAGCTCGAATTCATCATAATGTGATCCATAAGCTTTGAGTGCTTGCGCCTGCCCTTGCATCCACGGAGAATCTTCAATAACCGCAGTCCCGGTGCAATGCCATGCCGCATCGAAGGACTTCCGACGATCACTGCCTTGTCGATCTCATCGTCATACCGCTTCAGATAACAGCGGGCTACGAGAGAACCCATACTGTGTCCAAGCAGAATATATGGCACATCTCCGACACTCTCTTTAATCAGTTCTGTCACCTGATGTGCATCTTCGATCAAGCCATCATATCCAGCATCGTAGAAGTACCCAAGATCTGCGTCACTCACGACGCTGCTGCCATGTCCACGATGGTCATGGATCACACACAGATACCCTTTCTCTGCCAGATACTTCATAAAATCATAATACCGTTCCTTGTGTTCACACATTCCATGCAGAATCTGCACCACACCGATGATCTTTGCTTCCGGCGCAACTGTCATCGCATGAATCTCTAGCTTATCTGCATGTGAATGAAATTTAAACTCTCTATATTTGACTGCCATGTATAGCCTCCTGTCTATTTAACGCCACATTTCTTACAAATATCCTGCAGACAGCACACATCACAATGCGGCTTCGTGCGCGCACTGCACACATCTCTGCCATGATATACCAACCGGTGACATAAATCACTGCCCTCTTCCGGCGGGATGATCTTCCACAATGCCATCTCGACCTTCTTCGGATCTTTCTCGCCATCCACAAGTCCCATCCGGTTCACCAGACGAATACAATGTGTATCCGTCACGATCGCAGGTTTACCGAACACATCGCCCATGATCAGGTTTGCACTCTTTCTTCCAACGCCCGGAAGTGCCAGCAACGCGTCAAAATCATCCGGTACATTGTCCTGATATTTCTCGTGCAACACCTTCATGCAGGCACAGATATCCTTCGCCTTGCTTCTTCCAAGTCCACACGGACGCACGATTGCCTCCACATCCTCTGGCTTCGCCTCAGCAAGTGCTGCCACTGTCGGATATTTCGCATACAGATCCTGCACGACAATATTCACTCTGGCATCCGTACACTGTGCAGCAAGCCGGACCTCGACCAGAAGCTTCCACGCTTCATCATACTCCAAAGTACATGTGGCATCCGGGTATGCTTCCCGCAAACGCTCTATAATTATAGCGGCTCGTTGTTTCTTCGTCATCGCATAGTATCTCCATTATTTTATCCTTTTTATCATACCAAATTTCATGAAAAATGAAAACCTTTTTCTCCCTCGATTTATCTTTGATTTTTCATCTTGACGTACCCAATTTTACTTTTGTATAATATTATAATCAAGTAAAGTAATTGACGCATCTTTCTATATCGTCAAGCAAGCATATTATACAACTGGAGGAACCGGATATGGATTTACGCATACAGAAAACAAGACAGAATATTTTTCAGGCATTCATCGAACTTCGGGAGAAATATCCTTTGGAGAAAATTACCGTCAAGGAGCTGACAGAACGTGCCCAGATCAGCAAACAGACCTTCTACCTGCACTACCGGGATATGTACGACCTGTCCGAACGTATTGAACAGTCCATGATTCAGGAGATGTTAAAGGAACTCCCTTACCCGGAAAATATCCTTACCCATACCGGTGAGGTCACAAAGCAGTTGTTCCAGAAAGCGATCGATCAGGGGCATAATTTCCGGATTGTCTTTTCCGGCTCTCGTGTCAGCGCACTCACCGAAGGACTGGAAACCTCCCTCAAAAATGCATTATACGAGAAATGTCCAAAATACCGCACCGATCTCCGCGCCAATATTCTTATCACGATTTTAGTACAGGGCTGTTACCATGCCTACGAGCAGTATTCGACCATCGACCAGGATCGTGTTGTCTCTATCATCAGTAAAATCGCAGATGAAATCTCAAACGAATGTAAGTAAAAGAAATCCTGAAAATGCAAAAGCGGTCAACTTGGGGATAGTTGACCGCCAGCTGCGTTATCAAATAACGCGAAGGAGAAATGTGTGTCTTGTGACACTAATATGAATCTTGGGGGGATTCTATATATATAAAGCATTCTCATGCTTTATACCAATCTCATAAGACTTCCTTCCTCTTTTGTCGATTCGTCTCTACACGAGTTATCTTTTGTAGAAATGTATCTCTTGAAGTCTATGGTTGTATAATACAGATTTTTTTTGGTTTTTTATATCAAATATATGTCTTTTTTTGCACTATTATGATATACTATAAAAAAATTTAAAAAGAGAGAATTATTAAGATTTTTAGAAGGAGTATCTATGAATATTGACAAAGAAGTAAACATGAAATTATTCCAACAACAACAGGAGCAAAGCCGCCATCTGGACTACGAGAAAGAATTTGGCATCTACAAAGCAATCGCCAATGGCAACATGGAGGAGGTAAAAGCCCGTCATAAAGAATACGAGGAACACAAAGGCTACACAACCGGTAATGACAAAAATGGTGTGTTATCTGCCGATCCATTACAGAATGCCAAGTATCACTTTGTAATCCTTGCAGCCATGACAAGCCGCTTCTGTGCACAGTATGGTCTTCCACGCGAGATTGCTTACAGCATGAGCGACATATTTATCCAGCGCATGGACGTGTGCAAGAAAAAGGAAGAAGTTGACAAGATTCAGACTGAAATGATCATGAGCTATACAAAAGCAATGCAGGACAACCGCAGCAAAGGTATCTATTCCAAGCAGATTGTCAAATGTGTCGACTATATTCAGGCAAACCTGCAACAGGAGCTTCGCTTAGAAAGCATCGCAGAATACCTGAATATGAATCCGACGTATCTCTCCCGTTTGTTCAAAAAGGAAATGGATGTGTCCATCTCCGCTTACATCAAGACCGAGCGTTTGAAAACTGCGGCACATCTGTTGCAATATAGTAATTATTCCATCTCTGAAATTTCAGAGTACTTAAACTTCTCCTCCCAGAGCCATTTTACAAGCTCTTTCCAGGAGTTATATGGACTCACACCGAAGAAGTACCGGGATTTACATACAAGCTGTGAATCTCCGGATCTGGAAGAATACGAATCGTAACAGCTATGATTGCGCAGCAATCTGTGCAACCAGATCTTCCAGATACATCCACCGGTCCATCTTTTCAGCCAGCGTTTGTTCGAGTTGTTCCTGCTCTTCATAGAGCCGTTGCAGTTCGGAGGAATTGCTGGCATTTTTTTCCATTGCAATTTTATTCTCTTCTATCCTCTGCTCCAATGTCGCAATATCATCTTCAATCGTATCATATTCCCGCTGTTCCTGATACGAAAGCTTCAGCTTCTTCGTGCGCGGTTTTTCTTTCCAGTTATCCGACTTTCCTGTCTTCGATTCAGCCGTCTCTGTCTTCGCTCCCGCAGATTTCTCTGCCGCCTGTTGTTCATACAGAACCCGTGTCTCGTAATCGGTGTAACCACCCTCGCTCTGCCAGAGTGTTCCGTCCGGGCGGAATGCGAAGATGCGGCGTACTACACGATCTAAGAAATAGCGGTCATGGCTGACTGCAACAACGATTCCCTGGAACGAATCCAGATAATCTTCCAATATCGTAAGTGTCGTGATGTCCAGATCATTCGTCGGCTCATCCAATATAAGGACATTCGGTGCAGACATCAAAACCTTGCACAGATACAACCGTCTGCGCTCACCACCCGATAATTTTCCGATCAGGCCATACTGGTCTTCGCCACGGAACAAGAACCGCTCCAGCAGTCTTGCCGCAGTAATCTTTCCTTCGTCTGTCTCTACATATTCCGCCACATCGCGGATGTAATCGATCACACGCTGGTTCGGGTCCATATCCTTGCCAAGCTGGATTTCCTGTGCGAAATAGCCAATTTTCACTGTCGGACCAATCACAACACTTCCGCTGTCTGGCTCTAAAATCCCCTGCATGATCTTAAGCAGCGTACTCTTGCCACAGCCATTTCGACCAACGATTCCAATCCGGTCATCCTTTAAGAAATGATATGTAAAATCATGAATGATCGTCTTTCCGTCAAAACTTTTTTCAATATGGTCAAGCTCCACCGTTGTCCGTCCAAGACGTGAGGAAACAGAACCGATCTCTACCTGTGCATCCTTCACTGGTGCGGATTTGCCTTTCATCTCCTCGTAGCGTTCCAGTCTTGCCTTCTGTTTTGTTGAACGCGCTCTGGCTCCACGCTTTACCCATTCAAGCTCCACACGCAGAATCGACTGCCGTTTGCGTTCCTGTGCATCTAAGATATCCTCACGGAGCGTCTTTCCCTCCAAAAATCCAGAATAGTTTGTTGCATACGAATAGATCTGTCCTTTATCCACTTCGATGATCCGGTTCGCCACGCTGTCAAGGAAATATCGGTCATGGGTTACCATAATGATCGAGCCTTTGTATGCGCGCAGTTCGTCCTCTAACCAGGTTGACATCTCACTGTCCAGATGGTTGGTCGGCTCGTCCAACAGTAATATATCTGCTTTCGCTAGTAATGCCGATACGAGCGCCAGACGTTTGCGCTGTCCACCGGATAAGTGTCCGCATGTCTCTTCAAAATCCGTAATGCCAAGCTTCGTCATCATCGTTTTGGCTTCGCTCTCGACCGTCCAGTGGTTTTCCTCTGTGGCATGTCCCCGCACCACTGCCTGCAGCACAGTATCTGTCGGTTCAAATTCCGGTGTCTGTGGCAGATATTGTACTGTATAATGATTTGCCAGTATCACGTTTCCAGAATCTGGTTTCTCTATGCCTGCAATGATCTTCAGAAGGGTGGATTTGCCTGTGCCGTTAATTCCGATGATTCCGGCTTTTTCGCCTTCCTGTAAAAAGAAGGACGCTTTATCAAAGAGCTTGCGCTCGCCATATGCTTTTGTGATTTCATCGACGGTTACGATGTTCATTTTGAATGCTCCTATCATCTATCCAGATTTGGACGCGATTGCCATTCTTCGCAGACACGCTTCCGCTCGGTTCATCACGCAGTGGTACTAAATTCACGACAAACAAGTTTGCCGTTCATTAAGTACCAGCGTGCTTCAACGGTCTGCTTAAGAATTGGCAATCGTGTCCAAATCCATATACATTTTTGATGGGATATCTACGACCTTATCCCTATATAATCTCATTCGTAGTCAGGCAAATTCAGTAACTTTAGACTCAAGTCTATTAGTTCCTGCCTTCCGGATGAATTCATAATCCGCACCTTGCCTTTGTGGTCGTCAGTGCGCAGCAGGCCTTGTACTTTGAGGCGGCGCATGAGTTCGCGGGAGGTTCCAAGGCTGCCATCGATCAGATGGATGTCACGGTCCCCAAGGAAATGGCGGAGTTCTTTTTTCAGGAACGGATAGTGCGTACAGCCAAGAACGATGGATTCTGTGTCGTCGGTCAGGACTGGTGATAGCTTTTCTGCGAAATAATCGTCCAATTCCTGTCCATCCAGATCGCCATGCTCGACGAACTCCATCAATCCGTCACACTGGACTGGAACGATATCTGCCTGCTCCCGATACTTTGCCAAAAGGTTCTGAAACTTCTCCTGTTTGAGTGTCATCGGGGTTGCCATCACTAAGATTCTGCCTCCATGACTTTCCGTCACGGCTGGTTTCACGGCTGGTTCGATTCCCACGATTGGAAGCTCCGGATATGTATTTCGCAGCAAACGTACGGCTGCGCTTGTCGCTGTGTTGCAGGCAACTGCTAATCCTTTGATTCCCATATCCAGCAGTTTTTCTACCACTGCAAATGTCAAATCCCGGATTTCCGCCTGCGGCTTTACACCATAGGGTGCATGCAGGGAATCTCCATAATATATAAAATCTTCCTTCGGCATCAATTTTATGGCTTCGCGCAGGACGCTTAATCCGCCAAGCCCCGAATCCATAAATCCGATTGGGAGTTTTTGTTTTTCCTGTAATTTGTCTGTTTCTGACATGTTATAACCTTCTTGTCATATTTAATGTTGCGACACGAAGCGTGATGGTTTACGCACGCTTTATTCATTTGCATTGCCACGCCCATTCTACCACAGATACCTATACTTGTACAAACGAAAAATCGCAAGGCATATATGGATCAGTCCTTACGCCTTGCGATTTTATCAATATTTGCAGGCAATGAGCTTCTGAGTCAAAAGATATAGCTTACGTTGATTGCCCTAAAATGTACAATTGCTTTTTATTTGGTTGTATCCGTGCTGCGGATCTTATCCCTTACCGGGAATATCATGGATGGCGATACCGAAAGCTCATCAATTCCCATCTTCAGGAAGGTTTCTGTGAGAGTTGTATCGGCTCCAAGCTCGCCGCAGATTCCGACCCAGCAGCCTTCCTTATGTCCATTGTCGATCACCATCTGAATCATACGTAAGATTGCAGGATGGTGGGAATCGTAGAAATCATCCAGTTTCGGATTCTGACGGTCAATCGCCAGCGTATACTGTGTCAGATCGTTCGTTCCGATGCTGAAGAAATCAACTTCTTTCGCAAGCTCTGCACTCATCATAACTGCGGCCGGTGTCTCGATCATGATACCCTGCTCGACATCTCCATACGGAAGTCCCTGTGCATCTAACTCGGCTTTCACTTCGTCCACGATTGCATGAATCTTCTGCACCTCTGCCACGGAAATGATCATCGGATACATGACACCGATATTTCCATAATAGCTTGCACGAAAGATCGCGCGAAGCTGTGTCTTGAAGATTTCCGGCTGTGTCAGGCAGATACGGATTGCACGATAGCCCATTGCCGGGTTATCTTCCTTATCCAGATTGAAATAATCCACCTGTTTGTCGGCACCGATATCCAGTGTACGGATAATGACTTTCTTGCCTGCCATATTCTCCGCAACTGTTTTATATGCCTGAAACTGTTCTTCTTCTGTTGGAAATGTATTGCTCTCTAAATACAGGAACTCGCTTCGGAAAAGTCCGATGCCCTCTGCATCATTCTGCAGGGCAGATGCCACATCCGCAACACCACCGATGTTCGCGTACAGCTTGATTTTCTTTCCATCGAGTGTGATATTTTCCTTGCCCTTCAGTTCCTGCAGCAAGCGTTTCTTCTCTTCGGCTTCCTGCTTCTTACTCTCGTATTCTTTCACAACATCATCGGTTGGCTCTACATAGACATTGCCATTGTAACCATCGACAATTGCGAATTTGCCGTCGACATTTTCCTCGAATTTAACACCGATCAGTGCCGGAATATTCATCGTCCGCGCCAGAATCGCTGTATGGGAATTCGTTGAACCATGTCTTGTCACAAACGCAAGCACCTTCGACTTGTCAAGCTGCACCGTCTCACTCGGTGCCAGATCATCTGCCAGCAGAATCACCGGTTCGTCACCATCTAATACACTATCTTTCTTTCCCTGCAGAATCTTCACAACGCGATTGGAAATATCTTTTACATCCGCGGCACGTGCTTTCATATAATCATCGTCCATCGCCGCGAACATGTTCGAGAAATTATCACCTGTCGTTGCAACCGCATACTCGGCATTGATTCCCTGATTCTCGATCATGTGTGTGATTGCTTCCACATAATCAAGATCATCCAACATCATCTGATGTACATCAAATATCATCGCATTGACTTCTCCGACTTCCACCAGTGCTTTTTCGTAGAGTGCCTGTAACTGCTCCTTTGCGGTTTCCTTTGCCTCTTCAAATCGTTTTACTTCTGCGGCTGTGTCCTCGATCTTTACACGTTTGACAGTACTTTCATCCTTGTTATATACGGAGATCCGACCGATTGCAATTCCGCCAAATACACTTTTTCCTTTTAATTCCTGCATACTCTCACCCGGCTGTATAAGACCTTCCCTTTCTTCGTACATCAATTACAGATTCTCGTTCATAAATGCGGAGAGTGCTGCGATTGCCTCATCTTCCTGTTCACCGTCTGCCTGCAGGATCACTTCCTGTCCCTGCTTTGCGCCAAGGCTCATAACGCCCATGATACGCTTTGCGTCAACGCTTCTTCCGTCCTTTGCGATCGTTACCTTGCAAGGATAAGCGGCTGCGAGCTTTACAAGCTGTCCGGCTGGTCTTGCGTGGATTCCCTGTGCATCTGTGATTACATAACTAAACTCTTTCATAATTTTATTCTCCTTTTCTTTTATGGTTATTCCAACATCTATGTTTTCTTTTCGAGTTGCGTATACTACACATTCTACGCAGACGCGCTCTCGCTCACTTCCACACGCAGCGGACACTAAATTCACGTCAAACACGTTTGCCGTTCATTAAGTGCCGGCGTGTTCCAATGGTCTGCTTTAGAATTGTGTAGTGTCCCGCAACTCTATCAACAATATTAGATTTTACAATCCTATATAAAAATCATATGATATAAAATTCTTCGGTCGTGTGACCTTATATTATGCAACTACTTTCTTCTTTAATACTCCGAGCAGGAGTGCGGAGATGATACTTCCGACTACCAGTGCGACAAGATACATTGCGGCGTGTCCGACAACCGGGAATACGAAGATTCCACCGTGAGGCGCCATCAGTGTACAGTTAAACGCTGCGGAAAGTCCACCAGCGACACCTGCACCAACTACACATGCCGGAATGACATGTAACGGATCGGCTGCGGCGAATGGAATTGCTCCCTCTGTGATGAATGAAAGTCCCATAACGAAGTTTGTAGGACCTGCCTTGCGTTCCTGCTCTGTAAACTTGTTCTTGAACAATAAGGATGCGATTGCAATTGCGATTGGAGGAACCATACCTCCGATCATAACCGCTGCCATGATATCATAATTTCCGGCTGCAATCTGCGCGGTACCGAATACATACGCTGCCTTGTTGACCGGGCCACCCATATCGACTGCCATCATCGCGCCGAGCAATGCTCCAAGCAGGATAATATTTGCGCCACTCATGTTCTTCAAGCCATTGTTCAAAGCTGTATTGATAAATCCGACAACCGGTTCAATCACATACACCATACCTGCTCCGGTAATCAGCAATCCAAAGACCGGGATCAGCAGGATCGGCACCATTCCTTCCAGTGCAGAAGGAAGCTTCGAGAAAATCTTCTTCAGCAGCAATACAACATAGCCTGCTATAAATCCGGCAGCCAGTGCGCCGAGGAATCCGGACTTTCCATTTGCTGCAATGGCACCACCTAAGAAGCCAAGTGCAAGTCCCGGACGGTCCGCGATACTCATTGCGATAAATCCGGCGAGAATCGGCAGCATAAAACTAAATGCCACGCCACCAACCTGAGCCTTCAAGAAATAAGCAACCGGCGTCAATGTGCCGAAGTTACTCTTTACATCCGCAACAGAACCATACTTGTCAATCAGATACTGCGGAACGTGGTTTAAGTCAACGAGCAATCCATCAATCAGGAATGCAAGCGCGATCAGAATACCACCGCCAACGACAAATGGTAACATATGCGATACACCGTTCATCAGATGCTTATAAATCTGGTGTCCGACACTTTCTTTGCCCTCGGTCTCTTTGCTTTCGGCTGCATCACCGCCTGCTTCATAGACAGCTGCTTTGCCTTCGGCTGCTCGTGTCAGTAATTGTTCTGCCTTATTGATACCATCTGCCACCTTGCAGATGATCACCTTCTTGCCGTGGAAACGATCCATCGGCACCTGCGTATCTGCAGCTACGATGATCGCATCTGCTTCTTTGATTTCTTCTGCAGTCAATACATTCTTGGCTCCGCCGGAACCTCTGGTTTCTACCTTGATTGCGTAGCCCAGCTCCTTTGCTTTCTTCTCCAATGCTTCGGCAGCCATATAAGTATGTGCGATTCCGGTCGGGCATCCCGTTACTGCTAAAATCTTCTTTGTTGCTTCTGAGATAGTCGGAATCTCTTCCTGCTTGGCATCACCATTTTCCGCCTTGTCAATGATACTTAAGAATTCATCTACTGTCTTCGCGGATTTCAATGCATTCGTGAAATCCTCGTCCATAAGAAGCACGGATAATTTGCTCAGTACATCGAGATGTACATTGTCTGCGGTATCCGGTGCTGCGATCAGGAACAGCAGATGTACCGGCTCGCCATCCAACGAATCGAAATCCACACCATCCGGAATCACCATCGCTGCAAGTCCTGCCTGCTTCACCGCAGCGGACTTACAATGCGGAATCGCGATTCCTTCTCCGATTCCGGTTGTTCCTTCTTCCTCTCGTGCATACACACCTTTCTTGTATGTTTCCACATCGGCAATCTTACCGCTTTCTGCCATCAAAGCAACTGCGCGATCCAATGTCTCTTCCTTTGAGCTTACCTTAGCGCCAAGGTAAATGCTCTTCTTGTCTAACAAATCTGTAATTTGCATACGCAACCCCTCCTTTATCATTTTTTGCCGAAGGTCTTTACATACAAGCCTTCGACTTCTTCCTTCGTTGCAAGCTCTTCCGAAAATGCACTCGCACTTCCGGTACATACACCCATTTCAAATGCGTTTCTATAAGCATCTGCTCCGCCATCTGTAATCAGATATCCGGCAATAAATCCGGCGACCATCGAATCTCCGGCACCGACGGAATTTTTCACTGTGCCCTTTGGAGCCTCTGCCCGGTACTCACTTCCGTCCTCCGCAAGTAATACCGCGCCATCCCCTGCCATGGATACAAGCACATTTCTGGCTCCCTGCTCCTGCAGCTTCTTCGCATATTTGCATACATCGTCTTTGTCTTTGATCTCCACACCGAAGATCTCGCCGAGTTCGAAATTATTCGGTTTGATCATAAACGGCTTATATGGAAGCACATTCACCAGAAGATCTCTTGTCGCATCTACAACGATCTTCAACTTCTTGTCCTGCAGACGCTTCATGATATCCATATACGCGGACTGCGGCAAGCTCTCCGGAATCGAACCTGCCAGAACAAGGATATCGCCCTCCTGCAAGGTCTCTAACTTCTGATATAACAGTTCCAATGCATCCGCGGAAATCTTCGGTCCCTGTCCGTTGATCTCGGTTTCCTCCTTCGCGCGGATCTTGACATTGATTCGTGTCATGCCTGCATCTAACTCAATAAAATCGCTTTCCACACCTTTTGCCTTCAACATGGATTTCAAAACCTCTCCGGTAAATCCGGCCGTAAATCCAAGTGCCTGATTCTCAAATCCAAGATTCTTCAATACCATGGATACATTGATTCCTTTTCCACCCGGCAGAATCTTCTCGCCGCTGGTACGGTTGACATATCCAAGATTCACACAATCCAGATCCTGCACATAGTCGAGAGACGGATTAAATGAAACAGTGTAAATCATACGCTCACCTCCGTGATATTCTTTATTCCTCTGTACTCATTATTTTCAATCTTCGTTGTAATTATCCTTGCAGACTTGAATTCCGCAAAACTTATCGAACAAATCTCGCCGAATTTGCTGCTGTCACACAGCACATAGCGCTCCTTCGTCTTCTGCATGGATTTCTTCTTCACCATTGCTTCTTTGACATCCGGTGTTGTAAATCCGTTGCCTTTCGTCACGCCGTTCGCACCCCAGAAGCCTTTCGTGAAGTTATATTTATCCAAGGAGATAATTGCTTCTTCTCCAACGATCGCTTCTGTGACCGGCTTGAACTCACCGCCAAGGATATATGTCGTATAGCCTTTCTGTGACAAATGCTTTGCATGTGCAAATGAGTTTGTGACGAATATCACATTCTTCGCTGTGATATAGTCAATCATCAGCTCGGTTGTCGTTCCGGCATCCATATACACCACATCCTGATCCTTGATCAATGCTGCCGCATATCTGGCAATCTCAATCTTTTCTTCCCGGTTGATCTCCTTCCGGTATTCCACCGCATCGTCCTTCACATGGAAGCTTCCGCCGATTGCCATCGCACCGCCATGTACCTTCACCAGTCTGCCTTCCTTATCCAGTGCGTTCAGATCCCGCCGGATCGTGGACTCGGAAATATCAAGAAGCTGCATCAGTTCCTGTACGGAAACGCTGTGTCTTTGTTCTACTGCTGCAAGTATCGCCTGCTGTCTTTCTTCTCCTAACATGTTTCTCCTTTCCGTCAAAATCGTTCATTTTGTTTCATTTTCGTTCAACTTTTCTATATGGTAACGCCATTTTCCGTCATTGTCAATCATTTTCTTTCATTTTTCTCCAATTTTCAGTCAATTTTCCAATCAAATTCCGTCAAAAGTCACATACCATGTAATATGCCCAAATTACCGGCATAAAAAACAGGACAGCTGACTGTAAATCAACTGTCCTACATGCATTTATACTGTGTTGTTATTACGCTGTGTTGTTATTACGCTGTGTTGTTATTACGCCATCTGCGTCTGAAACAGCGTATCGATCTCTTCTTTCGTTGCAAGCTCCTCGGAAAATGCACTGGCACTTCCGGCACAGATACCAAGCTTCAACGCATACTCATAATCGTCACGCTCGATATAACCTGCCAGGAATCCGGCAAGCATCGAATCACCGGCACCGACAGAGTTCTTCACCTGTCCCTTCGGTGCGGCTGCGCGAATCACTCTGCCATCCTCTGTCACAAGGACTGCACCCTGATACGACATGGAGACGAGCACATTTCTCGCGCCACGCTCCTGCAGCTGCTTCGCATACATCTCTGCCTGATCCATCGTTGTTACTTCCACACCGAACAGGTTTCCAAGCTCGGTACGGTTTGGCTTAATCAAAAATGGGTGATACGGAAGAACATTCGTGAGCAGTTCTCCGGTCGCATCCACGATAATCTTGTTGTTATTATATTGCAGCATCTGCATGATATCCATATACGTTGTCTTGGACATACAGTCTGGCAGGCTGCCTGCAAGTACCAGATAATCATCCTGATCCAGATATCCAAGCTTCTCATAGAGCTCTGCGATATCCTCGCTCTTGATCTCCGGTCCCTGTCCGTTTACCTCTGTCTCATCGCCACAGCGCATCTTGACATTGATACGCGTCAGTCCATTTGCAATATCAATAAAATCCGCGTTCATATCACGCTGCATCAACAGCGCTTTCAAAGCTTCCCCGGTAAATCCCGATGTAAAGCAGATTGCCCGGTTATCGATACCGAGATTCTGCAGTACGATAGATACGTTGATGCCCTTGCCGCCCGGCAGAATCTTCTCACCTGTCGTACGATTCACCTGGTTGCGTTCGAATTCCGTCAAATCCAGAATATAATCCAGCGACGGGTTAAATGTAACTGTATATATCATATTTTTCCCTTTCTCTCTATGCGTAGATCCCGAACCAATACATTAATTTTATAATACCCTATTCCCCGCGTGATTGTAAATGTTTTTTTATCTATACATTCCGGGAATTCCTATACGCTTTTGTCACTCCTTTACGGACAGTATAATTACCATCACTAAAATACATGCCATACCTACCAGATCCATCGTCGTCATGACCGTTCCAAGCCACAACACGGAAAAAAGTGTTGCCGAAACCGGTTCCACGCTGGAGATCATGCTGGCACGCACCGGGCCGATGTCATGTACTCCCTGCAGGAATAACAAAAACGACATCATCGTTCCGATCAAAACCATCGCCGCAACTGCTAATATTCCATGGAAATCGAGATGCACCGGAATCGTCCATACCTTGACGATACAGCTATATACCACGCCACAGATCAGCATGCCATAGCCAACGACCGGCTGACTGCCCCATTTTTTTAGCATCCGCTCCGGAAGCAGGGTATACATGCAGAACCCAAACGCCGCAAGCAATCCCCACTTCAGTCCCTCTTTCGAGATACTCATCTGATGGATATTTCCATGCGTTGCGATGAGAAAAGTACCGCCAACCGCCAGAAGCACCGCCACGATCTCGCGAAACTTCGGCGGACGCAATCTGCGTACACAGGATATGATCAGCACCATCACCGGTGCCAGATACTGCAGTGCCGTTGCAATCCCGGCGTTCGTATGATGAATCGCCTCTAAATATGCATACTGGCACAGACCCACGCCGAAAATCGCAAACAGGATGATTCCGAAGAAATCCCGTGTCGATTTGAATATATCAAATGCCGCTTTTCGCTCGCGGATAATATATGCAATTGTGAGGATCACACCGGTGACAAGCATGCGCATACAGGAAAGCCATGCCGTGTTGATGTTGTAGTGCGAAAACAAAAACTGTCCGCAGGCACCCGAAAATCCCCACGAGATTGCGCCAACCAGTACGCACAGCACACCGCGCAGCTGATTCCCATGTGTACCCTCATCATAATTTCTTCGTTTACTCATTGCTGATTTACCAGAACAGCTTTGATCTCGTCCACATTCGCATATCCGTTTTTCTCCATGATATACTTCAAAGCCTCCTGTATATCCTCCTCTGTCAGGATAATCTGCTTGCTCTCCTCTGTTACGACCGTACAGCCGCCCTTCATATCACAGCATCTGCCACTACAATTATTCTTCTGTATATTTTTCCGGCTGATCGCACCGATTTCCTCGAGCGTATTGATCATGCGGTACACGGTCGCAATTCCAATGCTGTTGTCTCGCTTATGCGCCAGAAAATAAACTTCCTTACAACAGGTATATTCTTCATTTGCAATAATGTCGACGATCAGCTTGCGCTGCTCTGTCAGACGATATCCATGTTCCTTGAGTGACGCAAGAATCTCTTCCTTACTGCTTGCTACCTGTCTGATTGGTTCCTGATCGTTCATTCTGTCACCTCTTTCGATTCTATTTCATTCTTTTTATTTGCGCTCTTTAGTTTTTTAACGGTACTCCGGTACAAAATCACGGATAATGTCGTTCCGATCGTCCACCCGACCGGCCATGCGAGCCAGATTCCGGTGCTGCCCCATTCCCTTGAGAAAAGTGCGGCTAGGATCACGCGCAGGAACAGATCCAGAAATGTTGTAACCATAAACTGCTTCATTGCTCCAACGCCCCGCAGGACACCGTCCGTAATCAGCTTGACCGACACCACAAAATAAAATGGTGCTAATATATGCAGGAATTCAACACCGACCTTCTTCGCCTCGATACTGTTTTCATCCATGAAAAGCTGCACCAGACTGCCGCTGCACAAAAGATACAATATTACAACCGGCACGCAGGTAAGAAAGATCAGCTTCAGTGCTGCCTTGCAGCCCTGGCTGATTCGTTCAATCTTCTGTGCGCCAAGATTCTGTGCCGCAAAATTAGAGACGCCGTTTCCAAGCATCGTAAATGTCGTGATGACCATGTTATTGAGCTTCACGGCTGCCGCATATCCTGCGATCACATCTGAGCCGAAGCTGTTGATAATACTCTGGATGATGATATTTCCGATCGACACGAAGCCCTGCTGCAGGGTACTTGGTATCGCAATCTTCAGCATCTTGCCGAAGATCTCTCCTGAAAATACCGACACCTTCTGATGTCCTTCGTGTTCATCCTTGATCTTCCGCAGCCGGAGCAGCACAACGATCACGGACAGGATACAGCTTACGCCCTGGCAGATAAATGTCGCCCACGCGACACCTGCCACGCCCATATGAAAGCTCTTTACAAACAGGATATCTACAAATACGTTCGATACCGATGAAAAAGCTAAGAATATAAACGGTGTTTTCGAGTCTCCGAGTGCCGAGAATATACCGGTTGCAATGTTATAGAAGAACAAAAATACAAGTCCGCCGGTATACACGTCCAGATACAGCTTGGAATCTGCAAATATATCTGCCGGTGTGTGTATCAGATGCAGCAATGCGCCGCCCGCAAAAAGTCCAGTCAGTGTCAGAATCAGACACAGCACCGCCGAATATATAAACGTCGTATAGACGGTCGTCTTCATCTTCCGGTAATTCTTCGCCCCGAAAAACTGCGCCGCAATGACGGAACACCCCATGTTGCAGCCAAATGCAAACGCCATATAAATCAATGTAATCTCATAAGAATTTCCCACGGCTGCAAGTGCATTTTTACCAACATATTTTCCTGCGACCAGACTGTCTGCAATGTTGTAAAGCTGCTGGAAAATGACGCTTCCAAGTAACGGAATGCAATACCTCCACAATACACGCTCCGGTTTCCCTACTGTTAAATCCTTATTCATCGTTGCCGCACCGTATGTCCGGTACGCCTCGCCTCCTTTTTACTCTGTTTGCGAATCATGGCAAACCAGTTTATCTATCTACAAAACTACATCCGCTATGAGATAATTTTGTATATACGTCTGGATGAGTTTCCATAATATATGATGTATTGAAACTAAGAAGTACTAGATGTTCTGATTTATGTGTTTCTACCGCACGCAACCGCCGTCAATTCGCCATCCATGGCTCAATGACGGCTTGTTTGAACATCGTGTTCAAACATTGCTGATGTCACGCAGAACATCAAGAACTTCTAAGTTCCAAACATATATATATTATGGAAACTCAATCCTGACATATATATACAAAAATTATCTCATCGCTCATACCTATAATATTGTATCAGAAGGTTGCCATGATTCCATAAACACTCATCTTATATGATGCCTGGCTTATCTAATGTTCCTTGTATGCTCCAAGTATCTTAATATCGTTATACACTTGGATTTGTCTCAGTGTCTCGACAACAACTTCGAGCCGCTCGGTCAGGCAGTCGATCTCGATGTAGAAGTTGTAGGTTCCCATCGATTGTTTTGTCGGACGGGACATGATTGAGATCAAGTTGATGCGTTTGTCATAGAACCGGCGCAGGATATCGAACAGGATTCCGGGCCGGTCGGTGGCAGGCATGATATAGACCGGGATTCGTACTTTCTCCCGTGTAAGCTCCGCGGCTTTCTCTGTGCCATCCGCATCTGCATCCAACCCTTTCTCGTTACTTACAAGCTCTTCTAACTGCTTTTCAAGATCCGGATTTTCCACGTCTAACACGCCCTTGCGCAGGATGATAAAACGGGTATGATTGCCCTTTGCATCTGTCACATCTTCTGCAAGCATGCGCGCATCGTCTGCCTGTATCACATGATGTGGTACGATTGCCGCTGTTCCTGGTTCATCCTGTATCTTGTAATAAGATTCCATGTTGCTGTTCGTCGTTACAATCTCTGCGTCATGCAGGGTATGCAGGAACTGTCTGCACTGCCCATTCGTCTTGAACTGCACGTAAATCTTCCTGATATCTTCAATCTTTTCTGTATTGGCAAGCAGTGAAAACTGGACTGCTACCTGATTTTCATCGACGATATAGACGTTTTTCTCCAGCAACAGGTCAAGTGTCCGCTGCACATAACCATCCAGCATATTTTCTACCGGAACAACCGCATACTCACACGCTTCGTTCGTACAGAGTTGTTCGAACACATCGTCAATTGTCGGACAATAAAGCGGTTCTAATGATTTCCCGTGTGCTGCCTCATATTTCTTATTATATTCTTCATAGGACTTATCGCAAAATGTCCCTTTCGGTCCTAATACTGCTATCATGTAGATGTCTCCTCCCGAACGTGCATTTCCAATCTGCTGATTCACTTGCGAATCTAGCTGATTGCTTCATCTGTGCACGCATTATATCCACTCGAAATTTCCACCGGTAATGGCAAGACTGAGTAATGCGTCCATCTTCTCGACATCCTCGCCCTCCAATACCTGTATCAGCTTTGCGGTGTCTTCAGCCACCTGCATAGCCTCATCCGGTCCGATCTCCGGATCAAATTCCGCCTCACAGTATGGACAGTTGATATGCTCCATCGTCTGCAGAGACAAGAATTTCTCTCCACAGCTTTCACATTCATAATACCCACAACGGGTTGTTCCTTCCGGTACATAATACATATGCTGACTTTACTCCTTTACATCTATCTCTTTCACGGGATTCCTTATTCTGTATCATCGGAATCTCCTGTATCCTCCAATTTAGTTTCACCCTTCAGATCGTTCAGGTTTGTCGCCGGGAAGATGTCTGCCACATCATTGATTGCGATATACGCATACGGATCAATGCTATGTACCAGATTCCGCATCTTACCGACCTGAAACCGGTTCACAATGAAATACACCAGCGTGCGGTCGGTATTCGAATAATATCCTTTCGCATCAATCGTTGTGATACCGTTTTCAAATGCGGCGGAAAGTGCCTCGCATACATGCTTCGGATGCTCTGTCACGATAAAGGCTGCCTTGGAACGGTCGAAGCCCTCCACGAAGAAATCAATCGTTTTCGATGCCGCCGCATAGGTCACAACCGAGTAAAGCGGCAGAATCCAGCTGTCAAGCACGATTCCACATATGATGTATAAGATTACATTGTATGCCATTACGAACGAGCCGAGACTTAACCCAAGCTTCTTCGCGAACATAACACCTATGATGTCGATACCATCCATCGCACCGCCAAACCGTACCGCAAGTCCGCTTCCGCAGCCGGAGATGATACCTCCGAAGATTGCACACAGAAACAAATCACTTCCGGCAAGCGGAGATACGATCGTCACATCCACCGGTAGAATATCTGTGATGATCCACGCAACAATGGAATAGATCAAAACCGCATAAATCGCATAGATTGTAAATACCACGCCCTCGCGCTTTAATCCAAGTAAGAAGATTGGAATATTTAAGAGAATCAAAACCAGGGAAAGACTGATCCATTTCGGTGTGAGCTGGGACACCAGCATAGCAGTTCCCGAGATACCGCTATCATACAGTTTGACGGGGGCTAAAAATATAACAACGCCAAATGCGTTGACGATTCCCGCAACCGTCAGGAGCAAAAAGTTCTTGATACTGAGCATGCCACATACCTTCCTGATTTTTTCCATTCGCAATCCTCCTGCTATAATATGTATCGCCCCCTCACATTCGTTCGGCGGCAGGTCGTCGGAAACATCCTAAATCATTCACTCCGTTCATGATGTTTCCTCCTAATTTTTAATTTTACCTACAAGTTCTCGATCTGTTCCCGAAATGGGCGAAACGCAGATGGTAATGCATACGTCTCGTCCAGACTCTCCTTTGTTACCCACTTCCATTTTTTATTTGTTTTCCGACATCGGATATAATACGCTGTCATATGCCATTCCACATGGCTGAATATATGTGTGTAGCTTGTCTGCATCAGAAGATCCAACGGTTCTGCCTGCCAGCCGGTTACCTGTGTTACCGCCGCCTGCTTGTCAAGCTTTGCATCCACATTCGGGAATTCCCACATGCCTGCCAGAAGTCCGCTTGTGCTGCGCTTATGCAGTGCCACGGTATCTTCCGTAAGCAGGATAAATACTGTCTTATCCACAATCTTTCGTTTCTTCTTCTCACTGCGGACGGGCAGATTTCTCCATGTGTCCTGCTTTCGTGCCTGACAGATCTCCGCCACCGGACATACATCGCACCGCGGTGCACCATTTGGCACACAGACAGTCGCACCAAGCTCCATCAGTGCCTGCGTCGCGATTCCCGGATTCTTCTGCGGATACGTCTCCTGCAGTTTTCTCGTGATGCGCTTCTTCGTTGTCTGCAGATCAATGTTTGCGTCATCCGCCAGAAGCCGGCTATACACGCGCAATACATTTCCATCCACCGCCGGTGTCGGTGCATCAAAGCAGATCGACGCGATTGCGCCTGCTGTGTAGTCGCCAATACCGGATAAACTCCGGATCTGTGCGTATTCCGATGGAAATACTCCCGTGTATTCCGCACAAATCGTCTGCGCCGCCTTCTGCAGGTTGCGCACACGATTATAATATCCAAGTCCTTCCCAGAGCTTTAAGATCTGTTCCTCCGGTGCCTCCGCCAGATCCGGGATCGTCGGAAGTGCCGTAACGAAACGCCGGTAGTATTCCTTTACCGCCTCCACACGTGTCTGCTGCAGCATGATCTCTGACAGCCACACATGATACGGCTCCCTGTCCTGTCTCCACGGAAGTTCGCGTTTATGTGCTTCATACCACGGAATGAGCGCCTCAAACATGGCAATAAGCACTTGTTCCTCTGTCCTCATTAGAAGTCAAGCTTGATGAAACTATCGTCGTCTCGATTTGCAAGCTTACGTCCTTCCATTGTCTTGATCGCCAGATCAATCTGTTCGATCATCGAATCCGTGATATTCGTTTTCTCCCCGTAATTCAAGTAATTCAGGATTGTCAACATCTCGGATTCACTATCTGTAAAATACCCGGTGCCTTCCTGCTGCATATCGCCCACATTCTTGACGAGCTCCAGCATCTTGTTCGGCAGCGTTCTGTAATCCCATGGTTTTGATTCGATATCACCTAACATCGTCTTATTCCTTTCCATTCCAACAATATGTACAAAGCTTCTCCGGCTCGATTCCAACAGCCTCAAGCATATCATCTAAGCGGTGGAACCGGAGTGATGTAAATTTCAGCTTCTCGCAGATCTTATCAACCATCTTCTGGTATTTCTCAGATGTGTAATCTGCGTACTCCTGCAAGACTTCATCGCTGACATCCCCGCCTTCTAACTCTGCGATAACATTTCTTGTGATCAGCTCCATCTCAGAGTTTGAACGGGAGAAGTTTAAGTATTTACATCCGTATACAAGCGGTGGGCACGCCGGACGAATATGCACTTCCTTCGCACCACTCTCAAACAAATATTCTGTCGTCTCACGAAGCTGTGTACCACGCACGATGGAATCGTCAATCAGCAGCAGGCTCTTACCCCGGATCAGCTCCTCGATCGGGATCAGCTTCATCTTCGCGATCAGATTACGCTTACTCTGAATCGTTGGCATGAACGAACGTGGCCATGTCGGCGTGTATTTGATAAATGGTCTGGAAAATGGAATGCCAGACTCATTTGCATATCCAACTGCATGTGCCGTACCGGAATCTGGAACACCCGCAACGATATCCGGCTTGACATTATCCCGTCTTGCAAGAAGCTGCCCACAGCGATACCGCATCTCCTCGACATTCACACCCTCGTAAGTCGAAGATGGATATCCATAGTAGATCCAGAGGAAGGTACAGATCTTCATCTCTTTACCCGGCAGAACCAAAGTCTTCAATGCATCGCTCGTCATCACGGCAACCTCGCCCGGTCCAAGCTCCCGGTAAGTCGAATAACCGAGATTCAAGAACGCAAAGCTCTCGAAGGTTGCACAGAATGCGCCATCCTTCTTACCAACGATGATCGGCGTTCTTCCGTATTTATCTCTTGCAAGGTAGATGCCCTTCGGCGTCAGGATCAGCATGGACATCGAACCTTCGATGATCTCCTGTGCATAGCGGATACCATCGATGAAATTATCCTTCTGATCGATAATCGCAGCCACAAGCTCTGTCGCATTGATCTCACCGTTACTCATCTCAAAGAAATGTGTTCTTCCCTGCAAAATCGTATCAATGATTTCCTGTGCATTGTTGATCTTGCCAACGGTTGTAATTGCAAACGTACCGTGATGCGAACGCACTAAGATCGGCTGTGCCTCATAATCTGAGATACATCCGATTCCAAAGTTACCTTTCATGGTATTTGCTTCTTTATCAAACTTTGTCCGAAATGGTGCATTGTCAATCTTATGGATTGCTTTTTCAAATCCATGTTCCTCACTATACACCGCCATACCTGCACGTCTCGTTCCAAGATGGGAATGATAATCTGTTCCAAAAAACAAATCAAATACACAATCCTCTTTTGACGCAACTCCAAAAAAACCGCCCATGACTGTACCTTTCCACTTTCGTGGCCTTTCCCTGTATGCTTTTTATTTTTGAACATATTTTTACCACATAACATTATAACAACAATATTGCGGTTTTGAAACACTTTTTTGATATCGGATGTATATTTTTGCGGAAGCGGGAAATGATAGATGTAAGAAAGTATATTTCTGTATTTTTAACGTATATGGAGGTTTGTTATGAAAGTATTAAACTGTGTGGCTCTTACAATTGCCATCATCGGTGCGATCAACTGGGGACTGATTGGTTTCTTCGACTTCAATCTTGTTTCCGGCATCTTCGGCGATGCGACCGCATTCACACGTGTCATCTATGCTTTGGTCGGTCTTTCCGGACTCTACATGATCAGTCTGTACGGAAGAGCTTGTGCAGACGCTTAAAAAGAAAATGCTGTCTGAACCGCTATGTGTCCAGACAGCAATTTTTTATGCCTTATTTTTCTCTTCGAGTCTTGCAAATACTTTATCGTAGCTTGCATTTCCGTAATTTAAGGACCGGTTTACACGGCTGATCGTCGCGGTCGAAGCGCCTGTCTCGTTCGCTACCTCCGCATAAGTCTTTCCATCCTTCAGAAGCTTCGCAACCGCAAACCGCTGCGCAATCGACTGTACTTCCTTCACCGTACAGACATCCTCAAAAAAATCCATACATTCATCTACCGATTCGAGCGTGAGTACAGCTTCGAGAAATTCTTTTACAAATTGTGTCCGTATTGTCTTTTCCATGTCATCACCTACTCATATTGAGCTATCCTATTTATTCTCTTTGTGCACCCAGACTGCCACGGCATCACGGTTTACATAGAAATCACCGAAGCCTTCCTCGTCAATCTTGATGTTGTATTTTGCATTTCCCATCGCATCCGCGAAATGGCATCCTGCAAACTGCTTACCAATATACATATGCTTTGTGCCGCCGGTTCCATCGGAGATCACAACCGCCATACCGGAATTCTTATGTTCCTCATCGCCTTCGCGTGTCCAGCCAATGCAGTTTGGATCATCGAAATAATCGTGCTGTGCGCCATATGCCTGATTCTTACGAAGCTTCATCAGCTTGTCAAGCTCCCGCTTCTTCGACTTGATCTTCGCCGTTGGGATTCCCTTGTAATCGCCATAGAATACACATGGATAGCCTTCCTGACGAAGCAGGATGATCGCATATGCCATCGGCTTGAACCAATCCTCTACCCACGACTCTAATGACTGTCCCGGCTGGCTGTCATGGTTATCGACAAAGGTTACTGCCTTCATCGGATTCACCTTTGCAAGCGTACCGTCTAAGATCGTGCGCAGATCGTAATTGCCATGTGCCTTCGAACAATTATGGAAGTTGAAATGGAGCGGCACATCGAAGAGACTTAACTCGCTCTCGTTCGCATTTATGTAATCCTGTAATACATTGACATCCCAGTGCCAGTACTCGCCGACTGCAAATAAATCCTTTTCGACGTCTTCTTTCATGGCACGCAGCCAGTCCTTATAGAAATATTTGTTGATATGCTTCACTGCATCAAGCCGATATCCGTCAATGCCGGTCTGCTTGGTATACCACTTGCCCCAACGGGTAAGCTCCTCCGTTACCTCCGGATTATTAAAATCCAGATCTGCACCCATCAGGTAATCATAGTTTCCAAGCTCAGAATCCACTTCCTTGTCCCAGTCTTTTCCCGCAAACTTGAAGATGGATTTGACTGCTCTGTCCTGATCCCAGTCGATGCCATCAAAATGTGTCCAGTTCCATGTAAAATCAGAATATTTTCCTTTTCTTCCCGGAAATGTAAACTTCGTCCACGCCCCAATCGTCTTGGAATCGCCTACCATCTGATTCCGGCTGTTCGCGTTGAACTCTTCCGCAGACACCTGCTCCACCTCGTCTGCACCAATTCTATGATTCAATACGATATCTGCATATACCTGGATTTTCTTATCATGCAGTGCCTTGATCGCTGCTAAGTATTCTGCTTTCGTACCATACTTTGTCGGGACAGAGCCCTTCTGATTAAACTCACCCAGATCATACAGGTCATAGACACCGTATCCGACATCTTCTTTTCCCTGTGCGCCTTTATATGCCGGCGGTAACCAGACTGCCGTCACCCCTGCGGTCTTTAATTTTGCCGCATCCTCTGCCAGTGCTTTCCAAAGGGATGCATCTGCAGGAAGATCCCACTGAAAATACTGCATCATAGTTCCATTCATACCCATGAGTTTCTACCTCCGCAATACTTTAACATTTTAAAGTATTATAACAAATGGTTTGGATTCCGTAAAGTTTATTTTCCTATTTCTAACGGACTCTTCCAACGGACGCAGGCATATCGGACAATGGTTCCAATCCGGGGCCGCTTCCGCTTAGTTGCTCCGCGCATCGGTACTAAATTCGCACTTCGTGCTCATTAAGTACCGGCGGTCGCAAATGCCCCTTCTTGGAATCCATTTGTCCGATATGCTTGCTGGGTGTTGATATAATTATGTTTGTAATATCTTTCTCTATATGATTTGAAACCGTCAATTATTCTACTATATCCTCGGAGAATCCAGGCTGCTTCTCTCCATAGTTTCTCACCAAACTTAGATATTCCTTCTTGTATTCATCCGATCCGGCTGCATAACTGGCAAGCGTGTACACCATGCCAAGGTCTGCACTGCCGGAATATTCGCTGTCTTTCAAGAGCATTCCGAAGGCGGCGACGCTGGCTGCAAAGCGCAGGTTATCAGAGCCGTCTTTGTTGTAGCTTTCTGTCTTGCATGGGTAGGATTCCAATTTGCTCTCCTCGCCATCCGGCTCTTTGTAGCGGATATTGACGGTAAATAATTCATCGGTATAATCTTCGGTTCCACAGATTAGAACCTGTGCAGTTTCGCCGTATTTCAAGTCTGTCTCCGGCAATTCCATCTCCGAATCAGCCGGGATGATCTCATAAAGTGCGGTTACACTGTGTCCGGCTCCCATCTCTCCGCCGTCTTTTGTGTCATCCGCGAAATCCTCAGCCGCCATCACACGATTTTCATATCCGATCAACCGGTAGCCCTTCACCTGCTCCGGGTTGAATTCCACCTGTAATTTGACATCCTTTGCCACAGTCACCATATTGGCACCAAGCTCATCGACCAGTGCCTTTTTTGCTTCAAACATCGAATCGATATACGCGTAGTTTCCATTTCCTTTGTCCGCGAGCAGTTCCAGCTTATTGTCCTTGTAATTGCCATAGCCGACACCAAAAGTGCTTAAGAATACACCGCTATCCTTCTTCTCTGTGATCAGCTTCTCCAATTGTCCCTCACTGGTCAGCCCGACGTTCAGATCTCCATCAGTACAGAGAATCACGCGGTTGTTTCCACCCTTGATGAAATATTTCTTTGCTAGCGCATACGCTGTCTCAATCCCCGCGCTGCCATTTGTACTTCCATACGCTTCCAAGCCTTCAATCGCAGAGGAGATTTCATGATAGTCGTCTCCGCTTACACCCTGCAGGACAACCTCGTCCGAACCGGCATACGTCACGATAGATACCCGGTCTTTCTCAGTCAGATTCTCTGCTAACATAGTAAGCGCCTGCTGCACAAGCGGCAGCTTGTTATCGTCAAACATCGAACCGGACACGTCGATCAGAAACACGAGGTTTGACGCCGGTGCCTCCTTGAAATCGATTGCCTGCGTATTCATGGCAACTAAGGCAAGCTTTGTATCCTTATTCCACGGACAATCCGCATACTCGGTATACACGGCGAATTTTTCATTGCCTTTCGGGAGCGGATAATCATAATGGAAATAGTTAAGCATCTCCTCGATACGCACCATCGACGGATCAATGTCGTAGCCATTCTCGATTGCACTCCGGATCTGTGTATAGCTTGCTGTATCCACGTCGGCGGCAAAAGTCGAAAGTGGCGAGATCTGCACATTCATCCATGGATTTTCCTCTGTGTAGGAATATTCATTTGTGTTCCAGTCTTCTGTATCCGGGCATTGCAGATAGTCATCATAAAAGCCGGATTCGCAATCTGCTGTCGCCATATTGGCTGCAGATTCCTGCATAATTCCGTCCACCTGCATTTCATAATCTTCCTCTGCCATGTCACCGGAAGGAACTGTATCCTCTCCAGTAACTGTTACGTCTGTCTTTCCTGTCTGCGTTTCATCTGCTTCTTTTTTGTTTCCACATCCACATACAACCACCGCCATACAGATGCTTAACGCCATTGCTAAAATTCGTTTTCTCATAAAAAATCCTCCTTCGATCTTATATACATCTTTGTTTTCAAAAGCCTCTATATAAGATACGAAGGAGGATTCCTTTTTTATGGTACTTATTAATTTTTTATTTTATAAATCGTAGTTTCGTCCCCGATTTGTAAATACTTACCATCATAAATCGTAAAACTGATAAATGGCTTATACTGTATCAGTACCTGATAGCGGACTGCTGACTCGCTTGCTATTGCACCGGCTGTTACTTCCTCACAGATTGTTGCACTCTGCAGTGATTCGCACAATGAACGGAGTTCATTCTCCGACATGCGCATCTGCTTTCCTGCCCCACTGCCATCTTCCGTGTTGTAGAGCACTATGACGGAATCGAGTTCCAGCATCTCCTGCAGGATCCATGGCTTTTCTTTCTCCGGATATCGTTCAATATCCGTATCTGCCACATTCTTTTCTCCCAACAGACGCGTTCCGCCTGTGTCAGCTCCGATGATCCAGCGGCCGTCTGCCCTCCCTGTCTGTCCGGAGGTGCCCATTACCGCATAGATCAGACAGCCGCCACTCACAAGGAACAGCATACAGGCTACAACCAACCACCGGGAGAATTGCCCTCTTCCATAGTTTCGTTTCCTGGGGCGTTCTCCCTGCATTTCCGCATACAGTTGCCGTTTCAGGCGTTCCTGCATGTCCGGTGCGGGTGCAATCGAATCCGCATACGCTTGATATATCTTCTTCATGTTCTCAGACATAGCCATCCTCCTTCAATTCGTCCCTGAGCATCTTTCTCCCCCTGCTCAAAAGCGACTTCACTGTTCCCTCCGTGCTTTTTGTCACATGCGCAATCTCCCTTACCGATAGCTCTTCATAGTAATAAAGAAACATTGGCAGTCGATAGCGCTCCGGAAGCTTCTCTACCTTTTCTTTCAATACCGGCAGGTCTGACGCCTCGTACGAAGGTTCTGTTACATCATCTAAGGCAACCGTATGTCTTCGCCACGCACTTGTCACATTTGATTTAATTGTATTTACTGTCACTCTGATTAGCCACATCTTTCGATGTTCTTCATCCCGGAAGGTTTTGCCCGCTTTCAGATATTTGAGCAAAACCTCCTGGGTGATATCCTCTGCATCGGCGACATTCTGCATCCGCGTATATGCGATGCGGTAGATCATCGATGCATACATCTCAACAAGTTGTGCAATCCCTGCATGGTCTTCCAACTTGATTCCTCCATGAAACGATTTTAGTTGTAATTCTCCATATCGAACTTCGTGAGCACACCGTCCTGGAATGTGAATTCCACGCTGCTTGCGTATGCATCATCATTTTCTTCGTATGTCAGTGTCATGTAATCACTCGTATCGCTCGTATAACTATCGGTCGGCTCGCCCATGACCGCCTTTACCTCATCCGGTGTCATGCCAAAAGTGATGCCATTTCCAAGTGCTGCATCATACTTGTTATCAAAATCATCACGGCTAAGCTCGATTCCAAGAATCTCACAATCCGGAACCTTCTTTGTTCCTCCACCGGTAAAGTTCTTGAAACGGATATACATATCTGACTCGTCGGCAGCCTCTGCACGGGCGCTCATCGAATACTGATTGTCTTCGAGTTCCTCCTCGAGGTAATCATCTTCAATGGAATAACCCATTGCTAAGATATCGTCATAGGTAAGTGTCGCAAGGTTATAAGGTTTTCCAAGCATTGTAAACTGCATATTCTCCCAGTCAAAGCCATCTGCATTTACCGGTGTTGTGCTTGCAGCGCTCTCGGTTGTTGCTTCGGTCGTCTCTTCCTCTGCCTCGGTTGTCTCTTCCGTATCTTCCTCTGTATCTTCCGGTGCAGCCGCTACAAGTGTGTTTTCCTTCTGTGTAGACTCTGCGTAGATCACATACCACTTACCATCTTCTTCAATCAGGTAAATCTGCTCAGCCAGTACCATCTTCCCGTTGGAACCAGAGTATGTCTCCTCTGTGTCCACTTCATACATGGTGTCCGCATCCAGGGATAAACTATATGCTGCATTGACGATATCCAGCGTGCTCTGTCTCTTGGAATCTGATACCTTTTCTGCGTCAGATGCTGTATATGCAAATGAGTATCCGCCAAATACAGTATCATAATGATTCCAGAATTCATCTTCGGATGATACACCATTCGATGTGTAGAAATTGTCCGCTACACTGGACTGGAGATCCGGATAATATGCATCTACGATTGCATCCATATCCCGGTTCTTCATACCTTCGCAGAAATCCACAACTGTCTGCTTTGCCGCTTCTGCATCCTTACTGCTTCCTTTTCCATCCTTCTTGCCAATCTTCATAAATGCGAAGATGACGCCACCGATCAATACTACCGCTAAAATGATCAAGCCGACGATCAGTCCGGTTTTCTTTTTCTTTGGCGGCTGATTCCCACCGGCTGGCTGCTGTGGCATGCCGTATCCCGGCTGCATGCCCTGTTGTTGTGGCATACCGTAGCCCGGCTGCATGCCCTGTTGTTGTGGCATACCGTAACCCGACTGTACGCCCGGTTGCTGTGGCATACCGTAACCTGACTGCATGTCCGGCTGCTGCGGCATACCTGCCTGCATATTTGGCTGTGGTGCTCCATAGCCATTTGGTTGTTGGTTCTGATTGTTATCCATTTCCTCTTTCCTCCTTATTATCTCCTGACATCGAACGTTTCGTTCCATCTATAACACTTTATAAGATTCGATTTGGTTGCAAAAAATTTATTATTTTTTTAAATTCTGCAATTCCTGCATCAGATCTGCAACTGTTTTTCCTTCAGATTTTTCCCCTTCATCATAGACATTTGCCACACTTGATCCATCCTGTAACTTCAATTCCATCAGATAATATGGCATGTCAGATTGTATCATATCGACCGGTTTCCAATCCAGTACCTGATACGTTTCTAGCAAAAACTGTACCTTGTCGATCGCACCGTCTGTATCTTCGCTGTCAAACTGCTGCACGATATTGCCCTGCGCATCATACTGCGTAAAAACGACCTGTGTGATCGTCAGATATTCTGAGGGATGATCCTCATCTTTCTGCGCCTCTGACATTGCATTGTCCTCTACATGATTTATGCTTTCATCTGCACTGTCTGCTGCCATTGACGCATCTGCATGATTCGATGGTGCGGTCTCAGCCGCCGCTGCCTCATCTGCCATTTCATCCATGCCAGCCTCTGTCATATGCATATCTGCTACCGTTTCTGTTTTCATTTCCTTCATATTCGATTTACGCATCGAACTGATACCTACCGGCACCGCAATGATCACGATCAGAATTGCTGCTGCCACCAGTACAAACTGCCTGGTTCTTCTCTTTTTCCGAGCTGTTTTCTGCTTTGTTACTTCCTCCTCAAAACCCGCATCGATCCGGCTCCACAGATCCGGCATGTCCTGCATATCCTGTGTGCGAAGTGCCTGATATGCTTTTTCTTCTTCGGTTAATTTATTCTGTTGTTCCATACTCTCTCAGACACCTCCTTAATTTCTTGATTCCCTGATTGTACAGCCACGTCACCGTGCCAAGCGGCTGTCCTAAAGTCTTTGCGATCTCCCGGAATTTGAGATCTCCCACCAGCTTCAAATCCAGCACTTCCCGCTCCCGGTCGGAAAGCGTCTGCATTGCCTGCCGCATATCCTCTGCCAATACCACATGTTCTTCGACGGTAGATGCCGTCTCCACCGTCCCGCCTTCTTCTAATTGATCCTGTGGCGCATCTTCTGTCTCGTGCAACAGATATTCATGCCCACGCTTCCGCAGCAGATCGATTGCCATATTTCTTGCAATCTGGATCAACCATGCCCGATGCGATGTCTTCTTCTGATAGGTACCCGCTACCCGGATCAGCTTGATAAAGAATTCCGACGTCACATCTTCCGCGTCCTCCCGGTTCTTTACGACATCGTAGACAATCGTATAGATGAGCCGCCCATACGCGTCGTAGATGGCACGGAGCATGTCTTTATTTCCTTTTGCAAGACCTTTTATGGCAGCATAAAATTCATGTTCTGTCATATACCTGTCCCCTCATAACCCCTGCTATATATTATACGTTTCTGATTTCGATTTTTATGGTTGATTTTTAATGGAACAACTTCACCAACCATATTTCTATGCATTATACTGAAAAAAGCGGCAAGACTGTTCATCCTGCCGCCGCATCATTTTGTCTTATAAATCTTTTCCTGTCAACAGCTTATATGCCTGCAGATATTTGTCGATGGTCTTATCTACGATATCCTGTGGCAATGTCCAGTTATGACCTTCGTTTGCCTTTAACCAGTCACGTGCAAACTGCTTGTCAAAGGATGGCTGGCCATGTCCCGGCTCATAGCCTTCTGCCGGCCAGAATCTGGAGCTGTCCGGTGTCAGCATCTCATCACCAAGTACGATATTGCCTTCCTCGTCCAGACCGAACTCAAACTTTGTATCTGCAATGATGATACCGCGTGAAAGTGCGTACTCTGCACATTTCTTGTACAGGGCAATTGTATAATCGCGAAGCTTTGCCGCATATTCTTTTCCCTTGCCTGGGAAATACTTCTCAAGATGCGCTACGCTCTGCTCATAAGAGATGTTCTCGTCATGATCACCAATCTCAGCCTTGGTAGATGGTGTGTAAATTGGCTCAGGCAGCTTGTCGCTCTCCTTTAAGCCTTCTGGAAGCTTGATGCCACAGACAGTACCGTTTTCCTTGTAGCTTGCCCAGCCACTACCTGTGATATAACCTCTTACGATACACTCGATTGGAAGCATATTCAATTTCCGGCAGAGCATGCTGTTTCCATCAAACTGTGGCTGCTGGAAGAACTCCGGCATATCCTTTACATCTACGGAAATCATATGGTTTGGAAGGATGTCCTCTGTCATATCAAACCAGAATTTTGACATCTGTGTCAGTACAGTACCCTTCTTTGTTACCTGATTGTTCAGGATTACATCAAAGCAGCTGATACGGTCTGTTGCAACCATGATCAGGCTGTCTCCGTTGTCGTAGATCTCGCGAACTTTTCCTTCTTTGATCGGCTTCATGTTCTTATCTCCTTTGTCTTTTTAATGAGTCATATTGTTTTACATATAGTTTTTCTAAAGTTTGCACATAACTACTATTTCTACGCAGACGCGCTCCCGCTCACTTCATCACGCAGTGGTACTAAATTCGCGACGATGAAGCTGTCGCTCATTAAGTGCCAGCGTGCTTCAATGGTCTGCTTTAGAATTAGTAGTTATGCACAAACTTATATACATTTTATTCGTAAAACAAAATTACTCATACATACTAGCACCTTGGCGATGCTTAGGCAAGAGCTATTTTGCAAAAAGCGAGGCAGGAACATAAGAAATCGTCTGCTCCTGCCTTTGTTTATTCATATTCTTTTACAGATGAAGTACGCGGTCTTTAATCTCCTGCGTCCGGCCCTGATTCCAGAACTGTGTTCCGATGTAGCCACAGGTTCTTCGGGCTACAAACAGGTTGTTCTGGTCACGGTTGCCACAGTTCGGGCACTCCCAGATAAGCTTGCCGTTCTCGTCGGTCACAATCTTGATCTCGCCGTCATAACCGCAGATCTCGCAGTAGTCACTCTTCGTATTTAACTCCGCATACAAAATGTTATCATAGATAAATTTCATTACAGAGATTACCGCCTCCACATTGTCCTGCAGGTTTGGTACTTCTACGTAGCTGATCGCGCCGCCCGGGGAAAGCTTCTGGAACTCGGATTCGAATTTCAGCTTGTCGAATGCATTGACCGGTTCGGTTACATGGATATGGTAGCTGTTCGTAATGTAGTTTTTATCAGTAACACCTTTGATAATACCAAACCGCTTCTGTAAGCACTTGGCGAATTTGTATGTCGTAGATTCCATCGGCGTACCATAAACGGAATAGCTGATGTTCTCTGCTTCCTTCCACTCTTTACACTTGTCATTTAATTTCTGCATGACTTCGAGTGCAAGCTTCTTGCCCTCTGGTGAAGTATGTGTCTTGCCTGTCATACGCACGCACATCTCGCAAAGTCCTGCATAGCCAAGTGAGATTGTTGAATATCCATTGAACAGTAATTTATCAATGGTTTCGCCCTTCTTGAGTCTCGCGAGTGCACCATGCTGCCACAGGATTGGAGCGACATCGGATACCGTTCCAAGCAGTCGCTCATGTCTGCATCGAAGTGCCCGGTGACAAAGCTCCAGACGGGATTCAAGAATCTCCCAGAACCGGTCGATATGTCCCTCTGCAGAACATGCAACATCAACCAAGTTGATTGTGACAACACCCTGATTGAATCGTCCGTAATATTTTCTTGTGCCATCCGGATTTCTCTGGCTGTCCTCGGATGTCGGAAATGACCGGCAGCCCATGCACGGATAGACATCGCCATTTTTCAGCTCACGCATCACCTTCGCAGAAATGTAATCCGGCACCATACGCTTTGCGGTACATTTCGCAGCGAGCTCGGTCAGATACCAATACTTGGAATCCTCGGTAATATTATCTTTGTCAAGCACATAAATAAGCTTCGGAAATGCAGGTGTAATCCAGATACCCTTCTCATTCTTGACACCCTGGATTCTCTGTTGCAGCACTTCCTCGATGATCATTGCAAGATCATCCCGTGTCTGCCCTTCCGGGACTTCATCGAGATACATGAACATCGTGACGAACGGTGCCTGCCCATTACAGGTCATAAGGGTGATAAGCTGGTACTGGATCGTCTGAATTCCGCTCTTTACCTCTGCACGCAGGCGGCTCTCTGTAATCTTGCTGATCACTTCCTCGTCAAGTGCTTCGCCACACATCTTCCGCTCCTCGATTACCTGCTCGCGGATCTTCTTCCGGCTCACATCGACAAACGGTGCGATATGGGAAAGTGTAAAGGACTGTCCGCCATACTGGTTACTTGCTACCTGCGCCACGATCTGTGTTGTGACATTACATGCAGTGAAGAAGCTGTGCGGCTTCTCAATCATTGTCTCGCTGATGACGGTTCCGTTCTGCAACATATCCTCCAGATTTACCAGGTCGCAGTTATGTTCCCGCTGGGCGAAATAATCCGAATCATGGAAATGGATAATTCCCTGCTCATGTGCTTCCACAATTTCTTTCGGAAGCAGCATACGCTTCGTCAAATCTTTGCTGACCTCGCCTGCCATATAATCACGCTGGGTTGAATTAATGACCGGATTCTTATTTGAATTCTCCTGATTGACTTCCTCATTCATATGATCAATCAGAGCCAGGATTCCGTTATCGGTCGTATTTGATTTTCTGGCAAGTTCCCGCTTATACCGGTAACGCACATACTTCTGGGCAACCTCGTATCCACGCATCTCCATAATTCCGGTCTCCACCATATCCTGAATATCTTCTACGTGAATCGCATGTGTCATGATCTCGATCTGTTTCGCAATGTTATCGGCGATTGCCTGCACCTGATAATCGTTCAACTGATGCAACCGGTCTACCTCTTTGTTTGCAGCATTGATTGCATTGACGATTTTGTCCAGGTCAAAATTTACTTCCTCGCCATTTCTCTTAATTACGTTTGTGTGTACTGCATCCATTTATATTTGACTCCCTTTTTATAATACTTTCTCAAACACTAAATATAGTATTTTCTTTTTTATTTTAATACTATATTTAGTGACCAAGTGCTATTATAATACACACTTACAAAAAAAGGAAGATGTAAATGGAAATTTACACCCTCCTTTTTGCATGTATACAAGTATACATTTTTTATTTGGATTTTACCGCATTTTTTTGTCGATTATTGGATTGCCTTATGAATCTCCTGCAATGACATAACACCGATCTCACCATATTTTAAGACTGCTTCGATACCCTCTGCGGTTGCACGTGCGGCTGCCATCGTTGTCATATATGGAACCTTTGCACGGATCGCGGTCTTGCGGACATAACTGTCATCAAACACCTTCTCTTCCTGTGTTGCCGGTGTGTTGATGATGAGCTGGATCTTGCCATTCATCACAGCATCCACGATATTCGGTCTGCCTTCCTGCATTTTGTTGATACGGTCCGCCTTAATACCATTTGCGATCAACAGTTCATAAGTAGTACCAGTAGCTACGATGTGGAATCCGCATTTCTCAAATGTCTTTGCGATATCTACAACCTCTGGCTTATCCTTGCGGCTGACAGAAAAAAGCACCGTGCCTTCCTTCGGAAGTCTTGTCTGGGTTGCTTCCTGTGCCTTGTAGAATGCCTCGCCGACATTCGTGGAAAGTCCAAGTACCTCGCCGGTCGAACGCATCTCAGGTCCTAATACCGGGTCAACCTCCTGGAACATGTTGAATGGGAATACGGCTTCCTTCACGCCGTAATACTTCGGCTTTACTTCCTTCATCTCTGGAAGCGGAGATGGCTTGCCGGTTAACTCACTTGTCATAATCTGTGTTGCAATCTTCACCATAGATACGCCACATACCTTGGATACCAATGGTACGGTACGGGATGCACGCGGATTTGCTTCGAGTACATATACCTTGTCGTTCTCGATTGCATACTGCATATTCATCAAACCACAGACACCCATTTCCTCTGCGATCTTTCTTGTGTAATCTTTGATCGTCTCCACGAGCTTCTCCGGAATTCCTCTGGATGGAAGAATACATGCTGAATCACCGGAGTGAACACCTGCAAGCTCGATATGCTCCATAACAGCTGGTACAAATGCATGCTTGCCATCTGCGATCGCATCTGCCTCACACTCAGTTGCATGGCGCAGGAAACGGTCGATCAGGATTGGACGGTCCGGTGTCACACCAACAGCGGCTGCCATATATTTCTTCAGAGATTCCGGCTCGCTGACAACCTCCATACCACGTCCGCCAAGGACATAAGATGGACGAACCATAACCGGATAACCGATCTTCTCAGCAACAGCAAGTGCTTCCTCAACATTCGTTGCCATGCCAGCTTCTGGCATCGGGATGTCAAGCTTCTCCATCATTGCACGGAAGAGATCACGATCCTCTGCCATATCGATAACTTCTGGGGATGTACCAAGGATACGCACGCCGTTCTTCTTCAAGTCTGCTGCCAGATTCAGCGGTGTCTGTCCACCGAACTGTGCAATGACGCCCACCGGCTGCTCCTTCTCGTAGATCGAAAGTACATCTTCGAGTGTCAATGGCTCAAAATACAATTTATCAGATGTATCGTAATCTGTCGAAACCGTCTCCGGGTTACAGTTTACGATGATTGTCTCAAATCCAAGCTCCTTTAATGCAAGGGCTGCATGTACACAACAATAGTCAAACTCGATACCCTGACCGATACGGTTTGGACCACCGCCAAGGATCATGATCTTCTTGTTGTTCGTAATTGTTGTGTGGTCTGGTGCATTATAAGTTGAATAGTAATAAGAACGGTCTTCAGTTCCACTTACATGTACCGGCTCCCAGCTCTCGGTAATGCCGTAGCCAAGGCGGGTATTGCGGATATCGTCCTCTGGAACTTCAAGCAGCTTGCTTAAGTAACGGTCTGAGAAACCATCCTTCTTCGCCTGCTCCATTGTATCCTTGTCGAGTGTCTCACCCTTCTTTGCAAGCAGTGCTTCTTCCTCTTCTACAAGCTCCTTCATCTGCTCAATGAAGTAATGCTTGATCTTCGTCAGGTTGTATAACTCCTCAACTGTCGCGCCCTTACGAAGTGCCTCATACATGATAAACTGTCTCTCACTGGTTGGCTCTACCAGCATTGCAAGCAGCTCATCCTTTGTCTTATCATGGAAATCCTTCGCAAAGCCAAGTCCGTAACGACCGATCTCCAAGCTTCGGATTGCCTTCTGGAATGCTTCCTTATAAGTCTTACCGATACTCATAACTTCACCAACAGCACGCATCTGTGTACCAAGCTTGTCCTGCGCATCCTTGAACTTCTCAAATGCCCATCTAGCAAACTTGATTACGACATAATCGCCGCCCGGAACATATTTGTCGAGGGTTCCATGCACGCCGCAAGGAATCTCATCCAATGTAAGTCCGGCTGCAAGCATCGCTGATACAAGCGCGATTGGGAATCCTGTCGCTTTGGAAGCAAGTGCAGAAGAACGGGAAGTTCTAGGGTTGATCTCGATTACAATGATTCGATCTGTCACCGGATCATGTGCAAACTGTACGTTTGTTCCACCGATCACCTGTACTTCGTCTACAATCTTATATGCCTGCTCCTGCAAACGCTTCTGACATTCCTCAGAGATTGTAAGCATTGGTGCAGAACAGAAGGAATCTCCCGTGTGTACGCCGAGTGGATCAATGTTCTCAATGAAGCAGACCGTAATCATGTTACCCTTTGCATCACGGACAACCTCAAGCTCCAGCTCTTCCCAGCCAAGGATTGACTCCTCAACGAGTACCTGTCCTACCAGACTTGCCTGCAGACCTCTTGCACAGACGGTCTTCAACTCTTCTACATTGTAGACAAGTCCGCCACCGGCACCGCCCATTGTATAGGCCGGACGCAAAACAACTGGGTAACCAAGCTTATCTGCAATCGCAAGTGCTTCTTCTACAGAATAGGCAACTTCACTGCGCGCCATCTCGATTCCCAGTTTGTTCATAGTTTTCTTAAATTCAATTCGGTCCTCACCACGTTCGATCGCATCTACCTGAACGCCGATGACCTTCACGTTATATTTGTCAAGTATGCCTGCAGCTGCAAGCTCGGAACACAAATTAAGACCCGACTGACCACCGAGGTTCGGTAATATCGCATCTGGACGTTCCTTGGCAATAATCTGCTCCAATCTTGTCACATTCAATGGCTCAATATATGTCACATCCGCAATACCAGGATCTGTCATAATGGTTGCAGGATTGGAATTCACCAGAATGATCTCATAGCCGAGCTGTCTTAAAGCTTTACATGCCTGCGTGCCGGAATAGTCAAACTCACATGCCTGACCGATAATGATTGGACCGGAACCGATAATCAGAACTTTTTTAATGTCTTCTCTTTTGCTCATATTTGCCCCCTTGTATAATATTTAATCCGATTTTTATCCAAAATCACTTAATTATACTAGATGTGAGGGGCAAATACAATCAGAGAAATGGCATTAAAAAAGAACCCTTGAAAAAAGGGTTCTTTCGTGGTTTTGCTTAGTTTTCCGAAATCATATCCACAAAATACTGATGAATTTTTACATCTTCGGTCAGTTCCGGGTGGAATGCTGTCACGAGCTGTTTTCCCTGACGGGCAGCTACGATCTTGCCGTCGCATGTCGCCAAGACATCGACACCATCACCAACGCTCTCAATATACGGAGCACGGATAAATGTCATGCCGACGGTTCCGATTCCCTTGAACTCTTCTTCTGCGAAGAAGCTGCCAAGCTGTCTACCGTAAGCATTTCTGCGCGCTACGATGTTCATCGTCCGGAAGCCAAGTGCATCTTCTCCGTCAATATCCTTTGCCAGAAGAAGCAAGCCGGCGCAGGTACCGAATACCGGCAGACCTGCCTCGATCTTCGCCTTGAGTGGCTCATACAGGGAAAGCTCCTTCAGAAGCTTTCCCATAACTGTACTTTCGCCGCCCGGAATGATCAATCCATCCATATCGTCCTGCAGATCATCTGCCTGACGGATCTCGAAGTGTGGAATATGTAATTTGTCCAGAGATGCTTCATGCTCTGCAAATGCACCCTGCAATGCCAATATTCCTATCTTCATCTTACTTTCCTCTTTCTGCCATAAGAATCTCAATCTCAGACTCATTGATTCCGACCATAGCCTCACCAAGGTCTTCTGAAAGCTCTGCAATCAGCTTTGCATCCTGATAGTTTGTAACAGCCTTTACGATAGCGGCTGCGCGCTTTGCAGGATTTCCAGACTTGAAGATACCAGAACCAACGAATACACCCTCTGCACCAAGCTGCATCATAAGTGCTGCGTCAGCAGGTGTTGCAACACCACCGGCTGCGAAGTTTACAACCGGAAGCTTGCCATTCTCATGGACATAACGTACAAGTTCAACTGGTACCTGAAGCTGCTTAGCTGCTTCATAAATCTCATCCTCTGCCATACCTACGATACGACGGATCTCTGAGTTCATGGCACGCATATGACGAACGGCCTGTACAACATCACCGGTTCCCGGCTCACCCTTTGTACGGATCATAGATGCACCTTCCTCGATACGACGAAGTGCCTCGCCAAGATCACGTGCACCACAGACAAACGGTACCTTGAACTTCGTCTTATCAATATGGTAAATATCATCGGCCGGTGATAAAACTTCACTCTCGTCGATGTAATCAATCTCGATTGCTTCGAGGATCTGTGCCTCTACAAAATGTCCGATACGGCATTTTGCCATAACCGGAATTGTAACGGCTTCCTGAATTCCCTTGATCATCTTTGGATCACTCATACGGGATACGCCGCCAGCTGCACGAATATCGGCTGGAATTCTCTCCAATGCCATAACTGCACATGCACCTGCTTCCTGTGCAATTCTTGCCTGCTCCGGTGTTGTAACGTCCATGATAACGCCACCCTTTAACATCTGTGCAAGGTTCTTATTCAATTCATATCTGTTCTCGCTCATTGTTGTTCCTCCTGATTGCTCTTTTATTTCATAATTTCCTGATATTCTTGCAGATATACATCTGAGATTGTACATACAAGAAAACTATGAATATAATTAAAGCACAGAAACTGGATATATTGAAATACCCAGTCTCTATGCTTTTAACAATGTCAGTTTGAACTGTTTTTAATTATTTTTACATATCTGACCTTATGTGACCTTATAGTCAGTTTTTCCGTTATTTTGTACCGAAGATACGGTCGCCCGCATCGCCAAGTCCAGGACAGATGTAGGCATTCTCATTCAACTCGCGATCCAGATGACCCACATAGATCTGCACATCCGGATGCTCCTCATGCAGCTTCTGTACACCTTCCGGTGCTGCAATGATACACATGAACTTAATCTTCTTCCCACCATGTTCCTTAATCTGTGTGATCGCATCCACGGCGGAGCCACCGGTGGCAAGCATCGGATCGGTTACGACAATGATTCTCTCATCAATCGGATTCGGAAGCTTACAGTAATACTCATGTGGAATGCGCGTCTCCTCATCCCGGTACATACCGATGTGTCCAACCTTTGCAGATGGTACGAGGGCAAGCACGCCCGGCACCATGCCAAGTCCAGCACGAAGTATCGGAACGATAGCGAGCTTACGTCCGGAAATCATCGGAGTCATACATTTCTCGATTGGAGTCTCAATCTCCACATCCTGCAATGGCAGGTCACCAAGTGCTTCAAATCCTTCAAGCATTGCGATCTCCTCTACGAGTTTACGGAACTCATTGGTTCCTGTATTCTTGTCACGCAGAATTGAAATCTTATGCTGAATCAACGGATGCTCAAAAATCGTAATATTTTTCTCATTCTTAAAATCCATTTTGTAATCTCCTTTTTTCTAGTTTTTTGCTTTTGTTATTATATTTATTCCTTAGACTTCACAAAGACACCACGGCTCTGGTCGCCATCTGGGTTTGCACCAAACTGGTAATCATTTCCAGGCAGAATCGCATTTAACAGGATTCCTGCAATGGCTGCAATAGCAAGTGCTGTCAGTGTGATAGATGTCTCCCCGATTGTAAATGTGATACCGTTTGAGAAACCAAGTCCACAGACGAAGATCACACCAGCAATGATCAGGTTTCTGGAACGTGTCAGATCTACCTTATTCTCAACGACATTCCGCACACCGATGGCTGAAATCATACCATATAACATGAAGGATACACCACCAATAATCGCTGATGGCATCGTGGAAATGACAGCTGCGAACTTCGGAATGAAGGACAGTACGATTGCAAATACGGCTGCCAGACGGATAACCATCGGATCGTATACTTTGGAAAGCTCTAATACACCTGTGTTCTCACCGTATGTTGTGTTTGCAGGTCCGCCGATTGCTCCTGCAAATGCAGTTGCAAGACCATCACCAACTAATGTACGGTGCAGACCCGGGTCCTGAATAAAGTTCTTGCCAACGGTTGCAGAAATAGCTGACATATCACCCACATGCTCCATCATCGCAGCGATTGCGATTGGTGCCATAACCAGAATCGATGTGAGATCAAATTTTGCAAACTGGAACTGTGGTACACCGAAGAAGCTTGCGGATTTCACCGACTCAAATGCGATGATCGCACTGCCATCCGGATTCGTAAGTCCTGCTGCATTCATGATCACTGCTGCCACGTAAGAAATCAAAACACCCATCAAAATCGGGATGATCTTGAACATACCTTTACCCCAGATATTGAAGATGATGATAACCGCTAACGCGATTACCGCAAGCCACCAGTTTGTGCTGGCATTTGAAATTGCGGATGGTGCAAGCGAAAGTCCGATACAGATAATGATCGGTCCGGTTACAACCGGTGGAAGGAAACGCATCACGCGGTTTACGCCAACCAGCTTGATAATCAATGCCATAACCAGATACAATGCACCGGCTGCTACCACGCCACCGCAGGCATAAGCTACCTTGTCATTTGCTGCCATATCGGCGAATTTACCGATATCCAGATTGGCAACGGTTGAAAATCCACCTAAGAATGCAAACGAAGATCCAAGAAACGCCGGTACTTTAAACTTCGAACATACATGGAAAAGCAATGTACCAAAGCCTGCACAGAAAAGTGTGACTGATACAGTCAGACCTCTCGTCAATGGCTCCCCACATGCATCTGCAAAATACCCGGACACTAAAATTGGGACTAAGATAGTTGCACCGAACATTGCAAACATATGCTGTAATCCCAAAATCAAAACCTTCGGTAATCCAAGCTTTTTCGCATCTCTGACTGCTCCATCATTTGTGTCACCCATAGTTTTTACCTCTTTCCCTCTCTTGCTTTGTAAGAGAATTTATTTGTATTCTATTATGCACGAGCAGAGGGGATTTTGCAACAAGAAATCATAGGGATTTTTGTGGGATAGCATAGAGATTTTTGTTACTCTGTTTGACAGGCTTGCGGTGGTAAGTTGGGGGAATTTTCAATTTCCCAGAAAAATTCTCCAATTGCAGATAACCATGCTGAAACAAATTGGGGGATTTTTTCACATTATCAAGAAATCCCCCAATCACAAGTCTGGAAATTGGAGCCAATTGGGTAAAGAATGCACATATACCAATATTCCCCCAAACGATTTTGAAAAAAGGACAGAAATTATTGGGTAAATATATTGAAATACGGAAAATCCCCCAATAGAACACGTTATTCAAATGCTTTCTGCATATTTTACTGCTTCTGCTTCTCTCGGAAGATCAGGCGGAACAGGAAACGTACAAGTGGTCCCGCATAAAATATCTGCCAGCACAGTGCCATTGGAAAATTAAATGCACATGTCTGTAACCAGACGGCAATAAACTGATTTCCCGCATGCTTAAATAAAATGGTTGCTGCCAGACTCATAAGCGGACACATAAATGCGACTGAAATAAATGAGATTGCAAGAACCAGATGGAACGGATTTTCCTTCTCCGGGTTCACGATCTTCAACGCTTTCTTCTTCGCAATTGTACCAACAAAAAAGAAATCAAGCACAAATGCAATCGGTCCCATGATGACAAGCTCATGGAATGCGGACAGGAACACTTTGTTACTCATCCCTCCGATGTTCAGTGCAATGTTGTAGCAGATCATCGCATACACCATGACGAACACCATCATAATCGTAAAAATAACCTCTTGAAACTTTGTTTTTGGCATAAAAAAACCTCCTTAAAATGATAATTTTTAACAGACAGTGTTGTTCGTTATCATTCCAAAGAGAATGTGCGTTTCCAATATTAACCTTCTATTTTCTTTTACGAGTGTGGATTATATCACGTCGCCTAACGGCTCCATGTGTGTTTTCGCTATATGCCGGCTTGTGCAAGCACAGCCGCCGCGTTGCTCATTTTATCAAATGGATTTTGTGGTGTCAAGTTGTTTTTTCTATGTGAATGTGTTACGAAAGTGTGGGGGCTCATTTTCCTTGATGATTTTCTAAATAAATATCATGTTGTTTCAAGGAAAATGTTATGAACTGAATAAATTGAACTTATCAAAAACATTATATCTTTCATTTTGATGTTATTCAATATAAATTTTATTATATTATTTCTTAATTTATATCTGCGATGCTTTCAACAAAACAATTATAATAAATATATCTTTTCCCATCATAATCGAATTTTACATAGTTATTGCTTTCTTCAATATCAATTTTTCCTTCATATTCTGCAAGCAATTTTCCGTCTGCTGTATAAACCTTTATCGTTCTTTGCATTCCGTTTGAAATATCACTTTTTACATCTACAACTGCCCTTTTCCATGATGCTGAACTTATAATTATGAGAAATAAAACAACAATTCCAGCAATTATTAAAACTCTTTTTTTAGCCATATCATAGTCTCCTTTTTTAATAACTTAAAGCTCTCAATGCATCTGTATAATTACCAACCGGGCTTCCAAGCGCCGGCACTCCTACCTGCATGACGTCTACCCATTTGCTTCCTTTTCCAATTACTTTCTTGACTTTATCCGCTGATAGTGACTTGATTTCTTTCTCATAGTTTTCCGGAAGTATAATCTCGCCATCATATTTTTCAATGATCCTTTCGAGATCTCCATTTTCACGAGTGTAGATTATCTTTGCCAGATTATCTGCTCCATTGATTGACCAGCGCATTTTTCGCCCCTTCATCCGGTTGGTGATGAGGCTGCAGTTCTGATTTTCCTGCACACCCATATTTTTGTATATCTGTCCTTCAGGAGCTTGCAGATCAACGCCCATATCTTTGAGCTGTTCCTGCCAGCGCGGAAGTCCATTGATGTTGTTGCTCAAATATCTATATAAGTCCTTTGCAAGCTTCAGATCTGTCTTGTGTTGGTCATCATCAATGCTATTTATATATGTCTCGATATCCTGCAGACCACTTTCATAATTTCCAGACATTATTTTGTCAAGAATCCTTCCTGCAATTTTTTTATGTTTAATGCATCCGCGTATTTTTTTCACGATGTGGAATCGGTCAAGCTGAAAGATTCTCTCTGGATTGTAAGTATTGCTGATCCACGCAGCTCCGTCGCCATTTAATACCCGAATTTGGTCTGCATCTATATGAAAAACACTCTGGATGAGTGCTTCTGTTTTCGTATTAAATTTGTTTGCACTGGTCATCCCGGCAAGCACTTTCTTATTTACTAATTTTTTACCGTTTTCGCTCCAACCGGAATAAACGGTTGCAAGCTTCATTTCCTGTGATTTTGCTTTCTTTTTGTTTTTCTGTATATTCAAATAAACGCCATCTGCTTCCAGAAATATAATCGGGCTTTCCGTCTCTCCTCTGGTTGTCTCTTCTTCCATCTCATTCAGTATTATTTCCTCTTCCTTGCCGATTTCTTTGCCGATCTGTTGCACGACGTTCCAGGCTCCATGACTGCTAATTGTCTGACCTGTTGTCCCGGATATCAATTCTGCTGTTTTTCGATATGGCATTTCCGCTGCAGCTTCGCTAATTATTTTCGCCAGATTGGAGGAAACCGCCCCAATTTTTTCCATCTTCATTCTATCTTCTAAAAGGTAAACATAGTGTTTAGTTTCTCGATCCAGATACATGTGCCGGTTATATTCGACTTCCCCATACACCGTCTTAACTGTTGCCTTTCGGATCTGCTTATTCTCATACCGTTTCTTATCTCTTGTATTCATCAGGTATCTGTCAAGCTCTTCGAGAAGTTCTCGCGTCATCTCCCTTGCTGCTTCACAAACGGCAGAATATATCTTTCGTTCCATATCCTCAAACTTTGCTGTCAGAAGCTCATCCATGTTGTAATTCATATTCATTTCCTCCTGACTTTATATTATAACATTTTAGTCAAAGAAAAAGGATAGCGGTCTCAGACTGCTATCCTCGTCTTTAACCAATATTTATTTTATAGTCCATCGCGATCCAGAGCTTCAACCCTCGCTTCTGGCATATGTCCTCCGACATCTGCTTTCCACACAGACCGTGCTTTTTTCCACGGTAAGTATCATTGTCTTCTAAAAGCTGCCTTCTCAGATGTGAATATTGTTATATCCTGCAGCTACCCCTTCATCGCCCCGTAATATCTTTCCGACTGTATCATCGTCTTTTTTCGCTATTCGAATTCATACATTTTCAAGATCAACAGACTTTATGATATACTCGAAAACGAACTGAATCAAAATAAGTTACTCAGCGGGCTCGTGGTGATTAACGTTATCGCTGTGACTTATGAACTTATCAATGAACATGCAAGGGTATGCCAATCAGCCCCTTGCATGTTTTATTGTATCAGACTTTCTTTTTTTCTAAAAATGTACAAATTCGATTTTTTTCTAAGTTTGTAGATTTATGCCGATGCACTTCTTTTCGTTCCGGTTTCTTCATGCTACAGCGCAGCTACACTTTCCTTTTTCTTTCTCCGGGGGATTGGGGAACGCCCCAACAAGCGGGATTTGTGGCATTGTATTTATACAATGAACACTAATCCCCTGCTTGCTCCTTTTTGGTCACTCCTTTCTGGTCAAATCCACTTATCCGGAACCAGGACGAAAATAAAAGGGATCAAAATTGAAAATTTATTTCTGTACAAAAACAAGAAAAAAAATAGCCAGTTAGGCTATTCTAACCGGCAAATATTTCATATTGGTACTTTGGCTTACTACTTTCTGCAAAGCCTGACATATAACAAGACGGACAACGACACCGTCACGGTGAAGGTAAGTCGTCCGGACAGGATAAATCCAGCCGGGCAACTTGCCTTGACCGTGTCTAATCGTCCATGATGTCCTCAATACGACATCCTAAAACATTCGCCAACGCGCGCAATGTTATACCTTGAGCCTTGTTAATATCTCGATAACCACTTTCGTATGCTTGAATAGCACGACACGACACATCAGATAAACAGGACAAGGTATCTTGTGAATATCCCCTGCTTTCACGAATTTTTTTTAAATTAGACATAAAAACACCACCCTAAAGAGGCGGTATATTTCAACCGCCATTTGCATTTAATCAATATCATAATCAAAGCGCCCGTACAAATCATATTTCAAAAAATATGATAAATGCTCATAAAATGAATAATCGTTTTCGCCGTCATTTACAATTTCATGATCGCTGACTATAAAAATTGCAAATTCTGGATCTCTCATATTGTCCCAATTTCCGCTCATTCTGCATTCATAGCTCGGGTCTTCTTCATAACCAAGGGCATATTTTACATTTTCTTCTTTGTCGACAAATTCATATTTTACGCCGGCACTTGGCAATTCAACCCTTTTTTTGATGACACAGCCGTTAGACTCTAAAGCTTTTGTGAATGTCTCGCCCTTGTATGCCGGAATATATTTGATTATTCTCGCCGTGTGTCCGTCATATATCATTTTCTTTTCATTTGAAAATAACTTGCTAATATCGAAATTACTTGTTAAAGGTCCAGATGTCATTTCACCGGAATTTTCTATTGTAATGCCCCACTTTTGACATTTGTCGCTCAAAGTGCAAGATATATCGAATCTAAAATCATCCGGTGCATCTCCCATATACTCGCCACACATATGATACCCATTTTTTATTAAGTATTCGATATTCTCGGCACCGAAGAAATCGGAAAGGAAATTGTTTAATTCGTCATAATCCAATATATTTATATTCTCTTTCTCAATTATGATTTTTAATGCTTTAATTAAGCAATACGCCTGTACAAAGTATTCCGAATCAATAACCTTTTGCGCGGTTGGATGCTCGATGCTTAGAATTGAATTTCTAAATTCTTCGCTATTTGCTTCGTGGAAAAATAGTTCCATAGATACCGCCCCTTTCTAAAATAAACCATAATTTCCGCTATTCAATCCGCGTCTAAATGTTTCGTATTTCACTTCACGGCTGCAATTATCCCAGCCTCCGCCTCTGCATGCTCTGTATGGGTAAGCCGTTAATTGACCGCCGTTTTTGTCGTACTTGATGCCGCGGATCACATATCCATTTTCTGTTAATACTTCGTATTCTGTAACCGTCTCAAGAACTTCATTTTTAACCTTGATACTATGCCAACCATCTTTGACCATAATTACCGCCCCTTTCTAATCTTCACAATAACTTTTTACAACTTCTTCCACTTCTTCAGAAGTGAAGCAACCACCGAACACATCCGCCATATTATTGATATCTGTCTGGCTGATCTGCTCGCGTGCTTTGTCGCTCAGCTTCAACCCGTCCAGATAATCAGCAACCGCTTTGTTGAGTTTCCGAAGCTGATCGCCGCCCCTTCTCGTGATCTCGTTGATCTGATCCATCGTCATTTCTTCGTATTTCATACTTTCCACCCTTCGCCATCTGCGCCTTTCTTTAATATGTATTTATTATATCACTGTCGTGATACTTTGTCAATATATTCATAAAAAATATATCACTGTAGTGATGCTTAAGCTTTATAAAAATCATAATCAACACCAATCTTTAACTCTCATTCTTTCGTCTTGGTAAACATCCCGGTATGAGGGGGTAGGGTGTGGGAAGGGGGAACATGACCGCAGACCGTCCCCAAGCATTCCTGAAAAAGGGTGCACTTGTCCCTTGGCATATTTAAGCTGAATTTTTGAAAAAGTGCACAAAAAATAACGGTTGATCAATTTCCTGATCTCGTCAAATTGCATAATGGCACTCCCAGGCTGCTGTCCTTCCTGTGTGCCATCACAAAGCAGAGTTCCGGGAATCGAACCCGGAATAAAAACCATCTCCGCTACCAGCCGAAACGCTGATCTATAATAATAAATTGTGTGCAGCCGGTTCTCTTGCGCATCTCGCTCTCGCTAATCGACAGCGCCATAAAGGACACGCAGCTTGAAGGAATCTTGTCTGATCGCTTCCCTTCCTGCAGTATCTCGTAAGCTACCTGCTGGCACTGTGCCGGTGCTCCGTTTGCCAGGGCGTTCCGGAAATTCGCTGTCTTTGTGCCCTCAAATTGGTTTGGTGCATATATGACATCCTCCAGCGTGAGTGCACCGCCATACTGCATGGCAAGTCGGTTCATAACTACGGTTCCTACTGCAAGTTTATCCTCGTAGGATGCTCCGGCTTCGCTATAGATTAATGCTGCAAGCAGCTTCTCGTCATCCGTCCTTGTTTCTGTCGGCGTGATAACATAGATATTGCTGCAGCTTTCCATGACCTCATCCATTGAAATTGCTTTATCTGTCGTGCCTCCTTCACAATTTTCTGCCCTGCAGTATTCCTCATTGCCGGTTCCATCCGCTGGATCCAGTGCCGCTATCAGCCCGGCTTCCGTATATCCGATCAACGTGATCCAGTGGCAGCCACCACCTGATACATTTTGCCCGGTATTCCATTGACTACTCCCGTTTGATACATCACAGTTGTTATGTAAGTATACTACACATAGCGATCCATGCTGCAATGCCTGATCGATTGTATCTGCAGATACCGTCCCTCTTGTTATTTTTACCGGGTAATGATTGTTTACCCATGCATCCGCGCCATACCAAAGCCCTACATGACCAGTATTGTGTTGCTCAAGCATATCTGGTGTGATCTGCAGCCCTAAGCTCCGCAGAGCAGAGGCTGCGGCTGTCACGCCACACGCCTTGTTTGCCTGCCCGGTGTAATTATGCTGATTGTAGCTGTGATACTCATATTGTGCTGCAGCTTCTCCGGCTTCGTCCTCTGTGCCGGATATGGAATGAATAATACATGCAGCAAGTGTTACAACAATGATTGCCGCACCAATCGATACAAGTACCAGCTTTCCAACGGCTGTTGCAACTGCTTTTACAAGTAGCAGTATTTCTTTCATAACAAAACCAGACACCGCTTTCGCAGATCTTCGTACTACACTCATTCCTGCATAGTCCGGATCACTATCTGACCGGTTCTGACGCCCAGCATATTCCGCATCCGAAAGACTAGCAAACTCCTGTACACTGTCTTTCACTGCTCCTGTTACTTTTGAATTTACACATAGAACTTCATCTGTAGGCTTTCTTTTTATTGTCTTTCCTTTTGTTACAACATAGTTTTTTCCGGATTCTTCAGTATTCTCCTGATTTTTTTCTGTCCTTTGCTGGCTGGATAAAATTTTTTCATGCAGAGCATCGGCGGTGTCCGGATACTCCGTCACCGCCTCCTCTTTCTTTTCCTGCAGCTGCTTTTTATTTCGTTCGAGTGCCTTTTCCCGTGTCCAGCTTTCCTTTTCTTCCTCCGGTTCTGTTCGGTTAGAGACAGACACGATATCAGTATCTCTCTGTGTATTTACAAGCATATCATCACCGCCTATGCACTTTTAACAACCGTAGTTTCTACCAGAGGATAAATTTCGTTATCTTCAGGAATCGTATCGTCGAGAGTGAAAATAACATTTCCTATCTTCGCCACGCCGTGTCCGGGTTCTGCTGACTCAAGCTTTCTGATCTGGATACCTGATAGGCTGTACATATCGGCAAGCTGCACCGCATCCAGATGATCCTGTTTGAACATGATGACATTCTCTGAATTTTTAAGCATTGTAGAGGCTGCCGGGTTCTGTAAGATTTTCGTTACGTTCTGAACGATAGCGCGAAGGAAACCTCCATATTTACGACTTCGTTCAAAGAAATCTTCGATAATTAGTGTCGATGCAGCATGCTTAAAGAAGAAATCCATTTCATCAAAGGTGATATAGGTTGCCTTGCCTAGCTTCCGGTTCTGAATAAGCCTCTGATCGATCTGATCCAGGACAACTATCATCCCGGCATCTTTTTCCTGGTCATTTAAGTTAGTCAAGTCGTAACATACCAGCCTGCTTTGAATCTGAACGTTTGTAGGCTGTGCAAAGGAATTAAAGGATCCTTTTATATGACGTTCTAACGCAAGGGCAAGCTGCCTTGCAGCCGGTTCCTGATACTGCAGAAGCATCTCATAGATATCCATAAGCGTCATCTGCAGATACATCCCAGTCATTACTCCATCGGCAAGCGTACGTACGGCACGGTCAACGAGGGATTTTTCCGTCTCTCCAAATTTAGCACCATCGTCCAGAATCGCTTCCATGAAGGATAAGATCAGGTTGCTCTTTTTCTTGATCGGATTATCCTGCCTCTTCTCATCAACATAACCGTAATCTGCGGATATATCGGCCACGTTGATATGATCCACGCCGACCTCAATCACCTGTCCGCCAAGTGCGTAGACAAGCGGCGCGTACTCGCCGTCGGGATCCAGTATGATGCTGTCGCCCTGGGTTAAAAGCACCTCGTATAATATCTTCAGCTTTGCATCAACAGATTTTCCAAATCCGGTCTTTCCAAGGATCCACTCATGCCCGGATCCCTGCATAGTCCGGTCTACCCACTGCTGCTGTTTCGTTTCTTCGTGTTTTCCATACGGAATACCGGTGCTCTGGTTAAGCTGCACGGAATTAAACGGCAGCATGATCGCGGTGGTATCTGTGTCACAGTCCCGGAGGTACTGGATTGTCCTCTCGCCAAACGGCAGCGCATCCATCAGCCCCTTTAACTGCTGGAAATACATATACGACATTTCGCAATTATAATCACCTGCTACGTCCAGAATGCTTTCCGTGTATTCATCAAGCTGGTTCATATCTTCCGCAAGGAAACAGACGATTACCTGCACTAAAAACATCTTCTGATTGTCGTAGTCCATCGCGTTGTTATACGCATCGATTACCTTCCGATCTTTTGCAATCTGTCTTGGAAGCCGTTCTGCAGCTCCCTCACGTACGCTCCGCTTGCCGGACCAGAGGTTAGCACTTGTCTCTACACTGTCATCTTTTCGCTCGATCAGCTTTCGTGCCTCTGAATTGGATACGGCGACGATATCACTCGTCGCAACCAGATTGGTATGCACATCTGCAAGCCGCGTGAAAAAGTCGTCCCGGATGCTTGTACCCCACGTGCGGAGCATCATCGTCCGTCCGACCATGTTATTCATCTCAAAATAGTCTGCATGTGGTCGGAACATATCAGGTGCTAATCTGTCAATAAATTTTCTCGTATTGGTTCTTGCACCTTTATCCGGATCCCATGCAAAGCTGTATTCCGATTCCCTTCCCGCGTGCAGGAAGCTGTGCAGCACTTCTCCGCGCCGGTAGATACTCTGACGCTTGATTCCTGAATCAAACGTCAAAAACTTTTTATTTAGGTCCCGCTCCATCCGGCTGAAATAGCTTTCCGCTTTTTCCTGATTTTTCTTTTCTGTAGAAAACGTGATGAATTTATCCTGGATAAATCCCTTGTCTCCTTCAATGTCGTCATATCGAAGCCGGTTATATGCCGTCCGGATATGATCATACCCATCTCCAACTGCAGTCGGCAAAAGCGTCTGCTGCAGCCGGTCTTTTTTGTTCATGCGCCGGTTAAGTAACGTGATCTTCATTGCCGCTTTGGAACTGTCAAGCGAGTTAAGAAGCTCCTCCCAGCTGTCATATACCTTCTTTCGTTCTTCATTTGCTGCTGAATTATAGTCGATATCCTTCAGGTCATACGTCATACTCCATCTGCCTCCGGCATGCCTGAACATACCGTTTTCGCAGATCTGCTTAATTGGTATGATGTCCTGACTTCTTGTTATTTTCGTCCGGTCTTTTGATAGATCGTACTGCATTATTGTTGTCACTGCCATTATAATCTTCCCTCCTTCCTCTAAGTACAAGCGGCTGTCTGTTCATCCGCCACGTTGAATACATGGCCTGTATGATCTGTCCTACGTTCATTCCATCCATTGTTACAAATCCAAAGCTGCAGATGAAAACGACGACTACAGCGATTACCGGAATCTTGCAAAAGTCCGGTACCGGGAGGACAAAGTAGGTAATCGAACCGGCGATCAGCCCGACCGTTACGCATGCCACCTGCCCCGGCGTGAATCCAAGCATCGATGTTTTTATCTTTAATATCTCTTTATTTGGTTTTGCTTCTAACATAACTCTCCTTTCCTGCCGCCACGCGGATACGTGGCGGCATGTCATATTTGTATAATCATAAATTCAGTTTCTGGTGAATCCATGAATCGGCTCCCTTTATCATTCCGGCCATCACTAAATATAAAAACAACATCTGTGATAAATAAGTCCAAAGCACCTCTGCTTTTTTTGCTTCGAGTTCCTTACTTGACATATTCCATTGTTCCCACCATATCTCAAATTCTTCTTCTGTCATATCTTCCTTTAACTCTGCGATCTGTTCCGTTTGCACCGTGCTAAAGTCGAAATTGTTAGCAAATGCTGAAAAGATCATACAGACTATAATGATCACAACTCCCTGCAGACATACTCCGACGAACGAACGCAAATATGATGCAAATGTGCCCCTAAGTGGTCCCGCCGCACCACATGCAAGTGCAAGTGGCGCAACAGCGAGATGCAGATAGATATTAAACAATCGCCCATAGACGACCATAATGATCGTAAAACCGCACACCATAATTACCAGAGAAAATATCAATGTAACAATAAAGAACAGTGTCGCTTTTGTTGCTCCAAGTCCGGCAGTTGCAAGCTTAACCTGTTGTGGCAGTTCCACCCAGGATAAATCCAGAAAGTTCGTTCCGTTCGGGCCGGTTACCGTCTGCAGGATTTCCTTAAAACACCAGAATATTAAAAGCAATATGTACTTCCCACCCTGCAGCAACGATGCTGTAAAGCAAAGAAGAATAAACGTCCATACAATCGATCCGGCATGTCTGGTCTTTATAAATTCGCCGCTGTCATGAATCAGTGCGATATAAAATCCGATGATTAATATAGACACTGCAGGTCCCATAAGCGCATCATAGATTTTGCTGACGGTGGTCCATATCGTACCGTTCTGGTACGATATGGGATCAAGCATCAGCACATCATATAACTGGCTCATCCACGCATCAAAAAATGCAATGGACGCCTGCAGCGTCGCTAATATCCAATTCATAGGCAGGCTCCTAACTCAAAAGCCAAGCTGCGATTGCTCCTGCACTTCCAAGCAATGCACCGGCTCCAATTGCAACCAATCCCTGAATTTTCATGTCATTCTGATGTCCGAACCAAGCTATAACCTCCATCAACAAGCCTACGGCCAAAACTATGAACCCTATCGTAGCTATTATATAGGCGGTCAAATTTTTTCCTTTTTCCATTGGTTTTTTTACTTCTTCTGGAATGTCACTGCTATATGCCACCGTCTGTACCTGTGCGCTGATCTGCGCTCCCTGCGGTTCTGCAGCTTTCACTTTCTCCGGGGTATAAAAAAAGCAGCCCATGAGGACTGCTAACATTCCGAACATGTATAAGATCACGTTCTTTCTCATTTTCAATTTTTTATCCATATAAATTTTTTCCTCCTGTTCAAATACATTATCTTTGCTATGCTGCCAGTCTTTCAAACAGCTCCTCTTCCGTCATAACCACGCTGTCTGCTTCAATATCTTCCAGCTTAACGATTTTATCCCGATCAGCCGCATCGATCCGGCTAATCGATTGCATATGACCTTTCGACTGTGCCGTACTGCCCCAGTCGTAGATCTTAGCCGGCTCTTTTTTTCGTGTCAAGTTCTCTCCTTCGGCGATCATATAGTAATTTGGATGATTCTTCATGTTGTACTTTTCATCCTTTACCGCATTCTCGCCTTCGATAATCAGTATTGCCAATTCATTCGACTTGCGTCGCATCTCATCTGCCGTCATCAAATCACGCTGTGTCGGTGTATACTGCACCGTATAACTTGCATTCATGCCATGTGTTGTGCTTGTTGACTTGACCATAACCGTCTCTTTTCCGACGAGTGCAGAAAAATATTCGCATGTTTCCTTCTCATTGCTTCCCAGGAACAGCCATTCAGAACAACATGCCATAAGTGTCTTATATATTGTGTCGTAGATCTTCTCTATCTGGCTCTTATCCTGCAGTACAATCGCAAACGAAATATTACGTGACCGCGCTGTCGAAAGGATCTTTTGGTAATCATCCGGAAGCGCAATATTCGCAAACTCGTCAAGCAGAAACCGGATATGAATTGGCAACGGTCCATCATACACGTTATCTGCTAGATCATACAACTGCTGGAACATCTGCTGATACAACGTACCGATTAAGAAGTTCAAGCTTGCCTTGCTGTCAGGCGTTACACAGAAAAGTGCAGTCTTTTGTGTGGCAAAACTCCGAATATCGATATCATCTGTGATCGTAAGTTTCTGGAGTGCTTCCATGTTAAAGTATGCTAGCTTGGACGATAAAGTAGACTGAATACTTTGCAGCGTTTTAGGACCACCCTTGTGGTAACTTTTATAATAACCAACTGCGATATGTCCCGGCTTTTCTTTTTCAAGCTTTGCAAAAATCATATCAACCGGTGACATAAAACCATCTTCCTCTGATACTTCCGCTGCTTGGAGAAGCTGCAACACGGTTGCCATGTTCTGTTCTTCTTCCGGTGCCTCGTGATATAGTAAAAAGCAGAACGCCATCATTAGATTTTTTGCCTGATCGTCCCAGAACTGATCCATTTTCTGGGTGTTTTTTTGTTCCTGCGACGAAAAGAAATTATTAACAAAATCAAGGACGTCCATGTCATTTCTGAAATATACAAAAGGATTGTAACAGACCGATTTCTCCGGATTGGATACATCAAAAACAATCACTCTGTAACCATTCTTTCTTAACATGTCCCCGCATTTTTTTGCAAGCTCTCCTTTGGGATCGGTTACAACCATGTTACAGTTCATCTGCATTATATTCGGTATGATGTATCCTCGCGATTTCCATGTACCAGGTCCGCCCCAGATCAGCGTGTTTCCGTTTTTACCATGTCTATCGAAATCAAATCCCAATCTTGCACGGTTTGTTAAAATCATATCCTGCATCCACTTGGGAGCCTCAGGAAAAACGACTTGTTTTGCTGCATATTTTTTGTTAATTTCACGAACCGAAGCCCATCTGGCAGATCCATGTTCTTCTCCAAATCTTGTATTTTTCATCGAATCATAGATAACCGCCCCGATCAGGATATACGTAAACGTACCAAAGATAAGCACCTTTGGCGTCTGCTTTGTTAAAAAAATCCGGACCGGGTGTTCTCGTAAATCCCTTTCCAGATTATTGATAAAATAACTTAAACCATTGTGTGTTATGAATGGTGCTGCCCGGATCAATCCGTATAGTACAAACGGATATGTCAACACCAGTACAAGCACTAGCATTTTTCTACGTTCCTGTAGCATGGCGATCGACCTCCTGCTCCATCTGTGTATCTCTCATACATATCTTTTCCATTGGCATTCGGATATCTCCGTCGATTGTCTTATTGATCCGGGCAAGGCGTGTCAGTTCATTCTTTGCAGTCCGCTCTCCCATCTTGATCAACCGATCTGGAAGAATATCAATATTAACCGCAGCCGTACTCACGTTGTATTTACTGGCAAGCGCATATGCTGCCGTACAACATGTAAAATGGTAATACGCCCGGTTATAAGTCATTGTTGTGTCCTTCATCTGACTATGACAGATGGCATGCCCCATCTCAGTTACAATCGCAGTAAAAAAATCATCTGCAGGTACTTTGCTTGACCGGACAACATATATTGCCTTGTCCTTTGGTGAATACATTGCACGTGCACCGGCGATATTCTTGATCTCGTCGACTACCTCAACCGGTGGTTTATGTCTTGTAAGTAATGCTTCTAACGCCTGCAGGCTTGTCGGTTGCGGCTGTACATATGTATAATTTGTATCATTGACATCATACATATACTTATAATGGTAACCGGCTGGCTCCCGGCTGTTTTTGATATATATAACCTCTCCATTTTCGTCCTTGTCCGGCTCCCAGATATAGTAATATGCAGCATCCTGATTCACACTCACGCCTTGTCTTTCCCATACATCCTGTGCCTTCAACATTGTAAATGGTCGTTCCTGGCTCTGATACATCAAAAGCAGCTGATTGTTTAATGAATAATCCGGACATTTTGTCATGATATTGAGAAAATATTTTAGTGCTGCCGGATCCGACAACGCCCATTTCGACATCTGATTAACCCACTTATTATCTATGTTCATGCTTTTCCACCTCCTTCATCGTTTCTACGGCATCCGCCAATGCTTTTTCTGTATTTGCCCTTTCTGGCTCACGCATCATATCCGCGATCATCAATTTTTCCTTACTTGTAAGATTCTTGGAACTGTCATCCTTATATACCATTCCTGATTCATCCACGCGATACCCGTACACGTACATCTGCTGGATGAAGTTTTCTGATAATTTTCCATTTGAAAGCATTTCCTGGTCGACCATGTACTGCATCTTGTCAAGATCCGTCATCTGATCAGCTGTTTTTCCTCGGAAAAGCTGTTCTCCATCCTCGTTGTATCTTGTTACCGGTCTATCCCAGCCGATATTTGCCACAACCGGCTCTGTTCCATCCGGAAGATCTGTCATAACTGCTTCTCTTAAGCTTCTGGCTCCGGCGAACATATCTCGTGCGCTTTCCTGGGCGTGCTGATAATTCTCAATCTGAGCTACTACGCTTTCACGCTCATTAATATTGATTGATGAGCTGTCGGATACTCGTTCTCCCTCCGGCAGCTCTTGGGGGAAATTTGGCTCAGTTTGCTCTCTTTCGTCGCGGTTTGGGCTCATCATATCTTGTAATATCTTCTGTTCCGGCGTCAAGTTTTCTGCAGTCTGTTTTTCAGCATCCGTTAAATCCTGATCTAGCGATCCCTGAACCTGACCGATTCCAAGCATTTCAGAAATTCGGTTGATCCGGGAACTGTCACTCTTTTTCACTACAAGATCATATGCGCCTTCATTATTCATTGCAACGCAGTATTGGATGCCATATTTTTTTGACATCTCTGCAAATTTTTGCATCTTATCTGCAGGTACAGTGTAATAATCAAGCGGTTCACCTGACTGCAGCAATGCTTTCATCCTCGTTGCACCCGGCGACTTATCCGGTTGTTTTGCCAGTGCTGCAATCATGGCTGCTATATTCTTCGCGGCCGTACCGGACAACCGAAGCGCGTACGTCATGCCCTGCAGGGCAAACTGCACGATCATTTCCGCTTCTCTCGTTCCTTCCATTTTCTATCCCTTCTTTCCTGACTTTTTATAAAATGCACAGTCTTCTTTTTCGCAGTACAACGCATTGAGCGCTGTGCATCGATGCGTTTTTTCGTGATAGGCAAAGCAGTCTGCCTTACAGCTTTCTTTCTTCTTCTCGTCCATGCTCCATGTTCCCCCTTTCCATCTCTCTTACTTTTTCTACTTTTTCCTGCATCTTCCGGCTGTTCTCTTTGATGTCCTTACACCAGTAAAGCTTCCTTCTGCAGTCTTTGATTTTTCCGGATAAATAATTTTTCTTTTCTTCGAGTGTATCCTTATCCGCGCCGGATGCAGACCGCAGCCGATTCACAACATATGTTTTTTCGTCCTGGTATCGTTTTAGATCCTGCTGTAGTTCAAATTCCGTGTCCGTTAAATCCTGCAGCGTTTCAATTTTGTTGCTGCAGATAAACTGTGTTTCCTTCCGGATCTTATGCATCCTCGTTAAATCTTCGCGATATAAATAATTGACCTGTTTCGCTGTCATATGCTTTCCCGGAAACACGCCAAGCATGTAACAATAACGAATATACAACGCCTTGTAGCCGGTGACTGTATATCGTGGTCGGCTGGTATATATTTTCCTGGTCATTTTTTCTTCCGGCATGCGGTATCTTCCGGATTTCACATTTTCCTGAATTTGGTTTTCTATTCCGACCAGCGAATATGCTTCTCCAAGTCGGCGGTCGATCCGGACAAAACGCTCTTTGCCGGGTGGCTTCAACGTGAAATATTTTGCCCCGGCTTTGATTGTGTACCCCCGGCTTTTCAGGTTCTTAAGAAATTCCTGCAGGT